>Ga0326726_10000226_pt1 | contig 54161 bp, 52 predicted proteins | sample MHFenrmetagenome_2_FD_207603 | JGI IMG/M metagenome (GOLD analysis project Ga0326726, IMG submission 207603) | Lab enriched peat soil microbial communities from Michigan Hollow, Ithaca, NY, United States - MHF15MN | ecosystem: Environmental > Terrestrial > Soil > Wetlands > Peat | place: USA... | reverse complement strand
GACGTGACGCCGATTCCGCACAACGGTTGCCGCCCGCCCAAGAAGCGGCGCGTCTGAGGTCCAACTAGATCATGGCCAGATACCTGGGTCCCAAGTGCAAGCTCTCGCGCCGCGAGGGCACCGATCTCTTCCTCAAGAGCGGCATCAAGCCGCTCGAGAGCAAGTGCAAGCTCGAAGTGCCGCCGGGCGGCATCAAGGGCGACCGCCGCACGCGCCTGTCGGGCTACGGCGTGCAGCTGCGCGAAAAGCAGAAGCTGCGCCGCATGTACGGCGTGCTGGAGCGGCAGTTCCGCAACTATTACACGAAGGCGGCCGGCCACACCGGCTCGACCGGCGAGAACCTGCTGCGCTTCCTCGAGTCGCGGCTCGACAACGTGGTCTACCGCATGGGCTTCGCCGCGACGCGCGCCGAGGCGCGCCAGCTGGTCGGCCACAAGGCGATCGAAGTGAATGGCGACACGGTCAACGTGCCGTCCTACCAGTGCAAGGCCGGCGACGTGATCGCCGTGCGCGAGAAGTCCCGCGCCCAGGCGCGCATCGCCGCGGCGCTCACGATCGCGACCCAGGTCGGCCTGCCCGAGTGGGTGGACGTGGACGACAAGAAGTTCAGCGGCACGCTGAAGGCGCTGCCGGACCGTGATCAGATCCTGCCCGACATCAACGAGAATCTCGTCGTCGAGCTCTACTCGAAGTAAACAGGTAAGGCAATGCAAGGCACCGCAACGGAATTCCTCAAGCCCCGCTCCGTCAAGGTCACGGAAACCGCGGCCCGTCAGGCCCGCATCGTGATCGAGCCGTTCGAGCGCGGCTTCGGCCACACGCTCGGCAACGCGCTCAGGCGCGTGCTGCTGTCGTCGATGCCCGGCTGCGCCGTGACCGAGGTCGAGATCGACGGCGTGCTGCACGAGTACACCAGCATCGAGGGCGTGCAGGAGGACGTGGTCGACGTCCTGTTGAACCTCAAGCTGATCGCGATCGAGATGCACAGCCGCGAGTCGGTCGAGCTGCGCCTGCAGAAGAAGGGCCCGGGCCCGGTCACCGCCGGCGACATCCAGGTCGATCACGACGTCGTGATCGTGAACCCGGAGCTCGTCATCGCGAACCTCACGAAGCCGACCGAGCTTGCGATGACGCTGAAGATCGAGCGCGGCCGCGGCTACCGCCCGGCAGTCCAGCGCCTCGAGTTCGAGGAGCAGAGCCGGCCGATCGGCCGGCTGCAGCTCGACGCGTCGTTCTCGCCCGTGCGCCGCGTGACCTACGCGATCGAGTCCGCGCGCGTCGAGCAGCGCACCGACCTCGACAAGCTGATCATCGACATCGAGACCAACGGCACGATCAACCCGGACGAGGCGATCCGCCGCGCCGGCAGCATCCTGAAGGACCAGCTGACGGTGTTCGTGGACCTCGAGGGCCAGGGCGAGTCGCCGAGCCGCGAGTCGGGCCCGCTGCCGGATCCGATCCTGCTGCGCCCGGTGGACGAGCTCGAACTGACGGTCCGAAGCGCCAACTGCCTGAAGGCCGAGAACATCCATTACATCGGCGACCTGGTGCAGCGCACTGAGGTCGAGCTGCTGCGCACGCCGAACCTCGGCAAGAAGTCGCTGACCGAGATCAAGGAAGTCCTCGAGAGCCACGGCCTGACGCTCGGCATGCGGATCGAGGGCTGGCCGCCGGCCTCCCTGCGCCGCGAAGACGAATTGCGCACGGCCTGAGGCCGCGCACAGGAAACATTTAGATGCGACATCAACTGTCCGGCCGCCAGCTTTCACGCAACAGCTCCCATCGCAAGGCGCTGATGCGAAACATGGCCGCTGCGCTCTTGCGCGAAGAGAAGATCCGCACCACGCTGCCGAAGGCCAAGGAACTGCGCCGGGTGGTCGAGCCGCTGATCACGCTCGGCAAGAGCGACTCGCTGGCCGGGCGCCGTCGCGCGATGTCCCAGCTGCGCGATACGGTGCTGGTCGAGAAGCTGTTCGGCGACATCGGGCCGCGCTTCCGCGCCCGTGCCGGCGGCTACACGCGGATCCTGAAGATGGAGCCGCGCATCGGCGACATGGCGCCGATGGCCTTCATGCAGCTGGTCGAGGCCGACGCCGTGCTGACGCCGGCGCCGCCCGAGAAGCCCGATCCGAAGAAAGCGGCCAAAAAGGCCGGCAAGAAAGCCGTGAAGGAAGCGAAAGCCGCCGCGCCGAAGGCCGCACCGAAAAAGAAGGCAGAGAAGGCCGCCGCGGAGCCGAAGCGCCGCAAGAAGGCCGCAGCCTAGGATTTCCATACCTGCAAGCCCTGCCTCTGGCGGGCTTAGTAGTCGCCATGGAGAAAGCCGGGGTCATCCCCGGCTTTTTTTTGTCACAATGACAACCAACTTGGTGCCGGGTCGCAAGTTCGTAGTTGTCTGAGACTACGGACTTGCGACCCGGCACCCATCTGGCCGAACCGTCAATTAAAGGGGGAGAACCATGAGTCTCGTGCAGGAATTCAAGGAATTCGCGATGAAGGGCAATGTCCTGGACATGGCCGTCGGCATCATCATTGGCGCTGCGTTCGGAAAGATCGTGTCGGCGCTCGTCGGATCGGTCCTGATGCCGGTGATCGGCATGGCGCTGGGCGGCGTGGACTTTTCCGGATTGAGCTTCGTGCTCGGCACCGATGCCAAGACCGGCGAACCGGTCGCGCTTCAGTACGGCCTGTTCCTCCAGGCATTGCTCGACTTCCTGATCATCGCTTTCGCGATCTTCATGGCGCTGAAGGGCATCAACAAGATGAAACGGCCGCCTGCGCCGGCCCCGGTGGCGACGACACCGCCCCAGGAAGTGCTGCTAACCGAAATCCGCGACCTGCTGAAGCAGCGCTGATCGACTTGGTGCCCTTTTGGTGCCGGGTCGTACTTTCGTACTTGTCATAGCAACAAGACGAAAGTACGACCCGGCACCAATCAAGCGGCGCCGAAGGCCTCGCGCGTCAGGTTGCGCGGCGCGCCGGCGCCTGCGACCACGTTGTCCTCGATGCGGATGCCGCCGAAAGGCTTCAGCGCATCGACCCGCTTCCAGTCGATCGCGCGGCCGCTCTCTTCGGCTTTCGCCTTCGCGAGCAGCGTCTCGATGAAGTAGATGCCGGGCTCGATGGTCACGACGAAGCCGGCCTCGACATCCCGCGTCAGGCGAAGATACGGATGTCCCTCGGGCTTCGGGCGCGCGCCGCCGTCCGGTCCTGCCAGGAAACCGCCGGCGTCGTGCACCATCAGGCCGAGCAGGTGGCCGATGCCGTGCGGGAAGAACACCGAAGTTACGCCGCCCGCTACCGCGGATTCCGGCGAGCCCTTGACGATGCCGTGCTCGACGAGGATGCCGGCGATCGCGCGATGCGAGGCGAGGTGGATGTCGCGGTAGTCCTTGCCGGGCCGCACCAGGTCGGCGAGCTTCCGCTGCGTCGCGTCGAGGTCGTCGATCAGCGCCTGGAAATCCCCGCCGGCCCGCGCGTAGGTGCGGGTGATGTCGGAGGCGTAGCCTGCGAACTGCGCGCCGGCGTCGATCAGGAATGAGCGCACACCCGGCGTGCGCTGCCGGTCCAGGTGCTGGTAGTGCAGCACGGCGGCATGCGTGTCGAAGGCGATGATGTTGTTGTAGGGCAGCTCCTCCTCGCGCGCCCCCGCGGCCCGGCAATACTGCAGGTGCACCTCGTATTCCGTGGCCCCCGCCCGGAATGCCGCCTCCGCCGCCCGATGGCCCCGGACTCCCGCGGCCGAGGCCCGGGCCATGCATTCGATCTCGTAGGGCGTCTTTGCGGCGCGCGCGTAATCGAACAGGTTCACCAGGCCCGCCGGGTCATGGTCGCCGAGGCCTTCGGTCTCCGCGGAAGCCTCACCGAGCACTGCCCAGCGCCCCCCGCCGCCCGTGGACTGCCTCAATTCCGCCGGCGAACGCACCACCCGCAGGTCGAAGGAGCCCACCCAGTAGCCCTCCGGAAGGGCCGGAGGCAGGTACCAGTAGTCGTCCGGCTGGTGGAAAACGAGGATCGGCCGGCTGCCGGGCCGGTAGACGATGAAGCAGCCCGGGGTGCCGTCGGGCAGCCAGGACCGGTAACGGGGGTTCGGCTTGAAGGGGTAGCTGTTGTCATCCAGGTACAGGTACCGGAGGCCCCCCGAGGCGATCACCAGGCCGTCGTAGCCCGCGGCGGCCAACGCCCGGTCGGCCCGGGCCGTCATTTCCCGCAGATGTGCGGTGTAGAGGGATGAAATAGCAGGCTGCGACATCCGTGAATCCTCGCCGGCAGAACCGGGGGAAGCGTAGCCGCTGGCGCTCCCGATGGCCACGCCGGCAGCGAATCAGACACAGGTGTCGCTTATTGGCGACCTTTCCAATCTGCTGCAATGCAGCTAAAATCCGCCGACGCGACGAATCACCGACACTTAAAAAAGCGATGTTCTCGCCGCGGAATTCACCTTCCCATTCTCACTGAACGAACCTGGGGTAACTGACGATGAATGCAAAGATTTGGGGCGCCATTGCGGTTGCCCTCGTGCTTGCCGCCGGCTGTGCCAAGAAGGAAGAAGCCGCTCCGGCCGCGACTGAAGAAGCTGCTCCGGCTGCGACCGAAGCGGCACCGGCTGCCGATACTGCGGCACCCGCAGCGGCGCCTGCACCGGATGCGGCTGGCGCGACCGAGCCTCCGAAGGATGAGACACCTCCTCCGCAGCAGTAAGTTCTGACTGCATAAGGCCAAATCGGCCGGGCGGACGGCGCGGTAACCCCGCGACCCTCCACCCGGCCGATCCTTTTCAGGGATCCGCGATGGCGATCAGCATCCGTGAGGCGAAAGCCTCGCAACAGGACCGCGACTGGATCGAGCAGGCCTACGGCGAATATCTCGCCGACCTGGCGGCCGACCAGACGGGCGTGTTTCCGTCGCTGACCGTCACCGGGCAGAGCATCGAGGAACTCGTGCAGGGATGGTTCCGCGACGAGCGCTCCATCCCGTTCGTGGTCCTGCGCGACAACCAGCTCGCGGGATTCGCGCTGGTGCAGCGCGAAGCGGCTGCCGGCGACGACCACAAGCGCCATTACCGCCTGAGCGAATTCTTCGTCGGTCCTTCATTCCGCCGCAGCGGCGTCGGCCGCGGCGCCGCGATGCTGCTGTTCTCGCGCTTCGCCGGCGAGTGGACCATCGCCGAGCAGGCCCGCAATCCCGGCGCGATCCGCTTCTGGCGCCGTGTCATCGCCGAGTACACCAACGGGGATTTCCGCGAGCGCCGTGCCCACGGCGAAGTCGCGCACCAGTTCTCGACCCACCGCGCGGCGACGGCGCCGGCGCGCTGAATCAGTCGCGGACCACGACCGCGACTCGTCGCGGTCCCGCGACTTCGAACAACAGCTCCAACTCGAATTTCTTGCCCGCGACCAGCGGTTTCTTCAGACCCATCAGCATCACGTGATACCCGCCGGGCGCGAACTCGATTTTCTCGCCCGGCGCGACGTGCAGGACCGCAACCTCACGCATGCGCGCGACGTCGTCCACGATTTCCGTCTGGTGAACACCGGCGCTCGCGGCGATGGAAGTCGAAAGCTTCAACAGGCGGTCCGACTTCGTGCCGCCGTTCTCAAGCGAGAAATAAACGACTCCCATCGTGACGCCCGGCGGCGTCGGGCGCGCCCACGCGGATGTGACCGTCAGCTGGCCGGCCAGGGCACTGCCGGCGACGAGTAGCATGATCGGTAGCGCGAGCCCGCGCGAAATCCGGCCGTTCAAGCGGCACTCTTGGCGCGTGCCAGCACGCGCTTCAGGTAGCCGCCGGTAAATGATGCGCCGGCGCGCGCGAGCTGCTCGGGCGTGCCCTCGGCGACGATCCGGCCGCCGCCGTCGCCGCCCTCGGGGCCGAGGTCGATGATCCAGTCGGCGGTCTTGATGACGTCCAGGTTGTGCTCGATGACGATCACGGTGTTGCCCTCGTCGCGCAGCCGGTGCAGCACGGCCAGCAGGTGCTTGACGTCCTCGAAGTGCAGGCCGGTGGTCGGCTCGTCGAGGATGTAAAGCGTACGGCCGGTCGAGCGCTTGGAAAGTTCCTTGGCGAGCTTCACGCGCTGCGCCTCGCCGCCGGAAAGCGTCGTCGCGTTCTGGCCGAGCCGGACATAGGAGAGTCCGACGTCGAGCAGCGTTTGCAACCTGCTCGCGACCGTCGGCACGGCCTGAAAGAACGGGAAGGCGTCCTCGACGGTCATCTCGAGGACTTCCTGGATGTTCCTGCCCTTGTAGCGTACGTCGAGCGTCTCGCGGTTGTAGCGGCGCCCCTTGCAGACATCGCAGGACACGTAGATGTCCGGCAGGAAATGCATCTCGACCTTGATGACGCCGTCGCCCTGGCAGGCCTCGCAACGCCCGCCCTTGACGTTGAAGCTGAAGCGACCGGGCTGGTAGCCGCGCGAGCGCGACTCCGCCGTGCCGGCGAACAGCTCGCGGATCGGCGTGAAGAGCCCGGTGTAGGTCGCGGGATTCGAGCGCGGCGTGCGGCCGATCGGGCTCTGGTCGATGTCGATGATGCGGTCGATCTCGCCGATGCCGTCCACGCCCGCACAGGGCGCCGGCTGCTCTGACGAGAGATCCAGCTCGCGCGCCGTGTGGCGGTAGAGCGTGTCGTTGACCAGCGTGGACTTTCCCGAGCCCGACACGCCCGTCACGCAGGTCATCAGCCCGATCGGGAAGCTCGCGTCGATCGCCTTGAGATTGTTGCCGGTCGCGCCGCGCACGCGCAGCGCGCGCTTTGGGTTGCGCGGCCGGCGGCTGTCCGGAATCTCGATGCGCTTGCGGCCCGACAGGTACTGGCCGGTCAGCGAAGTCGGGCTCGCCTCGATGTCAGATGGCCTGCCTTCGGCGATGACGCGCCCGCCGTGCACGCCAGCGCCAAGACCAAGGTCCACCACGTGATCGGCCTGGCGGATCGCATCCTCGTCGTGCTCGACGACGATCACCGTGTTGCCGAGGTCGCGCAGCCGGTGCAGCGTGTCCAGCAGGCGCTGGTTGTCGCGCTGGTGCAGGCCGATGGAGGGCTCGTCCAGGATATACATGACGCCGACCAGGCCCGAGCCGATCTGGCTCGCGAGCCGGATGCGCTGCGATTCCCCGCCGGAAAGCGTCTCGGCGCTGCGATCGAGCGTCAGGTAGTCGAGCCCGACGTCCACCAGGAAGCCGAGCCGGTCCGAAATCTCCTTGACCACCTTGGCGGCGATGTCCGCACGCCAGCCCTCGAGTTTGAGCTTGGCGAAGAACTCCTGCGCGCGCCGCACCGGCAGCGCGGCGATCGAGGGCAGGGCGACGCCGCCGACGAACACGAATCGCGCGGATTTCGCGAGCCTTGCGCCTTCGCATTCCGGGCACTGGCGCGTGCCGAGATAGCGCGCGAGTTCCTCGCGCACGGTCATCGACTCGGTCTCGCGGTAGCGGCGGTCGAGATTCGGCAGGATCCCTTCGAACTTGTGCTTGCGCTTGATGGTCCGCCCGCGCGCGTCGAAATAGCGGAACTCGATTTCCTCGCCGCCGCTGCCATTCATCAAGACGTCGTGCACGCGCGCCGGCAGGCCGTTGTAGGGCGCCTCGGGTTCGAAATGGTAGTGGTCGGCGAGTGCCTGGATCATCTGGTAGTAATAAGCGTTGCGGCGGTCCCAGCCGCGCACGGCGCCGCCGGCAAGCGAGAGCTGCGGATGCGTGACGACCCGCTCGGGGTCGAAGAACTGCTTGACGCCGAGGCCATCGCAACCGGGGCAGGCGCCCGCCGGGTTGTTGAAAGAAAAAAGGCGCGGCTCCAGCTCCGACAGCGAATAGCCGCAGACCTTGCAGGCGAACTTGTCCGAGAACACGAGTTCCTCGCGCTTCGGCTCCTCGAGGAAGGCGATGCGAGCCACACCCTCGCCGAGCCGGAGCGCCGTCTCGAAGGATTCCGCGAGGCGCTGCTGGAAATCGGGGCGCACCTTGAAGCGGTCGACGACGGCGTCGATCGAATGCTTGCGCTTGGGGTCGAGCTTGATCATCTGGTCGAGCTCGACCAGCTTGCCGTCGACGCGCGCGCGCACGAAGCCCTTGCCGCGCAGCTCGTCGATCACCTGCTGGTGCTCGCCCTTGCGCCCGGAGATGACCGGCGCCAGCAGGCCGAGCGGCGTACCCTCGGGCAGCGCGAGCACCTGATCCACCATCTCGCTGACGGTCTGCGCCGAAAGGTCGAGCTCGTGGTCCGGGCAGCGCGGGATGCCGGCGCGCGCATACAGCAAGCGCAGGTAGTCGTAGATCTCGGTGACGGTGCCGACGGTCGAGCGCGGGTTGTGCGACGTGGATTTCTGCTCGATCGAGATCGCGGGCGACAGGCCCTCGATCGAATCGACGTCGGGCTTTTCCATCATCGACAGGAACTGGCGCGCATAGGCCGAGAGCGACTCCACATAGCGGCGCTGGCCCTCGGCATAGATCGTGTCGAAGGCGAGCGAGGACTTGCCGGAGCCCGAGAGCCCGGTGAATACGATCAGGCGGTCGCGCGGCAGGTCGAGGTCGATGCCCTGCAGGTTGTGCGTGCGCGCGCCGCGAATCTGGATGGTGGTCGTCATGCGGTCCCATCGGCGCCGCGCGGGTGGCGCGCGGCGAGCCTGATAGAATAACCGGCCCGTTCCATGCGCCGCAAAGGGATTTCCACTGGTGGTTGAGGCTGCCGCGGCGCTGTCGCCCCCGGAACGCAAAGCCGTTGCGACGCTTGCCATCGTCTACGCGGTCCGGATGCTCGGGCTCTTCCTGCTGCTGCCGGTGCTTGCACTGTATGCGGGCTCGATGCCCGGCGGAACACCGTTCCTGGCCGGGCTCGCGGTCGGGGCCTACGGTCTGACCCAGGCCCTGTTGCAGATCCCATTCGGGGTCTGGTCCGACCGTTTGGGCCGGCGGCCGCTGATCGTCGCGGGCCTGCTGCTGCACATCGGCGGTTCGGCACTCGGCTATTTCGCCGCGACCGCCTGGGCGCTCATCGCTGCGCGCACCGTGCAGGGCATGGGCGCCGTGTCGGGCCCGGTGATGGCGCTGCTCGCGGACCGCACGCGCGCGGCCTCGCGCACCCGCGCGATGGCCTTCATCGGCATGAGCATCGGCCTGTCCTTCGTCGTCTCGCTGGTCTGCGGCCCGCTGCTGGCCGGGAAGATTGGCGTCTCCGGCATCTTCGCGCTGATCGGCGGGCTCGGCGTCATCGCGCTCGCGCTGATCCTGTTCGCGGTCCCGAAGGAAGCGGCACGCGCAGCAGGGCCGGCCCGCCGCTCCTGGCGCGAGGTGCTGACGCTTCATCTGCTGCCGTACTACGCCGGCATCTTCATCCTGCACCTGTCGCTGACGGCGACCTTCATCGCCGTTCCGCATGCGCTGCGCGACGTGCACGGCATCGCCGCCCCGCAGCATTGGGAGTTTTACCTCGCGGTGTTTGCCTCTTCGCTGGCCCTGACCGTGCCGCTCCTCTTGTGGTCCGAGCGCAGCGCAAAGCCGGCGCGGCCCGTCGTTGCCGGCGCGCTGCTGCTCGCGCTCGCCCAGGGCGCGCTCGCGCTGTGCTACGTGAATTTCCTGCCGATGGCCGCGGCGCTCGTGATTTTCTTCGGCGCCTTCAACTTCCTCGAGGCCCGCCTGCCGTCGAGCCTCGCCGGCGCGGCGGGCGAAGAGTCGCGCGGCGCGGCGCTCGGCGTGTTCTCGACCTGCCAGTTTGCCGGCGCTTTTGCGGGCGGGATCCTGGGGGGCGGGCTCCTGGGAAGCCCGCTGGGCATCCCCGGGGTGTTCCTGCTCGCGGGCCTGGCCGCGGCCTCCTGGCTGACGGTGGCGGAGCGGTCCGAATCCCGCTGAAGCCGCCGCATTGACGGTGTGCCGGGGGCCCGCCGGCGACTACAATGGGCCATCGAAAACAAGAGGCGGGGAGACGGCCATGGCACGCGGCGTCAACAAGGTCATTCTATTGGGCAATGTCGGGCAGGACCCGCAGAGCCGCGCCATGCCCTCGGGCAAGGCGGTCGTGAACCTTCGCATCGCGACCAGCAAGCAGTGGCGCGACAAGACGACCGGCGAGAACAAGGAAGCGACCGAGTGGCACACGGTCGTGATGTTCGACCGGCTCGCCGAAATCGCGGCCGAGTACCTGCGCAAGGGCTCGCAGGTGTACGTCGAGGGCGAGCTGCGCACGCGCAAGTGGCAGGACAAGGAAGGCCAGGACCGCTATTCGACCGAGATCGTCGCGAACGAGATGCAGATGCTCGGCGGTCGCGGCGGGGCCGGGGGTGGCGCGGGCGCGAGCCGCGGCCAGCCGGCCGCGGAACGCAGCGAAGAGCGCGCTCCGCGTCCCGAGCCCGCCGGCGTCGCCGAGAATTTCGACGACGATATTCCCTTCTAGGATCCGCTAGCGCGGAGCGACATAGCCGCCGCGCACCCCGCGCGGCGACAGCACGACCTGCCAGAGCTGCGAGCGGCGCGCGCGGAAGGTCGCCATCGAGATCGCGAGGTAGTACCGCCACATGCGGCGGAAGCGCTCGTCGTAGCGCGGACCGAGCGCGGGCCAGGCGCGTTCCACGTTATCCCGCCAGGCCTGCAGCGTCCGGTCGTAGTCGGTTCCGAAGTTGTGCCAGTCCTCGATGATGAACAGGCCGTCGCTCGCCTCTGCGATCTGCGGGGCGGAGGGCAGCATCGAGTTCGGGAAGATGTACTTGCCGATCCACGGATCCATCGTGTGCGTCGTTTCATCGCTGCCGATCGTGTGCAGCAGGAACAGGCCGTCGTCGGCAACGCAGGCGCGGGCGAGCTCGAAGAAGCGCCGGTAATTCGCGAAGCCGACATGCTCGAACATGCCGATGGATAGCACGCGATCGAACTTGCCGGAAACCGCGCGGTAATCCTGCAGGCGGATCTCGACCGGCAGTCCGCGGCACAGCTCGCGGCCGAGCGTGACCTGTTGCTCCGACACGGTCACGCCGACGCCGCCGGCGCGATAGCGCTCGGCCGCGTACTTGAGCGCCTCGCCCCAGCCGCAGCCGATGTCGAGAATACGCATGCCGGGCGCCAGCATCAGCTTGCGGCAGCAGAGATCGAGCTTGTGCTCCTGCGCTTCGTCCAGGTTGGCGGCTCTCGGCCAGTAACCGCAACTGTAAACGAGGCGCTTGCCGAGCATCGCGTGGTACAGATCGTTGCCGAGATCGTAGTGATGCTGGCCGATCTCGAACGGGTGCCGCTTCGGCAGGTTGAAGAAGCGGGAGCGCAGGGCGAACCAGTAGTCGTCCAGCGTGTGGACGCGGCGGTCGAGCCGCGCCTCCAACAGGTGGCACATCATCGAATCGAGTTCGACCGCGTCCCAGCTGCCGTCCATGTAGCTTTCGCCGAGGCCCAGCGAGCCATGGGCCAGCACGCGATGAAAGAAGGACTCGTCATGCACCTGGATGTCCCAGGCGCGGCCGCCGTCGAGCCGGATATCGGCGCTGTCGAGCAGGCGCTGGATGCGATCCCTTGCGCTCATGTTATTCCGTGAAACCGTGCGCTGCGGCCGCCGCCGCGCGGCTGACCGGGCCCGATCTGTGACCGGTTTGGCGTCCCCTGACGCCATATTAAGTCACCATCAGGCGAGTTTCCCGGGGAGTCTGCCTGGATATCCAGGCACCCCGGCGATCGGGAGTTGACTTGATGGAGCTGGAATCAGGCCAGCAGCCCAACAGGGCCCTGCGCGGGCGCCTGGCGCCGTGGCGTGGCCATGCGACATCGATGTACCTGCTGCTCTGCGCCAGCTTCGCGGGCCTGGTGCTGCTCGCTCCCTATTTCGGGAATCTTGCGGGGCCTGCGCGCCTCGCGGCCTGGTTCGTCGGGCTCTCGGCTGTCGTCCTGTTCGCGCGCCGCGCATTCTCGAAAGGCACGGCCGGCCATGCGGGCAGCGTGAGCGCCGTGGATGCCGTGGTCAGCCGCCTGCCCGGCCTGCACGACACGGGCGACCGCAAGGACATCGAGGAGCAGCTGCGGCGCCTCGCGTTCCACGACCCGCTGACCCTGCTCGCGAATCGCGCGCTGTTCCGCGACCGCGTCGAGCACGCGCTCGCGGTCAGCAAGCGCAGCGATCGCGGCGTGGCGATGCTGTTCATCGACCTCGACAACTTCAAGTCCATCAACGACAGCTTCGGCCACGGCGAGGGCGATCGCGTGCTGAGTGCAAGCGCCCAGCGCCTGATCCATTGCACCCGGTCCGGCGACACGGTCGCGCGCCTCGGCGGCGACGAATTCGCCGTGCTGCTCGAGAACCTGACCAGCCGGGACCCGGTCGTCGAGATCGCGGGCCGCATCGTCGCGGCGCTGCAGGAACCATTCCCGTTCCTCGGCAGCGATCTGCGCATCTCCGCGAGCATCGGCGTCGCGTTCGCGACGCCGGAGGACGGCGTCGAAGAGTTGCTCCACAACGCCGACGTCGCGATGTATTCCGCCAAGTCGCAGGGCAAGGGCCGTTTCGCGGTTTTCGTCGCCGAAATGCCGGATGTCGCGAACAGGCGTATGCAGGTCGAGGCGGAGCTGGCGCAGGCGCTGGTCGATGGCCAGTTCCAGCTCCACTATCAGCCCATCGTCGAGTTGCGGTCCGGCTATCTGCTGGGCGTCGAGGCGCTCGTGCGCTGGCGGCATCCGACCCGCGGCCTCGTGTCGCCGGGCGAATTCCTCGGCATCGCCGAAGGATCCGGCCAGATGATCGCGCTGGGTCGCTGGGTGATGCAGCAGGCCTGCCAGGAAGTGAAGACCTGGCAGACGCGATTGCCCGAGGGCCGCCAGGTGCGGCTTGCGGTCAACGTGTCCGTCGGTCAGCTACGCGACTCCGACCTGGTCGCCGATGTGACTCAGGCGCTGACCCAGTCGCAGCTGGATCCGGGCTGCCTGGTCATCGAGGTGACCGAGAGCGTGTTGATGCACAACACCGAGAGCATGCTCGCCAAGCTCAACCAGCTGAAGAAGCTCGGCGTGCGCGTCGCCATCGACGATTTCGGCACCGGCTACTCGTCGCTTGCCTACCTGCACCGCTTCCCGATCGACATCGTGAAGATCGACCGCTCGTTCATCGAGCGCCTCGGGGGCGTTGATGACGGCGCCGTGCTTGCGCGCGCGATCATCACGCTAGGCGACACGATGGGACTCGAGGTCATCGCGGAGGGCGTCGAGCTCGAAAGCCAGCAGCGCGAGCTGATCGAACTCGGTTGCGTCGCCGGCCAGGGCTATTTCTACGCCAAGCCGTGCCTGCTGAAGGATCTCGAGCAATCCGTGCACATGAAGCGCCGCCGGACGATGGCGGACACGTTGCCGCAGGGCGCCCGATTCACGGCCACCGGGCGATTCCTGATCGGCAGCCTGAAGCGCTCCGAGGCCCCGCCTGCGGCCACCGGCACCTTCGGGCCGCTCCCTCGTAAATAACTCGTTCTGAAACAACGGGTTGAATTGACCCGTGGACGCCCTCCGGCGCGCCACGGCGCTTCATTGGCAGGCCCAAAACCGGTACCCTAAGCCCCCTTTTTTGATCCGGGACCAGGGCGGTTCATGAGCGGCCGGCTATACATCTCCACCTTCGGCTGCCAGATGAATGAATACGATTCGGCGCGCATGGCCGACGTGTTGCGGGTGTCGGCGGGCCTCGAGCCGACCGACGAGCCCGAGCTTGCCGACATCGTGTTGCTGAACACCTGCTCGGTGCGCGAAAAGGCCCAGGAAAAAGTGTTCTCCGAGCTCGGCAAGTGGCGGCTGCTGAAGCGCCGCAAGCCGGGACTCGTGATCGGCGTCGGCGGCTGCGTCGCGAGCCAGGAAGGAGAGGGAATCCTGGATCGCGCGCCCTTCGTCGATCTCGTGTTCGGTCCGCAGACCATCCACCGCCTGCCGGAGATGATCGCTGCGCTGCGCGCGTCCGGCCGGCCGCAGGTCGACGTGTCCTTCCCGGAAATCGAGAAATTCGACCGCCTGCCGGAACCGCGCGCGGAGGGGGCGACTGCCTTCGTCTCCATCATGGAAGGCTGCAGCAAGTACTGCACGTTCTGCGTCGTGCCCTACACGCGCGGCGAGGAGATGAGCCGGCCGTTCGCGCAGGTCGTCGCCGAGGTCGAGTCGCTGGTTTCGCAGGGCGCGCGCGAGATCACGCTGCTCGGGCAGAACGTCAATGCCTATCGCGGCCCGATGGCCGACGGCACGGTCTGCGACCTCGCGACCCTGGTGCGGCACATCGCGCGCATCGGGGAACTCGAGCGCATCCGTTTCACGACCTCGCACCCGGTCGAGTTCACCGACGCGTTGGTCGAGGCCTATGCCGAGGTGCCGAAGCTCGCGAACTACCTGCACCTGCCGGTGCAGAGCGGCTCCGACCGGATCCTGGCGCTGATGAAGCGCGGCTATACGCGGCTCGAGTACAAGCAGAAGATCCGGCGGCTGCGCGCCGTGCGCCCCGACATCAGCCTCTCGTCGGACTTCATCATCGGTTTTCCCGGCGAGACCGAGGCCGATTTCGCGCAAACGATGGAGCTCATCGCGGAGGTCGGATTCGACCAGTCCTTCAGCTTCATCTACAGCAAGCGGCCGGGTACGCCCGCCGCCGCGCTGCCGGACGAAGTGCCGCATGAAGTGAAGCAGCAGCGGCTTGCGCTCCTGCAGGCGCGCCTGAACCAGCAGGCGCGGCGCATCAGCGAGGGCATGATCGGCAGCGTGCAGCGCGTGCTGGTCGAGCGGCCGTCCAAACGCGACCCGCGCCAGCTCGCCGGGCGCACCGAAAACATGCGCTGGGTCAATTTCGACGGGCCTGCCGAACTCGTCGATCGTTTTGCGCCCGTGCGGATCACCGAGGCCATGCCGAATTCCCTGCGCGGCCGGCTGGTCGCTTGAGCAGCAGCCAGGAATCGAGCGTCGACTTCAGCGCAGCGGACAACGCCCGGCTCGCTGCGCTGTGCGGCCCATTCGACGAGAACCTGCACCAGCTCGAGGGACGACTCGGCGTCGAGATCCGCCATCGCGCCGGGCGTTTTTCGGTGAGCGGCGCCAATGCCGAGGCTGGCGCGACCGTATTGAGGCTTCTTTATGAACGCGCGGGCGCCAATCCGGTGACGGCCGAGGACGTGCACCTCGCGATCCAGGAAACCGGTATGGGCGGCGAGTCCGCCGACGACGCGCTCTCGGTGCAGACGCTGCGCGGCCGGGTCCGCGGCCGCGGCCCGAACCAGCAGGAATACCTGCGCCACATCCGCGCGCACGACCTGACCTTCGGCATCGGCCCGGCGGGTACCGGCAAGACCTACCTCGCCGTCGCCTGCGCCGTCGAGGCGCTGCAGCGCGAGTCCGTGCGGCGCATCGTGCTGGTGCGCCCCGCGGTCGAGGCCGGCGAGCGCCTCGGCTTCCTGCCGGGTGACATGTCGCAGAAGATCGACCCCTACCTGCGCCCGATGTACGACGCGCTCTACGAGATGATCGGCTTCGACCGCGTCGCGCGGCTGATCGAGCGCAACATCATCGAGATCGCGCCGCTCGCCTTCATGCGCGGCCGCACGCTGAACGAGGCTTTCGTGATCCTCGACGAGGCGCAGAACACGACGGTCGAGCAGATCAAGATGTTCCTGACCCGCATCGGCTTCGGCTCGCGCGCGGTCGTCACCGGCGACATCACGCAGACCGACCTGCCGGCGCACCGACAGTCTGGCCTGCGGCATGCGCTCGAGGTGCTGGACGGCGTCGAGGGCATCGCCGTCACGCGCTTCTCGGCGCGCGATGTCGTGCGCCACCCGCTGGTGCAGCGCATCGTCGAGGCTTACGAGCGCGAACCGGGCCATGGGGGCGGGAAATGACGCTCGAAGTGCTGCTGCGATACCGCACGCGCCGGCCCTGGGCGCCGGCGCCGGCGACGCTGCGCGGCTGGGCGCGCCTCGCCGCCGGCGGGCGCGACGGCGAACTGGGCATCCGCGTGGTGGGCACGGCGGAGAGCCGCAGCCTGAACTCGCGCTATCGCGGCAAGCCGTCGCCGACCAACGTATTGTCATTCCCGATGCCGGCCGACGAGGCCGGCAAGGCGCGCGGCATGATCGGCGACATCGTCGTCTGCGCGCCGGTGGTCGCACGCGAGGCGCGCGAGCAGGGCAAGGCGCTGCGCGCGCACTGGGCGCACATGGTGATCCACGGCACGCTGCACCTGCTGGGCTTTGACCATGCGCGCGCGGCCGATGCGCGCCGCATGGAGGGGCGCGAGCGCGAATTGCTCGCGCGGCTCGGCATCGCGGACCCGTACGGAGACTGATGTGGTGACCGAGCGCAAACCGCCGACGAGGAAGTGGCTGCGGCGCCTCATCAAGGAGGGGCCCGGCGACCGCGCCGAGCTGATCGAGATCCTGCGCGACGCCGCGCGCCGCGGCGTGCTCGACGCCGACGCGCTCGCGATGATCGAGGGCGTGCTGGGCGTCGCCGACCTGCAGGTGCGCGACATCATGGTGCCGCGCTCGCAGATGGTCGTGCTGGAGCGCGACTCCGTGCCGGGCCAGCTGCTGCCGGTGCTCATCGAGTCCGGGCACTCGCGCTTCCCGGTCATCGGCGACGACCGCGACCAGGTGGTCGGCATCCTGCTCGCGAAGGACCTGCTGCGCTACTACTCGGAAGGCGCGACAGGCGCGTTCGACATCCGCGAAGTGCTGCGACCCGCGGCATTCGTGCCCGAGAGCAAGCGGCTGAACGTGCTGCTGAAGGAATTCCGCGTCAGCCGCAACCACATGGCGATCGTCGTGGACGAGTACGGCGGCGTCTCCGGCCTCGTGACGATCGAGGACGTCATCGAGGAGATCGTCGGCGAGATCGCCGATGAGTACGACATCGACGAAGACCAGACCATCCGCCGCGAAGGGGACCGCCAGTTCGTCGTGCTGGCGCTGACGCGCATCCAGGAGTTCAACGAGTACTTCTCGACCCGCTTCAGCGAGGAGGAGTACGACACGATCGGCGGCCTGGTGATGCACCAGTTCGGCCGCCTGCCGCGGCGCGGCGAGTCCGTGACGATGGACGGACATGAGTTCAAGGTGCTGCGCGCGGACCGCCGCCGCATCGACCAGCTGCGCGTGACAACACCCGCGCCGGTGCCGCCGCGCGCCGGCGAAACGCGCGCCACCTGAATGACGCTCCAGCGTTACGGCGTCTGGCTCGCCGCGCTTGCGGGCGCGGCGACGACGCTGGCATTCGCGCCGCGCGAACTGTTTCCGCTCGCGATGCTCGGCCCGGCCTTCCTGTTCCTGCTGTGGGACGACGCCGTGCCGCGCCAGGCGGCGAAGCTCGGATTCGCCTGGGGCGCCGGACTCTTTCTCGCCGGCACCTGGTGGATCTACACGGCGGTTCACGATTTCGGCGGTGCGCCGGCCTGGATGTCGGCCCTGATACTGCTGGTGCCGGTCGCCGTGATGGGCGCGTATTACGCGCTGCTCGGCTGGTTCGCGACGCGCCTCGCGCGCCGGCCGCGGCTGTTGCACTGCCTGCTGCTGCTGCCCGCGGGCTGGACCCTGATCGAATGGCTGCGCGGCTGGCTGCTGTCCGGGTTTCCCTGGCTGCAGCTCGGCTACGCGCACAGCGACAGCCCGCTCGCGGCGCTTGCGCCGGTCGGCGGCATCCACCTCGTCGGCCTTGCGAACGCGATCACGGCGGGTGCGCTGCTCGTGCTGCTGCGCGGCAGCTGGCGGGAGCGCGGCGTCGCGCTTGCGGTGGCAGTCGCGATCTGGGGCGGATCGTGGAGTCTCGCATCGCGGCAATGGACGACGCCCGTGGGCGGGGAGGTCAGCATCGCGCTGCTGCAGGGCGCGATCCCGCAGGACGAGAAGTGGCAGGTCGATCATCGCAAGGACGCGCTCGATCTTTACCGCGGGCTCAATCGCCAGGCCCTGGGCCAGCAGCTGATCGTCTGGCCGGAATCCGCGCTGCCGATGCTGGCGCACGAAGCCGATGTCTATCTGGCCTCGATCCGCGCCGAGGCGCGCGCCCGCCATTCCGACGTGCTGATCGGCCTGCTCCGTTACGACTTCGGGACCGGCGAGATCCGCAACGGCCTGTTCGCGATGAGTGCGGAAGGCGATTCCTGGTATTACAAGCGCCGCCTCGTGCCCTTCGGCGAATTCTTTCCGGTTCCGGATTTCGTGCGCCGCTGGATGCGCCTGATGAGCCTGCCGTACTACGACATGACGCCAGGCGCGGAGCACCAGGCGCCGCTGTCGGCGGCGGGGCAGAAGCTCGGCGCGACCATCTGCTACGAGGACGCCTATGGGTCGGAGCAGCTCGCGGTGCTCGGCGAGGCGACGCTGCTCGTCAATGTCACGAACAACGCCTGGTTCGGCGACTCGGCCGCGCCGCACCAGCAGCTGCAGATGGCGCGCTTCCGCGCGCGCGAGGCCGGGCGCAGCCTGTTCCGCGCGACCAGCAACGGCATCACGGCGGTCATCTCGCCTGACGGATCGATCAAGGCCAGGGCGCCGCAGTTCGTGCCGGCCGTCCTGAAATCCAGCGTGCAGCCGATGACCGGACTGACGCCCTACGCGCGGACCGGCAACTGGCCCGTGCTGCTCGGCTCCCTGCTGATGATCGCGGCATGTATCGGTTATCCTCGTGCGGCATGAATGAGCGCTACGAACCCGCCGAAATCGAGTCCGCCGTCCAGCGCGAATGGGAGGCCGCAGGCACCTTTGTCGCGCGCGAGGACCCGGCGCGCCCAAAGTACTACTGCCTGTGCATGTTCCCGTACCCGAGCGGCCGCCTGCACATGGGCCACACGCGCAATTACACGATCGGCGACGTGCTCGCGCGCTACATGCGCATGCAGGGCTTCAACGTGCTGCAGCCGATCGGGTGGGACGCCTTCGGCCTGCCGGCGGAAAATGCCGCGATCGAGAACGACGTCGCGCCGGCGCGCTGGACCCGCGAAAACATCGCCTACATGAAAGGCCAGCTGAAGTCGCTCGGCTTCGGCATCGACTGGTCGCGCGAGCTCGCGACCTGCGATGCCGATTACTACCGCTGGAACCAGTGGCTGTTCCTGCGCATGCTCGAGCGCGGGATCGCCTACAAGACGACCGGCGTCGTCAACTGGGACCCGGTGGACCAGACCGTGCTCGCGAACGAGCAGGTCATCGACGGGCGCGGCTGGCGCACGGGCGCGCTGATCGAGAAGCGCGAGATCCCGATGTATTACCTTCGCATCACGCAGTACGCGGAAGAGCTGCTCGGCGCGCTCGACAAGCTCGCCGACTGGCCGGAACGCGTCCGCACGATGCAGGCGAACTGGATCGGGCGCAGCGAAGGCGTGAACCTGTCCTTCCCCTGGGACATCGGCGGCGAGCGCGGCGAACTGAGGGTGTTCACGACCCGCGCCGACACGATCATGGGCGTGACATTCGTCGCGGTCGCGGCGGAACATCCGCTGGCGGAACTGGCGGCGAAGCGCGACGGCAAGGTTCGCGCCTTCGTGGACGAGTGCCGCCGCGGCAGCGTGATGGAAGCCGACCTCGCGACGATGGAGAAGAAGGGCGTCGCGACCGACCTTTTAGTGCGGCACCCGCTGAACGGGGCTGAGGTCGAGGTTTGGGTAGGAAACTACGTGCTGATGGCCTACGGCGAGGGCGCGGTGATGGGCGTGCCGGGCCACGACGAACGCGATTTCGCGTTTGCGAAGAAGTACGGCCTGCCGATCCTGCCGGTCATTGACGTGGAAGGCCGGCCGTATTCGACCGCCGAATGGCAGCCCTGGTATGCCGATCATGGGCGCTGCATTCATTCCGGGCGCTACGACGGTCTCGATTACTCCGCTGCGACCGATGCGATCGCAAAGGACCTCGAGACGAAGGGCCTTGGCCGCAAGCAGGTGGTCTGGCGGCTCCGCGACTGGGGCATCTCGCGCCAGCGCTACTGGGGCTGCCCGATCCCGATCATCCATTGTCCGGCCTGCGGCGACGTGCCGGTGCCCGACGCAGAGCTGCCGGTGCGCCTGCCCGAGGACCTGGTGCCGGACGGCACCGGCAATCCGCTCGCGAAATCGAAGGCATTCCTCGATTGCCGCTGCCCGAAGTGCGGCGCCGCGGCGCGGCGCGAGACGGACACGATGGATACCTTCGTCGATTCGTCCTGGTATTTCTTCCGCTTCGCGTCGGCGGGCAACGACCGCGCGATGGTGGACGAGCGCGCCGCCTACTGGATGCCGGTGGACCAGTACATCGGCGGCATCGAGCACGCGATCCTGCACCTGCTGTACTCGCGCTTCTGGACTCGCGTGATGCGCGACTGCGGGCTGACGAAGCTCGAAGAGCCGTTCCGGCGCCTGCTGACGCAGGGCATGGTGCTGAACGAGATCTGGTTCCGGAAGCCGGCGTCGGGGCGCGTCGTCTATTACGACCCCGCCGACGTCGCGGCGGAGGGCGAGGGCGAAGCCCGCCGCGGCACGCTGAAAACCGACGGCCAGCCGGTCGAGTACGGCGGCATCGGCACGATGTCGAAATCGCGGCGCAACGGCGTCGATCCGCAGGACCTGGTGAACCGCTACGGCGCCGACACCGCGCGGCTGTTTGCGATGTCGAACGTGCCGCCCGAGCACACTTTCGAATGGTCGGACGAGGGCGTGGAGGGCGCGTTCCGTTTCATGAAGCGCGTGTGGAAGGTCGTTCATGGGCACGTCGTGGGAGGAGCCGCGGGTCCGGTGGATCGCGCGGCGCTCGACGGTCCGCAGCGCGAGCTGCGTCGCCTCGTGCATCAGACGCTCGTGAAGGTCGGCGACGACATCGGCCGCCGTCGGACCTTCAACACGGCGATCGCGGCCGTGATGGAACTGCTGAATTCGCTGGTCCGGTTCGCAGACAATTCGGCACGGGGCCGGGCGGTGATGCAGGAAGCGCTCGAATTCGTCGTGCTGATGCTGTCGCCGTTCGTGCCGCATGCGACGCAGGCGATGTGGCGGGAACTCGGGCATTCAACCGCGATCGTCGACGAGCGCTGGCCGAAAGCGGATTCTGCGGCGCTCGTCCAGGACACGGTCGAGATCGTGGTGCAGGTCAATGGCAAGCTGCGCGGGCGCGTGCCCGTGCCCGCCGGCGCCGACGAGGCGGCCGCGCGTGCAGCGGCGCTCGCCGATCCCGGGGTCGCGAAATTCGTGGCCGGACAGCCTGTGCGCAAGCTGGTCTATGTGCCCGGCAAGCTGATCAACGTGGTGATCTGATGCGGCGGCCGCTTCCACTCCTCGCGATCTGTTTCATGGCGCTGCTGGCGGGCTGCGGCTTCCACCTGCGCGGCCAGGCGCCGCTGCCACCGGCGCTCGCGGCGCCCTATCTCGAGGCCGCCGACCATTACACGCCCCTGTACGCGGCGCTCGTGAGCCACCTGCGCGCCGCCGGTGCCAAACTTGCGACCGGCCCTGCCGATGCGACCGCGGTGATCCACCTGGACAAGGACGACACCGGGCGCGAATTGCTGTCGGTCTCGGCCCGCAACACGCCGGGTGAGTTCGAGGTCTACTACAGCGCGGAATTTTCCGTCACGGCGGGCGACAAGGAACTGCTCGCGCGCCAGCAGGCGACGCTGACCCGGGATTTCGCCTACGACGAGAATGCCGTGCTCGCCAAGGAGCACGAGGAAGAGTCGCTGCGCACCGCGCTCGCCGACGAACTGGCCGGCCTCGTGCTGCGGCGGCTGGCGGCCCTTTGAATCTCTCGGTATTCGACGTCTTCAAGGTCGGCGTCGGGCCCTCGTCATCGCACACGATGGGACCGATGCTGGCCGCGCGGATGTTCGTGCAGGACCTCGCCGCGCGCGGCCTGCTCGAGCGCACGACCGAGGTCTTCGCGCAGCTCTACGGATCGCTGGCGCTGACCGGTCTCGGGCACTGCACCGATCGCGCGATACTGCTCGGTCTCGAGGGCAACGACCCGGCGGGATTCGACCCGGCGATCATGGAGCCTTCGCTCGCGCGCATCCGCGGCAGCGGCCGGCTGCGGCTGCTGGGACGCCGCGAGATCGCCTTCGACGAGCCGATGAACCTGCTGTTCCATCGCGACCAGATGCTGCCGGGCCATTCGAACGGCATGCGCTTCACCGCCCGCGACGCCGCGGGCGCGACGCTGCTCGGCGCGGAGATGTACTCGATCGGCGGCGGCGCCGTGCAGCGCGCAGGGGAGGACCTGGGCGCGACTCCGGCGGGCGTGCCGGAACTGCCGTTGCCGTTCGCGGACGGCGATGAATTGCTGGTCCGTTGCCGCGAAGCGGGACTCACGATCGACGGGCTGATGCTCCGCAACGAGCAGGCGATGCGCAAGCCCGCCGAGATCGACGCCGGGCTCGCGCGCATCTGGAGCGTGATGCAGGCCTGCGTCGAGCGCGGATTCGCGGCCGAGGGCGTCCTGCCCGGCGTGCTGAAGGTGACGCGCCGCGCGCCGCGCCTGCAGCGCATGCTGCTGGCCGAGGCGCCAGGCGGCCCGGTGGATCCGATGGAGTGGGTCAATGCCTGGGCGCTCGCCGTCAACGAGGAAAACGCGGCGGGCGGCCAGGTCGTCACGGCGCCGACCAATGGCGCGGCCGGCATCGTGCCCGCGGTGCTGCATTACTACGTGAAGCTGTGCAAGGGCAGCGACCGGGCCGGCGTGCGGCGCTTCCTGCTGGCGGCCGGCGCCGTGGGCCTCCTGTACAAGCGCAATGCGTCGATCTCAGGCGCCGAGATGGGCTGCCAGGGGGAGGTCGGCGTCGCCTGCTCGATGGCGGCCGGCGGCCTGGTCGCGGCGCTCGGCGGCTCGAACGAGCGCATCGAGAATGCCGCGGAAATCGGCATGGAACACAATCTCGGCCTGACCTGCGATCCGATCGCGGGCCTGGTGCAGATTCCCTGCATCGAGCGGAATGCGATGGGCGCCGTCAAGGCCATCAACGCCGCTCGCCTCGCTTTGCGCGGCGATGGGTCGCACAAGGTCTCGCTCGACCAGGTCATCGCGACGATGCGGCAGACGGGCCTCGACATGTCGTCGCACTACAAGGAGACGTCGCGGGGCGGGCTTGCGGTCAATGTGCCCGAATGCTGAGCTATCCGGCGTAGCGATCGGTCGCGCGCACCAGTTCGTCCGTCATGCCGGCCTCGAAGGCGGAATGCCCCGAGTCCGGGACGACGCGGAAATCCGCCTCGGGCCAGGCCCGGTGCAGGTCCCAGGCCGTCGTCATCGGGCACACGACGTCATAACGGCCCTGCACGATCACCGCCGGGATGTGGCGGATCCTCCCGACATCGTCCAGCAGCTGGCTCTCGCTGCGCAGGAATCCGTCGTTGACGAAGTAATGGCATTCGATGCGCGCAACGGCGAGCGCGAATTCGTCCTCGCCCCATTTGCGCACATTGTCGTCGTCGGTCAGCAGGAAACTGGTCGATCCCTCCCACACCGCCCAGGCGCGCGCGGCCGCGATTGCGGCGGCGCGGTCCGTCCCCGTCAGTCGGCGGTGAAAGGCGCGCATCAGGTCGCCGCGCTCGCTGGCGGGGATCGGTGCCACGTAGTCTTCCCAGCGGTCCGGAAACAGCGCGTTCGCACCCTGCTGGTAGAACCAGTCAAGTTCGGTCTTGCGCAACAGGAAGATGCCGCGCAGCACGAGTTCCGTGACGCGCGTGGGGTGCGCCTCGGCATAGGCGAGCGCGAGCGTCGAGCCCCAGGAGCCGCCGAACACCTGCCAGCGCTGGATGCCCAGGTGATCGCGCAGCCGCTCGATGTCGGCGACCAGGTCCCAGGTCGTGTTGTGCTCGAGGCTCGCGTGCGGCCGGCTGCGGCCGCAGCCGCGCTGGTCGAAGAGCACGATGCGATAGCGCGCGGGATCGAAGAACCGGCGCGCGCGCGTGTCGCAGCCGGCGCCCGGGCCGCCGTGCAGGAAGACCGCCGGCTTGCCCGCGGGATTGCCGCATTCCTCCCAGTAGACCTCGTGGCCGTCGCCGACGGCGAGGTGGCCGTGCTTACGGGGCTCGACGGGCGGATAGAGACCGCGCCGCGTGTTGACGTTGTCGTTCAATCGGGCTGCTCCACGCAATTGACACAGATCATTCCGGCGGCCGGCGCCGTCAATGTATAAAATAGCATGGGGAGGTAAATCCATGACCGACGCCGATTGCCGGGCGTAGACCGCCGATGCCCGTCAGGTTCTCGATCGCCTCGCTGTCCACGGTCCTGTTCCGGCCGAAAGCCGTGTTCGAGGCGCTGGCCGCCGCCGAGCCGTCCGCGGCGAAGGTATTCTTCGGCTTCGCCCTCTGGATCGGCCTGCTGCCGGCGGTGTTTGCCTACATCGGCACGGTCAATTTCGGCTGGCGGCTCGGCGTCGAGCCGGTGTTCCTGCCGCAGCGCACGGTGTTCGCGATCAGCGTCGCCTATTTTCTGGCGCTGCTCCTCGGTTTTCTCAGCAGCGCCGTGATCGCGCGCTGGATGGCCGTCACCTACGACGCCAGCCAGTCGCTCGGCCGCTGCTACGCACTGATGGCGATCGTCGGGGCGCCGCTCGCGGTCGGCAGCGTCATCCATCTCTATCCGCACGTGTTCATCAATGTCCTGGTGCTGGTGCCGACGCTGATCTGGAGCATGTACCTGCTCTACCGGGGCCTGCCGGTCGTGCTCCAGACCGGGCCGAACCGCGGCATGCTGATGGCCTCGGCGCTGATCGCCTACCTGCTGGTCGCGGCCGTCAGCCTGCTGGGTATCACGGTCGCGCTGTGGGGAAGCGGGCTCGGCCCGCTGATCGGCAACTGAAGCCGTGAAGTACGCGGACCGCATCGTCACGGCATTCACCGCCTGCGCCATGATCTGGGCCGTGCTCGGCATGATGGCGGGCGTCTACGTGGCGGCCGAGCTGGTGTGGCCGACCATCGACTTCGGCCAGCCCGCGCTCTCGTTCGGTCGCCTCCGGACGCTGCACACGACGCTGGTGTTGTTCGGCTTCGGCGTCTCCGCGCTGATCGGCACGGCGTTCTACAGCGTGCAGCGCACCTCGCACGTGCGCCTGTTCGCGCCGGGCCTCGCGTGGTTCGTGTTCTACGCCTGGCAGCTCACGATCGTGCTCGGCGGCGCCTCCGTCATGGCGGGCTGGAACGCGGGCAAGGAATACGCCGAGCTCGAATGGCCGTTCGACATCGCGATCGCCATCGCCTGGGTCGCATTCGCCGTCGTGTTCTTCGGCACGATCGGGCGCCGCAGGATGGAGGCGATCTACATCTCGAACTGGTTCTACGGAGCGCTGATCATCGTCGTCGCGATGCTGCACATCGTCAACAGCCTGGCGCTGCCGGCGACGATCGGGAAATCCTATTCGCTGTTCGCCGGGGCCCAGGACGCCATCGTGCAATGGTGGTACGGCCACAACGCGGTCGGCTTCCTGCTGACCGGCGGATTCCTCGGCATGCTGTATTACTTCCTGCCGAAGCAGGCCGAGCAGCCCATCTGGAGTTACCGGCTGTCGATCGTCGCGTTCTGGGCCTTCGTCTACACCTACATCTGGGCCGGGCCGCATCACCTGCACTATCACGCGGTGCCCGAGTGGGTGCAGTCGCTCGGCATGGTGATGAGCCTGATCCTGCTGGCCCCGTCCTGGGCGACCATGGTCAACGGCATCATGACGGTCAGCGCCGCGTCGAAGAAGCTGCGCAGCGATCCGGCGCTGAAGTTCATCGTGCTTTCGCTGGCCTTCTACGGGCTCGCGACCTTCGAGGGCCCGATGCTCGCCATCAAGAGCGTCAACGTGTTCAGCCACTTCACGGAGTGGACCATCGGCCACGTCCACTCCGGCGCGCTCGGCTGGAATGCGTTGATCACCTTCGGGACCTTCTATTTCCTCGTTCCGCGCCTGGCGGGCGCGCCGCTCTACAGCGCGAAGCTCGCGAACATCCATTTCTGGCTCGCGCTCGCGGGCGTGATGCTCTACGTGCTCGCGATGTGGGGCGCCGGCGTCTCGCAGGGCGTGCTGTGGCTGTCGCTCGACCAGCTGGGCGAGGTGCGCTTCAGCTTCAACGACGTGATGGCCGCGATGAAGCCCTATTACGCGCTGCGCTTCATCGCGGGCCTGCTGTTCCTGTCGGGCGCGTTGCTGATGGCGGTCAACCTCGCGCGGACCTTCGCCGGCCGTCGCACGGTCGAGGTCGCGCCGCCGGCAGGTCATCGCGCCGGAGCGCCCGCATGAACTTCCTGTCGCTGCACCGGAGGATCGAGCGTCATACGGGCCTGCTGATCTTCGGCATCCTGGTCGTGTCGTCGATCGGCGGCCTGGTCCAGGTCCTTCCGATCGTCCTCGACGACAGCCACAGCATGCCGGCCAGGGGAGTCGTGCCCTATTCGCCGCTCGAGCTGGAAGGACGCGACATCTACATCCGCGAATCCTGCAGCACCTGCCACACGCAGCAGGTGCGGCCGCTGCTGGCCGAGGTGAAGCGCTATGGCCCGTATTCGCGCGCCGGCGAGTTCGCCTATGACCGGCCGTTCCTGTGGGGTTCCAAGCGCACCGGCCCGGACCTCGCGCGCGTCGGCGGCAAGTACAGCGACGCCTGGCATCACGTCCACATGACGGACCCGCGCGCCGTCGTGCCGGCCTCGATCATGCCGGCCTATCCCTGGCTCGCGAAGCGCAAGGCCGATGAAGGCGGGACGATCGAGGCGCGCATGCGCACGCTGCGCAGGCTCGGCCATCCGTATTCCGATGCCGACATCGCCGCGGCGCCGGCGGCGCTCGAGGGCAGGACCGAGCTCGACGCCGTGACCGCCTACTTGCAGTCGCTCGGCCGCAGCATGCAGGGGGAACCCGAGCCATGACCCTCGTGATTTTTATTGGCGACATGCTGGTGATGGCATTCATGATCGTGCTGGTCGTGTGGCTCTCGCTGCGCTCGACCCGCGCGCAGCTCGATGCCGCAGCGCGGATCCCGCTGGAAGACGAGGATCGGCATGGCTGACATGCCCTCCAGTTTCTGGGCCGGCTGGATCGTCGTGATCACGGTCACGAGCTTCATCGCGCTCGTCTGGTTCCTGCGCGACGTCTATCGGGACAGCAGCGCGGATGCCCCGGGCGAGGACGAGGTCTGGGACGAGACCCTGCGCGAAGGCGCCCGGCCGGCGCCGATCTGGTGGTTCTGGTTCATCCTCGCGCTGATGACGGTGTCGGTGGTTTACCTGATGCTCTACCCCGGGCTCGGCCGGTACCAGGGCGCATTCAAATGGTCCCAGGGCGGGCAGATCGCGGGGCGCTTCGCCGATTACGACGCGCAATTCGGCCCTGAACGGCGGCGGCTGCAGGGCCTCACGCTTGCGGAACTCTCCGCCGATCCTGCCGCGATGCAATCGGCCTGGCGCATCTTCAACAACAATTGCACGTCATGCCATGGACGGGACGCGAAGGGGCAGGCCGCGCTGTTTCCCGACCTGACGGACGCCGCCTGGCAGTGGGGCGGCGACGAGGCCCGGATCGTCGAAACGATTCGTTCCGGCCGCCAGGCAGCGATGCCGGCCTGGGGTCCGGTGATCGCGGCGCAAAACATCGAAACACTGACAGATTATGTGCGCGGACTCCAGTCGGCGAATGCCGGGGCGCCTGCGGCGGGCGACGGCGCAAGCTTGTTCCAGCAATTCTGCGCCGCCTGCCACGGGCCGACCGGCTCGGGCCAGGCCATGCTCGGCGCGCCAGCGCTCGACGATGCAGCCTGGCTCTACGGCGGCGAGCGCGCGCAGGTCATCCAGACGATCACCCGTGGGCGCAATGGCGCAATGCCGGCGTTCGGGTCGCGGCTCGACGCCACTCAGATCCGGCTGCTGGCAGCCTGGCTTTCCGCGGGCGCGAGGATTCCGGACGAACGCTAGAAGCTGACGGCGAAGCCCGCCAGCACTTCCGCCTGGACGATGGTCGAGCCGCTCGAGACGATGTGGCAGAAGCCCGAGCCATTGTCGGAGCGGCAGAAGAACGACGTATTCGAATCGGTCACCGTCACGTAGCCGCGCGCCTCGAGCCGGAAAGCCGCGTGCGCGGAGACCGGCATCGCGACGCCGAGGCCCAGCGAGCCGGAAAACTTCGTCTTGGAATCGGCATCGGCGCCGGACGCGGAGAATCGCGTCGCACCGAGACCCATCGCGAAATAGCCCTGGGCTTTCTCGTGGTCGCCGATCGGCACCGTGCCGCCGAAGTGCAGGTATTCGACATTGACGTTGCGCCGGCCGGCGCCGTCGTCGACGCCGGATTCCTGGCGCGAGTACCAGAGTTGCAGGTAGCGGTCGTCGCCCTTGCCGTAGCGGAATTCGAGCGCGAGCCCGAGGCTCGCGCCGTCGTCGAGATCATTGCTGTCCCCGCTGACCGAATCCTCGAGCCCGCCGCCGGCGCGATAACCGGCATGGACGGCGAGTTGCATGAAGGGCAGGTCATCCGCACCGGCAATCGGGGCCGCGAGCAGCAGTGCGAGCAGGATGGGCGTTCTGGCGTTCATGGGATCCTTGCTAGTGTGACTTACATTTGTTTGCCAATCAACGAGATACGACGTTCAGGGCGCGCGCATTGCCGTCGACGGCCCGTGCACCGACAATCGCCCTGATGCGCACTACAACGGACGACCTGAAGCGCGTGCTTGAAAAGAAACTGGCCGCCGCCTGGCTGGTCTGCGGCGACGAACCGCTGCTGGTCGCCGAGGCCGCGGATGCGATCCGCGCGCGCGCGCGCGCCGAGGGATATGCAGGCAGGGACCTGTTCTTCGTCGAGCGCAGCTTCGACTGGTCGGAACTGCTCGGTTCCAGCCAGTCGCTGTCGCTCTTTTCGGAGCGGCGCGTCATCGAGCTCAAGATGCCGAGCCCGCGGCCGGGAAAGGAGGGCGGCGCCGTGCTGGCGCAGCTCTGCGCCGATCCCGCGCCGGACACGTTGCTGCTGGTCATCACCGGACGCCCGGAGCGCGACACCTGGAGCACCGCCTGGTTCAAGGCCTTCGAGAAGCACGGCGTGGTCGTTCAGTCCTGGCCGGTCGAGATCGGACAGCTGCCGCAGTGGATCGTTGCGCGTGCCGGGCGGGCCGGCCTCGCGATCGACCCGGAAGGCGCAGCGCTCCTTGCCGAGCGGGTCGAGGGCAACCTGCTGGCAGCGCATCAGGAAATCGAGAAACTCGCGCTGCTGCATCCCGGGGGCGCGGTCGGCGCTGAAGATGTGCTGGCTGCGGTCGCCAACAGCGCGCGCTATGACGTGTATCAGCTCGGCGAGGCGGCGCTCGACGGCGATGCAGAGCGGAGCCTGCGCATCCTCGAGGGCCTGCACGGCGAGGGAGCCGAGCCGCCGCTGGTGCTGTGGGCGCTGTGCCGCGAACTGCGCGCGCTCGCCGAGGCGCGCGCGAATCCGGGCGCGGGCGCCGGCTACGGCCGCCAGGCGGAACGCCGCGCGGCGCTGATTGCGCGCGCCGTGGACCGCATGGCGGGCCAGCCGCTCGGCCCGCTGTTCGTCGATGCGGGACGCGTCGATCGCCAGATCAAGGGACTGGGCACGGGCGATCCCTGGACCGGGCTCGTGGCCCTGGTCGCGTCGATCGCCGGCGTCCGGCTGCCCCAGTCACCGGCCGCCTGAGACCCGATGCGGCCATTCGGCTTGTTCGGCGGGATGTTCGACCCGGTTCACTACGGGCACTTGCGCACGGCGCACGAGCTGTTCGAACTGCTGGATCTCGAGGCGATCGCATTCTTGCCGGCGGGCGACCCTCCGCACCGTGCGGCGCCGCTCGCGGATGGCGCGACCCGTCTCGCGATGCTTTCCGCGGCCGTCGAGGGCGATGAGCGATTCCTCGTGGACGATCGTGAATTGCGCCGGAGCGGGCCCTCGTACACGGTGTTGACCCTCGAGGAATTGCGCGCCGAGCGCGGCGTGCAGCCGATCGTGCTGATCATGGGCATGGATGCCTTCGCGGGCCTGGACAGCTGGCATCGCGCGCCGGACCTGATCGGGCTCGCGCACATTGTCGTGGCAGTCCGCCCCGGCGCGCAGCCGCCGCGCGGCGGGCTTGCGGCGGCGCTGTTGCGCGATCGCGGCTGCGAGGATCCGCGCCGGCTGTCCGGCATGCCGGCGGGGCTCGTCCACGTCAATATGGGCACCCAGCTCGACGTGTCCTCGAGCGCGGTGCGCGACGTCGTGGCGGCGGGCCGGGATCCGCGCTACTTGATGCCGGAGGCCGTGCGTAGGATCATCATCGCCAGGGGCAGCTACGCCCGGCCAGGTGAAACCGAGGAATGACCGCCAAGAAAACGACGACGAAACGCCGCACTTCCATGACCGCCCCGAAGAAGAAGACCAGGAATGCACCTGGCGCGCTGACCGAAATCGCCATCGCCGCACTCGAGGACATGAAGGCCGTCAACGTCAAGATCCTCGACGTCCGCAAGCTGACCGACGTGACCGACACGATGATCGTCGCGACCGGGACCTCCGACCGGCACGTCAAGTCGATTGCCGGGCGCCTGGTCGAACGCTGCCAGCAAGCCGGGCACCGGCCCTATGGCGTCGAAGGAGAGCGCGAGGGCGAGTGGGTGCTGGTCGACCTGCAGGACCTGATCGTGCACGTGATGCTGCCGCGCATCCGCGAGTTCTACGGGCTCGAGAAGCTGTGGGACCTGCGTCCTGCGCTGCGCGCGCCGAGCCTCGCCTGAGCGCTGCCGATGCGCATCCGGCTGGTCTCGGCCGGCACCCGGCTACCCGGCTGGGTCGATGAAGGACACGCCGAGTACGCGAAGCGCCTCTCGGGCTATCGCTACGAACTGATCGAGGTTCCCGCGCCGCGCCGCTCAGGCGGCGCCGACATCGCGCGCGCGGTTGCCACGGAGGGACGGCGCATGCTCGAAATCGTCGGCGCGCGCGACTATGTCGTCGCGCTCGAGGTGACCGGTCGCGCGATGACGACCCCCGAACTGGCGCGCTGGCTCGGTGCGCGCCTTGCCGACGGGCGCGACCTGGCCTTCGTGATCGGCGGTGCCGACGGCCTGTCGCCGGAGCTGCTGAAGCGGGCCGATTTCCGCTGGTCCCTGTCGCCGCTGACCTGGCCGCATGGCCTCGCCCGGATCATGGTGACCGAGCAGCTCTATCGCGCCGACAGCCTGCTGAAGGGACATCCCTACCATCGCGGCTAAAGGGGGTATGCTGATAAATTTCCCGGCCCCCTCAATGCCTTACGACCGTATCCAACTCGCATCGGCATCGCCCAGGCGGAGCCAGCTGCTCCGCCAGATCGGCGTCGCGCACGACGTCCGGCCCGCGGATCTCGACGAATCGCGCATGGCCGGCGAGCCGCCGCGCGACTACGTCCTGCGCCTCGCGCGCGCGAAGGCGCTGGCCGGTGTCGCAACAGGCGGCGCAGTTCCCGTGCTTGGCGCGGACACGACCGTCGCGATCGGCGACGAAATTTTCGCCAAGCCGACGGATGAAGAGGACGCCGTGCGGATGCTCGCCGCCCTGTCCGGTCGGACCCATGACGTGCTGACTGCGGTCGCGCTCGCGAGCGACGGCCGGGTCAGGACGGCGATCAGCGACACGCGCGTGACCTTTCGCGCGATCTCCGAAGGCGAATGCCGTGACTACTGGGCCACAGGCGAGCCGGTGGACAGGGCCGGCGCCTACGCGATCCAGGGTCTTGCCGCGGTGTTCATCGCGCGGCTCGATGGCAGCTACACGGGCGTGATGGGCCTGCCGCTGTTCGAGACCGCGGCGCTCCTCGATGCGGCAGGCGTGCGCCGCTGGCGGAGCCCCGCATGAGCGTCGAGATCCTCGTCAACGTGACGCCGCGCGAAAGCCGCGCCGCCGTCGTGGAGCAGGGCATCGTCCAGGAGCTTTACATCGAACGCACTAATCGCCGCGGCCTGGCCGGGAACATCTACAAGGGCCGCGCATCGCGCGTGCTGCCCGGCATGCAGGCGGCATTCGTCGAGATCGGGCTCGAGCGCGCGGCGTTCCTGCACGCCTCGGACATCGTGCCGCCGCCGGGCAACGACGGGGACCTCGAGGCGCCGGCGCTGGAAAACATCCGCGAACTCGTCAACGAGGGCGACACCATCCTCGTTCAGGTGCTGAAGGATCCGCTCGGCACGAAGGGCGCACGGCTGACGACCTATGTTTCGCTGCCGTCGCGCTTCCTCGTGTTCATGCCGCAGGGGCGCGGCGTCGGGGTGTCGGCGCGGATCGAGGACGAGGCCGAGCGCCTGCGCCTGCGCGAGGCCGTCAAGGCCTTCGGCGGCCGCGGCGGCTGGATCGTCCGCACCGTCGCGGAGGGCGCCGCACCCGAGGCGTTGCGAGCCGACATGATGTTCCTCGAGCGGCTGTGGGAAGTGGTGCGCGAGCGCAGCGCGGGCGCCGCCGCCGCGGAGATCGTCCACGAAGACCTCGCCCTGCCGCTGCGGGTGCTGCGCGACCTGCTGGGCGAGCAGGTGGACCGCGTGCTGGTGGACACGGCCGCCGCGCATGAGCAGATGACCGCATTCGCCAGGACATTCATGCCGCCGCTCGCGGCCCGCATCGAGCATTACGACGGCAAGCGGCCGATCTTCGACCTGTACGGCGTGGACGACGAGATCGAGCGCGCGCTCGATCGCAAGGTGGCGCTGAAGTCTGGCGGCTACCTGATGTTCGACCAGACCGAGGCGCTGACCACGATCGACGTCAACACCGGCGCCTTTGTCGGCCATCGCAATCTCGAGGACACGATCTATCGCACCAACCTCGAGGCTGCCGTCGCGATCGCGCGGCAGCTCAGGTTGCGCAACATCGGCGGCATCATCATCGTGGATTTCATCGACATGCGCGACCATGAGCACCGCCGGCTGGTGCTGGAGGCGCTCGAGCGCGCGCTGGCGGCGGACCATGCCCGCACCCACCTGTCCGCGGTCTCGGCGCTGGGCCTCGTCGAGATGACCCGCAAGCGCACGCGCGAGAGTCTGGAACACCAGCTGTGCAGGCCTTGTCCAAGTTGCGACTCCCGCGGGTTCGTGAAGACGGCCGAGACGGTCGCCTACCAGGCCTTCCGCGAGGTGCTGCGGCAGGCACGGCAGTTCGATTTCCAGGAGTTGCACGTGCTGGCGCACCAGGATGTCGTCGAGCTGCTGCTCGACGAGGAATCGGCGGCGCTGGCCGAGCTCGAGATCGCGGTCGGCAAGCCGATCAGGCTGCAGGCCGAGGCGCTTTATTCGCAGGAACAGTTCGACGTCGTGCTGGTGTAGACGGGGCATGGCCGGGACAGCAATGAATGGGACGGGCAAGGGATTGAGGAGACTCTGGCGCTGGGTGGCGGGCGCGGTGGCGGCGATTGCGCTGCTCGCGGCGCTCGCCGTCGGCGCGTTCCGCCTCGCGATCGAACTCCTGCCCGGTTACCAGCAGCAGGTCGCCGACCAGGTCCGCGCGGCGACCGGCCTGCGGCTCGAGTTCGATTCGCTGAATGCGCGGGTCGGCCGCTACGGCCCGGAGATCCACTTCAGCGGTGCGCGCGTGCTGCCCGCCAGCGGCGACGAACCGCTGGTCAGCGCCGAGTCGGGCAGCGTCAGCCTCGCGATCGGCCGCTCGCTGTGGTACCGGCGGATCGAGGTCGGACGCGTCGTACTGGTCCGGCCGCGCCTGCACTTCGTGATCCATACGGACGGCAGCGTCGAGCTGGTCGGCCAGGGCGCATTCGAGCCGAAGCCGGGCGTCCAGCGCCATCCGATGACGCTTTCGCGCCTGCCGCGGGGAATGTTCGCGGTCCAGGATGCGACACTCGACGTGCTCGACCTGCGCGCCAAGCAGGGCCATTTCGAGCTGACCGGCGCGAGTCTCGAGATGGAGCGCAACGGCAAGCAGGTGCGCCTGCGCGGACAGGTCGAGCTGCCGGAACACCTGGGCTCCGCGATGGAAGTGGAGGCCGACCTGGACGGCGATCTCGATGAGCCGGGAAAGGTCGAATGGCGAACGAAGGTCGATGCGCGTGGCCTCGATTTCGAGCAATGGGCGGCGCTGCTGCCGGACAGCTTCGTCGTGCCCGCCGCCGGCCACGGTTCCGTGATCGCGACGGTGCGTGGCATCGGGCGCAGCCTGACGAGCCTGCGGTTGCGGCCGGAATTCACCAACCTGAAGCTGCCCAACGGCGGCGCCGAGTTCACGCGCATCGCCGGCGACCTGCGCCTGCAGGTCAAGGGCGACGAGTATTCGGTCGACGGCTCCGGTCTCGAGTTTTCGCGCGAGGGTGCAGCCTGGCGGCCGACCAACGTCGCGGCGACGCTGGTGCGCCACGACGGCCGGCTCGCCTCGGTGGCGGCCCGCGCGGACTACCTGCGGATCGAGAATCTCGCGGCGTTTTCGTCGCTGCTGCCCGCAGTGCTGCGCGAGAAACTGGAGACCCTGGCCCCGCGCGGCGAACTGTTCGGGCTCGACGTCACGGTCAAGGATTTCGGCGCGGGCAGGCTGCCCGACATCAACGGACGGCTGCGATTTGCCGACCTCGGGTTCGAGCCATTCGGCAATGCGCCCGGGGTGCGGGGCCTTGACGGCTCCATCGAGGGGCAGGGCGCCGGCGGCGTTGCGCGCCTGACGACCCGCGACGCGCAGGTCACCTGGCCGCTGCAATGGCGCGCCATCGCGGAACTGCGCCAGGTGGACGGCCGCGTCGAATGGGCCCGTTTTGGCGAAGGCGCGCGCCTGTGGGTGGACGATGCCTTCATCGACACCGGTCACGGGCTCGTGAGTGGCAAGCTGCACATGGCATTCCGTCCGGGCGAACTGCCGTTGATGGACATGACCGCGAAAGTCGCGGATTTCGACGCGACGCAGGTCTGGCGCTACCTGCCGATCGAGCGCCTGAAGCCGAAATCGCTGGCCTGGCTCGATGCCGCGTTCCGTGCGGGCCGCGTCGTCGAGGGCACCGTCACGCAGACCGGGCCGACCCGCGGGTTTCCCTATCGCGAGGGCCAGGGCCGGTTCCACGTCGATGCGCGCGTGAAGAACCTGGCGCTTTTTTTCGCGCCGGGCTGGCCGGAGATCCGCGGCATCGACGCCGAGCTCGATTTCGAGGGACCCGCGATGCATGTCGTCGCGAGCAAGGGAACGCTGGCCGGTATTGCGCTCACGCAGGCCGAAGCCAACAGCGCCGACTACCGCGATGCCATCATCGCATTGAAAGCGAGCGCGCGCGCCGATGCCGACCGCGCCATCCGCATGCTGCAGGACAGTCCGCTCGCGGCGTCCCTCGGTTCCGGCTTTGCCGACCTGAAGGGCTCGGGGCCGGTGACCGGTGAGCTCGCGATGTACCTGCCGATCCGGGATTTCGACCAGCGCGTCATCACCGTGATGACGACGCTCGACGGCATCAAGCTGCAGCATGTGGAGCAACCGATCGAGGCCAGCGACGTGAAGGGCGTCTTCTGGGTTCGCAACCGGGAAATCCAGGCGCCGGCATTGACGGGGCAGTTGCTCGGTGGGCCGCTGCAGGTCTCGATCAAGACGACGACCCAGAAGAACGGCGATCTCAGCACCCAGGTCAATGCGCAGGGCACCGTGGCGGCGGGGCCGCTGCGGCCGGTCGCGCGCCTGCCGGTCAATGCGGGCATCTCGGGCAGCACCGACTGGCGCGGATTCCTGACCGTGGAGCGCAGCGCGGACCGCGAGCAGCCGGCCCACGGGACGATGCGCCTGAGCAGCGATCTGCGCGGCCTCGCCTCGAAGCTGCCGGAGCCATTTGCGAAGACGGCGGACGCCGTGCGTCCGTTGACGATCAGCGCGACCTTCGGCGGAGACCGCGGACCGCGGATCCAGGCGCAATATGGCCGCGACGTGCAGGCGCTTCTGCAATGGCGCAGCAAGGCGGAGGATCCGCCGATCGAGCGCGGCATCGTGTCGTTCGGCGCCGGCGCGCCGGCGGCGCTGCCGCAGGCCGCCGGCCTGTGGCTGACCGGCCGGCTGGACTCGGCAAGCATCACGGACATGGTCAACCTGAAGTGGGACCAGCCGCGGGGCCGCCCGTTGAGCGACTGGCTCGCGGGTGCGGACCTCACGATCCGGCGCCTCGAGGTGCTCGGTTATGAATTTGCCGGCGCGAGCGGAAGACTGCGTCCCGGCAACCGCGCCTGGGAAATCGACGTGAGTTCGGAAACGGCGAGCGGCCACCTCGTCGTTCCGTACACTTTCCCGGGCGAAGTGCCGATGGTGCTGGACCTCGACCGCCTGGTATTCGGCACGCCCGTGCGCAGCGGCGAAGACGAGTCCGAGCCGGATCCGCGCCAGCTGCCGGCGATCCACGCGGACATCCGCGACCTTCAATTCGAGGGGCGCCAGTTTGGGCACCTGCAGGCGGAACTCGCGCGCGGCACGACCGGCATGACGCTCAACCAGTTCACGATGACGCATGCGGCATTCGAGGCCAAGGGCCGCGGCAGCTGGCTGGTGCGGGAATCGGGCGCCGAGTGCCGGCTCGAGTTCGAGGCCGAGAGCAAGAACGTACTCGCCTTCATGAATGCGATGCAGCTCGGCTCGCTGGTGGCCGGCCATCACGGCCACATATCCGCGAACCTGAGCTGGCCGGGACCGCCCGAGGAGAGCGCCATCGGGCGGCTCTCCGGCAGGCTCGAGATCGCCGCGGAGGACGGGCGCCTGACATCGGTCGAGCCGGGCGCGGGACGCGTGCTCGGCCTGATGAGCATCGCGCACCTGCCGCGCCGGCTGGCGCTCGATTTCGGCGACGTCACCGGCGATGGCCTGTCCTTCGACACGCTGCGCGGCACCTTCCAGCTGACCGACGGCGAGGCCTATACGGACAACCTGACGCTGCGCGGCTCGGCCGCGGAAATCGGCCTCGCCGGTCGCACCAGCCTGCGTAACCGCACTTATGACCAGACCGCCGTGGTCACGGGCCAGCTCGGCGCGTCGCTGGGCGTTGCAGGGGCGCTTGCCGGCGGACCGGCGGTCGGTGCTGCCTTGCTGCTGTTTTCGCGCATCTTCAAGGAGCCGCTGAAGGGCGCCACGCGAGGTTACTATCGCATCACGGGCAGCTGGGATGATCCGCAGGTGAAACGCATCGACGCGCAGGAAATGAAGGACACGCAGCAGTCGAACGCCGCGCCCGCGCGTGACGGCGATGCAGGGAGCGCGCCGTTGCAATGAGCCAGCCGATCGTCGCCGCCATCCAGATGACCTCGGCCGCCGATGTCGCAAGGAATCTCGCGACGGCGCGGCGGCTGCTGCAAGAGGCCCGCGAAGGCGGTGCCTGCCTCGCCGTGCTGCCGGAGAATTTCTCCTTCATGGGGCGCAGCGAGGCGGAGCGCCGCGCGATCGTCGAGGCCGACGGCGACGGCATTGTGCAAAAGACGATCGCGGCGGCGGCGCGCGAACTCGGCCTCTGGATCGTCGCGGGCACGCAGCCGATCGCCGTGCCCGGCGAGTCGCGCCCGGCGAATGCCTGCGTCGTCTACGACGCCGACGGCGGGCGCGCGGCGCGATATGACAAGATCCACCTGTTCGATGTCGACCTGCCGAGCGGGCGCGAAGCCTACCGCGAATCGACGAACGCGATTCCCGGAGCGAAGGCCGTCACGGTTGACACGCCTGCAGGCCGGGTCGGATTGAGCGTCTGCTACGATATGCGCTTTCCGGAGTTGTATCGCCGGCTGGTCTCCGAGGGAGCCGAAATCTTCAGTGTGCCGTCCGCATTCACCGCTCCGACCGGCCGCGCGCACTGGGAAGTCCTGCTGCGGGCCAGGGCGATCGAGGACACTTCATTCGTGATCGCTGCGGCGCAGAGCGGATTCCACGACAACGACCGCGAGACCTATGGCGACAGCCTGGTCATCGATTACTGGGGCCGCGTGCTCGCGCGCCTGCCGCGCGGCACCGGCGTCGTGCTCGCCGCGCTCGACCGCGAACGGCAGGCGGCGACACGCGCGAACTTCCCGGCGCTGAAACACCGGGTGATCGGTTGAGCGCAAACGCACTGCAACGGGCGCGCGACCTGATCCTCGCGCCGTCGGGCCTCGACGAGGGCCGCCTCGAACAGGCGCTCGGCTCGCTGCTCGGCGCCGCCGTCGATTCCGGCGACCTCTATTTCCAGCTCGCGCGCGAGGAACACTGGGCGCTCGAGGACGGCATCGTCAAGGAAGGCAGCCACGGCATCGAGCAGGGCGTCGGCGTGCGCGCGATGGCCGGCGAGCGCACCGGCTTCGCTTACTCCGATGAAGTCGTGCCGGCGGCGCTGCTGGAGGCGGCGCGCGCGGCGCGCGCGATCGCCCGCGAGGGCGGTGGCGGGCAGGTGCAGGCCTGGAAATCCGCCGAGACCCGCAGGCTGTACCTGCCGGACGACCCGATCGCATCGCTCGCCGACGCCGACAAGGTCGCGCTGCTGACGCAGCTCGATCGCAACGCGCGCGCGCTCGATCCGCGCGTCAAGCAGGTGGTCGCGAGCCTCGCCGCGGTGCACGAGGTCGTGCTGGTCGCCGCGAGCGACGGGACGCTGGCTGCCGACGTGCGGCCGCTGGTGCGCATGAATGTCTCGGTGATCGTCGAGCAGGACGGGCGCCGTGAGCAGGGCTATGCCGGCACCGGCGGCCGCTACTCGCTGCAGGAATTTGTCGCTGATGACCGTCCGATGCGCCTCGCGCGCGAAGCCGTGCGCCAGGCGACCGTCAATCTCGATTCGGTGCCGGCGCCGGCGGGCACCATGACGGTGGTGCTGGGGCCGGGCTGGCCCGGCGTGCTGCTGCACGAGGCGATCGGCCACGGCCTCGAGGGCGATTTCAACCGGCGCGGGACCTCTGCTTTCACGGGGCGCATCGGGGAGCAGGTGGCGTCGCCCCTGTGCACGGTCGTCGACGACGGCACGCTGCCGGGACGGCGCGGCTCGCTGAACGTGGACGACGAGGGCACTCCGACGGCATGCACCACGCTGATCGAAAACGGCATATTGAAGGGCTACCTGCAGGACAAGCTCAATGCGCGGCTGATGGGCATGAAGCCGACCGGCAACGGGCGGCGCGAGTCGTTTGCGCATGCGACGCTGCCGCGCATGACCAATACCTACATGCTCCCGGGGCCGCACGATCCAGGAGAGATCATCCGCTCGGTGCAGCGCGGCCTCTATGCGGTCAACTTCGGCGGCGGCCAGGTCGACATCACGTCGGGGAAATTCGTGTTCTCGGCGAGCGAGGCCTACCTGATCGAGGACGGACGCATCACGGCGCCGGTCAAGGGCGCGACGCTGATCGGCAACGGTCCCGATGTGCTGACGCGCGTCAGCATGGTCGGCAACGACCTGGCGCTCGACGACGGCATCGGCAGCTGCGGCAAGGACGGGCAGACCGTGCCCGTCGGCGTCGGCCAGCCGACGCTGCGCATCGATGCGCTGACCGTCGGCGGCACCGCCTGAGGGCCCCGCGATGCGGTTGCCACGGTCCGTCTACGAAACGCTGCCCTACGCCTACATGCTGCTCGGCGTCGCCGCGTTCGCAGCATCATTCATCTGGCGCAGCGAGAGCTGGTCGGATCTGGTGGCGGGGTTCGGGCTGGTCGTGCTGGTCGCGGGACTGGTGCTGGTGCTGCGGCGCCGCGACTACCGGATCCAGAAGCGCCGTTACGGCGCCGCATTCGACGAGGACGATTGATCAGTTCGCTTCGGCCGCCGGGGCCCGCTCTTCGGCCTCATCCTCTTCCCTCTCCTCGACGTCCTCTGCGTCGACCAACTCGTGATCGCCGGTCGATTCCGCCTGCTGGTGCTCGCGGCTGCGCGCCGAGCGTTCGTCGAGGTACATGATCTCGTGCTTGCCGAGCACGATGACGTCGCCGTCGTTGAGATGATGCTTGCGCACCCGCTTTGACTTCACGTAGACGCCGTTCGTGCTGTTGAGATCCTCGAGCAGGCTGCCTTCCGCGGTCGTGGTGATCTGGCAGTGATGGCGGCTGATGAACTTGCTGTCCACCTGCAGGTCGTTGTCGAGCGTGCGGCCGATGATCAGGCGGCCGAGGCGCAACGGCCGTTCCTCGATGCGCTCGCCGGAGTGCGCGACGATGATCCGCGCCACCACGTCGTTCGGGCCGATCGGCCGCGGTGCCGGCGCGGCGGTGGCGGCAGCACGCATGCGATTGGTGCGCGAGCCGAACTCGACCCACCGCAGTTCCTCGATTGCGGCATTCAGCTCCTTGGCGCCGATCCGCTCCTTGTCGTGCGCATAGGCGCCCATCATCGCCGTGTCGCACAGCGTGTTGATCAGGCGCGGCACGCCGCCGGTGTAGCGGTAGATGACCGGGTAGGTATCGTCGGTGAATATCTTCCGGCCATGCGAGCCCGCGACCTCGAGGCGGTGCAGGACATAGGCCTGCGTGTCCTCGAATGTCAGTGCCGTCAGGTGGAAGCGCAGCCGCACGCGCTGGGCCAGCTGGACCATCTCCGCGGACTCGAGCTTCTCATTGAGTTCGGGCTGGCCGGCCAGGATGATCCGCAGCACCTTTTCCTTGGTGGTCTCGACGCCCGACAGCAGCCGGATCTCCTCGAGGACGCGATTCGACAGGTTCTGCGCCTCGTCCACGATCAGGAGCACCCTGCGGCCGGCGGCGTACTGCTCCACCAGAAACTGGTTGAGGGTCGCAAGCAGCTCGGCCTTGCGCATCTTGAATGGCGAGAACCCGAACTGCACGAGCACGGCCTGCAGGAACTCGATCGGCGAGACCTGGGTCTGCGCGACCTGCGCGACCACGACGTCCTTCTCGAGTTCGCGCAGGAACGTCTCGATCAAGGTGGTCTTGCCCGAGCCGATCTCGCCCGTGATCACGACGAAGCCGTCGGTGAACCAGATCGTCGACTCCATGTACGCCTTGGCGCGCGCATGGTGCTTCGAGAGGAACAGGAATGCCGGGTCCGGACTCAGCCGGAACGGCAGCTCGGTCAGCTGAAAATGTTCCAGGTACATGTAGCAGACAAGGCTAGCATACGGGGTACCCGGGCCCGGTCTAACGGCTTGAAACTCGTCGCAATTTAGCCGCGCCGCGGTCGCGTTCCCGCGCCGTCCTTGTGACCATGGTGAGGTGGCCGAGCTTCCTGCCGGGCCGCGGGGACTTGCCGTAATCGTGCCAGTGGACGCCGGACAGGCCGAGCAGGATGCGCGCGGGCGGCATGCTGCCGATCAGGTTCTGCATGACGGCGTGGCCGCGCGGCCGCGTGCTGCCGAGAGGCAGGCCTGCGATCGCACGCACGTGATTTTCAAACTGGCTGGTTTCAGCGCCCTCGATGGTCCAGTGCCCCGAGTTGTGCACGCGCGGCGCCATTTCGTTCGCGACCAGGCGGCCGCGCTCGACGAAGAATTCGACGCACAGCACGCCGACGTAATGGAGTTCCTCGAGCAGCCGCCGCAGGTGCCGCTCGGCAGTCCTCTGCAGCGGCTGGTTGCGCCAGGGCGCGCGCGTCTGCGCCAGGATGCCGCGATCGTGCCGGTTTTCGGCGAGCGGATAGAAGACGACGCGGCCGTTGCGGCCCCGCGCCGCGATCAGCGAAACCTCGCGCGTGAAGGGCACGAAGCGCTCGTACAACAGCGCCTGTCCATGCAGCTGCTTCCACGCCGCGGGGATGTCGGCAGGCCGGCGCAACAGCACCTGGCCCTTGCCGTCGTAGCCGAGGCGGCGCGTCTTCAGCAGTCCCGGCGTGCCGAGCGTCTCGACGGCGTGCCGCAGGTCGCGCTGGCTGTCGACCGCGGCATGCGGCGCGACCGGAATCCCGAGCCGCTGGAACAGCCGCTTCTCCGAGAGCCGGTCCTGCCCGATCTCGAGCGCGCGCGGCGGCGGCCACACGGGCACAATCCTTGCGACCGCGCGCGCGGATGCGACCGGCACGTTTTCCCAATCGAAGGTCACGACGTCGACGGATCGCGCAAAGCGCGCGAGCGCGCGCAGGTTGTCGAATGCGCCGGTCACGATCGGCGCGACGGCGGCGCCCGGCACGTCGCGGCTGCGGTCGTACATCGTGAACTGCATGCCGAGCGGGATGCCGGACAGTGCCATCATCCGGCCGAGCTGGCCGGCGCCGATGATGCCGATGCGCATGGATCAGCTGCCGGCGGGGTCGGGCTGCGCGAGCACGTCCGCGGTCTGGCGCTCGCGGTAGGCGCGCAAGGCGTCCAGCAGCGGCGGATGGCGGCCGGCGAGCACGGCGGCGGCAAAGAGCGCCGCGTTCTTCGCGCCCGGGACGCCGATCGCGACCGTCGCGACCGGGATGCCGGCAGGCATCTGCGCGATCGACAGCAGCGAATCGAGCCCGTTCAGCGCCTTCGACTGGATCGGCACGCCGATGACCGGCAGCAGGGTCTTCGATGCGGTCATGCCCGGCAGGTGCGCGGCGCCGCCGGCCCCGGCGATCAGCACCTCGATGCCGCGGGCCGCGGCGCCAGAGGCATACTCGAACAGCAGGTCAGGCGTGCGGTGGGCCGAGACGACCCGGGTCTCGAAAGGGATCGAAAGCGAAGTCAGGAGGTCGGCGGCGTGGCGCATGGTCTCCCAGTCGGAGGATGAGCCCATGATGATGCCGACCAGCGGTTTCATCCCAAAAGTCTAGCATGCGGCCCGCGCGGCCCCCGGCCAGGCTGCTCATAAGCGTCTGTCTGGAAAGGGTTTGGTTGAAGCGCGAGCCCTGAAATACCCCCCACGCCGACAGGGAGTCACGCGGCGCAGGGGGGATGCCCGAAATCAGGGGATGCTTGATACGTAGGGCAACGTCCACAGGCTAACGTCCCCGGTCGGGCAGGCAAAAATGGCCCGTCGCCGGAAGGCGACATGTCTCAGCAGCCGGAGTGGTTCAACCGTTCAGGATGTCGTTGATCCGGCGGAATAATGCACGCCCCGCGCCGGCGGATTTCTGGGCCGCCCGCTCCGCGACAGCCGCGCCGACGAGCCGCGTCAGGGCCACGCGATCGGCCTCGGGAAATTCCGCGATGAACTCGGCGATCGCCGCCGGGCCTTCCAGGACCAGGCGATCGCGCCAGCGCTCGGCGCGCTTGAAGCGCATGGTTGCGAGACGCGCGGTCTCGCCGACCGCGGCGAGTGCCGCGCGTATCGGTTCCGGATCGACCTTGCGCATCAGCTTGCCGACGAAGAGCTTCTGCCGCACCAGCGCGCCGTGACTGGTGATGCGTCGCGCGAGATCGATGGCGTCGCGGAGTTGCTCCGGCAGGTCGAGGGTGGCGACCAGTTCCTCGGGCGCCTCGATGAGCTGTTCGGCGAGGGCCTGCAGTGTCTGGGCCTCGCGCTTCAGGTCACCCTTGGTCGGGGGCGGCGGTTCCCCGGGTAGCTGGCGGCGACGCATCGCCGCGATGCTAGCATGCGCACATGGAGCAGCCGGATCTCGAACGCATCGTCGAACAGGCCCTGGCCCTCGCGCGCCAGCGGGGCGCGACCGCGGCCGAAGCCGGCGTCGGCGTCGGTTCGGGCCTGTCGGTCACGGTGCGCCTCGGCGAAGTGGAGACGCTCGAATATCAGCGCGACCGCAGCCTCGGTGTCACCGTCTATGCCGGCCAGCGCAAGGGCTCGGCGAGCACGGCGAACCTGACAGCGTCCGCGGTCGAGGAGACGGTCTCGAAGGCGCTGTCCATTGCGAGTTTCACGGCGGAGGACGCGTTCTCCGGCCTGCCGGATGCCGGGCTGATGGCCCGCGACCTGCCGGACCTCGATCTCTGTCACCCCTGGGACATCGATGCGCCGGCGGCGATCGAACTTGCAAGACGATGCGAGGCCGCGGGCCTCGCGGTGGATTCGCGCATCAGGAATTCCGAGGGAGCCTCGGTCGCTACCCATCAAAGATTGCGCGTATTCGGCAACAGCCATGGTTTCATCGGCGGCTATCCTTCCACGTCCCATACCGTCAGCTGCGTCGTGCTCGGCCAGGCGGAAGGCGAGATGCAGCGCGACTACTGGTACACGGCGGCGCGCGACTGGCGCGCGCTGGAGGACGCCGAGGAAGTCGGCCGCAGGGCCGCGGATCGCGCCATCGGCAGGCTCGGCGCCGACAAGCTGTCGACCCGCAAGGCGCCGGTCCTGTTCGCGCCCGAGGTGGCGCGCGGACTGATCGGCCACCTGGTCGGCGCAATCAGCGGCGGCGCGCAATACCGGCGCAGCAGCTTCCTGCTGGATGCCGCGGGCCAGCAAATATTCCCGGAAGCGATCTCGCTCTCCGAACGGCCGCACCTGCGGGGCGCACTGGGCTCGGCGCCGTTCGACGGGGAGGGCGTCGCAACCCGCGACCGCGACCTGGTCGTCAACGGCGTGCTGGCCGGTTACCTGCTGGATGCCTACAGCGCGCGCAAGCTCGGCCTGACGACGACCGGCAATGCCGGCGGCGTCCATAACCTGGTCGTGCAGGGTGCGATGCTCGACCCGAAGACGCTGCTGCAGAGGCTCGGCACCGGCCTGCTCGTGACCGAGATGATGGGCCAGGGCGTCAATCCGGTGACCGGCGACTATTCGCGCGGCGCCGCGGGCTTCTGGGTCGAGAACGGCGTCATCGACCGGCCGGTCCACGAAATCACCGTGGCGGGCAACCTGCGCGAGATGTACCTGGGCATCGTGGGGCTGGGGGACGACCTGGATCTCCGCGGCGCGATCCAGTGCGGTTCGATATTGATCGAGCAGATGACCATCGCCGGCGATTGAGTCGCGCCGCGGATCCTCAGAATCGCCAGGCGAGCTTGACGACGAACTGCTGTGCCGTCGGATTGTCCACCCCGGCGGTCCACAGCTCTCCGAACGGCTTCGCTTCGTCCGCAAGCGCGCTGCCGCCGAACGAATAGACGACGAACAATTCCGACAGCGGCTTGAACTCGTAGCGATATCGAACCTGCAGGGCGATGTCGCTGAGACTGAAGTCGTCGGCAACCCCGGCTGCCGGCGTCAGGGCGCCATCCGGCCCGATGTCGTAGGCCTGGCCGCCGCGCGCCTTCACGGCGGCCCACTGCAGGCGGAGGCGGAATTCCGACTTCGGCGATGGATACCAGTTCGTGTCGAATGCCGCCTCCAGCTGTCGCCGTGCGTGCCGGGCCAGTCTGCCGATGTCCGGCCGCCAGATCAGCCAGTCGGGACTGTCGAGATACGTCAGGTCCAGGGCGAAATTAAGGTCATTGCCCGCGTAGACCTGCGGGCTGAAGTTGCATTGATATCCGGTGCGTTCGAGCCCCTCGCGAAAGGCGCCGATTTCTCCGGACCACCGCCAGCGGTCGGTGCGCCGGCTGAGAAACGTGAGCCGCGCGTCCGGCTGCGAAGGCAGGTTGAACGCGGGCCCGCCGCGGGTCGTCAGGTCGTCGATGCCGGACGTGGTCGGGCGGACGTAGGCGTCGAGCGAACTTCCGTCACGATAGGCCCAGTGCCGGCCGAGCTGGATCCAGGACGGCAGGCGCCGGCCTGCGTCGATCGTGCGCCAGTGCACGTCGGACATCCAGCGGCTCGACTGCACGAGGCTGTCCTCGGCGTAGCTGCGCCGATACCAATAGGTCTCGGACTGGATCTCGCGGATGTCATTGCGCGTCATGAATCCGAGGTCGTTGATGTCGTAGTCGCGGTCGTACCAGGACGCGTGAAAATTCTGCTCGAGGCGTCCGCCCGGCGCGTAGAGCGCGGCGAGCCAGGCGCCGGCACCCTGCGCCGTCGCGTCTGCGGCGGGCTCCTGCGTGTCCGTGAAGATGGCCTGGCCCCTGAGCGCCCAGCCCGGCGCCGGCGAGTATTCGGCGTCGAGCGAATGGACGATCGCCGTCCGGTCGATGGTCGGATGGTCGGTGTAAGTGCCGAGATAGCCGGCGCTCCAGTCCTCGCCGTGCCGGCGCAGGCGAGCCGCGAAATAATCCCTGCCGCTCGCGAGTTCGCTCTTGTCCTCGGCGGCGGCGAACATGCCGTATTCCCAGCGCTGGTGCGTGTGGCTGAACTTTGCGGCCGCGAGGATATCGCTCTGTCCTTCGGGGCCGGCATCCGGTGCGCCGCCGATGCGCCGGGTGTTGATGAGGCGGCCGTCCAGGGTCGTGCGCAGGTCGAACAACTGCTGGTTCTGCGTGAAGAACGGCCGCTTCTCGGTCAGGAAGGTCTCGATCGCCGAGAAATTGACCACCAGGTCGTCGGATTCAACCTGCCCGAAGTCCGGATTGAGGGTGGCCGTCAGCTGCCGCGACGCATCCGGCTTCCAGATCACGTCCAGGCCGCCGTGAACCCGGCTCCCGCCCTGCAGCAGGTCCGTCGTGCTCGACACATACGGCACCCAGGCCAGCAGGTTGCCGGCATAGGCCGGAATCTCGATCGAGTGCATGTCGGCGACGAAGGTCGGGCTGCGGTAGTCGTTGCCCGGAAACGCATAGTTGACGGCGGTGGTCTCGAGATAGAGGCCGAAGAAGACCCCGATCCTGCGCTTGCCTCCGACCACCGGGCCCATCGGCGCGACCGACCACGGCAACTCGACCTCGATGCTCCATCCGTCCTCGTCCTCCGCGACTGCGCTGTACCAGACCGCGTCCCAGTCGTAGCTGTAATTCGTCTGCTGCAGGATGATGCCGTCGCGCACCGAGCCGGCGAGTGACACCGTGAATTCGTAGGCGGTCGTGCCGCGGCCCTCGAAGTCGATGATGAAAGCCACTTCGTCCGCGTCCATGAATTCGGCGTCGCGCCGCGAACGCCCGTGCTTGCGCATCGAGACCGGCTGGCTGGTATGGAAGCCGATGAAGAGCCCTTCCGGCGTGGCGAGCACGCGGGCACCGGTGGCGACGGGCGCGGCGGCGCCCGTGAACGGTTCGGTCTCGCGGAAGTCGTCGAAGCGCTGGGCGCCGTTCCAGTCGGCATCGTCCAGGCGGCCATCGAGCGCGATGCCGGCGACCGCCTGGCCATGCACCGCTAGGCCGCCGATCAGGCAGAGTGCGGGAAGAAGCCTGCCGCTCAGGGCACGACCTGCCGGGCGTTCGGTGTCTGTGCGATGTCGCGAAGGCTCATGCCCTGCATGCGCTCGCGGATCGCGGATTCGATCGTGTCTGCGATGGCGTCGGTCAGCGGATCGGTCCTCGCCCGCCACAGCAGCCAGGTCTCGTACTGGCGCTCGTCCCGGACCGCCGTCAGGATGTCGTGCATGCCGATGCTGTCGATGTCGCGCGCCGGCAGCACCTCCTCCCGGTCGGTTGTCGTCACGAGACCCGCGTGTTCCAGCGCCTCGATGACGGTCTCCAGCGCCGAGCCCGGCACCTCGAGCTGCTCCGCGAGAGCCCGCAATCGCCAGGCCGCGGCCCCCGACACGAAATTCCTCGCGATCAGCAGCATGACTGTGAGCGCGATGCGCTCGCGCAGCCGGCTGGTCAGCCGCACGGGCGCCTGCCCGGCGCGCAGGTAACGCGGATTCTGGACGTAGAAGGAGAGCTGCGCGCCGATCAGCAGGATCAGCCAGCTCAGGTAGATCCAGATCAGCGCCGCCAGGAAGATCGCGAAGCCCGCGTAGATCGCGACCATGTCGGTCGACGCCGCGACAATTTTCGTGAACAGCGCGCCGCTCATGGCCCACAGCATGCCCGCGGTCAGGCCTCCGGCGAGGGCCGCCACGAGCCGAACGCGCGTGTTCGGTATGAAAACATAGAGGAAGGTGAACACGCCGGTCACGAACAGGTAGGGTCCCGCGTAGCCCATGCCGCGGATGATCGTGCCGAGCGGCTCATGGCTCGTCAGCCAGAGCATGGTGTCCTGATGCGCGACGGCGCTGAACAGGCCGAACGCGACCACCAGGAATATCGGCCCGATTACCATCAGGCTCAGGTATTCGCTGATGCGGCGCATCACCGACCGCGGCCGCTCGACATGCCACGCGAAATTGAACGCGCTCTCGAGCTTCTGGACCGTGGTGACCACGGTGTAGAGCAGGAACGCGAGGCCGACGGAGCCCAGCACCCCGCCACGGATCTTGTCGGCGAAGCCCATGATCTGGGCCGTCAGCTCCACCGCTCGATCGCCGATCGGCCGCAGGAACTCGAACAGCAGCGGTTCGAGATCGCGGTGCGCGCCGAGTCCCTTCAGCACGGCGAAGGCGAAGGCGATCAGCGGCACGAGCGACAGGAGCGTCGTGTAGACGAGTCCCATCGCCCGCAGGTTCAGTTCGCCGGTCAGCAGGTCGCGGATGATCGCGTAGGGATAGCGCAGGAAGCCGAGCAGCCATTCCACCTGCTTCAGGGGCATCGGCGCATGGCGATCGAACAGCAACCGCTCGATGCGCCGGCGCGGGTCCAGATCCACGCTCATCATGGCAGCGTGGCACAGCCCGGAAGGCCCCGCAATCGGCCGCTTTGCTACAGTGCCGGCATGCCTGGTGGATTTCCCGAGCGGATCGTCTGCCTGACCGAAGAGACGACCGAGACGCTGTACCTGCTCGGCGAAGACGCGCGCATCGTCGGCATTTCGGGATTCACGGTGCGGCCGCCGCAGGCGCGGCGCGACAAGCCGCGGGTCTCCGCATTCACGAGCGCGAAGATCGACCGCATCGTCGCGCTCGCACCGGACCTCGTGCTCGGCTTCTCGGATCTCCAGGCGGACATCGCCGCGCAACTGGCGCGCGCCGGCATCGAGGTGCACCTGTTCAATCACCGCAGCATCGCCGGCATCCTCGGCATGATCCGCATGCTGGGCGGCATGATCGGCTGCGAGGCGAAGGCGGCGGCGCTCGCGGCGAATCTGGAAGGAGGCGTCGAACGCGTGCGTGTGGCCGCTGCCGGCCTGCCGCGCCGGCCCCGCGTCTATTTCGAGGAATGGGACGAGCCGCCGATCTCCGCGATCCGCTGGGTCGACGAGCTGATCGGGATCGCCGGCGGCGACAACTGCTTTCCGGAGCTCGCGGCGATGCCGCTCGGACGCGACCGCATCATTGCCGACCCGATGGAAATCGTGCGCCGGGCGCCTGACCTGATCCTCGGTTCCTGGTGCGGGAAGAAGTTCCGGCCCGGACAGGTCGCGGCGCGTCCCGGCTGGTCGCAGGTTCCGGCCGTGCGCGACGGCGAGATCCACGAGATCAAGTCCGCGGTGATCCTGCAGCCGGGACCGGCGGCGCTCACCGACGGGCTCGCCGAAATCCACGCGCTGATCCGGCGCTGGGCCGGGCGCGCGCGCTGAAATCAGGCCATCAGGCGGTGCTGCGCCTCGCGATACTTGAGCGAGGTCAGGCGGATCACGTCGGGCGGCAGGTTCGGGGCGGGCGGCTTCTTGTCCCAGCCCAGGGATTCCAGGTAGTCGCGGACGTACTGCTTGTCGAAGGAGGGCGGGCTCGAACCTTCCTCGTAGCTGTCCACCGGCCAGAACCGCGATGAGTCGGGCGTCAGGACCTCGTCCATCAGCACGACGCGGCTCTTGTGGTCGAGGCCGAATTCGAACTTGGTGTCGGCGATGATGATGCCGTGGGCGAGCGCATGCTCTACCGCGTGCGCGTACAGCTTGAGCGACAGCTCGCGGATCCTGGCGGCCGCCGAGGCTCCGACGATGCCGACCATCTGGTCGTAGCCGATGTTGACGTCATGCGCGCCGGCCGGCGCCTTGGTCGCCGGCGTGAAGATCGGTTCCGGTAGCCGCGCAGCCCGCGCGAGGCCTTCCGGCAACTTGATGCCGCAGATCGCACCGTTCTTCTGATAGTCCTTCCAGCCGGAACCGGCCAGGTAGCCGCGCACGACGGCCTCGATGGGAAGCGGCGTCAGGCGTTCGACGACCACCGCCCGTCCCTCGAGCATCTCGAGTTCGCCCGGGTTGCCGACATAGCGCGACAACGGCTCGCCCGTCAAGTGGTTCGAGACGATGCGCTGCGTGCGCCCGAACCAGAAATTCGAGATCGCCGTGAGCACGCGGCCCTTGCCGGGGATCGGATCCGGCATCACGACGTCGAATGCGGACAGGCGATCAGTCGCGACGATCAACAAGCGGCCGTCGTCGATCGCATAGTTGTCGCGCACCTTGCCGCGATGGACCAGCGTCAGTCCGCCGAGGTTCGTTTCGTACACAGGGCCTGCATCCATGCTCATCGGGCTCTTGATACCATGGGGCTCGCGCGCGCCCGGCTGGGGAGCGCGGATTCTTGCAGCCGGGCGATGAAGCGGTCAAGGAAAGCCCGATGAACTGGATCGGCAAGCTGGTCGGCGCATTGCTGGGCCTCCTGCTGAGCCGGCGGCCCTGGGGCGTGCTGATCGGCCTGATTTTCGGCCACATGTACGACCTCCAGAGGGCCGGCGGCGCAGGCGGCCCGCGCGTGGATCCGGCGATCGTGAGGGCCACGTTCTTCCGCGCGGCCTTCAGCGTGATGGGCCACGTCGCGAAGTCCGACGGGCGGGTTTCGGAGCAGGACATCGCGGCGGCGCGCAGGATCTTCCGCCAGTTCAGCCTGGGCGAGGCCGACACCCGCGCGGCGATGGAGTGTTTCACCGAAGGCAAGCAAAGCGGGTTTGATGCCGGGGCGGCGCTCGCGGAATTGCTCCGGGTCTGCCGCGGCCGCGGCGACCTGCTGCGCTTGTTCCTCGAGATCCAGATGCGTGCGGCGCTGATGGGCGACGGGATGGAAGGCGCTGCGCGGGCTGTGCTCGTGCGCGTGGCCCAGGCGCTCGAGATCGGCGCCATCGAATTCGCTCACATCGAGACCGTTCTGCGGCTCCAGGGCTACGGCACGGCCGGTGGATACCAGGGGGCCGGGCGCGGGCCGCCACCCGGCGCTGCGGGCGGGCGCGATGCGCTGAACGAGGCCTACGAGGTCCTCGACGTGCCGCGCACGGCGACCGATGCCGAGGTCAAGCGTAGCTATCGCCGGTTGATGAGCCAGAATCATCCGGACAAGCTTGTGGCCCGCGGCCTGCCCGAGTCCATGCTGGAAGTCGCAAAGCAGAAAACCCAGGCGATACAGGCTGCCTACGAGCGCATCCGCGAATCGCGCGGCATGCGATAGGCTACAGTACGCGGATGCCGGCGCCGGTCATTGCACCCTCGATCCTGTCCGCGGATTTCGCGCGCCTCGGCGCCGAGGTGGACGCCGTGCTCGCCGCGGGCGCCGACTGGATTCACTTCGACGTGATGGACAACCATTACGTCCCGAACCTGACGATCGGCCCGCTGGTGTGCAAGGCGCTCAGGAAGCACGGGGTGAAGGCACCGATCGACGTGCACCTGATGGTGGATCCGGTGGACCGGCTGGTGCCCGAGTTCGCCGAGGCCGGCGCGACCTGGATCAGCTTCCATCCCGAGGCGAGCCGTCATGTGGATCGCACGATCCGGCTGATCCGCGAGTCGGGATGCCGGCCCGGGCTCGTGCTGAATCCGGCGACGCCGCTCGCGTGGCTCAATCACACGCTGGAGCAGATCGACCTGCTGCTGCTGATGTCGGTCAACCCCGGATTCGCGGGCCAACAGTTCATCACCCCGGTGCTCGGCAAGCTGCGCGAGGCGCGGGAGCGCATCGACGCCGGCGGGCGCGAAATCCGCCTCGAGATCGATGGCGGCGTCAAGCTCGACAACATCGGCGCGGTCGCGGCGGCGGGAGCCGACACTTTCGTGGCCGGCAGCGCGATCTTCGGCGCGAAGGACTATGCGGCGACGATCCGCGCGATGCGCGCGGCGATCGCGAAAAAAGCCTGAATCCGGCTACTTGGCGGCCGCGACGGCGGCTTTCGCGAATTCCGGCGCGGGGCGCGCCTTCACCTTGGGCCGCGCGCCGAACACCACGATCGTCTTGCCGCGCGCGGTCAGGATGCCCTGTTCCTCGAGCACCTTCAGCACCCGGCCCGCCATCTCGCGCGAGCATCCGACCAGGCGCGACAGCTCCTGGCGGCTGACCTTGATCTGCATGCCTTGCGGATGCGTCATCGCGTCCGGCTCGCCGCAGAGGTCCATGATCGCGTGCGCGATGCGCCCGGTGACGTCCACGAAGGCGAGGTCGCCGAGCTTGCGGTTGGTGCGGTCGAGCCGCGTCGCGAGCTGCGTCGAGAGTTCGAACACGAGGCCGGGGCTTTCCGAGGCGACCTGGCGGAAGCGCGGATAGGTCATCTCCGCGAGTTCGCACTGCGTACGCGTGCGTACCCAGGCGCTGCGCTGCTGGCTGTCCGAGAACAGGCCCATCTCGCCGAAGAACTGGCCCTTGTTGAGGTAGGCGAGAACCATCTCGTTGCCGTCCTCGTCCTCGATCATCACCTCGACCGATCCGCGGATGATGTAGTAGAGGACGTCCGGCAGGTCGCCGGCATGGATCAGCACGGTCTTCGATGGCACCGTGCGAACCCTGCAATAGCTCAGGAAACGGTTGATCGCCGGGATGTCAGTAAGTTGCTTGACGCCGTCTTCCATGATGCTCCCCTGAAGCGGTTGCCGCGCAGGCACGTTGCTGTCGCAGGCCTGGCCGCCGTTGTATTACAGGCCCGCTCGCGCCGCAAGACATAATCGGAACCTGCATCAAAACCAGTATGCCGTGCCGGTCATAATACGTGCGGTGAGCCGCATCAGCTGCGGTACCGGCGGCGGCAGTTCCTCGCCGCCGGCTTCGTGAGCCGACCGGCCGTGCCCGATCTCGTCCGTCTTCATCTGCTCGATGATCGCGCGGCTGCGCTGGTCGTCATCCGGCAGCCGGGCGAGATGTCCTTCCAGGTGGCCCTCGACCTGCCTTTCGGTCTCGGCCATGAAGCCGAGGCTGATGCGATCTCCAAGCAACCCCGCCACCGCGCCGAACGCGACCGACCCTGCGTACCACAGCGGATTCAGCAGGCTCGTGCGCGAGCCGAGTTCATCGAGCCGGTCCCGGCACCAGGCCAGGTGATCTCCTTCCTCGGCGGCCGCGCGGCGCAAGGTCGCGCGCACCGACTCCGAACGCGCCGTCAGCGCCTGGCCGTGATAAAGGCCCTGGGCCGCGACTTCCCCGGCGTGATTGACCCTCATCAGGCCCGCGGCGTGGCGCCGCCGGCCCTCGTCCGAGGGCACGGCGGGGGCCGGCAATCCCGGGGTCGGGCGGGTGGCGGAGGGGCGCCCGAAACTGGCTCGCAGTCCCAAATCAGCCAGTTCCAGCAGGCGGTCCAGCGGCGACAGGCGGGGGCCGGTCATGTGACGCATATTATATAGCCTTGCCGGGTTTACTTCCCTAATCGGGCCAAGGACTTGCGCCCGCGGCCCTGCAGCTTTGCAATGACCGGCCATCTGTGTAAACTTGCCGGCCTTTCTCGAACCAGACCCTTTCAGGGGCCCAAGATGAAGACGGTTTTTGCAAAGCCAGAGCGCGTCAGCCGCGACTGGTACCTGGTGGATGCGTCCGGAAAGACCCTGGGTCGCCTGGCGTCGGCGATCGCCTTCCGGCTGCGCGGCAAGCATAAGCCCGAGTACACGCCGCACGTCGACTGCGGCGATTACATCATCGTGATCAACGCCGAGAAGGTTGCGGTCACCGGCAACAAGCTGCGCGACAAGGTCTACCAGCAGCACACCGGCTACCTCGGCAACCTGAAGACGATCGCGCTCGGCAAGCTGCTCGCCGAGCACCCGGAACGGGCGCTCGAGTACGCCGTCAAGGGCATGCTGCCGAAGACGATCCTGGGCCGCCAGATGTTCAGGAAGCTGCACGTGTTCGCCGGCACCAAGCACCCGCATGCGGCGCAACAGCCGAAATCGCTCGAGCTCAAGTGAGCCCGGGCCAGCAACAGACCAGGATCCCACCATGGCGTTGAACGACAATTACGGAACCGGCCGGCGCAAGTCATCAGCAGCGCGCGTGTTCCTGAAGCCCGGCAAGGGCGCGATCACCGTGAATGGCCGCACGCTCGACGAATTCTTCGGGCGCAAGACCGGCCGCATGATCGTCCGCCAGCCGCTCGAGCTCGTGCAGATGGTCGACCGCTTCGACATCAAGGTGCTGGTCGGCGGCGGCGGCATCACGGGCCAGGCCGGCGCGATCCGCCACGGCATCACGCGCGCGCTGATCGAGTATGACGAGACGCTGCGCAAGCCCCTGCGTGCGGCAGGATTCGTGACCCGCGACGCGCGTGAAGTCGAGCGCAAGAAGGTCGGGCGCAAGAAGGCCCGCCGCGGGCCGCAGTTCAGCAAGCGCTGAGTCGGCTTCCGGCGGACGAACCGCATTTGGGGGATCGTCTAGCGGTAGGACTGCGGACTCTGACTCCGCCAACCTAGGTTCGAATCCTAGTCCCCCAGCCAACTTCAATTTGGTGCCGGGTCGCAAGTTCGTAGTCTGGTCGGCC
>Ga0326726_10000225_pt1 | contig 54422 bp, 54 predicted proteins | sample MHFenrmetagenome_2_FD_207603 | JGI IMG/M metagenome (GOLD analysis project Ga0326726, IMG submission 207603) | Lab enriched peat soil microbial communities from Michigan Hollow, Ithaca, NY, United States - MHF15MN | ecosystem: Environmental > Terrestrial > Soil > Wetlands > Peat | place: USA... | reverse complement strand
TTCCCATACCCCCCCCCCCCCCCCCCGCAGACGCTGGACGAGCTTGCGCGCGTAGGTGACAGCGACGAGCCGCGTCCGCGCGCAGCGCGGGTGGTCGGCTCTGCGGATGGCAGAGGTACAGCTCCAGGGACCGCGGGCCTCATCCCCGATGTTGCTCCCCCGCCGTCGCGGACGGAACGACGTCCTGTCGGCATTCTGTTACGAGCACTCTTTGGGAAAACTTTCTCGCGTGGTTACGCTACTGAACAACGAGTACGGCGCGCAAGCGACCGTGGGTGTCGAGGACCAGGACGGTCTCGAGGCCACTCAGTACTCGTACCACCAGCCGGTGCTGCAGGATGCGACGGCGCTGCGCTTCTGTCCGTGGCCGTACAACGCCCGGCCGGTGGCCAACGCCGGGCCCGACCAAACCGTCCCCCGCGGCATGCGAAGATTGTGCGCCTCAACGGTACCGCCTCGTACGACCCGGACGGCACGATCGTGCGCTTTGTCTGGAAGCAGATCGCCGGTACCCCGTTCACCCTGCAGGGGGCCGACACCGCCACGCCGTCCTTCCAGATCCCGAACAATTTCAAGCCGCTGCCGCAGAGCGTGATATTCGAGCTCACGGTGACCGACAACGGTGGGCAGACCACATCCGATCAGGTCGTGGTGATGCTTGTGATCAAGTAGTCAGTCTTGCGGTCCGACACCCTTCGGCCGCGGTCGCCTGGCTCAGGCACCGTGTGGGCGGCGGATGCGGCGCGTACTAAAGAGGTTGTTGTTCATAATGGGTGGGGCCAGCTCGACCGCCGATTCCACGCGGGACAATAGATTATTGCACGACGAAAGTACTCAGGCATTCCAGGCGCCCCTTACGACCAAGACTTCAGCGCCTGGCCATTCCCTGGCCAATTCGATCGGAAGCTGATTAATAGGGGTTAAGCTGGTAAATCTGGGCTACGGATTCTGCCGTGACAGCCCGGCCATGAACAGCTGCACCATCGGGACTGTGTGTCTGGGCCGCCATGACCATGGTGGCGAATGTATTTAACAAGGACAAGAAAACCACCAGTTGGATTTTGTGCATCAGGGATTCTGAGTTCATAAATTCTCTCCGTTGATCAAACTACCACACAAGAAATAGCAACATCCGTGCCAGCTTTATGCGCCCTGTTTCTCAAGAAACTGGGTATCCCTGAATGCCAATTTTGGCAGATAGACATCTAAAATTTGTCTGTTGCGCCATGTATCGCAAATTTAATGCCAGTTATCAGGTGCTTTGGTTCAGTGTTAAGGTGGAGAAAAAACCCGGCACTTTGAAGACTGGCAAAATGGGCGATTGGGCCTTGGATAGTTCATCGACGGAAAGTCTGACGTCTTTGCCACATGACTATTGTTCAGCAATTCGGCGCGTTCAAGAAACACATGCACCTTTATTCCCAATTGCCGCGCGCCTGATGGCCGGGTGCTGGTCGCGGGCGGGGCGTCGCGCACCAATGGTTACATCAACAATGCGGAACTGTACGATCCGAGTACCGGGTTATGGACGGCCACCGGTAATCCAATCACCGGCCGCGCCGGCCACACCGACGCTCGCATCGCAATGGAATTAACCCCGTTGTATAGATTCGACATCGTGGACCTGCCACAAAAATATGGGCCAACAATCGCCGCGATCGGTCAGCAGTGTGAGCGCCGCGAAAATGGAATTGCTACGCGACCACGTGGCCCTGGGCATTGGTGATTTCCGCCACGGCGAGCCCGCCGGGGCCTTCCTTGAAAATGACCTGGCCGGGCCAGACCGAAGCGCGCGTTCAGCGCCAGTAATTCAGCCATGTCGCTTGATTCTCCGGGACATGCGTTTTGCTTTATTGTTGCTGGTCGCCATTATGTCGTGGGATTCCCGTGACAAAAATTCGACAAACGGTAACTAGTCCTTCCACCCTTGCGGAGGCCCGTGTCGTCGCTGTCAGAGCAAGCTAGTGAATTTTGGTGTTGAGTTTTGTCGCGGGTGCATTCGCCTTGCCAGCCTCGCTCTGGCGCTTGATGAAGGCTTCGAGGTCGGCGGCCGTGACAGCGCCCGCTTGCTGCGCCACGAGTTCACCGCCGGGAGAAATGATGAAGGTAGTAGGCAACATGATAATGGCACCGAAGGGAGTGACCTGCTGCGACGGATCCGACCGTAACACTGGATAGCTCATGGATATGCTGTCCATGAAGTCTTTCAGCCAAGCCAGGGAAATATCCTCATAGTTCACGCCCAGGACGACGGCGTCGTGGTCCTTGTGCTTTTCGTGAAACTTCATGAGCTGCGGTATCTCTTTGATGCATGGCGGGCAGTAGGTCGCCCAGTAATTGACGATCACCCACTTTCCGGCGTATTGCGACAAGGTGTGAACCTTGCCATTCGTGTCCGGCAGGGAAAAGGCGATCTTTCCGACCGCCATCGCCGTCATCACGGGCCCCAGGCAAAGCAGCAACAATATAAGAAGCCGTTTCATTTCAATCTCTGGCTCACAAAACGTTATCCTGATTACTCCCGCTCGTTATCGCGTCGTGTCGGTCCGGCGCCAACTCGCAGCATGTGCTGGAGCTCGACGGCTTTGTCATAGTTATCCCAGGCCGGTCCCTTCTTGCCGATCACATCCGGGTGGCGAGAGGGTACGCCGAACTTGTTGACCGTATGGCAGGCTGCGCACTTCAGCGGCCCATGCGAACCATCGGGATTCAACAACGCCGCCTGCTGAAAGCTGGAAATATCTACCTCCGGATTGACGGGATAAAGACCATGAGTCGATTCATGGCAACCCTGGCAGGTGATTCCCGCGTGCCCCCGGGAGTAGCGCATGAGCGCATACTTCCCCGGTTGGTCGAGGGGAAAGGCGCCACCGCCCATGCTTTCGACGAAGGGCGGTCGATGGCAGTCGGCACAGTGGGGTTCGCCGGGCGCCAGCCAGTAATCCTTTCCGTGGCTGGCCGCGGCATAAGAAGCGGCCGCGCCTTTGGTGCCGTCCGGATCTTTATCCTCAAGAATGACGGAACGATTGCCATCTTCATCGGCGGCCGTCAACACCGGCTTTCCGTGCTCATCGACCCTGATCCTGCCGATGGCGGCGATGGTCTGCCCGGTGCGATCCCAGGTGCGGTAGACACCACTGGAAATATCTTCGCCCTGCATGGGGCTTTTGGGATTTAGGTAATCGTTTTTCAGTTGTTCAACCGAGATACCGAGAGCCGTGGCAATCGCCTCCAGTGGCTGGTCGCGAAGGGTCTGTCCGGTCTGCGTCACCGCGTCGGCAAGGTGATCCGCCTTGTACAGTTCGCGCGACAGCATGTTATGACAGTTGGTGCAGTACAGGCCTTTGTCTTTGCCCTTGACGTTCGCAACCTCCGAAAGCAGGGTCATGCCGATGGCATTGAGATGACTCGGCGTCTCGGCGCCGTCCTGGTTGCGCCGCGGATTGGCGTGCACGTCGCGGCGGGTGAAACAGCCCTTGGCGTCGCGCACGTCTCCGGCGGCGAACCGGTTCTTTCCGTCCGCCGTCAGCGGAAAATCGTTCAGGGTGCGGTCGCTGCGGTGTGCCGGATGACAGAGTGCACATCCGCTGGCAAAACCCTGGCTGTCGGGGAGTGGATTGTGGCGCTGATGGCTCTTGTGAATCGCTTCGGTCAAGGGCGAGATCAGGTGTTCGGGATCGGGCAAGCGGGGATGTTTCGGCTGGATATCTCCCTTTTCCATGGCGCCGGCTTTACGGGACGACAACCGGCCGATGATATTGTCCGCGTGGCAATCCTGGCACAGAACCGAATCCCGTCCGAGCCGCAGATACGTGCTTGAACTCGCCGGCCATTTGGCCAGAAAGTTCGTACCGTGATGGTCATCATGAATTTCCAGAATCGAAATCGCCGCCGCCTTGATTTGCGCGTAATACTCGCCGGTACCGCGGATTTCCTTCCAGAAATCGTGCTCGGTCTTGTACTTGAGATATTTGTTGCCGTTGGCGCGTTCGTTCGAATGACAGCGTGTGCAGTTCGGCACGTCGATGGGGTTCACCCCGAAAAACCGCACCACCTGGCCCGATGAATCGATCACCGGCTCGCGCGTCTTCGCGTCCACCAGCGTCACCACGGATTTCTGGAACGGCTGAAACATCGTCTCATCCAGCGTCGTCAGCGCCGTGAATTGATCGTTGAACGGCGTGAGCGGAAGCCCGAGCGCCTCCCATATCCCGGGACCCGTAAGGGTGATCGGCACGTTTTCCATGACGGGTGAATCGGTGAACACCACCGTCCCGGTCGGCCCGGAATAACGCAGAAATCCCTTCCCCACATACTGGCCGGTCGGGCCCTGATTGATCTTGATCGGGGTATCGATGCCGACATAAAGTTTCTTGGCGTTGGCACTGGTGTGCTCCGGATTGGATCCCTCGAGATCCTTGTAAATATAAAGGCTGCTGAACTCCTGGTCAGGCAGCGACTTGCCCCGGTATGCCACTCCCCAGTAGGCCAGCTTCTTGGCAGCCGAATAGGTATTAGGTACACCCTCCGGGTCCTCATGGGTGTAGGCCAGCCGGTAGCGTTTCTCGCCGTCCACCAGCACCTCGGGGTCACTGGGGTCGGAGCCGAGCAGCGCCGGTTTATCCCCTTTGCTTTCGGTTTTCACGACCTGGGCGAGAATCGAATTGTACGGGGGGAGGATACAACAGTAGGAAAAGTCAAAACCGGTACAGTGCATCCCCAATTCGTAATTGATGAGGATTACATAGTCCCGGGGAGGAGGTATGTCGCGGCGGAACCAATCCGTAACTCCAGCCCGGGCGATACCGGCAGCAGTCAGCAAGAAGAAGGCAAACGACCCGCATTCAATCAGACGGCGATTCATAGTTCGCCATTATCCTCCCGTCCCGAGGATATTACACTTACTGCTTAATCTGAGTAGCGCCGCTCTTTCCAGGAAGTTTCTGCTCGGTCAACGAGGTCGATTCTGATTTCTTCTGGTTGGCCTTGATTCTTTCTTCCTCCTGCCGGACGATTTGTTGAAACCTCTCCGTGTAGACTTCCACCGGAAAGACATTCTTTGTCCTCAAGTCGGCCACATAGCGATCGCGTCTCTCGCGCCAAAGCATGTTCTTGGTAGTCTTCCACGTGTCCTTGTCATCGATGTTCTGAAGCCGAGGAGGCCGGACCCCCATGACCTTCACCAGGTGCCAGCCCGCCGGGGATTCAACCGGACCTCCCAGTTCATCCGGCTTCAGGGAGAAGGTCAGACGATCGAGTTCGGGAAAACCGCTTCCCTTGGCGACCCAGCCAATTTCACCGAGCGTCAGCTTCGCGTTCGGGTCAATGGAATACTTCGTCACCGCTTCGTAAATCGTGATCTTGCCGGACTGGATCTGTTTCTTCACGTCCTCCGCCTCTGCCTTGTTCTTCAAGACCACCATCTGAATCTTTCGCGATTCCGGAACCTGGATTTTCGCCTTGTTCTGCTCGAAATACTCCCGGACTTCCGCGTCGGTCGGCTCCATTTCCGGCAGAAGTTTCGCTTTGTACACGATGATCAAATGGACCTTCTTGAATTCATTGACCTGGGCAAGATAAGTCGGATCCCGATCCAGGTGGGCGGCCCTAGCCTTGTTCACGGCGACGCGCAGGTCGATGAGTTCGTTCAGGACATCGCGCCTGACGGCTTCAGAGTCGCTATTTTTGGTATTCGTCAGGTGCGACTTTAGTTCGCCCCAGGTGATCGTCTCCTGACCGACTCGGGCCACGACGTCGGAGCCGGCGCGCGATGCGTCTCCTTTCGGATCCAGCTTCGTGGCATCGATGACGATGTGCACGCCTTCGCGCAGGTGCTTTTGCATCTCCGCCTGCCTGGTCTTGAACCGCTCTTCCCTGAGCCGGGCCTCGATAGACTTCCGCACGTCCGGAGTGAACGGCGTTCCCGTGGCGATATTGCTCTTGTAGAAATTCCTTACCTCTTCGTCGGTCACCGTGATGTCCTTGTCCAAGTTTCGCCGATACAGAGAACCCAGCATGGCTCCAGAAAAGTTTTCCACGTCGCGCTGGTAGACTGGGTCATTCTGTACGCCCTTCTTCAAGGCATCCAGGTACAGCAGATTGGCGCTGATCACCTTGTCGAGCACCAGCAACCGTGTCTCATTCCTGGCCTGGGTCCCCGGAGTGGGAATCGGCATGCCGACCATGTCGGAACTGTTAATCATGATGTCGATCTGGCTGAAGGTGATGGCCTGGTCGCCGACCTTGGCGATGACATCCTTGGGCTTGGCGACGGCACTCGCGCCGAGCGGGAAGGCAACGCCCAGGAAGAAACCGGCGATCAACATCGTGCAAAAGAAGCTTTTCATCTTCATAGGAATGGGCATAACCATAGTGAATTCAATTTAAGGTACATCACAGTCAGGTCTTAACATAGTCTTTGATCCGGATATTCCCGAAGGCGAAAATGGTGCGCGTCCGGAATCGGACCACAAAAGAATGGAGGAGAATGTACTCTCCTCCATTCGTTCCAGCCTCTCCCTGGCTCCAGGATCCCGAGGCTTACCAGCCGCAGGTCGAACCCAGCATGGTCGTCGAGACGTATTCCCAGACCTTTTCAGAAACAGCGCCATGGGCGAGGTGGTGTTTCCAATGCACGTTGTTGCAGGCGAGTTGGGCGCTCTTGTTGCTCCCGTCCGTGTGGCAGATCGTACAGAAGCCGTTCGTCAGCGGATTTCCAAAAGCGGGATCACCGGAGACGTGGCCGAGCAAATTGACCTCCACCTGATCCATCATTTCCCGCGAAACCCGGCCCATGATGCTGTGCTGCAACCAATGCTCCTCGGTCGCCGAGACCTTTGTCGCGTTATTCGTGTTGCCCTTGTGGCAGTTGAAGCAGTAATCCTTGGTCGGGTCGGCTTCGATCGTGAAAGTGTGAGCCCAGCCGACCGCCTTGTCGAAGTCGGTGGCGATCTTCGTTCCCTGGTAGGTCAGCTTGTTGATGATACTGGGCACACCATAACGATTGGCCACATGACAGGCACCGCACTTCAACGGCCCGTGCTTGCCATCCGGGTTCATGCTGGCCGCCTGCGCATAGGTGGTGGTGTCAATGTCCGGGGTAACCGGGTAGAGCCCGTGCGTCGACTCGTGGCAACCCTGGCAGGTGATGTCCTGATGACCGCGTGAGTAGCGGAACAGCGAGGCCTTGCGCGGGTAGTTGAACGGCGGAAACGCATTGATGTTGCCGCTCTGCTCCGTGTACGGCGCCGCGTGGCAGTCCGCGCAGTGCGGTTCGCCGGGGGCCAGCCAGTGATCGCGGGCATCGTCCGCTGCCTGGAAGGGAACGGCTGCCGCCGTGCTGAGATTGCCCTCGCTATTCAGTTTCGCCTGGGCGGCGGCCACGCAGTCGGGCGTGGTGCAGAAGTCGAGAATCCGCACGCTGGGATCGCTGTCCACGTCCAAATTAATCTTCGGCGAACCGCCGGCAAGAATCTCGATCGTGGCCACGTTGGCGTCCGGATAATCTACCGCGTCATTCCAAGAGGCATACGTATCGTCATTGCTGTGCTTGGGATCGAGCCAGGCGATGGCCTGCGCTTCCGACACTCCCACCGCCGAGGCAATGGCAGCCAGCGTCGGGAGCGCGCGGATGTTCACCGCAGGCGTCTTCCCATCAGCCTGCTTTCCAGGCACGCCATGGATCAGATCGACCATGTTCTCGTTCCGCCAGATCTCCTGGCTTAACTGGCTATGACAGTTGGTGCACCAGATGCCCTTGTCGTGGCCGGTGTCATTGGCGACGTTAGTCCGCAACCATTTACCGATCGCGTTCGGGTGGGGTTTCCCACTCAAATCCTTGCCCCGGCCCGGGTTGGAGTGCACGTCCCGACCTACAAAGCAGCCCCCCGCGGCATCGCGGTTGTCTGCATTCGCAAAGTTGTTCAGGCCGAGCGTGGTGATCGGATAATTGCTGAGATCGCCATCGGAGCGGTGGGCGGGATGGCAGCCCTGGCATGCGCCGTTGCGGCCTTTCGAATCGTCGAATGGGAGGTCTTTGTGATTGTTGTGAAGGGCCTCGGTCAACGGCGGGATCAGCACAGCAGTTGATCCGCTCCCACGGGTGGCCGACTTGACCACGGCGATCACGTTGTCCGCATGGCACCGCTGGCACAGCACGCTTTCATGCCCGAGTCGGGTGAGCTGTGGAGGATTCCCGCCCGTCTGCGGATAGTTCAAGGTAAAATCCGTGCGGTGCTGGTTGTCGTGGATCGACAGGATGCTGATCGCTGCCGCCTTCAACCGCGAGTACCAGTCGGAGTCGCCGGCCTGGGTATCGATGTTGTAATACGCATTCCAGAAATCGTACTCGAGCTGCACCTTCGCCGCCGTGTAGGGACGATAGACATCATCAGCTGCATTGCTCGGGTTGTTCGCGTTGTTCGGCGAGGCAACATTCGCGGGCAGCGAATGGCAACGCTCGCAGTTGGGGATATCGATCGGGGCATCGCCCATGCCGACGACCGGCTTGCCATTCTGCAGCACCGCAGTACCGATCCCGCCCGGTTGGCTCGGATCGTAGTTGTGCAGCGCAGCCTTCATCTGGACATACGGCCGGACCGACTCCTCGGTGATCTTCCCCGGATCTCCGAAGAAATTGATCGTATCCTCGAATGGATCGAGCGGCAGGCCCAGGGCTTCCCAGATTCGTGGCGAAGTCAGCATGACAGGCAGATTTTCCAGCACCTTCATCTGGGTGAATACCACGGTGCCCGTGTCGCCGGAGAAGGTCAGGACATTCTGCAGACCGGGTGTCGATCCAGGTCCCATGGGGTGAAAGGCCGGGCCACTGTTTTGCGGCAGGACTGTCGAAAACGCTGTGGATGCGTTCTGATTGCGCAAACCCAGGCGGATCTTGTCTTTCTCAGCGCTGGTGTTGTTGGGATTGCTTCCTTCCAGGTCGGCGTAGATGTACAGATGGTTCAACCACGCGTTGGCGTAGTTATCCTCGGGATCGGAATAGCTGCCATTACCCAGCACGACATTATGCTTGGCAGACGAAGCTTGATGCGCATTAGGAGCCGGAGGAAGAACAGCAGCAGTCGTGGACCCGTAGTCGCCGTAGATCAGCTTGTTGCCGCTGTCCGTGGCGGCGGCGTCGAACTGGGTGTTCCACATCAACAGTGAGTTGCCCTCAACGTGGCTGATGAGGGTACTGGTCTGCGGAGCGCCGCGTCCGTCATTCCGGGGCTGGGCATCGTGCCAGTATCTCAATACATATTTCTTGAATTTTCCGCTCGAATCCAGCTCGGTATCCCGCAGCACCGTCGGCCGGCCGAGAAAGTCGAGCCCCACGTTTGGATCGGCCTCCAGCAGTCTGGGGAATAGCGTCCCGTGCATGTCCATGCCGCCCATGTCGCCCATGTTGCCCATATCGCCCATCGGCAGGTTTTGCTGGGTTTTGACCACTTGAGCCAGGATGGAATTGTAGGGTGGCAAGACACAACAATAGGAGAACTCGAATCCGGTGCAGTGCATGCCCAGTTCGTAGTTCATCATGATATTAAATGTGTTTTTCGGCAGCGTCGGTCGGCTAAATGGAGAACTGCTGCTGAGTAATGCGTCGGTGAAAGAGACCGTGTCAGCCAATGCCTCAGCTGTAAATCCGACGGTCGATGTAAGTAAGATTCCGATGGTCGCCGAGAATAGCCGATTGCCACGTGTGGTCTTCGGATGCGGTTTCATTGACTCCCCCTTCTTGTCCGAGCGCATGGTGGTGAACAGATTCTTTTATAAGCTACTGTGAGCAATCTGCGTGCCAGGCATTTTTTTGCAGAAACCGCCGTGAAAACAGCCCAGACGCAAATCAATTGACGAATTTGTCACTAAGGCGTATGACATCCATGTCATTCACATGACAGAAATGTCAGTTTGGATTTAATACTGATATTGACAGTCTGTCGGAATATCCAGGCCTCATAGGCTTACCGCCGTTAACAAGAACGCTCAAGAGTGCCATGAGCAATCAAGCAGTGGCATTAGCCGACAATGGCGCACAGCAGGAGGAGATCATGAAACGCAACACCGTGATTGAGTCGCTGATCAATACCCAGGATTCTCCCGCCGTCGTTATCGACAAGCATTATCGGATCGTCGCCGTCAATCGGGCCTACTGTACAACCTACGGTGTCGAAGCGGATTCGGTGGTTGGACGCTGCTGTCATGATGTCTCGCATCATTCACCCGTGCCGTGTCATCAGAACGGTGAAGATTGTCCGCATAAGGCGGTGCTGACCACTAACAACCCGTTCGAGGTCATGCACACCCACTATGATTACGCCAACCGGCCCGACCGCGTGCACATCAAGGCCTATCCAATCGATACCGCGAATGGCGACCGGTTTGTCCTTGAAAGCATCCATCGCCTGGCGCCCCCCGTACACCTGACGTGCGAGGAGATGCGCATGGTCGGGCACTCTCCCGTGTTTCTGCAATGCCTGAAGACCATGAGGCTGGCCGCCAAATCCTGCATACCGGTGCTGCTTTACGGAGAAACCGGCGTCGGCAAGGAAATGGCCGCCCAGTATATCCATGAGCAATCGGAGCGCCGTGCCAAACCGTATGTCGAGCTGAATTGTGCGGCGATCCCGGAGGCACTTTTCGAGAGCGAGTTGTTTGGCCACGAGCGCGGCGCTTTCACCGGATGCGTGGGGCTCAAGCAGGGGCTGCTCGAGACGGCGGACAAGGGCACGTTGTTTCTGGATGAGATCGGCGATCTGCCGTTGGCCATGCAGGCGAAGCTGTTGCACGTATTCGATTCGGGTGAGTTCCGGCGCCTTGGCGGCACGTCGACGATCAAGGTTGACGTGCGCATCATCACCGCGACCAACCAGAACCTGATGGCCATGGTGACTGATGGCGGTTTCCGCGAAGACCTCTATTTTCGCATTGCCGGCATCACGATTGATATTCCATCGTTACGCGAGCGGCGAATGGACATACCCGCATTGGCAGAGGTGTTGATCAACCGCATTTGCCAACGGGAAAAGACGGAACGCTGCCATCTCACCCAGGCGGCGATGGAACTCCTCATGGGTTACGACTACCCCGGTAACGTGCGCGAGCTGTTGAATGTTCTGCAACAGGCCCGCGCGTTAAGCCCGGACGGCATTATTTCCGCCGAACATATCCACCTCGACTATCATCGCGCACACAACCACGCACACCAGCCGGCAGACACCATTATGCCGGCTCATCGGGTCCCTCGCGCTCAATCGGCTCCTGTTATTGAAACGGATGCGCACCAGTCGCTCGCCGATGCCGAGGCCCGCCATATCGGCACACTGCTGGAACGTCACGACCTCAACCGGCACGACCTCGCGGAGGCGCTGGGTATCAGCGAGCGCACGCTTTATCGCAAGATCAAACGCTATCAGCTTTCTTCCCGCGCTGTGGTGGCGGAATAACGTCTGGTTCGCGACCGAGAGCCATAAACCGCTTCTTGGCGTAACTTCATCAAAAAATGCTTGAATCTCAGTGGTAACGTCTCGCGCCACGGGATTCTCAAGCATCCCGATAGGGTCGATAGTGATCGCGACCACGTCGCCCTTCTTCAGAAATCTGGGTGGCATGATGCCCGTGCCGACGCCGGCGAGCGTGCCGGTGGTGATGACATCGCGAGAAGACCGGATGGTGATTCAGAAGAGACTGACGCGCCTGAAGCACAAAGCCACCTCCATGGCAACAGGCCTGCTGCCGGCAGACCGGGCGCCGCCTGGCCGGTTTCACTGACCGATTACCGAAGCCTTCCATCCACGTGGCGGCGGCCCGCGCGCGACACGACTGCATGGATGCAGGAGGTAGAGCAACGCATGGAGCAGTTGCCGAGACCATTGGTCGGCTTGACGGCCAGGATGGGCCGGAACGTGGCGGCGACGAGGGCGGATTTGCGGACAGGGGGAAGAACGCAGCGTGATTTGCTGGATACCCGCGGGCGCATGGTTGCCCGTGTCTGGCTACGAGCCGTGTGGACTTGGGGGAGAAAGGGCGTTTATTCTTCTTTATACCCATCTTACGGCGGTATACACGGTAAATAACATGAAACTGAACAGCCGCATGCTGTGCCTTGGCGGGTTTCTCCTGTGCGCCGCGCTCATGGGGGCGGCGATCTATTTTCAGTACGTGCAGCACCTCGAACCTTGCCCGCTCTGCATCGTGCAGCGCTGGTTCGTGATTGCAGTCGGACTGACGCTGCTGTTGGGTGCACTGCACAATCCGCGCACCTGGGGGCAGCGGGTGTATGGCCTGCTCACGACTTTATTTGCAGGCTTGGGTGCGGCAGTCGCCGCCCGCCACGTCTGGATTCAAAACCTGCCACCGGATCGACAACCCGGCTGCGGTTTCGATCTTGACACTATGCTGGGCAGCTTCCCCCTGATCAAAACCGTCACGCTCGTCTGGGCCGGTACCAGCGACTGTGCGGCCGTGACTTGGCGCTTTCTTGGGTTCAGCATGGCGGGTTGGGTGCTCGTGTTTTTCGCGGGGTTTATCGGGCTGGGATTGGCGCTGATTTTCTCGAAGGCATCATCCCGGGTTTAGATGAATGCGCAGTCTGTTCACTCGCACTAAACTAAATGTTTTCTTCCCGGTAATGATAGTAAGGCATTATCGTGACGGCCAGTGGCGATATCTGGGCGCTCGACTTCGAACAGGACCAGGTCGTCTACCTGCCTATGGCCGATCCCAGCAAGGCGAAGTTTTTTTGCCAGTCCACCGACGGGAGGCAGAGCCGTAAGGGCATGGCGATCGACAGCCAGGGCAATGCCTGGATCACCAACAGCATTGGCACCGGGCTGGACCTGGCGGTCAAGCTGAAGCTGCTCGAGAAGAAGCTGACTGGCAGACGGGTCAGTTCCATAGCGTAATCTACGACTACCTATCAATTGCAGATCGATGCCGATGCCAACGGCGTGTACGAAACGACCACCACGGGTGTATGGAGCAGTTTGTAGTATTGGGCCATATCGGAACGGTGGTCTGAGAGGTGCTGGTGCGAGGGAGCGCACTCAGGCCGCTATTCCGCGCTGTAAGAAGTGGGTGAACGGTGGGGCAGGGCGCGCAACCCAGACAGGTTGAGCGATGCCGTCAGCCAAATCAATGCTCTTTGATGATCGAATTTTTCAGGATTGCGGACCTCAAAAAGTAATTCGTAAGCTGGACATCTATTCCTGGCACCCATGAACTACTGAGGATGAGGGTCGTTTTTGCGCTGCTAGGCCATCACCCCGGCCGTCGGCAACCGCTCCCGGCGTTGCCCTACCTCCTCGACGGCTGTTCCAGACGCCGTTCTACCTCCTCCATCCATGGAGTCGTGCATCCAGGCAGTCGTCTCCATTTGGCGACCGGATCAGTAACATGGGTGTAGCCAAGAACCTGAATGTGAAAAACGACCGTTCTTCCTTTCAGTACCTGATGTGGATAACAATTCGGGCGGGTTCGTTCTTTGAGCCTCGCATTTCTTCTTTTTCCAACCATGGTGATTCTTAAGATGAGCTTTACCACTCGTGTGATCCCTGCGTTCGTCACGGTTACGGTATTAATGGTAGCGACCGCCCAGGCCGACATGACCGACAGCGACACGAAGATCAATGCGGATATCGTTAAGGCCTCCAACCAGTTGGCGGTAGGCTTCGGGATACTGCATCAGGACTACCGCGAATTCAACGACGGTTTGGTGCCATCCTTGCCCACAATTCTGGATTCTGAGAGCGGCGACCTCACCAGTCTCCGCTTGTCTTTCACAGGGATGGTCGATCGCCTCTACGTGCAGGGAAGCCTTGGCTATTCAACGGGGGATACTGCGTATACCGGCTACCTCCAGCAGTTCGGGCCACCGATTGTGTATACGCCCCTTAATACCACGACCAGTAATCACATGCTCGACCTCATCGGCCGCGTTGGGTACACATACAAAGTCGGAAGTTCGGTCGCCGTGATTCCATATATCGAGCTGGGAGAACATGTGTGGAAACGTGACGTCGCACCTTCTGCGCCATACGGGGTCACCGAAGACTATTTTCATTTCAGCCTGGGATTCGGTGCCAAGGCACTCTACAGCCCCATCGAACGTCTGGTACTCGAGATCGGTGCTGGCTATGGCTCTAATTTATTGAGCACCACGACCACCGGCGGTTATGACTTCAAACTCGGCGATAAGCCCTATGTGAATGCCTACGCTTCGCTGGATTACCGCATCGACAATCATTGGCATCTCACCGGGAGCGCCGATTACCGTAAATGGGAGTACGGTGAGTCGGATATGGTGGCGGGCCTAGTCGAACCGCACAGTGAGACGCAGCAAACCCAGTACCTTATGTCGGTGGGATATCATTTCTAAGAGCACCTAAACAAAATAACCGTCCTTCACTCGATGTCTGGTCCTCACCCCAGCCCTTTTCCCTCCGGGGGAAGGGTGGGGGATGAGGGCAAAGGCAGCGTGTACGGATTCCAGCTTGTCCGGAATCCGCAGTTTTCGTTTGCCCACGCGTTCTTTGAGTTCGCATGGGCACAAAAACGAGCCCGGCCTGCCTAGCTGACCGCCCTTGCCTGCCATTACATGCAAATGCGGGGCTTACCGGCCTGGAATAGCAGCAGGGGCGACCCAATCCGAGGCGAACGGCTGGTTGCAGCCGTTACCAAAAAACCGTTGGATTGCCTTCCATTACGCCTGATTTCCCGTTAGAATGCCCCGCTTTCAGCCGGCTGCCTGATTCCTTGGCGACGGATTATCCACCAAGAGGAATTCACATGGTTACCATTCGCCTTGCCCGTGGCGGCGCCAAGAAGCGTCCCTTCTACGAAGTTGTCGTCACCGATCGTCGCCGTGCCAATAGCAGCAACTGCATCGAGCGCATCGGCTTTTACAATCCCCGCGCCAACGACAAAGAAGAGACCCTGCGTCTGGACATGGAGCGCTACAACCATTGGTTGAGCAAGGGCGCCAAGGCTTCAGACCGCATTCAGTCGCTGGTGAAGGAAAAAGCCGCTGCCTGAGGATTCGGCTTTGAAGTCGGCAACTCCGGCTTCGGGGCAGGACGGAACGGACGATTTCGTCATTCTCGGCCGGATATCCGGTGTGTACGGATTGCGCGGCTGGGTGAAGGTGTACGCGGAAACGCGCGCGCGTACCGACATTCTGGAGTTCGACCGCTGGTACCTGCGGCGCCCGGATGGCTGGCAGGCGGTACGGGTGATCGAGGGACGGGCGCAGGCCAAAGGGGTCATCGCCCAGCTGGAAGGAGTAGGGCATTGCGATCAGGCGCGGGCTCTGATCGGTACCGAGATCGCGGTGCACCGGGCGGATCTGCCGCCGGCCGAGCCTGGAACGTATTACTGGGACGATCTCATCGGCCTCAAGGTGGTGAACCTGGAAGGCATCGAGTTCGGGACCGTGAGTCATTTGTTCGAGACCGGCGCGAATGATGTGGTCGTGGTGCAGGGTGAGCGCGAGCGCCTGATCCCGTACACCAAAGATGCGGTGAAGAATGTGGATCTCAAGTCGCGTGTCATGCGCGTCGACTGGGACGCGGATTTTTAATTAATGCTTCGCTTGCTGAAAACAGGTTTCAGCAAGCTGGGGTCGGCGATGAAGATCGACATTGTCAGTCTCTTCCCGCCGATGTTCGACGCCCTGACCGGGATGGGCATTACCGGCCGGGCGATCGAGAATGGATTGCTGGCGTTGCGCGTGTGGAACCCGCGTGACTACACGACCGACCCGTACCGGCGGGTGGACGAACGTCCGTACGGCGGTGGGCCGGGGATGGTGATGATACCGGGGCCGCTCAAGTTTGCCCTGGCGGCGGCCCGGGCCAACAACCCGCAGGCGCAGGTGATTTACCTTTCGCCGCAGGGCCGGCGGCTCGACCAGGCCGGCGTGCTGGAGTTGGCGGGGCGGGAGGGCCTGATCCTGCTCGCCGGGCGCTACGAGGGCGTGGACGAGCGTCTGATCGAGAGTGAAGTGGACGAGGAGTGGTCGATCGGTGACTACGTCTTGTCGGGCGGCGAGCTTGCGGCGATGGTGATCATCGATGCGATCGCGCGCCAGATCCCGGGTGCCCTCGGGCACGAGGATTCGGCGAGCCAGGACTCGTTTGCGGCGGGCCTGCTGGATTGCCCGCATTACACGCGGCCGGAGGAGTTTGAAGGTCAGCGGGTGCCGGAGGTGTTGTTGTCCGGCAACCATGCCGAGATCCGGCGCTGGCGCCTGAAGCAGGCGCTGGGGCGGACCTGGCAACGGCGGCCGGATCTGCTGGCGCAGCTGGATCTGGATGCCGAGCAGCAGGCGCTGCTCGATGAGTACCGGCGCGAACAGGCCGGCGAGACGAAACGAATTTGAATGAAGTTTGAAAGTCTGAGTGTAGGAAAGCAGGCCTGCACAAAAATATACTTTTATGAAGCTGGGGTGAAGCCATGAGCAAGATGATTCAGGAACTGGAAACGGCACAGATGGGCAAAGAGGTCCCGGTCTTCAACCCGGGCGACACGGTCATCGTGCACGTGAAGGTGGTGGAAGGCGATCGCGAACGCTTGCAGGCGTTCGAGGGTGTGGTGATCGGCCGCCGCAACGCCGGCGCCAATTCTTCCTTCACCGTGCGCAAGATGTCCTATGGTGAAGGTGTGGAGCGCGTGTTCCCGCTGTACAGCCCTTTGGTCGCGAAGATCGACGTGAAGCGCCGTGGCGATGTGCGCCGCGCCAAGCTCTACTATCTGCGCAATCTCACCGGCAAGGCCGCACGCATCACCGAAAAGGTGTAAGCATCTCCGGGCTGCTGTGACCATGGCCGCCCGGTCATGCCGTCTCCGAGCGGATGCCGTCCTGCTGGACGGCATCCGCTTTTTGTTGGTCGCCAGTCTGTTGCTGGTGCCGCTCCCGTTGGTTTCCCATGCCGCCGACAGCGATGCGGCACTCGAGCGCGTCCGGGCGCTGACCAAGGGCGGCGCCACCCAACTGGCTCTGCGCCTGCTTGACCAGTATCAGCCCGTCGCCAGCCAAACCGAAGTGTGGATGCAGTGGGAGAAGGAGCGTTACGCCCTATATCGCACCCAGCGCGACTGGACGCAGCTCACGGAGCGCGCTACCCATCTGCCCGCCGACCTGCCGCCCGAATTCGTGCGCTGGGCCAAGACCGAAGCGGTACGTGCGCGACTCAATGCCAATGACGCGACAGGCGCACGCCGGTTGCTGCGTGATCTGTTGTGGCGAGAACGGGGCAGCCGTGACGAACGCGCCGAGTGGCGTCAGCTCGTGATTCGCAGTTACCTGATTGAGAATAACGTCAGGGACGCGCTCACCGCCTTGCAAAAGTATCGTGAGGACTTCCAGGTCAACAGTCCGGCGTGGCGCCAGCTGGAGGCCACCATCCTGATCCGTGCCGGCAAGCCGCGCGAAGCGTATGCGCTGATCGGCGACATCAAGACCCACGAAGGTCAGTGGCTCAGTCTGCTCGCTGGTTTGCAAGGCGGAATGCTCCCGCCGGCAACCGTATTGACGCGCGCCCTCAACCTTGCCGAGGAAACGCGCAACAAGCCGGCGCTCAATCAGCAGGTCTGGTTATTGGCGGCCGAAGCCGCCGCACGCACCAAGGATGCCCCGCGCAGAATCTACGCCCTCGAACGCGCGCTTACGGACACGCGCAGTGCCGTCGCATCCGACTCGCTGCTGACAGCACACGCCGATGATCTGTGGCAAGCATATGAGCATTATGCCGAGTCGGTTGGCAACGAGGCACGCTTGTTGGTCGGCAACGACGCTGCTTGGTTGAAAAAGGCTGAATCGTACAAGCGCGACGATGCCATGTCGGCGCGTGCGTTTTATGCCTTTCTGCTCGGGCACGCCAACGCCAAAACGCGGCAACTGGCAGTGCAGCGATTTTCCGATTCACTCATCGAGGATGGACGCGCCGAGGTTCTGCGTGCCTTGTACACGACGAGTCGCCGTTACCCCGATCTCAAAACGGTGCCGTCGTATGTGCGCTACCGGCTCGTCGATCAGGCGCTCACCGATTACGATATTGCCTTTGCTGCGCGCATTATGCAGGGACTGGAAACCCCGCCGATTGGCGAGGATCCGGGCAACTGGGCGCTGCGCCGCGCCCGCGTGTTGATCTACGCCGGTGATCAGCGTGGCGCAGTGCAGCTCCTCAATGCGATTCTGACGGACAAACAGAAGCTCGACGACGCGTTTGCCGATCGCTACATCCAGGTGTTGTTCGACTTGCAGGCCGCCGATCAGCACACGCAGGCGATTACATTGCTGGAGGCAGTCTTCAAGTTGGTCGCCGATCCGCGTATCCAGCGCGAAACCATCTACTGGATAGCAGATTCCAAGGCGGCTTTGGGTGAACACCAGCAGGCCGCGGAGCTGTATCTGCGTTCCGCGACCTACCAGAATCCCACCGGCGGCGACATGTGGGGCCAGACGGCGCGTTATCATGCTGCCGAGGAACTGGGCAAGGCCGGACTCACCGAGGATGCGCGTCTCGTGTACCAGGCGCTGCTACGGCATACGGAAGATGCTAAGCAGCGCGCCGTCATTGAGCGTAATATTCAGCAACTATGGCTGATCGAAAAGAAGGCTACGCCGCAGTAATTGCCTCACCCGTCGGGCGTCTGGGGATATGCGCGCGTGCGGCACTCACGTCCATTGATTTTGTTTCCACCCGCATTCCGCTCCAGCCAGCGCGCACGCCGCTGGCACGCAAGGTGTGCGCTCAGCTCAGGACTTACTTCGCAGACGCGCGCACGCGCTTTGATTTGCCGCTGATGGTCCATGGCACGGAATTTCAGCGGCGTACATGGCGCGCATTGCAGCGCATTCCTCCTGGCACGGTACGCACCTATGGCGCGCTCGCGCGCACGCTCAAGAGCGCGCCGCGTGCCGTGGGTGGCGCCTGCCGCGCCAATCCCATCCCGATTGTCGTGCCTTGCCACCGGGTGGTCGCGGCCAGCGGACCCGGCGGTTTCATGGGTGCCACCCGCGGTCGGTCCCTGGACATCAAACGCTGGCTGCTCGCGCATGAAGCCGCAGGCTGACGAACTGCTCGAACGTTTCCTCGATGCGCTCTGGCTGGAAGCGGGCCTGAGCCGCAACACCTTAAGCGCCTACCGTAGCGACCTCGAAGTGTTTTCCGTCTGGCTTAAGGCGCCACCCGCTGCGGCGACTCGCGAACAGCTGCAGGCCTATCTTGCCGAGTGTGTGCGCCGTGGCGCCCGCCCGCGCAGCACGGCACGCCTGCTCTCCAGTCTGCGTCGTTTCTATAAATATTTACTGCGCGAAGGGCTGATCGCCGCGGACCCCACGGCACAAATCGAGGCACCAAAGCTCGGCCGACCCCTGCCCAAGTCACTTACCGAAGAGCAGGTGGAAAGACTGCTGCAGGCGCCGGATGCTGACACCGCGCTGGGTCTGCGCGATCGCGCCATGCTTGAAACTCTGTACGCCACCGGTCTGCGTGTTTCCGAACTTGTCGGACTGACGCTGCAACAGGCCAACCTGCAGGCCGGAGTGGTGAAGGTCATCGGCAAGGGTGACAAGGAACGGCTGGTGCCGTTGGGCGAAGAGGCGATTGAATGGTTGCAGCGTTACCTGAACGAGTCTCGCTTGAACTTGTTACATGGCCAGAGTTCCGATGCGCTCTTTCCCACCGCGCGCGGTGCCGCCATGACCCGACAGGCGTTTTGGCACAACCTCAAGCGCTACGCGCGCATCGCCGGTATCGAGACGCATCTCTCGCCGCACACGCTCCGGCATGCCTTTGCCACGCATCTGTTAAATCACGGTGCCGACCTGCGCGTGGTGCAGATGCTGCTTGGCCACGTGGACCTCTCGACCACCCAAATCTATACCCAGGTGGCACGCGAGCGGTTGAAGCAGCTGCATGCGCAGCATCACCCGCGCGGCTAGGGTGCGGGTATTCCACAAAGACAGATCAGCGTCATGCGTGTCATCCACGGTTTGTCATGAACGCATGTCGTCACCCGCGGACAGCCGGGTTCCAGAATGAAAGCATGAGTTCACACCTGGCTAAGCGTATAGTGAAACCAAGAGGTCTGTCTTGAGCAGACCGCAATGAGGAGGAATGACCGTGGAAGGCATCAGTGATATCAGAATCGCAGGCATGGATGAGAATCGTCCACCGCGACTCAGAAAAGAGCCATATATCGATCTCTATTTTCGGCTGTTGCACAAGGCGCCACCCGACTGGTGTGTGCGCTTCAACGATTTACTCGTGCACCATGAGTACGCACCAAAAATAAACACCGAAGAAGGTCTGTTCATCGAAACCTGGGTAAGAACCCCGGATGAGATCGCTGGATTATTTCAGATCCTCAAGGAGAACGTGACGGTGTGCACGGCGCAATACATCGAGAAGATTGCCCGCAGTCAACGCGATGCAGATAGTGACAACGAGCTCTTGCAGAAGGAAGGAGAAGGAGAGCAGGGCCGGCTGAACAGGGTGATTGCGGGGCTCGATTTTAATAATGGGTAGGCTTTTCCCGGCAAGCACCCGTCGATGTTACGTTTGCGGTGAACCGGGAACGCATCCAGACTTAACGATCGCGAAGAATAGTGATCCGGCCAAGCACCGGCAGTGAAAGCACGTAAGTCGCAATTCCGAATCCATCCGCCGCCAAATCGAACAAAGAACATTCTCGATAGGGCAGGAAATACTGAATCACCTCGATCAGAAGTCCATAAGCCAACACCAGGAGTCCTTTGTTCAGGTTGAATCTGATATTGGGTGTTGAATAATCTGCCAGAAAGGCCAGTACATAAAATGCCAGGATATGCTTCACTTTATCATTGGCATCATCGATGACCGCAAAATTCTGTTGGGTCGTGGCCAGATACATCGTGACGACCAGCGTTACGACCAGCGCCACTCGAAATCCGATGACGGTCATCCGCGCAAGTGCCATTCTTTACAGTGCTCCGGTGAGCTGCCTAATTGACCCTTATCGAACGGTCGAGATTGAAGTCATGTGGCGTTAGTGTCCAAGGCGGTGACGCAACCAGGCAATGGTGCCCGGCAGCAGCGTGACCACGATGATGCCAGCCATCATGAGTGTCAGATTCTGACGCACGACCGGCAGATGGCCAAAGAAGTAGCCAGCCAGCACGAAAAGCAAAATCCATGACACGCTTCCGGCGAGACTGAAGGCCAGAAACCGGGAATACGGCATCTGACCGACCCCGGCCACAAACGGTGCAAAGGTACGCAGTATCGGCAGGAAACGAGCGAGCAGGATGGTCTTGCGACCATGGCGTTCGTAGAAGGCGCGGGTACGGTCCAGGTGTTCATGATTGAGCAACGGCAAACCATTTTGGCGGAATACGCGCGGTCCGAGGTGGTGGCCAATCCAGTAGTTGGTGTTATCGCCGCCGAATGAAGCGGCGATCAGCAGTGGAATCAGCCACCACACTTCAAGTCCACCGCTGGCCGCCAGCGTGCCGGCGACGAACAACAGCGAATCACCGGGCAGGAAGGGTGTTACCACGAAGCCGGTCTCGGCAAAGATAATGGCAAACAGCAGCGCGTACACCCATAGACCGTAGTCGTACAGGAATGTGCCGAGATAACGGTCGAGGTGCAGGAAGACGTCAACAAGCTGTGCAATCACTTCCATGATGCTGCCTTGAAAGCAATCAAACACCTGTGTGCGTGCAGGATCAAGGATTGGTCCAGTTCACCAAACCACTATAGGCCGTGCCGATCACCATCAGGCCGAAGGCAATGCGGTACCAGGCAAACAGGCTGAAGTCGTGGCTGCTGATGTAGCGCAGCAGCCAACGCACGCACAGAAAGGCAGAGACAAATGCGGCAATGAAGCCCACCGCCCACATACCGATGTCGTCGATATTGAGCAGCGCGCGTTCCTTCCACAGCTCGTAGAGGCCGGCGGCGATCAGCGTGGGAATGGCGAGGAAGAAGGAGAACTCGGTGGCTGCCTTGCGCGACAGGCCGATGAACAGACCACCAATGATGGTCGCGCCGGAACGGGAAGTGCCGGGAATCAGGGCGAGGGCCTGGGCGAAGCCGAGCTTGATGGCATCCTGCCAGGTCAGGTCGTCCACCGACTGGACGCGGATCACGTGCTGGCGCCGCTCCGCCCAAAGGATGAACACACCGCCGAGGATGAAGGCCAAGGCCACGGGTATGGGCTGGAACAGGTGCGCCTTGATGGCCTTTCCGAAAGCGAGCCCAAGAATAGCCAGCGGCAGGAAGGCGATAGCCAGGTTGATGACGAAGCGTTGTGCGCTACGCTCGGTGCGCAGCCCACCTAGCACGTTGCCGATCTTGGCGCGATATTCCCAGCACACGGCGAGAATGGCGCCGGTCTGGATCACGATCTCGAAAAGCCGGCCGCGTTCGTCGTTGAAATTGAGCAGGTCGCCGGCCAGAATCAGGTGGCCGGTGGAGGAAACCGGGAGAAACTCAGTCAGACCTTCTACGATTCCGAGAATGACGGCCTTGAGCAGCAGCAGAATATCCATTTTATATTGCCTAGCGTAGATAGATGAGGGGTCGGCCGCGCACCTGTTCACGGATTTGGCCGTTAGCGAAGGCGATCTCGCCATTCACAATGGTGTACAGCGGCCAGCCGCAGAGCTCGCGGCCGTTCCACGGCGACCAGTGCACCTTGGTAAAGGTTTCTTCATTGCGTACCGGCCGGGTGTGCTCGATGTCCACGAGCGTGAGGTCCGCATCCCAGCCTTCCAGAATTTTGCCCTTGTTCGGAATGCGGTAGGCTTCAGCCGGGCCGAAGCACATCCACTTCTGGATTTCGGCAAGCGTGCAGCGGCCTTCCTGCATGGCGGTGAGCATCAGTGGCAGCGACGTTTCGACCCCCGGCATGCCGGATGGCGTGTTCGGATAGACCTGCTTCTTTTCCTCGAGCGTGTGCGGCGCGTGGTCGGTGGCAATAAAGTCGATAATGCCATCGTGCAGTCCGGCCCAGAGTGCGGCGTTGTCCTGCGGCGAGCGGATCGGGGGATTCATCTGCACCAGTGTGCCGAGACGCGCGTAGTCGGCGGTGTTGAGCAGCAAGTGATTGGGAATGACCTCGGCCGTGACCCAGGCCGGCTTGTCGACGCGCAGCATCGCCACTTCCTCACGCGTTGAGAGATGCAGGATGTGCAGGCGGCGCTGGTATTTCTTCGACAGCGTCAGCGCCAACTCGGTGGCGAGGCGCGCGCACTCGTTGTCGCGAATTTCGGAGTGCACAGCCGGATCCGAGCGTCCGGCGAACTGGGCGCGACGCATGTGGATGCGCGCCTCGTCTTCCGCGTGCACGGCGATCAGCCGCGTGCCGTTCGCGAATATGCGCTCCAGGTCTTCGGGACGATTCACCAGCAGGCTGCCGGTGCTCGAGCCCATGAAAATCTTGATGCCGCAGGCCGATCTGGCGGTATTGAGGGCTTCGAGGTTGTCCGGTGTGGCGCCGATGAAAAAGCCGTAGTTGGCGACGCTCTTCTGGGCGGCGCGCGCGAGTTTCTCATCGAGCGCCGCCTGCGTGGTGGTCGGTGGTGCCGTGTTCGGCATTTCGAGAAAGCTCGTTACGCCTCCGCGCACCGCGGCGCACGAGCCGGAACCGAGGTCTTCCTTGTGCTCATTGCCCGGCTCGCGGAAATGCACCTGCGCATCGATCACTCCCGGCAACAACAGCTTGCCGCCCGCGTCGATGGTTTCGCGTGCCGCGGCCGTGATGCTGGGGTCGATGCGGGCGATGCGACCGTCTTCGCAGGCGACATCGCCTTCGAAGGTGCTTCCGTCCGGGCGGGCAATGCGGGCGTTGCGGATGAGCAGGTTATACAACCGTCAGACTCCGGAAAAGCGAGAGGGGGTTATTGAACCCCCTCTCTGTTACGGAATGGCTAGCAACCAGGCCTTCAGCCCATCTGCTTTTCGCGGATCTCGTCCAGCGTTTTGCAGTCGATGCACAGGGTTGCGGTTGGGCGCGCCTCGAGGCGTTGCACGCCGATCTCGACGCCGCAGGTCTCGCAGTAGCCATAATCGTTGGTGTCGATTTTGGCAGTCGCTTCCTCGATTTTCTTGATGAGCTTGCGCTCGCGGTCGCGCGAGCGCAGCTCGAGCGACATGTCGGTTTCCTGACTGGCGCGATCGTTCGGGTCCGGATGGTTCGCGGTTTCGTCCTGCATGGCGTGCACGGTGCGCGAAACCTCTTCGAGCAACTCCTGCTTCCACCCATTCAGGATGGTGCGGAAGTGTTCGAGCATTTTCTTGTTCATGTACTCCTCGCCCTTCTTCTCCACGTACGGCTTAATGCCGTGGATGAGGGCAGAGGTTACGGCTTGGTCCTTCTTCTTGCTGGCCGGCATGTCAAAACTCCTGTTAAACAACGGATTGGCCGCTAACCGGGGAAAATTTAGCGCGCATCTATATCAGATAAAGGGGCATGGGCGCAAGGAATATGGCAGCAAGAATCGGGCCATTAATGATGATAAAATAGGCAGAATTAACTATTTGATATCCTGTGGGAAATGGCACTCGCGGCTTTGATTTTTGATGTGGATGGGACGCTGGCCGACACCGAACGTGACGGCCACCGCGTGGCCTTCAACCAGGCGTTCGCGGAGGTCGGCCTCGATTGGCACTGGGATGAGCGGCTGTACGGAGAGCTTCTGGCGGTTACCGGTGGCAAGGAGCGCATGCGGCACTATCTCGACCGTTACCGGCCTGACTGGCCACGCCCAACCGCTCTGGATGCGCTGATTGTCCGGCTGCATGCCGCCAAGACCCGCCACTACACGAACTTGCTCGCTCGTGGCGACATTCCGCTACGTCCCGGAGTCGAGCGCCTGTTACGCGAAGCGCGGGCTACGGGGCTGCGGCTGGCGATTGCCACCACCACCACACCGGAAAACGTCACCGCACTGCTTCGCCATGCACTTGCTTCGGATGCCGAGTCCTGGTTTGAGGTGATTGCGGCCGGCGACATCGTGCCGGCCAAGAAGCCTGCGCCGGACATCTATCGCTACGCTCTCGAGCGCATGCGACTCAGACCGGAGCAGTGTCTGGCCTTCGAGGACTCGGAAAATGGTCTGCGGTCTTCGCGCGCTGCGAATCTTGCGACCGTGGTCACGGTCAACGACTACACCTGCGACCACGATTTCTCCGGCGCCGCCCTCGTGCTCGACCATCTGGGCGAGCCGGACCGGCCAGCGCGGGCCGTGGCGGGGCAGCTGAACGGAGCAGGCTGCCTTACGGTCGATCTCGCGAAGCGTCTGGTGGCATGACGAAGCCGATTACCGCCGCTTCCCCGCCCAGCCCATTGGCGCGCGTGCTGGTCACGGGCGTTGGCGGGCCGTCCGGCAAGGCTGCGACCGTTGCGCTCAAGGCGCGCGGCTTCCAGGTGCTCGGCGTCGACATGAATGCTGTCCCGAACGAGGCCGATCAGTTCGCCCAGGTCCCGGCGGCACTCGATGCGGCGTATCCCGACGTGCTGCGCCGGCTGATTCACGAGCACCGCATTGGTTGGTTGTTCCCGACAGTGGCGGAAGAACTCGCAATCGTGGCCGAACTCGCCGCCGGGCTGCGCGCGCAAGGGGTGGCGGTGTTCATATCGGCACCGGCCGCGGTGCGCATCTGCCAGGACAAGTGGGAGACCGCACAGGCATTGCAGGCGCACGGTGTCGCGGTGCCCGCGAGCGCCGTGGGCGACGCCGACGATCCGGTCGTGCGCGCGCTCGGCTTTCCCGTGGTCTCGCGCCCACGCGTTGGTCGTGGCGGGCGCGGCGTCGTCGTGCACGATGGCCCCGGTGTGGCCGCGGCTGTATCGAATCCGATCTGGCAGGAGTTCATGGACGGGACCGAGTACGACGTGTTGTGCGTATGTCACCCGGATGCCCCGCACACGGTGATCATGCGCCAGGTGTTCGAGAAGACCGCGCTCAAGGAAGGACGCGTCGGCAATGCGATCGCGCTCAAGCCCGTTGACGCACCCGATATCGCGCGGTTGGCCGAAGACGCGGCACGCGCGCTCGGCCTTACCGGGCCGCTCGACATGGATATCCGCCGCGGGCGCGACGGCGCGCCAAGATTGCTCGAAATCAATGCCCGCATCGGCGCACACGCGCTTGCTGCACCGGCGGTGTTCGACGTATTGGTGGAACTCGTGCGCACAGGCCATCGCGGATGATCGTCGACGGCATCCTGTTTTTCTTTTTCTTCTTCGGTGCCGTCTGTTTCTACTTCGGGCTGGTGTCACTCGCCTACTATCCGCTCGCGCTGATGTATCCATTCTGGGAACAGCGGCTCCTGCGGCGGGCGCGGGTGCAGCAGTACACGCCGTCGGTGAGCGTCCTCGTGCCCGCGTACAACGAGGAGAAGACGATTGCCGCTAGCCTGAAATCGATGCTGGCCTCGGACTATCCGGATTTTGAGGTGATCGTCATCAACGACGGCTCGACCGATCGTACCGAGGAAGAGGCGAGACCCTTTCTCGACGATGCGCGGGTGCGCTATCTCAAAAAGGAAAACGGCGGCAAGGCCTCGGCGCTCAATCTGGGACTCGCCTCGGCGCGCGGGGAGATCGTGCTCTTTACCGACGCCGATTCGTTGTTCGAAATGGACACGATCCGCAATGGCATCGCCTATTTCATCGACCCAAGCATCGGTGCGGTGAGCGGCAACGATACCGTGCTGGTGCCGCACGGGCCGATGCAGAAGATGCTGGTCATCACCTCGCACATCGGCACCGGCTTCGTGCGCCGGGCGTTGTCGCTACTCGGTGTGCTGCAGATCATCTCCGGCAATCTGGGCCTGGTGCGCACCGAGACCTTGCGGCGCATCGGCGGCTTTCACCCGGTGTGGGGCGAGGACCTCGAAGTGACGCTCAGGCTCAGGCGCCACGGCGTGCGCGTGGTCTACGGCGCCTCAACGCGCGTGCTCGCCGAGTGCCCGAGCACGATCGCCGGCTTGTGGAAGCAGCGTGTGCGTTGGCTCAGGAGCTACATCAAGATCCTCGGGCTGCACCGCGACATGGTTGGCAACCCGCGCTACGGCTGGTTCGGGCCGTTTCTCGCCTTTAACGCCTTCAATATGATCGTGGTTCCGGTGGCGCAGGTGCTGGCGCTGCTGCTGCTGCCGATTGCCTGGTGGCAGGGACAGTTCATCCTCTACGGCTGGGAGTGGGTGGTCTATCTCGGCTTGGGTTTCCTGGTCGCGGCGGCGGTGGTATCGATCCTGCTCGACAGGACGCCGCGCGATCTGCTCTATTTGCCGTACGCCGTGTTACTGCTGCTGTTCTCGCACTTCTACAATGCCGTGGTGCTGTATTCGCTGTGGGCCGAGGCGCGCGCGCACGAGGAGGCGTGGAATAAGCTCGAACGGCGCGACGTACGCGCGCTCGCTGCGGAGTCGCGCGTGAGCCGGGTGCGTTTCGCAGTGGCCCTGATGACGGTCGCCGTCGTCACCGGCATGCTCGGCTACTGGTTCGGGATGCTCGCGGGGCGCGGTCCGGAAGAGTCCACTTCGGCGTCGACCGCGCAGGTCCCGCTCGCGCGTCAGAGCGGCACCACCGCGGTCGCGATCCACTTCGACGCCTGGCGCAACTGGCGCGATGCCTACGAGACCCTGCTCGCCATTCCCGAGGCGCGCTACGTCAATCGCGTTGCGGTCTCGGCCGGGCGCGCGGACTGGACCTATTTCCGCTGGCCGGGTAACGAGCAGTGGTGGAGCCCGGCGCAGACGGCTGCTGACACCGACATGCTCGAGCATGCGCTCGCGGCTCTCAACCAGCGCGGTTATCGCACCACCGCGATCCTCGATGTCTTCGCCACGCGCTATATCGAGCGTCACCCGGCGGCCGCAGCCGTCGACTACGAAGGCAAGCTCAGCAAGGAGATCATTTGTTCGACCGAGTTGGCCGAGGGGGCGGCGGGAGATCATCTGGTGCACGCGGTTGAAGCGCTGGCGTCTGCGACCCAAGCCGACACCGTGACCGTGACGGAGCTATTCTACGACACGCACTGCTACGACGACCGCTGTCTGTTCGCGTTCCGCAAGGCGACGGGCCGTGCCGACTGGCCGCGCACCGCCACCGGCAGGATCGACTATCTCGATCCCGCCATCGGTGCGTGGCGCTCGCGTCAGGTGGCTTCCGTCGCCGCGCGGCTGGCGCAGGGCATCCATGCGCATGGCAAGAAGTTTGCGCTTGACGTCAAGGTGAGCCGCGGCGACGTCATGCGCAACTCGGTAGAGAATGGCCAGGACTACCACCTGCTCGCGCCGCATGTCGATGAGTTCGTGGTGTGGGACTACTTCGCGATCGAGGGCGAACCGCCGGAGCGCAGCGCGCGCGTGGCGGCCTATTTCGACGATGAGTTCGGCGCCGACAAGTTTTTCCTCTCGATCGGGCTGTGGGACCGCTTCGGTTATATCTCCGCTGCCGAGCTCGCGCGCGCGTTGCGCTCGGCGCAGGAGGGCGGGGCGACCAAGCTGTGGATCACGCCAGCGAAACGGATGTCGGCGTCACACTGGAAGGCGCTGGCCGCGGCGGTGCGCGCCGCCAACCCGGGCGCAGACGCGCCGATGGATTTACCTCAAGGTGCAAGCCTGAGCGTGCGGTAGCCGGCGCGCCGCTCGTTGTCGAGGCTGCCCCAGGCGAAGCGCGCGAACTCCGTCCCGGGCGTGTGGTAGGGCGCACCCGGTTTGCCGTCGTGGTCGTGGACGATGATGTTGACCGGGACGGTGTCGCCCGGCCGCCAGCCGATGGCCGTGAGTGGAATGGCGAACTCGAACACATAGCCGCCGCCCGGACGTGACGGATCGGCGTAGGGCCCGCGCAGGCGCGCCCCCCATTTCCCCGGATCGAGCATCTCTCCGCCCGCTAGCGGCGGATTCGCCGACCAGCGCAGGCGGTAGTGCTGCAACGTGCCGTCACGCGTTGCGAGCGAGAACGAGTAGAGTCCGTCTGAATTTTCGGGGGCGGCATCGGCTTCGACGTAGCGATCGTACGACACCAGCGCCACGTACAGCGTGCGACCGTCGTGGAAGAAGCGAAAGTGGAACGGCGTCGGATCCTGGTCATACGTGTTGGCGATCCAGCGCGTAAATGCCGTGTGCAGCAGGCGCGCGGCCGCGCGCCACATCGGTTCTTCGAGGCGCCCATCGAGGGTCACGGTGCCGTTCAGGTGCGGTGCAGTTACGTCGGCGCCCATTCCGGTCAAGGGGGTGAGCAGCGCTGCGGCGACCAAGAGGCGAATCTTCATGATGCCGCGGCCTTTTCGAGGACGCGCACGGTTTCGAAGCCCTCGGCGAGCGCCACGCGCGCCTGGTTACCGCGAAAGCTGGCGGTGGCGCGGATCACGGCGGGATCGGCGTAGGACTTGCCCATCTGTGTCTTGTGCCGCGCCAGCGCCACGATCTTGTCCTCGAGGTAGTCGCTCACGTCGATGAAGTACCCGGGGAGGAACGCCGGCGGCGTATTCGGATTCTCGTAGCACAGAATCGTGTATGCACCGCGCGCCGCCTCGCGCGTGGCCTCGAATACGGTCTTGTGGTCGGTATGCACGTCGTGGCTATTGTGCGTGAAGAGGATATCCGGCTGCCAGCGTTCGAGCGCCGCCTCGATGGCCGCGCGGATTGCTTCCTTGTGTTCATGTAACCGCGTGTCCGGAAAGTCCTGAAACGCGAGGTCGGTGAGTGCCAGCACGTTCGCCGCGGCGCGCGCCTCGTCGCGGCGCACCGCGTCCGTGCCGGATGCCGTGTACCCGCGCTCGCCGCTGGTGAGCACCAGCCCATAGGTCCGCGCCCCTTCCTCACGCAGCCGCAGCAGCGTGGCGCCGCAGCCGAACTCGATGTCGTCCGGGTGCGCGCCGATGGCGAGCACCGTCTGCCGGCGCTGCGGGCGCTCGAAGCGCACCAGCCAGATGAGCGTCAGCGTCAGCACCAGCAATGCGCCCAGCGCGGCCAGATCGAGCATCTGGGCCGCGGCGGCGAACTCATGGCGATAGGCGCCGCCGATGAAGGCGAGCACGTAGACGACGGCGATCAGCAACGCCAGCGCTGGCATCGTCGGCAGCAGCAGGCGTGCCGCAACGTGACGGCGCCGGAGGACCCGGCGGTAGCGCCAGATGTGGCGCGCGAGCAGCGACAGGATCAGCACCAGCAGCACCGGCTTGATGCGCTCGACCAGCGTTTCGAGGTTCCAGGACTTCTTCGCGGCCAGGGCCGCGAGTTCGCCGGTGAGGCGCGCGTCCGTGGGCGCATGCGTAAGCCCGGCGCGCAGACTTTTCTCGGCCTCGGCGTACTGCAGGTTATCCCGGTACACGCGCGCCAGGCCGATGTAGGCGTCGATGTTAGCCGGATCGAGGACCAATACCTTCTCATAGGTCTCGCGTGCCGGACGGGTACGCCCCTGCCAGGCATACACCCGTGCGAGATTGAGCCACGCCGTGACACTCTTCGGTGCGAGCTTGACCAGTGCCTCGTAGCCGAGCGCCGCGGCCGCGAGGTCACCCTTCCACGACAGCACCTCGGCGCGGTCGGCAATGAGTCGGGGATTTTTCGGTTCGACCGCCAGGCCGCGATCGAGCAGCGCGAGCGCGGCGTCGTAACGTCCCTGCCAGGCCTCGAGGATACCGCGGTGACGCAGCGCCTCGATGTGGCGCGGGTTGGTGGCAAGCACCGCGTCGTATTGTTTGGCCGCCTCGGCATAGCGCTGGTCCCAGGCGAGGGTCTGGCCGTAGTCGATGCGCAGCTCGTGGTCGCGTGGTTGCTGCGCCAGCAGGTCGGCGTAGCGGCGCTCGGCCTCGGGGTAGTTGCCGCTCCAGGCATAGGTCAGCGCGATGTGATAGAGAACCGGCTTGGACGCTGGCGCGAGCTTCAAGGCCTTGGTGTAGGCCTCTTGGGCCTCGGCAAAGCGACGTTCCCGGGCGTACGCCTGGCCGAGACGATCCCAGGCCTCCGCCGAGCCGGGCAGGGCACGCACCGCGGCCTGACGATCTTCAAGCGTAGCGCTGCTCGACGGCAGAGAGCCCATCAGCAGCGTCACGCCGAGCAGTACGGGTTGCAGCCACCGTGGCATACGTGTCGCCTTGTTCAGAAGTGCAGGACCACCGACAGCAACGGGTAGATCCCGCTCTCCGGTCCGCGCTCCACATACTTGATGCCCGCCTCCGACCACAGGCGGCTCGATGGGGTGAAGCGTACTGCGGCATAGGCGGTGGTCTCGTCATCACCTTTCTTGTAGTCGTCGTAGCGGCCACGCGCGAGAAAAGCGACATGATCGGTCCAGCTGTAGCCGGCCTGCACAATGGTAGTGCTATTGATGCTGCTGTCCAGGTCCGGGTTGGTGATGAAGCTCGCCGAGACATCCGTGCGACTGGTGATGGTGTACGTGAGGCCGAGCTTGAGCAGCCATTGGTAGCTCATGTCGTTAATCGTCGTGGCATTGCTGTTCAGGTCGTACAGCCAGCCGGTGCCGATCAGCGTTTGTAAGCGCGGTTGCCACTGCGAGACCAGGTTGGCCTCGAGTTTGTGCGCGATGAATGTCTGCTGGGTGTTGAGCAAGGTTGTCGGCCGCAGCGAATAGCGGACCGCGATAAGCTGTTCGGGTGTGACCGGGTATGTGTAGCGTACGCGGTACTCCTGGAAGGTATCGATCGCCGTGGAGAAAGCAGGTGGCAGGGGGGTCGGCGGCGTCGGGTACTCGTACGCCGAAGCGCGCGCGTCCAGCTCGAGGCTGTTGTTCAGGCCGAAGAAATGGGCGTAATTGATTTTTTTGTCCGTGCGTATATAGCTCTCGGATCCAGTCAGATAATTGAAACGCGTTTCCTTCTGGTACTCTGCGCCCAGCTCCTCGCGCGCCAACAAGGGCGCACTCACTCCGCCGATCTCGGTCCGAAACGACAGGTCGTTCTCGTAGTAGGCATAGATGCGCGCGCTGCTCACGCGGCGAAAATCATAGGCGGCCTGCCGGACCTGGTCGTCTTGGGGCCATTGTTGCTCGGCCTGCTGGTGGAGCGCGCGTGCCTGATCATAGTTGTGGTCAAGCTCCTCGATTGCCGCCAGACCCAGGGTGTTGGCGGGGTCCGTGGGCGCCACGGTGAGTGCGCGGCGATAGGCTTCGCGCGCCGCATCGATATTCCCGCGCCAGCGATTGACCGTGCCGATGCCGCGCAGGGCCTCGACGTTGTTGGGCGACTGCCGCAGCACCGTATCGTATTCCGCAAGCGCTCGGTCCCATTGCCGATCCTTCGCCAGGGCGTCGGCCAGTTCGAGCCGCAGTCGCAGGGTCTTGGGATTTTGCTGCACCAGGGCCGCATAGGCCTGCGCGGCGGCGGCGAAATCGCCTTGTTGCATGAGCCGGGCGGCTTCCTGCTCGGTGGCGGCTAAGGCAGGTAGGTTCAGAAATAAGAAAACAGTAGTCAGGATCCAAATGAAACGACGATACATGACTTGCGTTGACCTTAAAGTGAATATTTATGCACCCATCAGCGGAACAATGGCGACTACCGACGGAAACAAAGAATAGGTAATTATAACAACACAGGCGCCGATTAAAATTGCGTAAACTTGCGTACGATGAATAATCATCGCGAAAAGCTCAATCGTTCGCCGTTGTTCGAACCATTCATGGCTTTCGTCGGGACCATGCGTCAATTTGACGCATGGTCCCGGTTCCTTGTTCGGGCTGGTCCATGAACGTAGCATGCGCGGACAGGGCGGAACGCCACTGCCCTGTGCCCACCGAAGGAGGAGAATGTCACACCCGCTGCTGGCCGCCCGCATGGCGGAGATCGAAGCTTTCCATGTCATGGCCATTCTGGCACGCGCCCGCGCGCTCGAAGCGCAGGGCCGCTCAATCATCCATATGGAAATCGGCGAGCCGGATTTTCCGACCGCTGCACCTATTGTGGAGGCCGGCATCGCGGCACTGCGTGCCGGCCACACGCAGTACACCGCTTCGCTCGGTCTGCCGGCGCTGCGTGCCGCGATTGCTGCCAGTTACCCGGAAGCGGCGCGTCCCGACCCCGCGCGGGTGGTGGTGACACCCGGTTCATCCGGCGCGCTGACGTTGTTGTTCGGTGTGCTCATCAATCCGGGTGACGAAGTGCTCATGGCCGATCCGGGTTATCCATGCAACCGGCACTTCGTGCGTTTGTTTGAAGGCCGCGCAACGCTTGTGCCGGTGGATGCGGCCACTTCGTACCAACTCACCGCTGCCCTGATATGCCAGCACTGGACTCCCGCCACGCGTGCGGTGTTGATCTCTTCACCCTCGAATCCCACCGGCACACTCGTGCCAGATGCGGACATGGCAGAGATCGTGCGCACCGTGCGTGAACTTGGTGGCGTGCTGATCGTGGACGAGATTTATCACGGCCTCACCTACGGCGTGCAGGCGCGTAGCGCCCTGCATTATTCGGCGGACGTGTTCGTGGTAAACAGCTTCTCCAAATATTACGGCATGACCGGCTGGCGGGTGGGATGGCTGGTGGCGCCGGTTGATTACATCGATGCGCTAGACCGTCTCGCGCAGAATATATTTCTGGCCGCGAGTACACCGGCGCAGCATGCAGCGCTGGCAGCGTTTCAGCCGGAAACGCTGGCCGAACTTGAACGGCGACGCGCGGAGTTCCGCGCGCGCCGTGACTTTCTTGTGCCGGCGTTGCGCGCACTTGGTTTTGGCATCCCGATTATCCCGGAGGGTGCATTTTACCTGTATGCGGATTCGAGCCGGTTAGCGGCCGACAGCGACGATTTTGCGTTCCGATTACTGGAAGAGGCGGGCGTGGCGATCACACCGGGACGGGATTTCGGATTGCATGCGCCAAAACAGCATGTACGCTTCTCCTACGCCAATACGCGCGCGCAGTTGGAGAAGGGTATGCGCCGGATCGCGGCCTTCCTTGGCCGGTCAATACCGGCATCTGAATTTAAAGCTGGATAACTCCACCCAGGTGCTTGGGCAGGTCGCGGTTCTCAACGGCAATGAGATCCTTGTCGAGCGTGGCGCTCACCAGCGCAGCGGTGTGCTGATCCAGCGCGCCACGCAACTCGCCGAGCAGGCGCGGCTCGGCCACCAGTATGAGATTGCCGAATCGGTTCTCGGCGCGCGCTTTCTCAAGCTTGTCGCACAGGTGCTTGGCGAACATCAGGGAAACCTGGTCGGCGGCTTCGTGTTCCTGGCTCATGCCATGCCGGCGGCTAAACGTATCGAAGGCGCGCCCGGGTCTATCTGCGTTGATTTCACCGCTCTTGAGTCGGCCCTCGGGATGCGGGATGTCCTCAACCAACTGCATCCCCTTGCCGGGGCCGGCATTCTCAAACAGGCGTGCGCCGCCGCGATGGGCAACCAGAATCCACGTCGTAGTCATGAGCTTTCCTTTTATTTAATTGTGTTAATCGTAAATATCAAGTAACCCCGCGGCTAACTGGGGAAACATTTTTGTTAGTGGGACATGTCCGGCATTTTCACAGAGTTGTTGTATCAAGAAAACCCAGCAGCGACCGATATATCCAGCAAGGACATGACGCGTTCTGCGTCAGAATTCCAGTGCTCAGGAAGCCTAGGGTTGCGTGTAGGCTGAAACCTCAGGATATTTTCTCGCAGGGATCTGGCACGCTCCTTGCTGATCTATCCGTTAATTGTATCCGATATGCTGTAAGAGGTGTGCCATGAAATCCCTGTTTCAAATGACGTCCTCGCTGGTCGGCAAGATCAACGCTCTGATCTCGCAGTCCGAAAGCGCCCACCCCAGTATGCAGGAAGTGGCGGCCATGGTGTACGTGGGCGATGTCTATGCTTTGCGCGAGCAGCCACGCCGCCAGCACGCCGATGGCTGGGGCCGTTACCACTACAGCTGCGATACGGCCGGCTGCAAACCGCTGCCCTAAGGACATCACCATCTATTCGATGGGTGTGTCCGGATTGTTGCCCCAATCCGACCAAGATCCGGGGTAACCGCGCACGCGCGTGAATCCCAGGCCCTTAAGCATCATACAGCTGTGCGCCGAGCGGTGGTGACTCTGGCAGTAGCACACCACTTCCTTGTCCGGGGTCACGCCCAGCGGCCCGAGCAGTGCGCGCAGTTCCTCCGCCGGTTTGAAGCGCAAGCCATGGTCTCGATCCATGGTCTGCATCCAGTCGAGATTGACGGCACCCGGTATATGCCCACCGCGCTCGGCGAAACGTTTGGTGCCGAGATACTCGTCAGTGGTCCGCGCATCCAGGAACACCACCTCCGGATCTCCCAAGTGTTTTAGGATGTAGTCACGGTCAGCTATTGTCGCGTCATTCCGATGCACCCGGTAATCGCTGCGCGCCCGGGTCTCGGTTCCGCTCTTGAGCGGCCGTCGTTCCAGGATCCAGGCGTGCAGTCCGCCATTGAGCAGCGAGAAGCGGGTGTGGCCCATGGACTCCAGCGTCCAGAGCAGGCGCGAGGCACGACCGCCACCTTCATCGTCGTAGGCCACTACGTGGTGTTCGGGTGTCAGGCCGATGGAGGAAAATACTTCATTTAATTGGTTGTCGTCCGGCAACAGACCCATTACCGGTTTGTTCACAGCCACGATTTGCGCGTAGTCGAGGTGTACCGCCCCGGGGATGTGCGATGAGGCATAGATTTCCGGTTTGCACAGATCAACGAGCAGAATCGATTTCTGTCCGAGCTGACGTTCCAGTTCTTCAGGTTCGACGATCAATGGTAAAAGCGGTGCAGACATATCAGGATGCTGACTGTGATATTCTTAGCGGCGTTGAATAACCATCTCATCGTGCCATTCTAGCCTGCAGCGGCAGCGTGGAGTAGGGCGAGATATACCCCGGAGCAGGTTGTGGAAATTTTCAAGCAATTCACCATCGAGGCGGCGCATCGCCTGCCGAATCTTCCCGAAAACCATAAATGCCGGCGTTTGCACGGCCATTCGTTCCGTGTCGAAATCCATGTTTGTGGCCCGCTCACCGAGAAGGAGAGTTGGATTATGGATTTTGCGGACATGACGCGCGCCTTCAATCCACTTTACGAGCAGCTGGATCATCATTATTTGAACGATGTCCCCGGGCTCGAGAATCCGACCAGCGAGATACTCGCCAAATGGATCTGGTCGCGCCTGAAGCCATCATTGCCGCTGCTTTGCAGAGTCGTGGTGCGTGAAACCTGTACTGCCGGCTGCAGCTACACGGGCGATTGATACGTTTGTGACTGCCGATAGCGCTTCGATCGAAATCGAAACCGGTTCACAGCCGGTCGCGAGCATCATCTGGCTGCACGGTCTGGGTGCGGATGGGCATGACTTCGAACCAATTGTCCCGGAACTCGATTTGCCGGAATCGCCAGCGATACGCTTTGTGTTCCCGCATGCGCCGTATCGACCGGTGACCGTCAACAGCGGTCAGGTGATGCGCGCCTGGTACGACATCGCCATGGATGGTCGTGGATTCCATCAGGACGAAACACAAATCCGCGATTCCGAGCAGACTCTGCGGAGACTGATTGCACAGGAGCGTGACCGCGGCATCGACAGCCGGCGTATTGTGTTGGCTGGATTCTCCCAGGGTGCCGCCATGGCTCTGCACACCGGGCTGCGCTATCCGGCACCGCTCGCCGGTATCATGGCCTTGTCCATGCCTATACCGCTGCCTGAGCGCATCGCTTCTGAACTTCACTCAGCCAATGCACACGTGCCGGTGTTTCTGGCTCATGGCACCCAGGATCAGGTTGTGCCGTACCCGATGGGTGAGTACGGACATCGTCTGCTCGAACAGCTCGGCTTGCCGATCGAATGGCACAGCTATCCCATGGACCACACCGTGATCCAGGAAGAAGTGGCCGATATCCGCGCCTGGCTCGGGCGCATACTCTTGGCCTGAGTGTGTGGGCAATAAAAAAAGCATCCGCCCGATCCCGGGCAGATGCCTTCGATATGTTGTACAACGCTTCAGGCGGCGTAGCGCGCCTTGGCGTCGCGCGCGGCCTTCGCTTCTGCATCGTTGTATGCTTTGCCGGACCAGAGCATGTTGTACGCGATTTCTTCGTTACCGTTCTCGCACAGCTCCAGTACCTGGCTGAACAGCGGCTGGAAAGTATCCGAACGATGCGATTTCTCGTGTTCCTCGAAGCTCTTCCAGAAGGTTACGATCAGCGCTTCTTTTCCCTTGTAGGGACTTTCAACCGTCTGTCCGATCGTGGAGCCTTCGTTGGAGATGGCGCCGCTGTTGAGTGCCACGAAGCCGCCAACAAAGCCGGTATCGGAATGATAGGTTTTTACGTTTTCACACAGCACGGCAACCCGCTCCTGCAGGTCATCCACACTGTATTGGGGTTTGAGAATGACACGATTGATGGTGACAACACCGTCATTGGGAAATCCAGCAATCAGACTCATGGTTACCTCCGTTACATCATTGTTGAATGTGTGGTCGTACCGATAGCACTGTCTTATCAGTACATAATAAAATACTAATAGATAGTAGCACATTAATAAAGTCAGGTTATATAAGTTTATTATTTTCAATAATTTAAATGAGAATATGATGACGATTGGCGATCTCACGGAGTTGGCGGTTTGGTAAATATCCCCAGTTTTCTGCACCTGAAAAGACATGGCAATCGACTGTGGTACGCAGGAAAAACGATATGGAGGTACTCGGGATGAGCCGATATAGTGAGCGCCGCCTGAGCGCCGGCTTTCCAGATATTAGCTTCAGGACAGGAAAATGAATTTCAAATCAGGATGGATCGCCGTGGTGATTCTGGCCCTGCTGGCCAGCTGCGTAACGCAACCGGCGCCGAACGACTCGAGTGCCAATGGCAATCGCCCGCGGGTCGCGCTCGTGCTGGGCGGTGGCGCGGCGCGTGGTTTCGCGCATGTTGGCGTCATCCGGGCGCTCGAACAGGAAAAGATTCCGATTGACCTGATCGTCGGTACTAGCGTCGGCAGCCTGATCGGCGCGTTGTACGCGCATGAGATGAACAGCTTCGAACTCGAATGGACTGCATTTTCGCTCGACAAGGACGACCTGCTGGATTACACGCTACTGTCCGCGAGCATGGGACCGATCAAGGGTGAACGACTGGAGGCATTCGTGAACAAGAAGGTGCCGGTGGTGAACATCGAAGGCCTGAAGATTCCGTTTGCGGCGGTGGCGACCGATCTCAACCGTGGCACGCGCGTGGTGCTGGATCGCGGGCCGCTGGCGCCCGCCATCCGCGCGAGCTGCGCCATCCCGGGCGTGTTCCAGCCGGTTGAGTATCAAGGAAGACTACTGGTGGATGGCGGGACGGTCGATAACTTGCCGGTGGCGGTGGCACGCGAGAAGGGTGCGGACATTGTGATCGCCGTGGACATCAGTCAAAACGTGACGAACTACAACATCACGAATCTCGTGGATGTCACGCTCCAGGCCATGCACATCATGTTCAACGAGAACGTGAGTCAACAGCGGCGTGATGCAGATATTCTGATTTCACCGGCAGTCGGTAACGTCGCGATGATGGACTTCACGCAGAAGAAGCGTCTGATGCAGTCTGGCATGGAAGCCGGACAGCAGGCGGCAACGGCGATCCACCGGGTTCTGGACGAATGGAAGCTGAAGCACAACCAGCTGAACGCGGCGCGTTGATTGTCGGACCTTAACGGTTTCGAGATTTGGCAGTGTCGTCCAGATTCAGGTGGAGCAGGGCACTGTAGGTATCGATATCCGCACTGGTGAACACCAGGTTTATGCCTTCACGCCCCTTGCTTTCAATGCGCGCGCGCAACACATGGGTACGGGTCTGGCCATTGGTGTTCAGCTTGAGCGCAACTTCGACCTGCGCATCCTTGGGCAGGCGTGTGAGACTTCCGTCTCGACCCAGCACGAGAACGCCGTGCATATCCAGGTCACGCACATCGCAATGTTGGAAGTCCCGATAATCGCAGCGGATCAGGGTATCCACGAGGCGCGGGGTATTGCTTTCGGGTGGATGCTTCACTTTCTTCATCTTCCCTCCTTAGAAGCCGACATTCATCAGACAGTCTATATGGATGCTGGTGTTCAAGGCGCGACGCTCATCGGCGACCGTGCCCTTTTCATCCGGTGATCAGAGCATTGTCACCACTTCACGACTTCGACATCTGCGAGCGGCTGGCCCAGAAAGCGCTCACCCACGGCGCGAAAGCGTTGCGGAACATCGGTAACATAAAACTGATGCTTGGGCGCGATTTTGCCCGGATTGACCAGCCCGAGTCGGCTTAACAGTGCGGCAGTCTGGGTGGCAGTGGTGTCAGCCGAGTCGACCAGCTCCACCTCGTTGCCCGCGATGCCGGCAAGCAGCGGCCGCAGCAGGGGGTAATGCGTGCAGCCGAGCACCAATGTGTCGATGCCTTGTGCCAGCACTGGAGTCAGGTATTCCTTGGCAGTCAGCAAGGTCACGGGATGTTCGAGCCAGCCTTCTTCCACCAGCGGTACAAATAATGGACAGGCCTGGGAGTGGACGGCAATACCCGAATCGTGGCCATGGATGGCCGCGTCGTAGGCGCCGCTGCCGACTGTCGTGAGTGTGCCGATTACCCCAATGCACCGATTGCGCGTGCGCTGTGCCGCCACGTGCGCGCCGACCTCAATGACGTCCAGAACCGGCACCGGAGAGCGTGTGCGGATGGCCCGGGCGGCGACGGCCGCCATGGTGTTGCACGCCACAATCAGGAGTTTGACCTGACGCTCCAGCAGAAAATCGGCGATTTGGATTGCATACTGGGCGATGGTGTCGGCCGATTTCACGCCATAGGGCACACGTGCGGTGTCGCCAAAATAAAGGATGCGCTCGTGCGGCAGGCGTTGCATGAGGGCACGCGCCACCGTGAGTCCGCCAATTCCGGAGTCGAACACACCGATGGGAAATTCAGGGCGGGAAGACATGTGGTTGCGAACCGTGGGGGTTCCAAAGGACAAAACGATTGTAGCAGAAACCCCGCTTGCCCCGACGGGGCTCCATAGCCTCTGGGCGTATGGCAGATTTTTGTAGTTGAGAGATGAGTTCGGGACGGTTAGATTGGCCTTGCGCTGCGCCGCACAATCCGCAACGCAGACAACACCAATTTAAAAAGACCCGATGCAACAGGAAGAATCGATGGCACGCATCCTCTATTTCGCCTATCTCGTAGACAAGCTCGGCCGCGCGCAGGAAGATCTCACCCTACCGGCCAGTGTGCAGGATGTGCGTGGCCTGCTTGCACAGTTACGCACACGCGGTGGCGTTTGGGAGCAGGCGCTCGCCGAAGACAAGGTGCAGGTCTTGGTGAACAAGCAGTTTTCGACAGCCGAGACCAAGATCACCGATGACCAGGTGATCGCCATCGTCTCAAGCGGCCAGGGTTGAGGCGAGTGGTATCAGTGCTGCAGCAGGCCGAGCGATAGCCACGGCCAGTAGGTGATCACCAGAACGGCAAAGATCAGAATGGCAATAAACGGCAGGACGGCTCGGAAGATCTCCAGTACCGGCTTGTTGAGACGGTACCCGGCAATGAACAGGTTCATGCCGATGGGTGGCAGCAGGTAACCGATTTCCATATTGGCCAGAAAAATAATACCAAGATGCACCGGGTGAATCCCGTAGCCGACGGCGATGGGTAGTATGAGCGGCACCATGATGACCAGCGCCGAGAAAATATCCAGCATCATGCCGAGTACCAGCAGAAACAGATTGAGCAGCAGCAGGAAGCCGAGCGCACTGTGCACATGCTCGCGAATGTAGGTAAAGAGCCGGGCCGGCACTTCGGCGTCGAGCAGGTAATTGGTAGAGGCCAGTGACATGCCGAGCACGATCAGGATCGCGCCAACCAGCACCATGGATTCGCGCATGACCCTGGGCAAGTCGGAGAGTCGGATCTCGCGGTGAATGACCACCTCCACGATCAGCACATACAGCGCGGTCACGGCGGCCGCCTCCGACACCGCAAAGAAGCCGCTGTAAATTCCACCCAGCACGATGACCGGCAGGGGCAGTTCCCAGGCGGCCTCGCGCACCGCCGCCCAGGCCTCGCGCGTGGAGAAGGGTGCACTCGCTACGACATGACCGCGTCCTTGCCACAGACCCCAGATGGCCAGCAGCACGATGATCAGTATTCCGGGAAGGATGCCGGCAAGGAACAGATCGCTGATCGCGACCGGCTGACCGATGTTGAGTTGCTGTGCCACCACGCTGTACAGGATGAGCGGCAGTGACGGTGCGAACAGCAGACCGATGCTTCCCGAGGTGGTGACGAGTCCGAGGTTAAAGCGCTCCGGATATCCGGCCTGCTGGAGTGCCGGATAGAGCAGGGCGCCAAGCGCCACGATGGTGATGCCGGACGCACCGGTGAACGCGGTAAAGAGCGCGCACACGACGAGCACGACGGCCGCCAACCCGCCAGGCAGCCAGCCGAGCAGGGCGTTGGTGATGCGCACCAGGCGCCGCGGGGCGTGCGATTCGGCCAGCAGGTAGCCGGCGAACGTGAACAGCGGGATGGCGAGCAGCACTGGCATTTCCGCCAGCCGGTAGATCTCGATGATGACCACACTCAGATCGACGTCGGTGCGCGCGAAGGCGAGAAGCGTGCTCGCCGCGATGACGGCGAACAGCGGTGCGCCAAGCAGCACCAGAAGCAGGAGTGCCAGGCCGGTCAGGATCATGGAATGATTTCCTCGCGGCCGAGGCATTGGCGTACATGGTGGGTGAGTAGCAGGCTGTAGCGCAGCGCGATGAGTGCGAACGCGATGGGCAGGATGAGTTCGGCCACCCAACCCGGCAGCGAGCCGAATGCCTTGATGCCGGCTTCCGCCTGGATGAAACGCACCGCCTGCCAGGCGACCAACAGGCAGACGCCGATCGTGAACAGATCGGTCAGAACCTGCACGCCGGCACGGACACGCCCGGGGAACCAACGTGACAGCACATCGACGCGGATGTGTTTGCCTTCACGGCTGGCGGCCACGGCGCCGAGCAGGGCGACCCACAGTACCAGCAGGCGCAGCCACTGATCCACACCGAGAATGCTCATGTCCAGCAGATTTCGGAACACGATCTGTGCGCCGGCCAGCGAGACCATCAGCGCGAGCAGTGCAATGAGCAGGCCGTTCTCGAGCCAGGTAATCAGACGGATCAGGCGTGTGAGTGCCGGCGGCAGGTGACGCGTAGGCATTCGGAATCAGTGCGCGCTGGCGGGTGTACGGCTGCGAAACTCGGCAAGATATTCGCGCAGCTTCTTGACCGAGGCCGGATCGAATGCCCCCTGCTTGCCGAGACGGTCAATGGTCTGGTCTGCCGCGGTGCGCAGCTTGGCAAGCTCCTCGGGCGAGAGTGCCAAGTATTCAATTCCCTGTTTGCGCAGCGCCTCGGTTGCACTGCGATCATCGGCACGCGTCTGAAGATTCAGTGTGGAGAATGCCCGCTCCATGACATCGCGCACGACCGCCTGGTCGGCACCGCTCAGACGGCTGTAGGTCTTCTTGTCCACGGCAAGCGCGCCGAACAGGTACATAATCGGTGCATCGGTGACGTATTTCACCTTGGTGTGCCACTGCAGGGCGATGGCACCGACGGCCGAGGCGCCGAGTGTGGTGATGAGCCCGGTTTGCAGGCCGGTCAGCACGTCAGTGAGCGGGAGCGGGATGGGCGACACACCCAGACTCTCGAACATGGCGCGCGAGATGTCATCGTCTTCCGGTGTCCAGACTTTCTGACTCTTCAGGTCCTGGACACGCCGGATGGGCACGCTCGACATGATGTAACCAAAACCGCCGTCCGCAAAACCGAATGTCACGAAGCCGTGATCCTCGATGCCGTGCGCGAGGCCTTTGTCCATGCGCGCCCGGACATAGTCCAGCTCCTCATAGGATCGGAACAGGAACGGCAGGCCATAGACCTGAATATCTGGGTAGATGTCGCTGAGTCCACCGCCCGTCAGCATGCCACCCTGCAGCTGCCCGGCGTGGATCTTGCGCAGCACACTGCGGTTGTTGCCCATGCTGCCGCCCGGATAGAACTTGAATACCACCCGCCCTTCGGTGCGGCGTGTAATTTCTTCCGCGCCCTTGCGCATCTCGCGCATCCAGGGTGTGCCATCCGGAGCGACCGTGGCGATCTTGATGTCGACGGCCAAGGCTGGCACGGAGATCGCCAAGAGGCCGGCAAGCCACAGGGCCTGCAGGTGGCGGAGAAAGGTCGTGTTCTGCATGTCTTTCAGGTGTCCTCGAATCCATATTTATGGTGGGCAGGATCCAACCCTACCGTCAGGTCGGTCTGTCTCGGCTCTGGTCAAAAATAGCTGTCGGCGCTCTTCAGTAATTCACGTGCGTCACGCTGCGCCAGGGTGTTGCTGAGCGTGAGCCCGGGCTCGGCAGCCGGTGCCTGCAGCACCTCGTTCAACAACCGGTCGTGTAGTGGCCGGTCGAACACCAGTCGCGCGTAGCGGCGTGCGTACTCCACCTGGTCGATCAGATCACGCCCCTGTGACAAGGCAATGGCGCGTTCGAAATGCAGACGACCTTCCTCTGGTTTGCCACCCAGCGCCGGTGGGAGCAGGGTCGACAGGATACCGAGGTAGAGATGCGCGCGTCCATGATCATAGGTTTCATCGAGTTCGATCACGCGCTCCATGGAGATGCGCACCTTGGCCAGATCGGCGATGGCATTCCAGTCGTCGCTGCGAACCTGAATCCAGCCTGCCCAGGCGGATGCCGATGTGTACAGCACGGGCACATCGTCCTTGTTCAGACTGGACAGGGCAGCACGGTAGTTGTCATACGGGCGATCGGCGAGGCCACACAGTTCGGCGTGGCGCTGGCACAGGGCACGGTCCGCGTATTCGCGCGACTTGCCAGTCAGGCGCTGGGCGCGGTCGGTATTCTTAACAAATACTCCGGCATAGGTGTCGTAGAGCCGTGCGCCCGAGAGCAGCATTTCCTCGCTGTTTGGGTTGTCACGGATGAATCCGTCTATGAGCAGCAAGTAGGCCGGCGTACCGGCCGCCACGGTTTCCGGATCATTCTGGTCGAGCATGGCGGTGGACAGGCTCGTGGCGAGATGCCCGGTCGCCGAGTTCACCATGCTGGCGCAGCCAGTAAGGGATATGCTCACGAGCAGCGCGAGGAACGTTCGAATCATCCGAGCCTGAATCCGTAGCGGAGCAGAGAACGCGCCGGTAGTTGTCTGTAAGATGAAATTTTATCGGGTTTCGTGTGCACCGCAAACTGCGACAACCCATCCCGGCTTTTTCGGCATGCCGGTTTCCGTTGTACAGGGTCAGAAGCCACGAGGCAGACTCCGATCTTCGTACCAGACGTGAATGGATTGCTTCGCACCGTTATGGTTGTCCCGTGGCGCAGGTAGGGGTGTGGTTACCCTCTACCAGCCGACCGTTAATTATTTGAAACCCAGTGCATCGCCGCGGCGTGAGTGTTTTCCGACGTATACTTGGCGAAGGAGAATCACATAAAACACCGGAGGGAACGTGATTCAATTTCTGGCGCGCATTGTCTGGCTCGGCTGGTGCTGGATTGAACTCGCCGTTCTGACGGCCTTCCTGTATATCTGCGCATTTCTCCCGAAAACCTGGCTGCGGCCCTGGTATTTTCCGCTCTTTCGCTTCTGGTGCCGGTTGTTCGTGCGCGCCCTCGGTGTGAACCTGAAGCTGCACCAAAAAAACACCCGGCTGCTGCCCGCCCAGTACATCCTGATTGCCAATCATCCCTCGGCACTAGAGGACATCGGTATCCCGACGCTCTTCCCGGTGTATTCGCTTGCCAAAGAAGGAGTCAGGGACTGGTGGTGGGTGGGGCGCATCAACGTTGCCGCCGGCACGCTGTTCGTGGAACGCGAATCGGCCGAGTCACGACGGGCGGCCGCCGCGCAGCTCGAGGCCGAATTGAAGAAAGGTCATAACGTCGCAGTCTATCCCGAGGGAGGCTGCAAGGGCCGGCGAATCTTCAGCTCATTCCGATATGGCGCATTTGATATCTCGCTGCGTACCGGCATTCCCATCCTGCCGGTATTTCTGCATTATGAATCGCAGGACGACTTCGAATGGCGCACTCCACAAACTTTGCTGGACAAGCTGTGGCACTTTATGTCAACCCAGAATAATCGCGCCAACTACTACGTCTATGATGCGATTGACCCGACGCAGTTTAGCGGCAAGGAAGAATACAATCAGTATGTCTACAACCTGTATCTAAAGTGGCAGGCACGCTACCTCGATTGAGTGCGTGACACAGCGGTAACTAAGCAACACGAAGCCGCCGGGTTTGCTAGGCACTGCGGCAACGTGTTATAGATTAGCTTGGTCCGCCGTCCCAGTGGAATGGAACGAAATCAGATCAACAAGGAGGAACAACCATGCGTTCACGTGTGCATTCTATTTTTCTCGCCCTTGCTTTCTCGTTGGCCATTGCCACTCCCGCGGCCGCGGACCTGCCTTGGCAGTTCGACAACAACACGCGCTACATGGCGTTGGGCGACAGCCTGGTGGCCGGTTATGGCGCCATACCTGCCACCCAGGGTTATGTTTATCTGCTCTACAAGGAAGGTGTTTTTGACAGGGTGACGAATACACTGCTCAGTAACGCTGGTGTACCCGGGGTCACCAGTCGGCAGGTGCTCGAGCATCAGGTGCCGCAGGCCATCGAGGCGTTTCACCCGACGGTGATCACACTCACGGTTGGTGGCAACGATTTGCTGCGCATCCTGAAAGGCGCGGATGCCGGTCAGGTCCTAAGCGAGTTTCAGACAAATTTCACCTTGATCCTGCAAAATCTGCGTACCGCATTGCCGAACGCGCGGATTGTCGTCAGCAATCTTTACACTGTTCCGCAGATTCCCGGTGCCGATCAGATCGTCCCGATTTTCAATCAGATCGTGACCAGTGTCGCGAGCGCGTTCAACGTGCCGGTGGCAGATGTGTACAGCGCCTTTCTTGGGCGCCACGGCCTATTGTTGATCGAGCGTCCCGGCGCCGCGGCCGATGAAGTGCACCCGACCAATGCCGGCTATCGGGTGATGGCGCAGGCGTTCGAGGCGGTGATCCGGTAGTTGCGGATAAGTAATGCGGCGTGGGTCCGCGCCGAATTACTTCTCCAGTCGTGGCCGGAGATACAACCACAAGGACAGCGCCACGACGATCAAGGTGCCGGCGAACAGTGCGCCGCGCGGAATCTCCGCATACACAATTTGTTCGACATAGTGGCGGATGAATGTGCCTTCGTATGGCTGCGCACCACCCTGGGTGCGCAGCCAGGCCTCGAGATGTGTCAGCGGGCAGATCCAGTGAAAGCTTTGCAGGGCGATGGAGAAGGCAAGCGCCGCCAAATGCCACCACTTCACCCAACGCCAGCGGCTCCCCGGAATTGCCCCCAGGATCAGAAATGCAATCCAGAGCAGATGCAAGACCACCACTGCGTCGGCGGCGGCGAGGAACAGCGTTTTCATGCCGTTCCCTGCGTCGTCGGCGGTCAGGCGCGTGCTGCGACCGGAGCAGTGCTGCGCGCCTGGACCAGGGCCGCTTCGAGCGCCGCCAGGCAGAACATTACGTTGCGGTTGCTAGCGGCGTAGCCCATCAGGCCGATGCGCACGATTTTACCGGCCAGGGCGCCGAGCCCGGCGCCAATTTCGAGATTGAACTCTTTGAGCAGGATTGAGCGCAGTTTCGCCTCGTCGACGCCGGCCGGCAGTTTCACGGCATTGAGTTGCGGCAGGCGGGCGCCGTCTTTGCCGATGTACTCGAAGCCAAGGATTTCGAGGCCAGCGCGCAGCGCGCGGTGATGGTGCGCGTGCCGCGCCCAGGAATTTTCCAAGCCTTCTTCCTGCAACATTACCAGCGCCTCGTGCAGGCCGTAGAGCGCATTCACCGGTGCGGTGTGATGGTAGGTACGCTTTGCACCCGCACCCCAGTAACCCATGACCAGCGTGAGATCAAGGAACCAGCTCGCCACCTTGGTCTTGCGCGCCTTGAGCTTCTCCACGGCGCGCTCGCTGAAGCTAACCGGAGACAACCCCGGCGGGCAGGACAGGCACTTTTGCGTGCCGGAGTAGATGGCGTCGATGTGCCACTCATCAACCTTGAGTGGCACGCCGCCAAGCGAGGTGATCGCGTCCACGATCGCCAGGGCGTTGTGTTGATGTGCAAGCGCCACCAGCGACTTGGCATCCGACAGTGCACCCGTGGAGGTTTCGGCATGCACGAACGCCAGAATCCTGGCGTCTGGGTTTTTCTTGAAGGCGTCCGCCACCTTGTTCGGGTCCACCGGTTCGCCCCAGGCATCCTCGACCACCACCGCCACACCACCGAGACGCTCAACGTTTTCCTTCATGCGCGCGCCAAATACGCCGTTCACGCACACGATCACTTTGTCGCCCGGTTCCATCAGGTTTACGAAGCAGGTCTCCATGCCGGCCGAGCCTGGCGCCGACACCGGCATGGTGAGTTCGTTCCTGGTCTGGAAGGCGTACTGCAGCAGGATCTTCACCTCGTCCATCATCTCGACGAATTTCGGGTCGAGATGACCGATGGTGGGGCGGCTCAGGGCGGCCAGCACGCGCGGATGCACATCGGAAGGGCCGGGGCCCATGAGTGTACGGACGGGTGGATTGAAAGTTTGAATTCTCATGCGTGGTCTCGTGGGAGCTTTGGAGAACCGAAGGGTGCAGTATAGAGGCGGGCGAAAGCTTGCCGCAATCCTGGAGAAATTACGCGCCGGGGGGCTGGAAACCGAGGCACCCCGGCAACTGCTCCCCGGCCTTCATGAGCATAGGTTCGCCTATTTAAGATGGTGTAGAACCTGAGAACCTGGGGAAATTTCGTTGCACTGCTTGCGCCGGACGGTGCTGCTCTGATCTGCGCCACACCCCCGCGTTTTCATTATGTGAGAAACGTTTCGATAGGCGCTCAGTGTTCTTGAGTTGCCTGACTTCTCCCGCTACATTGAATGACGTGACCCCGGACAATCCATAACAATATATGCACCGCGCAAGCTGAATGCCGGAGTCATGCATCGAAACTGGGCCTCGTCGTCACGCGATCATCGTATGATTTTCAGGCCACCGCCGAAACCGCGCGGTGCCGGTGACGCAAAACGACAGAGATCATCATGCAACGAGAACTAGGAGGCATAATGCAGACCAATAATGTGGGGATGTTATATGGCACCTTGGCCAGGACGCTGGTGGCCATCGTGGCCACGCTAGGCCTGACCCCGGCATCCGTGCTGGCGGACTGGGAACCCACCAAGCCGGTTGAGTTTGTCGTTCCTGCCGGCACCGGCGGCGGCGCCGACCAGATGGCGCGCTTTGTTCAGGGCCTGATCGCCAAGCACAACCTGATGAAGCAGCCGATGGTAGTGGTGAACAAGTCGGGTGGCGCCGGCGGCGAGGGCTTTCTCTATGTCAAAGACAGCCAGGGAGACCCGCACAAAATTATCATCACCCTGAGTAACCTCTTCACCACCCCGCTCGCGACCGGCATTCCATTCAACTGGAAAGACTTCTCGCCGGTATCGATGCTGGCGCTCGATGAATTCGTGCTCTGGGTCAATGCCGACGCACCATACAAGACCGCGAAGGAGTATCTGGCCGCGGTCAAGGCCGGCAATGACAACCAGTTCAAGATGGCCGGCACCGGTTCAAAGCAGGAAGACCAGATCATCACAGTCGCACTCGACAAGTTCACCGGCAAGAAATTCACCTACGTGCCGTTCAAGGGCGGCGGCGACGTGGCGGTGCAGCTGGTTGGCGGCCATGTCGATTCTACCGTGAATAATCCGATCGAGGCCGTCGCCCACTGGCGTGCCGGCAAGCTGCGTCCGCTGTGCGTGTTCGACGATCAACGTATGCCGTACAACGAGAAGGTGACGGACACCATGTCGTGGCACGATATCCCGACCTGCAAGGAATCGGGCGTGAACGTTGACTACCTGATGTTGCGCGGTGTCTTCATGCCCGGTGGCGTCAGTCAGGATCAGGTGAATTTCTACGTCAACCTGTTCAAGAAAATGCGCACAATGCCGGAATGGAAAGAGTTCATGGAAAAGGGCGCCTTCAACCAGAGCTTCATGAGCGGCAAGGAATATGCCGATTGGGTTCAGAAGGCTGAGGATACGCATAAGGCATTGATGAAGGATGCCGGGTTCCTCGCCAAGTAGCGCGGCGGCCCGTTGTCAGGCGGGCCCCGGCATCTGCGTCAGGAAATCGACAGAACGGGGTGAGGATCGCCGCCTGGTCTTCACCCTGTTTTTTGCCAACACACCACGGCGCGTGATGGCCGACTGAGGAGTTGGGAATGCACGACAAAGATCATGGCGAAGATGGGACCCGACATGGCGTTTCCACGAGGGTGGTAGAAATGGTTGTGGCGGGCGTGATCCTGCTGCTCGGACTGGTAGTGGTCTTCGACAGCCGGCGCGTTGGGGCCGGGTGGGCCGACGATGGTCCGCAGGCGGGCTACTTCCCGTTTTATGTCGGCCTGATTCTCTGCGCTGCCAGTGCCTGGACGTTGCTGCGGGCCGCGTTTTCCGACCGCGCCGCGCTGGGGGTGTTTGTCAGCCACAAGAAGCTGCGGCTGGTGCTGTCGGTGTTTTTTCCGTCACTGATCTACGTGCTGGCCACCTATTTCATCGGCATCTATGTCGCTTCCGCGCTGTTTATCGGCGCTTTCATGTATTGGCATGGGCATTTCCCGTGGATCAAGATCATCCCGGTCAGTGTGATCGTGCCGCTGTCCCTGTTCCTGATGTTCGAGGTATGGTTCCTGGTGCCCTTGCCCAAGGGGCCGCTGGAGGCGCTGGTTGGTTACTGACGGTGTGCCGATGGCCGCGACAGGGGCAATAAGGTTTTCACAGCGTATTCCAAGGTGTGCAGCAATAAGCAACCGCTAGCCACTGACAGGAAAGGGGGGACCGAGGCGTGGAAGAATTCAATAGCCTGATGCAGGGCTTCAGCGTTGCGCTCACGTATCACAACTTGCTGTACATGCTGGTCGGCATCCTGCTGGGGGTGTTGATCGGCGTATTGCCCGGCCTCGGCGGCGCCAATGGTGTGGCGATCCTGCTGCCGCTCACCTTCACCATGTCTCCGACCAGCGCCATCATCATGCTGTCCTGCATCTACTGGGGCGCGTTGTTCGGTGGCGCGATTACCTCCATCCTGTTCAATATTCCAGGCGAGCCGTGGTCGGTGGCCACCACCTTCGACGGCCACCCGATGGCCAAGACCGGCCGCGCCGGCGAGGCATTGACCGCGGCGTTCACGTCATCGTTTGTCGGCGCCCTGGTCGCGGTGATCATGATCACGTTTCTCGCGCCACTGGTGGCAAAATTCTCGCTGCGGTTCGGGCCGCCTGAATTTTTCGCCGTGCAGCTGCTCACCTTTTGCAGCTTCGTCGGTCTCGGCAAGGGTCACCCCGCTAAGACCATTGCCGCCATGATGCTCGGTTTTGCGCTTGCCGCGGTCGGGCTCGACACCGTGACGGGCACCCTGCGCATGACCTTCGGCTCGAGCGAGCTGCTGCGTGGTTTCAACTTCCTAATCGCGGTCATCGGCCTGTTCGGCATCGGCGAGATCCTGCTGACCATGGAAGAGGGGCTGGCGTTCAAGGGCGTGCACGCGCGCATCAACCCGCGCGTCGTTTTTCAGACTTGGGCACAAATGCCGAAGTACTGGCTGACGGCGGTGCGCGCCACGCTCATCGGCTGCTGGATGGGGATTACTCCCGGCGGCGCGACCCCGGCGTCGTTCATGAGTTACGGCATCGCCAAGCGTTTCTCCAAGACTGGAGAAAAATTCGGTACCGGCGAGATCGAGGGCGTCATCGCGCCGGAAACGGCCGCGCACGCCGCCGGCACCAGCGCGCTGCTGCCGATGCTGACGCTTGGCATCCCGGGTTCCCCGACGGCGGCGGTGCTGCTGGGCGGCCTGCTGATCTGGGGCCTGCAGCCTGGGCCGCTGCTGTTCGTGGAGCAGAAGGAGTTCGTGTGGGGCCTGATCGCGAGCATGTACATCGGCAACATCGTCGGCCTGATCATCGTGCTGACCACGGTGCCCTGGTGGGCGGCGATCCTGCGCGTGCCGTTTTCCATCATCGCCCCGGTCATCGTCGTAATCTGTGCAATCGGCGCCTACACAGTGAATAACGCCATGCTGGATGTCGTGCTGATGCTGGTGTTCGGTGTCGTGGGCTACCTGTTCAAGAAACTCGAGTATCCGCTGGCACCGATGGTGCTGGCGCTGGTGCTGGGCGATATGGCGGAAAGCGCCTTCCGCCAGTCCATGCTGCTGTCGCGCGGTGAGGTCTCCATTTTCTGGTCCAACGGTCTGGTCGGCAGCATCTGCGGCCTGGCCATGCTGATGCTGTTCTGGCCGGTGATTTCAAAGCTGTTGCACCGGCTGCGCAGCAGGAACAACGATCTGAACGGACAGCGTCCGGTGGAATGAAGGAGGATCTGCCATGCCAGTCATCGCCATGAATCAGGAAATGGGGTCGCAGGGGAAGTTTGTCGCCGAGAAGCTCGCCGAGGAACTGGGGTTGGCCATTGTGCGCCACGAGATCATCGAGCACGTGGCCGAGAAGATGCATGTGCGCAAGAGCACGCTGCAGCGGTTTCTCGAAGGCAAGGCCGGCCTGCTCGAACGCTGGGGTACCGACGAGGCCAGTCTGGCGCTGTTCAAGGTCGAGGAGATCCTCGAGCTGGCGACGAAGGGCAATGTCATTATCCGTGGCTGGGGCGCCACGCACGTGCTGCGCCCGATCCCGCATATCCCGTGCGTGCGCGTCGGTGCGCCGTTCGCAACGCGCGTCAAATGGCTCATGACCTGCCTTGGCACTGATGATGAAGCGATGGTGAGCGAAGAAATCCGTCACAGCGACATGGCGCACCGGGCCAATATGCAGCACCAGTTCGGAGTGACTTGGGGCGAACCCATGCAGTACGACCTCACCCTCAACACCGAGCGTCTGTCAGTGGCGACTTGCGTCGAGCAGATCAAACTGTTGCTGAAGCGACCGGAATTCGAGGAAACGCCGGAATCACGTGCGAAACTCGCCAACCTCACTCTCGAGTATCGCGTGCGCGCGGCGATACGAGCGCACGCCAAGACCGCCGACGTCAAGATCGCGATCAGCGCCGATCACGGCAAGCTGATACTCGAGGGTATCGCGGCTAGCGTCGACGAGCGCCACGCCATCGTCGATGTCGTATCGCAAGTCACGGGGGTGAAAGGCGTGGACAACAAGCTTAAGGTCATGAAGGACGTCAAGATCTTTACCTCTTCCAAGACCTAGGGTAGCTCTGATCAAGCCCCTCCCGCTTGAGGGGTTAGGGCGCAAACGCGCAAGCCCTGATGCGGTTCGCCACCCCCAACCTGTTGTTTCTGCTGTGCATGAAACCATAGCCTGTCCGCTTCCCGACCCTGAGCGGTCATTCGCCCACACCCGCCACTATAGCCATTGGTTGTCGCTATCCCAGACTGATCCAACAACTACTGGCTCGTTAGCGCTATCTTCATGAGCACTTTTGCTGGCGCTACTGCTCGTCGAGCGGGCTGCGCGCACCCCGACCGCCTTTCTGCAGCACGTGGGTATAGATCATGGTGGTGTAGAGGTCCTTGTGACCCAGCAGTTCCTGAAGGGTGCGTATGTCGTAACCGTTCTCCAGCAGGTGCGTGGCAAAACAGTGGCGCAGTGTGTGCACCGATACCGGGGCCGGCAGGCCCAGGTTGCGAGCGGCCTGCTTGATAGAACGTTGCAGGGTTTTCTCGTAGACATGATGCCGGCGCACAATCTGCGTGCGCGGGTCGGTCGAGCGGTTTTTGGCGGGGAACACCCAGAACCACGGCCATTCCTTGCCGGCGTTTGGATATTTCCGCTCGATGGCATGCGGCAGCTCGACGCCCGGGCTGGCCTCCTGCCGGTCCAGCTCGTAGTATCGCCTGGCCAGTTCAAACTGCTTCTTGAGCGGTTCACGCAGGCTGTCCGGCAGAATCGTAACCCGGTCCTTGTCGCCTTTGCCGGCACGAATAATCAGCTGGCCATAGTCAAAGTCCATGTCCTTGACGCGAAGGCGTGCTGCCTCCATCAGTCGCAGCCCGGAACCGTAGATGAGGAACGCGAGCAGTTTTTTCGTACCGCTCAGCTGGTTCAGCAGCTTCATGACCACATCGCGCTTCAAGACCACCGGCAGGCGCTTCGGGCGCTTTGCCCGCACCACGCCCTCGATCCAGTCTGGTTCGATATTCAGCACTTTCTTATAGAGAAACAGAATCGCCGACAGTGCTTGATTCTGAGTAGAGGGCGAGACATCCTTCTGCACAGCCAGATGGGTGAGAAATGCCGCTATCTCGTTCTTGCCCATCTCCCGCGGATGCCGCTTACCGTGAAACAGGATGAAACGCTTAATCCAATGGGTATAAGACTGCTCGGTACGGAGACTGTAGTGGTGAACACGCAACACATCGCGCACTTGGTCCATCAGACGCGGGGCACCCATGATCGCCTCCTTGCACATCGGTTTAATAAAAACAGCCCGCTAAAATCTACCCAAGTTCTTGATTCAAGGGAAGTCCGAATTTTAATAGGTCCCAAAACGCCTAATGCAAAAGGGCCAATTGGGACTTCTACTTTTAGTTAGACCTACAAAAGGCAAATGGACACAGCGCAACTCATCAAGCACATAGACCGGCTGATAAACAAAGCCCATCCATCTGAGGCAATCTTGGGTGTATACGCCGAAGCCTGTGAATTTCTTCGCATGTATGCGGGGCCGAAGAGCGAGTTTCTCGACTCGCTCAAGGCATTTAACCCGCGTTCGTTCAACGATGAGTATGTGTCGAGTAACGTAAGAGCTGTATTAAGTTCATTTCGTGCCTACGTTGAGGCGGGTTTGCATGCTGAGATTACCCCTGAGCGCAGGGCTCAGCTCGACGTGGTCTCGGATTTTCTGGAGCAGGCACACCAACTACTCGAATCCAAGGGCATACATCCGGCGGCTCCGGCCGTTCTAATCGGCGCTGCGTTGGAGGAGTTCTTGCGGACATGGGTTGAGATTGAAGGGGCTAGCCTTGGTAACTCCAAGCCAAGCCTAGACGCGTACGCAAAAGTACTCCGCGAATCAGAGAAAATTACGAAGCAAGATTACAAAGACATAACTTCCTGGGCGGGTCTACGCAATCATGCCGCCCACGGCGAGTGGGATGAGGTCAGCGATAAGAGTCGCGTTTCACTGATGTTAGAAGGAGTAAACCTCTTCATGAGAAAGTATGGAGCGTAGGTCTAACAACCGCTTCGAGGGCGACCTCGTGAAGCGCTGCGCGCTTCACTCGGCGCCTCAAGCGGGCCGTTGAGACTGTAGAAAAACCCCCCAAACCACGTAAAATCCAGCCATCGACGCGTTATTGGTTGTTGTCACACCGC
>Ga0326726_10000224_pt1 | contig 54452 bp, 55 predicted proteins | sample MHFenrmetagenome_2_FD_207603 | JGI IMG/M metagenome (GOLD analysis project Ga0326726, IMG submission 207603) | Lab enriched peat soil microbial communities from Michigan Hollow, Ithaca, NY, United States - MHF15MN | ecosystem: Environmental > Terrestrial > Soil > Wetlands > Peat | place: USA... | reverse complement strand
CACGTACGCTCCGTGCGAATTCGTGGTGCCGAGATCGATGCCGACGACTATTGACATATCCTCCTGGGCCGGCACGCGGGTCGGCCCCTACGTAGCGGCGGACCTATGTGTCCGCCGCGATTTCCCGCTCAATCCCGGCGAGGAGATTCGTGATGTAGTTCCGTTCCAGAAACCGATCGCGCAACGCCTCGAGCGCCTCGTTCACTGCTCGCCGATCGCCGACCGTCGCTCGCGCGTCGACGAGCGCATCCCACCGCGCGGACAGTGCCTGCAGCTGGGCTTCGTGCTCGACGCGCTTGGCCTCGATCGGCCGCCGCGCGCGCTCAAGCCGGCTTTTCCACGTCTCCGCCGGGGCGCCACCACTGCGCAACTCGCGAATCTCGTCCAGTTCCTCGTTCAGCGCAAACACTTCTTCGAGCAGCGCCGGGGGCACCTGCCGCGAGGCCTCCTGCGGATTTTTCGGCGCCAGGCCTTCCACTTGCAGCAGGTACTCGATTCGGGTGATCGGCTGCTTCAGCGTGCGGTACGCGTCGTTCAAGTACGACGATCGCTCGAGGCTCGCGCGCCGCTCCGCGGGCGCCGCGTTGTAGAAGTAATCCGGATGAAACTTCCGGCTCAGTCCCCGAAAGCGCTGCTCGAGATCCTCGGCGTCGATGCCGAGCTTGCGCGGCAATCCGAGAAACGCGAAGTAGTCGCCGTGCCGTCCGAGCGTCAGGATCTTCGAGCACTGCGGGCAGAAGTGCGCGTCGACCGGCGCGCCGCCTCCGCATTCGCGACAAACTTGAAGTGTCGGGGAGGACATGAGAATCGAAAAGGCTGAAGTTCGAAGTGTGAAGTCTGAAGACGCCTGCGACTTCGACTCAGACTTCAGCCGTCACGCTTCAGACTTCCTAAGCTCCGAAGGAACTGCCGCACCCGCACGTCGTCTTCGCGTTCGGGTTGTTGAAGACGAACCCCTTGCTGATCAGGTTCGTGTCGTAGTCGAGCACCGTGCCGTCCAGGTAGATCAGGCTTTTCCGGTCGACGTAGATCTTGGCTCCCTCCGGCCCCTCGAACACTTCGTCCCCAAGGCGCGGTTGTTTCTCCCACGCGAACGTATAGCTCAACCCGGAACAGCCGCCGCCCTTGACCCCGACGCGCAAGCCGCCCTCGTCGATGCCCTGCTTGGCCATCAACGTGCGGATCTTGTGCGCTGCGGTTTCGCTGATTTGAATCATGGTCGTCGTGGCGGGTCCGAAAGGACCCGCCCTACACATCTGCTACGCCGTCGGCTGCGCGACCGCACCGGCCGGCTTGCCCTCGGCCGTCTGCTTCTTCTTGTAGTCGGCGATCGCCGCCTTGATCGCGTCCTCCGCCAGGACCGAACAGTGGATCTTCACGGGCGGCAGGCTCAGCTCGGTGACGATGTCGGTGTTCTTGATCGCGAGCGCCTCGTCGACGGTCTTGCCCTTGAGCCATTCCGTCGCCAGGCTCGAGCTCGCAATCGCCGACCCGCAGCCGAACGTCTTGAACTTCGCATCGTCGATGACGCCGGTCGACGGGTTGACCTTCACCTGCAGTTTCATCACGTCGCCGCACTCGGGCGCGCCGACGAGCCCGGTGCCGACGTTGACGTCGTCTTTCGGAAGCGACCCGACGTTGCGCGGGTTCTCGTAGTGATCGATGACCTTATCTGAGTATGCCATGACGTTAGTGTCCTTCTGTCTGCCACACCATCGTGGACAGATCGACGCCTTCCTTGGCGAGTTCGTAGAGTGGTGACATGTCGCGCAGTTTCGTGACGACCGAGGTCAGCTTGTCGGCGACGTAGTCGACTTCTTCTTTTGTCGACCACCGGCCGAGGCCGAAGCGAATCGACGAGTGCGCGAGATCGTCACCCGCGCCGAGCGCTTTCAGCACGTAGGACGGCTCGAGACTGGCCGACGTGCACGCGGAACCCGACGAGACCGCGACGTCGTTGATGCCCATCAGCAGCGACTCGCCTTCGACGTAGGCGAAACTGATGTTCAGGTTGTGCGGCAGCCGGTGCTCCATCGAGCCGTTGATGTAGATCTCGTCCAGATTCTTGTGCAGCTTGTCGTTCAGATAGTCGCGCAGTCCGCGCAGCCGCTCGCTTTCCGCCGCCATCTCCTGCTGGCAGAGCTCTGCGGCCTTCCCGAAGCCGACGATGCCCGTCACGTTGAGCGTGCCGGACCGCATGCCGCGCTCGTGACCACCGCCGTCGATGATCGCCGCCAGCAGCACGCGCGGGTTGCGCCGGCGGACGTAGAGCGCGCCGACGCCCTTCGGGCCGTACATCTTGTGCGCGCTCAGCGACGCCAGGTCCACTTTGAGATCGTTCACGTTGAACGGCAGCTTGCCGACCATCTGCACCGCGTCGGTGTGGAAGAGGATGCCCTTCTCTTTCGCGATCGCGCCAATCTCGGCGATCGGCTGGATGACGCCGATCTCGTTGTTGGCGGACATGATCGAGATCAGGATCGTCTTGTCCGTGATCGCGGCTTTCAACTCATCGAGGTTGATCCGGCCGTCCTTCTGCACGGGCAGGTAGGTGACGCGGTAGCCGTCCTTCTCGAGCCCCTTGCACGTGTCGATGATCGCCTTGTGCTCGGTCACGCACGTGATGATGTGGTTGCCCTTCTCGCGATACATCGCGGCCACGCCTTTGATCGCGAGGTTGTCGGACTCGGTCGCGCCGCTCGTGAAGACGATCTCCTTCGGGCTCGCGCCGATCAGATCCGCGACCTGCTTGCGGGCTTTCTCCACCGCCTCCTCCGCCTCCCACCCGAACGGATGGTTGCGGCTGGCGGCATTGCCGAAGTGTTCGGTGAAGTAGGGCAGCATCGCCTCGACGACGCGCGGATCGCACGGCGTCGTCGCGTGATAGTCCATGTAGATCGGAAGTTTGATGGCCATAGTCCTTATAGATGCGTATGAAGCACCGCCGCGCGCGCGGGCGCCGGGATCGGCGGATCCGCGGCGAGTTCCGCGATCGTGCATTCACCGAGCGCGGTGAGGATCCGTTCGCGCACCCGCCACAGCGGGTCGCGCACATTGCATTTGGAGAACTGCTCGCACTGCCCGTCGTCGGTCGAACACGCCGTCACCGTCACCGGACCTTCGATGGCCTGAATCACGTCGGCCACCGAGATTTGCGCCGGCCGCCGCGCGAGTTGGTAGCCGCCCCGCGTCCCCTGCTGCGACGCCAGCAGCCCCCGCCGGACCAGACGCTGAAGCACCTTCGCCATCAGCTCGACAGGAATGTCGTAAAGCTCGGCGATTTCTCGGGCCGACGCCGAGCCCTGGGTGCCTCGGTCGCCTCGAAGCGCGAGGTGCTTCATGGCGATGAGGGCGTAATCCGCCTTCTTTGAGAGCCTGAGCATGGGTGTTCTTTAAATCCGACCGCTATAGTCGGAGTTTAATACTTCGGTTGACTGGGGTCAACCTTATCTATCCAATCCAGGATGCCGCCTTTCAAGTTCAGCACGCGCGTGAATCCGACGGATCGCAGGAAATCCGCCGCTTTCGCACTTCGTACACCCGACCGGCACTGCATGATGAGTTCGTCGTCCGGATTGAGTTCGTTGTACCGCTTCGGGATGTCGCCGAGCGGGATCAGGATCGATCCCGGAATCCGGCAGATCTGATACTCGTTTGGCTCGCGGACGTCGATGATCCGCAGGGCGTCACCACGGTCGAGCCGATGTTTGAGATCCACGGTCGTGATTTCAGTCGCGTTGTTCACGGTCACGGTGACAGGCTCGGGCGCGGCCGGCTTGATGCCGCAGAACTGCTCGTAGTCGATGAGTTGTTTCAGGGTCGGATGCGTGCCGCACACCGGGCAGTCCGGGTCCTTACGCAGCTTCAGCTCGCGGAATTTCATCCGCAGGGCGTCGTAAATCAGGAAGCGTCCGATGAGCGGCTCGCCGATGCCCATGATCAGCTTGACGGTCTCGGTCGCCTGAATCACGCCGATGATGCCCGGCAGCACGCCGAGCACGCCGCCCTCGGCGCAGCTGGGGACGAGGCCCGGCGGCGGCGGTTCGGGATACAGGCAGCGGTAGCACGGGCCGTCTTTCGTTGCGAACACCGACGCCTGTCCCTCAAAGCGGAAGATGCTGCCGTAGGCGTTGGGCTTGCCGAGCAGCACGCACGCGTCATTCACGAGATAGCGGGTCGGAAAGTTGTCCGTCCCGTCGAGGATGATGTCGTACGGCTCGAAGAGCGTGAATGCGTTCTGGGAAGAGAGCGCCGTTTCGTACGTCTCAATCTGGATTTCAGGATTGATCGCGTGCAACCGATCCTTCGCGGAAGCGAGTTTGGACCGTCCGACGTCGGGCGTGCCGTGCACAATCTGCCGCTGCAGGTTGCTGAAATCGACCACGTCGAAGTCCACGATGCCAATCGTCCCGACGCCGGCCGCGGCGAGGTACATCGAGGCGGGCGATCCCAGGCCACCGGCGCCGATGCACAGCACCTTCGCGGCTTTGAGCTTGCGCTGACCCTCGACGCCGACCTCCGGCATGATCAGGTGTCGCGAGTAGCGCTTCACTTCGTCGTTCGACAGCGCCGGCAACTCCTCGGCGATCGTGGGGGCGCCGCCCGCCACCGACGGAATGATGCTGACCGTGTCGCCGGCAGCCACCGGCGTCTGTTCCTTCTGCAAGTACCGGATGTCTTCGTCGTTGACGTACACGTTGACGAAGCTGCGCAGCTTGCCTTGATCGTTGTAGAGATGCGCCTTCAGACCGGCGTGCCTCCGCGTGAGATCCGCCAGCAGTTCGCCGACGGTCGCGCCGAGCGCGTCGACGGTGTCCTGCTTATCGGTGTAGGGCCTGAGCGGGGTCGGGATGAGAATTTTCGCCATGATGCAGACTGCCCTCGAGGAAACGGGATCGATCGTCCTGCAGGTACCACACGGTCATATCGCCTGCGGCGCCTGCGGCCACCGCCACGATCACGTACGCAAACGTCGGCCACGCATGATCGAGATCGTACTGCGACGGCCGCGCAGGATGATCCGGATGCGAGTGATAGAAGCCCAGCAGCTCGACGCCGAGCTCGCTCGCGCGACCTTCCGCCAGGCGATAGTCCGATGGCCGCACGAGAAAACGCCGGCGCGGCCCTTCTTCCGTCGTGTTGGGCAGCGCGACGACGCCGGTCACGTGACCATCCCGGCCGACCATCGCACCGCAACATTCGTGGGGATACGTCTCCTGGCCGTGACGCCGGATGGCCTGGTCGACCTCGGCGGTGATCGTGAGCGCGCGATCAGCCATTGACCGTCCAGAAGCTCTCGTTGAGGTATTTCTCGGCGCCATCCGGAAACACCGTCACGACGATGCCGCGCTGGAGGCGCCGGGCCACCTCGAGCATCGCGACCACCGCGGCGCCCGACGAAATCCCGGCCAGCAGTCCCTCTTCGCGCGCCAGACGCCGCACCATCCGGTACGCGTGCTCGGTATCGACGCGGAGGTCCTCGTCGGCCAGCGTCTTGTCGTAGATACCAGGCACAATCGCGGAGTCCATGTGCTTCAGGCCTTCCAACCCGTGGAACGCCGCGTCCGGCTGAAACGAAATCAGCTTGATGCCGGGATTGAACTTCCGCAAACGCCGTCCGGTCCCGACGAACGTGCCGCTCGTGCCGAGACCGGCGACGAAATGCGTCAGCCGACCGCTCGTCTGCTCGATGATCTCGGGCGCGGTCGTGTCGTAGTGCGCGCGCCAGTTGGCGTCGTTACTGTACTGATCTGGATAGAAGTAGCGGCCGGGATCGGACGCCGCGAGCCGTCGCGCTTCGCGGATTGCGCCGTCGGTGCCTTCGAGCGGACTTGTCAGGATCAACTCGGCGCCCAGTGCGCGCAGGATCAGCTTGCGCTCGGGGCTTGCGTTCTCGGGCAGACACAACGTCACCTTGTAACCGCGGGCGGCCCCCACCATCGCGTAGGCGATGCCGGTATTGCCCGACGTCGCGTCGAGAATCGTCTTGTCAGGCGTCAACGCGCCCGACGCTTCGCCCTCGAGGATCATCCGCGCGGCCGCCCGATCCTTCACCGACCCGCCCGGGTTCTGCCATTCGGCCTTCGCGTAGAGTTCGACGCCCGGCGTCTCCCGCTCGAACTGGTGCAACCGTACCAGAGGCGTGCGCCCAATCATGTCGAGCACGGACGAACCCGGCGCGCGATCAAGAATGGAGGCGTTTGACAACATTACGGATATCCGACCGGAGTAGTCCTGATTCTACCAAAATCGGCCACTGGCTGTTTCAACACCGGACCGCCATCCCTATTCCCTTTGCACTCGCCCTTCTTCTGACGCCGATCGGCGGCTCGCCGGTGTCGCGCGTGGTCGGGGGCGCCGGGGTCGTGGTGACGCTGCTCGGCGAGGTCATCCGGCTGTGGGGGGTTCATCACATCGGCGCCATTTCCCGCACCCGGACCGATCGCCTTGGCCCGCTCATCGATACCGGCCCCTTCGCCCTCGTGCGCAACCCGCTCTATGTCGGGAACATCGCGCTCTGGGTGGGGTTCGCGCTGACCGCGCGGCTGGCGTGGATGGCGCCGCTCATCGCGCTGATGCTCGGCCTCGAGTACCACGCGATCGTGCGCTGGGAGGAACATCTTCTCCTCTCGCGCCTCGGCGAACCCTATCGTGAGTACGCCGCGCGCGTGCCGCGATGGATTCCGGGACGCAGCCGCAACCGTGGAGCACGCCGGGCGCGCGGAGACGAGCTACCTCGGACGGCGGGTTCCGCGGTCCCTGCGGCTGCGTTCTCGTGGAAGGAAACGCTCTTCAGCGAGCGCGGGACGCTGATCGCCATAGCAGCCGGATACGCACTGCTATGGCTCAAACTGAAAACTTGGAACTGAAAACTGAAAAGTGGAACTTCGAACGCTTCACTTTTCAGTTTTCTGTTTTAACTCTTCAGTTTCTCTCAGCGTCTGCCAGAGATACCAGGACGCGACCGATCGGTACGGTCGCCACGCCTCGCCCATTTTCAGAATGCGCTTGGCGTCGGGCTTTTTTCGAAGGCGGTACAACCGGTGGATGGCATTGACGATGCCGAGGTCGTCGGCCGGCAGGACGTCGGGCCGGTGCAGCCGGAACATCAGAAACATCTCGGCCGTCCAGCGCCCAAAGCCCTTCACCGCGACCAGCCGCTCGATGACTTCCTCGTCCGCCAGCACGTCGAGTTCATCGAGCTGAAGCCGGCCGTCGAGAATCCGGGCGCACAGGTCGCGCATGTACCCGACCTTCTGGCCGCTCAGTCCGACGCCGCGCAGTTCGGCGTCAGTGCGCGCGGCGATGGCGCCGGCATCCGGGATGTGGCCCTCGGGAAATAGCGCGACAAATCGGCCGAAGATCGTCGCGGCGGCTTTCGTCGACAGTTGCTGGCTCACAATCGCGCCGACGAGTGCGCTGAGATGATCCTTGCGCTGGCGGTCGGCCATGCCGCACGGGCCGATGCGCTTGATCGCGTCGCCCAGAACGGGATCGCGCCGCATGAGCGTCCGGCGCGCGCGGGCATACCCGTCGGGGGTCAGGCTTCGCATACGACTCGAAATCCCACGCTGTAAGAATACGTGTCCGGCGGCAGCTTGTGACGGTACGCGCAGCGCAGCATGGAGACGTCGTCGGTCACCCACGATCCGCCGCGCACGATGCGAAGGCTTCCAGACGAGGGACCACGCGGATCGCGCGCGTCGGCGAGGGCGTACGACTCGGCGTCGTACCAGTCCGACACCCATTCCCAGACGTTGCCGCACATGTCATAAAGGCCGAATCCGTTGGGCGGATAGGTGCCTGTCGATCGCGTGCCGCGCTGACGCTTCAGCGCGGGATCGCTCAGGTAGTTGCAATGCGACGGATCGATCTCCTGCCCCCAGGGATATTCCTGGCCGTCGATATTGGCACGCGCGGCCTTCTCCCATTCCGCTTCGGTCGGCAGGCGCACCGCGCGTCCCACGCTATTCGACGACCATTCGCAGTACGCGAGCGCATCGTCGTAGCGGACGAGAACGACGGGATGGCTGCCATGCCCTGGCGGAGGCTGTCCATCCTGCCAGATGTACGGTGTCGCGAGTTCCTTGAACAGCGAATCGCGCCCGCCGGCCGCGATGAGCGGGAGGCCGCGAACCGCTGGCGCGGGATAGCCTGTCGCGTGAACGAAGCGCGCGTACTCGTCGTGCGTGACCGGAAAGCGCCCGATGAAAAACTCGCTGACAAAGACGCGATGAACCGGACGTTCGTCCGCATCCGCGTCAGCTGCGCCCATGTAGAACTCGCCGGCGGGAATACGCGCGAGATTCGGAGGAGGCGCGGACGTCATCGGGATTTCGGGGCCAATGCGCGTGATAGCCCTTGGTGTCTGCACAGTGAAAACAAAAGGACGTCAGTATAGTCCAGGAGCTATCACCTGTTCGGTGCACGAACCGCAGTAGAGTGAACGCCGATGAAACTTGAACAATTCGCGATGGAGCGGATGCAATCCACCTACGAGAACCAGGTGGCCCTCAATCTGTCTGAAAGCGGCGTGCAGCCGCTGCGGCTCGGCGAACTCGTCGACGATGCCGCGTCGCGCGAGGCCCTGCTCGGCGAAGCGTTGCGGTACACGCAGTCGAATGGGACAGTGGCGCTCCGATTGCTCATCGCGGCGCAGTACCCGGGCGCGACGCCGGATCATGTCCAGGTCACCAACGGCGGCGCCGAAGCGAACTACATCTCGACGTGGAGCCTCGTCGAGCCGGGCGATGAAATCGTGATGATGGTGCCCGCGTACCGGCAGACGTGGGGCCTGGCGCGGGCGTTTGGCGCGCACATCACGGAATGGCCGCTGGCCGAAGGGACAGGGCCCGAGTGGCGCGTTGATGTCGCGAGCCTGGAGCGACTGGTCTCGGATCGGACAACGCTCATCATCATCTGCAATCCCAACAATCCGACCGGCGCGCGGTTCGACGCGCCGGACCTCGACGCGATTGCGGCCATCGCCGACCGGCACGGCGCGTGGATTCTGGCAGACGAAATCTATCGAGGCGCCGAACGCGACGGCCGTGAGACGCCGACGATGTGGGGGCGGAGCGAACGCGTCATCGTGACCAGCGGGCTCTCGAAGGCGTACGGGCTGCCGGGATTGCGCATCGGGTGGGTGGTCGCGCCGCCGGCACTCATCGCGACGCTCTGGTCGTATCACGATTACACGACGATCTCGCCGGGCGCGTTGAGCGATGCCCTGGCGCGACGCGCCCTCGAACCGGCGCGCCGCGCCCAGATCCTCGCGCGGACGCGTCGCATTCTGAACGCCAACTACCCCGTGATCGCCGACTGGCTCGCGGCGCACGGGGCGCTCTTCAGCCACGCGCCGCCCGACGCGGGCGCGATCGTCTACGCCCGCTATCACCATCCGATCAACTCGACGGAACTGGTCACCCGTCTGCGTGAACAGAAAAGCGTGCTCATCGTCCCCGGCGATCACTTCGGCATGGACGGATATCTGCGGATTGGATTCGGCGACGAGACGTCGTACCTGCAGAACGGATTGAATCGCCTGCACGATCTGCTCCTCGAGATCGGCGCCGCACGGTGACGTTCGACCTCATCCTGATCGGGTTCGGGAACGTGGGCCGCCGGCTGGCGGCGCTGCTGCATGAACGGCGCGGCATGCTCGCGCGCGACCACGGCGTCGAGACGCGGGTCGTCGGCATCGCGACGCGGCGTCACGGGTGCAGGTACTGTGCGGATGGCCTGGATGCCCATGCGCTCGGCGCCGCCGTGTCGCGGGGGCGATCGATCGGGTCTGACACCGGATCCGCGCTCGCCTTTCTTCGCGAGGCGGCCACGAAGAGCCGCGCGGCCGCTCGCGCGCGACGCCTCGTCGTCGTCGAGACCACGACGCTGGACATCGTGCGCGGCGAGCCGGCACTCGGACACGTACGGACCGCGCTCTCACTGGGCGCACACGTCATTACCGCGAACAAGGGTCCCGTGGCGTTCGCCTACCAGGCGCTCGCCGGCGCGGCGAAGCGGGCGGACCGGCGCTTTCTGTTCGAGGGCACGGTCATGGACGGTGTGCCGATCTTCAATCTGTTGCGCGAGACGCTGCCGGCCGTGCGCGTCGAGGGCTTCCGCGGCGTCATCAACAGCACGACCAACTACATGCTGACCGAGATGGAACAAGGCCGGGCGTTCGACGCTGCCCTTTCGGAGATGCAGGCGCGCGGCGTCGCGGAAGCCGACCCGTCGTTCGACATCGACGGCTGGGATGCCGCCGCGAAGACGGCCGCGCTCGCCAACGTGCTCCTCGACGCGCGCATCACGCCTCGTGACGTCGAGCGCGAAGGCATCACTCCGGACAGTGGACGACGGGCGGTCGACGCACGAGCGGCCGGCCGCCGCTTGAAGCTCGTGGCCCGCGCCGATCGCGACCGGCAGCGCGTGCGCGCACGAGTTGCACTCGAGGAACTCGCCGGCGACGATCTGCTCGCCATCCTGGCAGGGCAGCAGAACGGGCTCATCTTTCGCACCGATCTGCTCGAAGAGATCGCCGTCGTCCAGCGGAGCGGCAGTCTCACGCAGACTGCGTATGCGCTGGTCTCGGACCTGGTGACGATCGCGCGAAGCGTTACGGCCGGGCGCGCCAGCGGGCGATCGCGGTCATGAGCGCGCCCTCGTCGAAGCCCTTGATTGCCTCATCGCCGATGATGGTCATGGGCACCGTACGCCAGCCGCGCGCGATCAGCTCGTCGTACGCGCGATCGTCCTCGTCGACGTTGTAGGCCGTGAACGGCACGCCCTCTCGTGAAAGCAACTCTTTCACCTGTTCGCAGCTTCGTCAGGCGCTGCCCGCGTAGACGATAATCATGGCAGCCATTATGAGGCCGCTCGACGGAATCACGATTCTCGACCTGACGCGTGTGCTGTCGGGTCCGTACTGCACGATGCTGCTCGCCGACATGGGCGCGCGCGTCATCAAGATCGAACAGCCGGGCAAGGGCGACGACACGCGCGCCTGGGGCCCGCCGTTTCTCGAGGGCGAGAGCGCGTACTTTCTCAGCATCAATCGGAACAAGGAGAGCGTGACGCTGGACTTCAAGCAGCCCGAGGGCCAGGCGATCCTGTGGCAGCTCCTCGCGAAGAGCGACGTGCTCGTGGAGAACTTCCGCCCGGGCACGCTGACGAAGCTGGGCTTCGACTACCCGTCGCTCGCGCCGGAGCATCCGCGCCTGGTCTACTGCTCAATCTCCGGTTTCGGCCACACCGGACCGCGGTGCAACGAGCCCGGCTACGACGCGGTGATGCAGGGCGAAGGCGGGCTGATGAGCATCACTGGCACGCCCGACGGCGCGCCGGTCCGTCTTGGCGTGGCGATCGCCGACATCGTCACGGGCATGTTCGCCGCCTACGGCGTGTCGATGGCGCTCTTCGCACGCGAGCGCACGGGACGCGGACAGGAAGTGGACCTCGCGATGCTGGACTCGGTCGTCGCGCTGCTCACGTATCAGGCGGGCAACTACTTCGCGAGCGGCAAGGTCCCGTCGCGCCTCGGCAACCGGCACCCGAGCATCGTGCCGTACGAAACGTTCGCGGCGTCTGACGGCGACTTCGTCCTGGCCGTCGGCACCGACGAGCAGTGGCGCCGCTTTCGTGACGTGGCGAACCTGCCTGACGATCCACGGTTCTCGACGAATCGGCAGCGCGTGACGTCGTACGAGGCGTTGCGTCCGTTCGTCGCCGAGCCGCTCACGCGCCAGCCGCGGCAGCACTGGATCGACCGGCTCACCGCCGCCGGGGTGCCGTGCGGGTCGGTGCGGAACCTGCAGGAGCTCTTCGCCGATCCGCAGATCGCCGCGCGTGAAATGATCGCGAACATCGAGCACTCGACCATCGGGCCGCTGCGCGCGCTCGGCCTGCCCGTGAAACTGTCCGACACGCCAGGCGCGGTCCGCACGCCGCCGCCGCTGCTCGGCCAGCACACCGACGCCATATTGGCCGGCGACCTTGGACTCAGCGCTGACGCCATCGCCGGCCTTCGCCGGCAGAACGTGATTTGACCGCATGGAAACCGCCGACGTCCGCAAGCATCTCCTTCGCACGATCGAGCAGGTCCGGCGGCGCGCCGCGGATCGGCGCGCCCGTAACGACGAAGCCGGCAAGGCCTTCGAGGTCCTGCTCACGCGCACCGCCGTCCCGCTCTTCCGCCAGGTGGCCAATATCCTGAAGGCGGAGGGCCTCGCGTTCACGGTCTTCACGCCATCCGACAGCGTGCGGATGATGTCGGATCGCGGCACGGAAGATTTCATCGAGTTGTCGCTCGACAGCGACGGCGAGACGCCCCAGGTGATGGGGCACACGAGCCGCAACCGCGGATCGCGCGTGATCCAGTCGGAAGAGGCGATCGGCGCGCCTGAGACGATCAGCGAAGAACGGTTGCTGGAGTTCGTGACGAAGGCAGTCGAGCGGTTCGTCGAGCGGTAGCTACGCCAGCTTCTCGACGAAAGACGTATCGACGCCGTGGCGTTTGAGCGCCGCCAGGAGGCCGCCGCGATCCGTGGTCTGCCGGTACGCTTCGCGCGCCTCGACGACACCCGACTGGACGAGGCCGACCAGTCCGTCGTTGAGCGGCATCATGCCGTAGCGCCGGCCGCCTTCGATCGCCATCGGCAGCTGCGACGTCTTGCCTTCCGCGATCACGCTCGACACCGCGGGCGTGTTGAGCAGCACTTCCCGCGTAGCGACGCGGCCGCCGCCGGTCCTGCGCAACAGCACCTGGACGATGACACCACGCAGGCTGTTGGCCAGCGCGAGCTGCACCTGGCGCCGGAACTCCGGCGCGTACAAATCAATAATCCGGTCGATGGCGCCCGTCGCCGTGTGCGCGGAGAAGCCGCCGACGACGAGGTGGCCCGACGCCGCGGCTTCAAGGGCGACGTTCATGAGACCGCCGGTCCGCAGATCTTCGATGACGAGGACGTCCGGGTCCTCGCGCAGGGCCGCCCGCGCCGCGGCCAGCATCTCATCGTCGCTGCCCCGCACCTCGCGCTGGCTGATGAACGAGTTGCCGCGCTCGTGGACGATGTTGATCTCGCGCTCGATCGTGATGACGTGATCTCTGCGGGTACGGTTGATCGCGTCGACGAACGCCGAAAGTAGGGTCCGTTTGCCGCTCGATCGTGGACCCGCCACGAGGACGAGGCCTTCGGGCTCGATCGTCAGCGCCTGCACGGCCTGCGGCAGGCCGAGCTGATCGACCGTCACCGTGCGCGTGGGCATCAGGCGGAAGACGCCGCCCGGTCCGCAGTGATCGCGGAAACTCATGCAGCGCACGCGGCCGACGCCCTCGATGTCGCAAATCCACTCGGTGGCCGCGCCGGTCCGCAGCGCCTCGTGGCTGCGCTCGGGCATCAGCGTGAGGAGCAGCGACTCCACGTCGCGACTCGTCAGCACCGGCTCCCCGTCCAATACCTGCAGCTCGCCGTCCACGCGCACGGACGGCCGCGATTCCGAGGAGAGATACAAGGTCGACGCGCCGCGCGCCGCCGAGGTGCGCAGCAGTCGATCGAGGCCCGACATGGTCGGATCGCCAATCGACGGCAACGGCCATTCCGGGCGAATCGGATTGCGCGCGATCGGCAAGACGACGGCGGGCTGTACGGGCTCCGATGGCGCGATCGGTCGCGGCGGGGGAACGGCCGCCATCCGAGGCGCCGGATACGACTCCAGGGGCGGCAGAGTTGCAGCCGGCGCGACCGTCAGCGGCGGCAGCGGGACTGCCATAAGTGGTGGCGCGATGGGCGTCGGCGGCTCTGCGACCGCCATCGGCGGCGATGCTACGACCAGCGGTGGCTCGGCGACCACAATCGGCGGCGCGGCAGCTGCCATCGGCGGTGACACGACGACCGGCAGCGGCTCGATCACCGCCATCGGCGGAGGGAGAACAACCGGCGGCGGCTCGATGACTGCCGTCGGCGGTGGCAGAACAGCCGGCGGTGGCTCGATGACTGCCATCGGCGGTGGCACGACGACCGGTGGCGGCTCGACCACTGCCATCGGCGGTAACACGACGACCGGCAGCGGCTCGATGACTGCCATCGGCGGTGGTAGAACAACCGGCGGCGGCTCGATGACTGCCATCGGCAGTGGCACGACAACCGGCGGCGGCTCGATGACTGCCATCGGCGGTGGCACGACAACCGGCGGCGGCTCGACGATCGCTTGCGGTGGGGGCGCGATGACCCTTGGCGGCTCGATGACCGCCATCGGTAGCGGCGCGATGACCCTTGGAGGCTCGATGACCGCCGTTGGTAGCGGCTCGACGACCGGCGGCGGCTCGAGGGCCGCGAGCGGTGCCGCCAGCTCACCCAGCTCGACCTCGTGATGCTGCTCGACGGCGCCGTGGGCCGGTGAGTCCGTGGAACCCCACAACTGGTCGGCCTCAGGCAGCAACAGATCGTCGTCGGCGAGCTCCACAAAAGACGCGTCCGCACGGACGCTGATCTCGGGAGGCTGAACGACTACGGGAGCCGCCGGCCGCGCGACAACGGGCGCGGGTGGCGGTGCAACGACGGCGACAGGGGACGGCGCAACGACAGCTTGTGGGGGCGGCGCAATGACGACAGCCGGGGGCGGCACGATCGCCGCCGCGGGTGGCGTCATTTTTTCTGGTGCCACGTGCACTGGCGCGGCCACTGGCGGCGCGGACATGATGCCCGTGGGAATCGTCGTGTCGACCTGGACCGCCGCAGGGGATCGCGGCGGCAGCAAGTCGTCGGGGACCCGATCGTCCTCGTCGACATGCCGCCGGCGAATCTCGATCCACACGTCGTCTCCACCGCGCGCGGCGACAACCGTGAACTGTTCTCCGGGAAATTCAATCGCGGCGGGCAACTCGTACTGGACGGCGCCGAACTCTTCGAGCGCGTGCTGCAGCTCGACGGGCAGAAGCTGCGAGACGATGCCAGTCACGGCCTCGAGCGCCAGCCCCTTGCTGGCCAGCTCGACCTGCCCGGTCGGCGACACCACGTACGGCTTGTCGCCGGCGTGCATCACCAGCGCTTCCCCGTCGACGCGGACGATGGCCTGGAGGAGCGAAGGAACGAGGCTCATCGATGGCCGCCCGCGGACCGTGAACAGTTATGCATACGATTGCACGCCATGGCATGCGGCCGTTACCGCATGCTCACCGCTTCAAGTGTCGGCGTGATGGCGCGGAACCATTAGGAACGGCGGGGCGTGCCGACTTCATAGACGCGAACCAGCTCCACCAGCTTGTACCCGCGCGTCTGGTACGGCGGAATGATCCGCTCGGTCCGCAGGTACTGCAGCATCCCCTCGTCGCCATAGTCGGGCTCGCCCACATCAGGGATGGCGGCGAGCGCCGCCTCCAGGCCGACGAGCGTCATCGCTTTGTCGGCGACGACGCGCGACCCTGGGAGCAGGCCGAACCGCTTGATCGGTTCACGGCGCTGGACGGTCGCGAAGGCAACGAACAGCTCGTTGCTGATGAAATTGTAATCGGCGTCCGAGCGCGTGGCTGGAGCGTCCTCGACGCGGACGAGACGAATCGCGTCCAGTTGGCGCAGGCGGTCGATCAGGACCTGCGTGAACGTACCCTCACCCGACCAGCCCGTCGTATCAATCTCTAAAGGCATGATGAATCGACATCAGTCCGCCCAGGACTGGATAGCATCGCACGCGGCTGAAGCCGCGCGACTCGAACATCCGCGCGACCGCCCGAGCGCCCGGATACTGCCGGATCGACGCGGGAATGTAGCGATAGGTGTCCGGATCGCGATGCAGAAGCCAGCCGAGCGTGGCGCCTACCACCATGAGATACGCGAGGTACGCCGACCGGACGATGGGATTCGACGGCCGGTTGAAATCCAGCGACAGCAGCTGACCGCCCGGCGCCAGCACGCGCCCGATTTCGTCGATCGCCGCCGGCAGATTCGGCACGTTCCGCAATCCATAGCCCGTCGTGACGATATCAAACGCGCGAGCCGGAAACGGCAACGCGAGCATGTCGCCGACCAGGAACTGCAGCGCGGCCCTTTCATCCCTCGACTCGCCCGGGATGCCCTGAGCGTGTCGAAGGGCAGGGCCGCGATCGCGCTTCCCCCGTGCGATCTCAATCATGCGAAACGTGATGTCGAGTCCGGCGACCTGTGCGCCGCGCGCGGCGGCGGCGAACGCGATGTCGCCGGTGCCCGTCGCCAGGTCCAGCACGCGGGCCCCGGGACGCGGCGCCGCGAGATCGATCAGTCGCCGCTTCCACCGCCGGTCCTGCCCGTACGACAGCACGACTGTAATGAAGTCGTAGCGATCGGCGATCGTCGCAAACAGTGCGCGCACGTAGCGGCGCTTCGCCTCCGGTGTCGCAATCTCCTGCTCGAGGGACATGTCGGATAATATCGTGGCATGTTCCCGTCGAGCACGGTGGAGAACTACCTGAAGGCGATCTTCCAGGGTCAGTCATCGCTGGGGCGCGATCAGCGCCTCGTACCGATGGGCCAGGTCGCGTCGACGCTCGGCGTGACGCCGGGCACGGCGACCACGATGGTCAAGGCGCTCGCCGAATCCGGCCTCGCCGAGTACGAGCCGTACAGCGGAGTGCGGCTGAGCGCCGCCGGCGAGAAGCTGGCGGGCCTCGTGCTGCGGCGTCACCGGCTGGTCGAGCTGTTCCTCGTTCAGGTGATGGGCATGCGGTGGGACGAAGTGCACGACGACGCCGAGCAGCTCGAACACGTGGTGTCGGAGCGGCTCATCGAACGGATCGACGAAATGCTCGGGCACCCGACGCACGACCCGCACGGCGATCCGATTCCGAATCCCGACGGCGCGATTCCGAAGAAGGAACTCGAGAGCCTGCTCACCTGCCCGACCGGCACGCCGCTGCGGGTGACGCGCATCGCCGATCAGGATCCCGCGTTCCTGCGGTTCATCGAGACCAACGGCCTCAAGCCGGGACAGCCGGTCGAGGTCGAGACGCGCGACACGGCGGCCGACGCCGTCATGCTGCGCGGCAAGGACCGGCGCATCACCATCGGCGCCCGCGCGGCGTCGAAGCTGCTCGTCGAACTCGAACGGTGATCGCGCTCCTCCGCGGGTGCGCGCGACGCGGCCTGCTGGTGTGCGTGGCGGCCGGCTGCCTCGCATCCGTCGCACAGGCGCAGGAGGCCATCGAGCCCGATCGGCCTGACGTCACCAACGGCACGCACATCGTCGACATCGGACTGCTGCAGATTGAGGTCGGCGCTCAGTTCACCCGGGCGACGGTGGGTCAGCACGCGCTCGGCACGCCGATCACCGCGCGCGTCGGCCTCACTGAGTGGATCGAGGCACGCGTCGGCACCGACGGCGTGCTCACGCAGACCGACGGCGTCACACGCGAGACCGGAGCCGGCAACACACAACTCGGCGCGAAGCTGCGGCTCTGGGCGGATCCGGGCGGCGTGCCTGTGGTGTCGATTCTGCCGACGATCAACCTGCCGACCGCGAGCGCGGAAAAAGGACTCGGGTCGGGCGACGCGGACTTCACGCTCGCCGTGCTGACGGGCAGCGACATCGGCCGCCATTGGCACGCTGACGTCAACTACGGTATCGGCGCGATTGGCGCCGGGGGCGGCCAGCCGCACTTCGTCCAGCATCTGGCGTCGGTGTCGGTCAGCGTGGCCGCGACCGACAACTGGAATCCGTACGTCGAGACGTTCTGGTTCTCGCGTCAGGAGGCCGACGGCGGCCATGTCGCCGCCATTGACGCCGGCGGTATCTATCAGCTCGGCACGCGGTTCGCGATCGACGGCGGGCTGCAGATTGGGCTGCACGGCGGCCCCGCCGACGTCGCCGCGTTCGGCGGCTTCTCGATGACCGTCGGCGACGTGCTCGGCGGCCACGGTCCGGAGGGACGGCAGCGGCGCGCTCAGGCCCGTGCCGCCCGCGCCTCAGCCAGGTAATACAGCGTCGGCAGGACGAGCAGTGTCAGCTCTGCAACTTCCTTACACGTCGTCCCGGCAGACGTCGAGCAGTTGCGCGGGAGCGTCGATCACGCGATCGGCGGGACCGAGCTGGCTGCGGGGAAATCCGTCGAAGCCGAAACCGTAGCGCGCGAGGCATATTCCTGTCGGCGCAGCCCGCGCCGTGCGCCAGTCGATGATCGAATCGCCGACGAGCAACGTAACGTTGAGCGGCGCGCCCGCGGCGGCGGCGAGATGCCGCAACCCGGAGGGATCGGGCTTGCGCGCGAAGGGACCGTCTCCGCCGATGACCGCGTCCGCGGAAAAGTACCGAGCGAGATCGAGACCGTCGAGGATCTCCCGTGTGGCGGCCAGCGGTTTGTTCGTCAGGACGCCGAGCGCCGCTGACGCCGCGAGCGTCTGCAGGACGCCCGCGATTCCGGGATACGGACGCGTGTGCGCCAGCAGGCGCGTGGAGTAGAAAGTGAGGTAGCGGTCGAGCGCGTCCGCGGGTTGCTCGATGCCGCTCGCGGCAAACGCGCGCGCGACCAGCGTTGCCGCGCCGTCGCCCACCATGCGTCCGATTCGGTCCTCCGGCAGCGGACTGGCGCCACAGGATTGCAGCAGGGCGTTGGCCGCATCCGCGATGTCACGCCGGGAATCGATGAGGGTTCCGTCCAGGTCGAAGACGATCAGACGGAACATGGGATTTGAGGATGTGAGGCTCTGAGGAAGTGAGGACTTGAGCACTACCTCCTCAAATCCTCAGATTCTCACATCCTCAAATCTGCTCTCCGTATTCCGCGAAGGACGTCGGCGTCTCCCAGACCTTGACGCGGACCACCGGAAATCCCTGCCCGCTGGCATAGTCGAAGATCAGGCGAGCGATGCGCTCGACGGTCGGATTGCTGTCGAGCAGGTACATCGGCTCGCCCAGCTGCTGCAGAGGCTTGACGAGCGGATCGTCCTGGCGCAGCAGCATCTTGTGATCGAGCTCGGTGTCGATCCAGCCTTTGACGACGCGCTTGATGTCGCTGAAGTCGCAGACCATGTTGCGATTGTCGAGCGTCCCCGTGCGCACTTCGATTTCCGCGACGGCATTGTGGCCGTGCGGATGTTTGCAGATGCCGTCGTAGTCGAGCAGTCGGTGGCCGTAACAGAAGTCGATACGCTTGGTGACGGAGTACATAGACGGTCTATTGGGGAATTGAGTAAGTGGGTAATCGGGTAATCTGATAGTCGATCAACACATTACCAGATTACTCAACTCCTCAAGTACCCGATTACCTCATGGCAACGGCAGTGCTTCTCTCCGGCGGCCTGGACAGCGCCGTGCTTCTGGCCGACGAGGCCACGCGCGACGAGGCGCAGCCCATCTATGTGCGGGTCGGGCTCGCGTGGGAGCGCGCCGAGCTGGCGATGATCTCGGCCTTTCTCGCGCGCGCGCCGTTTGCGCGCGCGGTGCGACCGCTGATCTCGCTCTCCGTCGACATGACCGACGTGTACGCCGCCTCGCATTGGGCGGTCCAGGGACGGCCGCCGGCCTATCACACGCCGGACGAAGACGTGTACCTGCCCGGCCGCAACATCATCCTGCTCGGAAAGGCCGGTGTCTATTGCGCGGCCGCGCAGATCGGACGGCTCGTGCTCGGGACGCTGGCGCACAATCCGTTTCCTGACGCGACGCCCGAGTTTCGCGCGGCGCTGGCGCACGCGCTCTCACTCGGCCTCGCGCACGAGCTGCAGATCGACGCGCCGTACGCGGGGGCGAGCAAGGCCGATGTGATCCGGCGGGGCGTCTCGCTGAACGTGCCGCTCGACCTCACGCTGTCCTGCATGAACCCGGTCCTGGGGACGGGTGTCGATGAGAATGCAGGCCGAAACCCATCCCCGGCGCATTGCGGCACGTGCAGCAAATGCCGCGAACGCCACGACGCGTTCGTCGACGCAGGCGTCGCCGACAGGACTCACTACGCCGACACCACATTCCTCCGCTAGCGCCGTGAAAGCGTTGACTCGGTCCCTCCCACGGCGTATCGTGCCGCGTGATGCGGCACGTCTCGGCCCTGCGACCCGGCGCCGGAATCGCGTTATGTGTCGCGCTGGCGACGGTCAGCGTCTCGGCTCAGGCGCCGAGCCTGTTCGACGTCCTGACCAGAGTCGGCGATCGTGTGCGGCAGTACTACGGGCGCGCGCAGAGCGTCATCTGTAACGAGAAGGTGACGATCCAGCCAATCAACCGAGGATTCGCTCCAGAGGGATTCGCCCGCGTGCTCGAGTACGACCTCCGTATCGAGTGGGAGGCGAACACCGATGGCGGGAGCGTGCCAGACGCCAAGGTCGTGCGCGAGCTCCGCAAAGTGAACGGCCGGGCGCCTCGCCCGAAAGATCTCGAGGCGTGCATGGATCCGAAGTCGGTGTCGCCCGAGCCGCTCGAGCTCCTGCTGCCCCGGCATCGCGAGGAGTATCTGTTTTCATGGATGGGGCCGGGCAAGCTCAAGAACCTGCGCACGGTCATGCTGGACTATCGGTCGCGCGTCCGAGGGAAGATCGAAGGATCGCTGAAGGACGACTGCGTCAGCATCTCGGCGCCCGGCTATTCCAAGGGCCGCATCTGGATCGATGAAGCGACGCATGACGTGCTCCGGCTCGACGAGCAGCTCATCAGCCGCCTGGAGTACCGGCTGGAGCGCCCGAAGGGGTCGCGATTCGCCGGGAGCGAGGATACCTACATCGTGGAACGGGCGGACTCGACGATCCGGTACCGTCGCGTGGCGTTCCACGATCCGGAAGAATCCGTGCTGGTGCCGGAGTCCATCGAATCGCTGACCGTGTTCGGCGGCTCCGCCGCGTCCCACCGAACGACGCAGGTGTTCTCGAACTACCGCCGATTCCTCACGACCGGACGGGTCGTGCAGTAGTTCACGGGCGCCGCAACGTGATCGACCCATCGCCCGTGCGCACGCGCAGCGCTGGACCGCCGGATCCCAGCCGTCCCTTCACCGTGTTCTTCTTGAGCTCGCCGACGACATTCGAGACGGTCACGTTGTCCAGACGCACGTGCCCGTCACCCGTGTGCGCGTCCAGCTCGGCGCCGAATCCGTCCGGTACCTCGAGCGTCACCGAGCCGTCGCCCGTCGTGATGTTCCAGTCGGCGCTCGGCGCGCTGCCGGGCTCGACACGGACCGTGACGTTGCCGTCGCCGGAACGCGCCCGGACCGTCGTCAGTTTCCCAGCAACCGAGATGCTGCCGTCGCCCGTGTCGACATCGAGCGCGCCGGTCACACCGTCCAGCCGTATCGAGCCGTCGCCGCTGTGGGCGGTCACCGCCCCGCCCAATTCTCGCCCATGGATGCTGCCGTCCCCTGATTTCAGCTCCAGACGTCCGCTGATGCGCTCGACGTCGATCGCCCCGTCGCCGCTGCGCGCCGCCACGTCGGAGGCCGCCGGCGCCGAGACGATGAGTCTGGCCGACCTCCCGACGCTCCACCCGATGTGGAATCTGTGGTCGTCCTGCTTCCGCGACTTCACCTCCACGATGATGTGATCGCCGTTCTGCTCGGCGCGGACGTCGATGTCGTCGGCGTCGGCCTTGTCACGGGCGTGCTTCTCGATGACGACCTGCACCTCGGGCCGATCCCAGGGCCGAATCTCGATCGAGCCGTCGAAGGTGGACACGGAGACGTCGGGCCGGCCGGCGGTCGTAAAGTGCTTCTCGTCGCGCTCGACGAACTTCCCGAGGTCGGCGCTGATGATGTCCACACACCCCACGCCGGCGAGGGCGGTCAGGATGGCGGCGGTCTGAGAAAGGCGGGCGACGGCGTTCACACCCATAAATCCTCCGGTGCGTTAGACGGGCGCAGTCGCGGGTGTGTTTCGCGAGTAGACGAGCTGTCCGGCGACGTAGGTCTGCACGACGGTGAAGTTCGCGTCGAGCACCACGAGGTCCGCGACGGCGTCCGGCGCCAGCACGCCGTGCCCCACCAGGCCCAACTCCCGCGCCGCCGTCGTGGCGCACAGCGCGGCCGCGTCCACGAGCGATACGCCGACGACACCCACCAGCATCTGAAACGTCCGGTCCATCGTGCAGATGCTGCCCGCGATCGTGCCGTCAGGCAGAAGCGCCGTGAACTCCCCAGCCGTGATCGGCTGACCGCCGAGCGCGGCGCGCGCGCCGACCGCGAGGCCGGCGGCGGCGGTCGCATCGGTGATGGCCATGACCCGCGCCGGATGCTTCGCGGCAATCGCGGTGTGGACCAGCGACGGATGGACGTGGACGCCGTCGCAGATGATCTCGGCGACGACCTCGTCGGCCTGCAGCACGGCGCCAGCGAGGCCCGGTGCACGATGACCAAGCGGCGGCATCCTGTTGAAGAGGTGCGTCGCCTGACAGGCGCCCGCAGCGATCGCGGCCAGCGCCTCGTCGTACGTCGCGCCTGAGTGACCAAGTGACACGCGGTGGCCGCGCGCCACCAGCCACCGGATCAGATCGAGGCCGCCGTCGAGCTCAGGCGCGAGCGTCACGATGCCGACGTCTGGCCGCGCGCGCTCTATTTCGTGAAGAATGTCGTTCGCCGTGAACTCGCTCTCCCCGCCTGCCCCACCGGCCCCACCCGGCTCACCTGCCCTACCCGCCCCACCCGCCCCACTGGCCCCTTTCGGGCTCCGCAAGCAGGCCTTGGGCTGCGCGCCGTTGTAATCGGGATTGATGAAGTTGCTCTCGAGATGCGCCGGCAGAACCCGCGCGGCCCGCGGCGACTGTGCCTCGCGAGCGCACCGCACTTGATCGAGCACACCGCGCAGCGCCGCAGGACCGCAGGCGACCGTCGTCGGGCAGAACGCCGTCACGCCGTATCGCGGCAGGTGCTCGGCCAGCGCGGCAATGGCTCCGCCCGCGGCACTGTCCCGTTTGTCGAGCGTGTCGACCCCGTCCACACCGTGCACGTGCACGTCGATGAAGCCCGGGACGATGTAGTGGCCGTGGAATGCGAACGGCGAAGGAGGATGGGACAGGGCGTCGGGACGAATCTCGATGATGCGCCCCTCGTCGATCACGAGCGTGCCTGGCGAGAGGACGCGGTCGGGCAGAACCAGCGCGGCGCCCGACAGGACGATCATTGGCCGGTCGCCGCGAGTCGGGCCGCGCCGATCGCCGCGGCATCACCGCCGAGCGCCGCGGGCACGATCGTCAGCGCGTCCATCATCGCGCGCGGAAGCCGGCGCGAGATCTCCGCGCGCACGGGCTCGAGCAGCAAATCGGCCGCCGAGGCCATGAAGCCGCCGAGCACGAGCGTTTCGGGATCGGCGACGACGACGAGATTCGCTGCCGCCATGCCGAGATACTTGGCGGTGTCGCGGACGACGGAAACCGCGACGCCGTCGTTGGCGCGCGCCGCATCGAGCACGTGCTCGACCGTGATGGCGGCGAGGTCGCCGCCGACGGTGTCCAGCACGCGGGACTGGTCGCCCGCCTTGATCCGCCAGATGAGACGGCGCACGATGCCGGCGGCCGCGACTTCGGCTTCGAGGCATCCGTTCTTGCGATAATCCTCGCGCTCGACCGGATTGAGCGAGAGCCACGCGATCGACGCCGCGCGGCCGCGCGCGCCGGCGACCGGGACGCCCCCGCGGACGATGCCCGCGGTCGTGTGGTCGCGCACCGCGAAGAACACGACGTCCCGCGCGCCCGCCGCCGCGCCGATCCAGGCTTCGGCCACGGCGGCGGCCGTCCCCGACGCGACCACGCTCGCGCGCGTCCCAGCGAACTCCTGCGTGAGAGCGGCCACGACGTCGTGTACCGCCGGCGCGTCGGGTGCGAAGGACGCGACGCCCATCGGCGCCGGCGCCGCGGCGCCGCGCGTGACCTGACGGACCGCTGCGGACGCGGCCGCCGACAGATCGCCCGTTACCGCCACCGACGCGCGGGCCTGCACGCGATCGTCGACCGCAACGGCGGTCACGCCCGCGTCGTCGAGCTCCACGCCGATGCGCAGACTTCTTCCTTCCGCCTTCACCCTTCTAACGTCCTAACTTTCTTCTCTTCCCCAGTCGGAATTGAGCTGCAGCTTGCGTCCCGCGAGCGGCAGCGCGACGGGTTCGTCCGCGGACTGCTCGTGAAACAGCGTGGCATCGATCCGATCCAGGAGCGACGACAGCTCCCGCTCGTCCGGCGCGTTGATCACGAGGACGCCGGCGCCTTCCGCGGGCGGAAACCGCTGGTCGTCCAGATAGTCTTTGTCCATCGTCACGAGCGTGCGCCGGAGCTGTTGCGCGAGCTGATAGTGTCTGATGTCCGGCGCGCGACGCAGGTCGCTCTGCTCGAGCACGAACAGCACGTCCCAGCGGAGGCGTTCGCGCATGTGCGTCACGAGGCCGGCCGGCACGTTCGCATCGGCGTAGATCCGCGGCCGCGCCGACAGACGTTCAGCATGAGGGACCAATTCGGACGACAGCGTGCCCATATCCTGCTACTTCTTCGACTTCTTCTTCTTACTCTTACCTTCTGCCTTCTCACTTTTGACTTCTGCCTTCTTACTCTTGCCTTCCGTCTTCCGCGCTGCAAGCGCGGCCTTCGCGTCCCGAGTCAGCGCGGCGACGAGGGCGTCGCGCTTGTGAATCAGCTCCTTGCGCGGCCGCCGGCCGTTCGGCGATCCGACGGCGTACTCGCAGAAGAGCGGGAACGCGATCGTCGAGTCGCAATACGCCACGACCGTGTCCGGGAGCACGCCGGGATTCACCTTGCCCCAGCTGACCGCCTCGGCGGGCGTCGCGCCCGAGAGGCCGCCCCAGACGACCGAGTCGGTGGTGATCTGGATGAAGAACTCGTTGCCGCCTTTGGGGATGCCGTACACTTCCCAGAGCGTGGGCTGCGCCTGCAGGTAGAAGTTCTTCGGCGATCCGCCGCCCAGAATCACGCAGCCGTTCTGCTTGCCCGCCATGACGATGGCGCAGACTTCGTTCACGTCCTTGTTGGGATCGATCATGAGGCGGCCGCCGTTCATCAGCTCGTGATACGCGATGTTCATGCCGATCGAGCTGTCGCCAGGCGACGAGGTGTAGATCGGCACGCCGTCCTGCGCCGCGCGCGCCACGACGGAATGTTCGGCGCAGCCGGGATAACGCTCCATCAGATCGAGGCCGAGGCGGTAGTGGAACTCCGACGTCGTAATCGGCTCGTTCAGCTTGGACCGGACGATGAATTCGCGGATGTAGGCGTCGGTCTCGAGCAGAACAGTCGCGGGGAACAGGACGTCGTAGATCCGGATGACGCCGTCTTCGTACAGCTCGACGTCGTTGACGAACGGCGATCCGCGACGCAGGGTGAAGTTCAGCGCGTAGTGCAGATCGTGGTAGAGGTTCGCACCCGTCGAGATGATGAAGTCGACGAGTCCGCGGTCCATGAGCTCTATGACGCACCCGCCCAGGCCGGCCGGCGTCATCGCCCCCGCGATCGTCAGACCGATTGTCGTGTCGTTCTCGGGCGCCAGCATCTTGTTTGCAAAGATCTGCGAGGCCTCTGACAGGCGGCCGGCGTTGAACGCCTGAAAGCCCTCGTCGATGAGCTGCCGGATGTCGAGGCTGCCCTGCGGCCGGTAATAGCGAATGGGTTTTCCAGAGAGGAACTGCTTTTGAGAATGCCCGGGCGAGCCGGGGGCGCGGTGCGGCAAGTGGCTGCTCCCTCTTCTGCGTGGTGAATGAGTCGAGTGTCGCGGCGTTTCAGCCGAAATAGCTTAACATCTGCTCTGATGACTGGCGAGTCTCAGTGGATCTGGTGGAGCGTTACCATCATCGTGGCCGGAGCCGCGGCTCTGGTGTGGTGGGTCTGGCGGAAAGGCCGTCAGTTCGCCGAGGGCGACGTCTTCATCGCGAGCCGTATCGCGTCGGGCAATCGCCTCTTTCCCACGCAGGTCCTGATCACGCCGACGAGCGTCGTGCAGTACACACCGCGGTGGATCGGCCGACAAGAGGAAACCATCCACCTCGCGCATGTCGCGTCGGTGAAGATTCAGACCGGCGCCATCCTGTCGAACGTGCAGATCGAGACGACTGGGGGCACAGACCCCATCACGTGCCACGGGCACCGCAAAGCCGACGCCGACCGCATGAAAGGCCTCATAGAACGCTACCAAACCGAATACTATCGGCAAGGCCGCGTGTAGCCGATAAGTGGTCAGATAAATGGATGATCTGACCTTCAGCGCGCGGCGTGCCAGTGCCAGCACGGCGAAGCCCGAACCGGCGGATCTCGAGACCCGCTTCCGCAGCCTCGTGCAGTCGCCGCTGCGCGCGGGCCTGCTGCGCTATCTGAGCGCCCGGCCCGACGAAAGCTTCGACGTCGAGTCGCTGATGCAGACGTTCGGCCGCTTGAAGCTCGACGTCGACAACTGCGTGCGCGAGCTCGTGGATTTCGGCGTCGCGCAGCTCATCCCGGGCTCCCCGGAGCGGTTCATGGCGGCGCGGCCGGCCGACGAAGCCGTCGCCGAACATCTCGACACGTTCCTGGAGCGGCGCGCCGCGGTCAGCACCGAGGATCAATCACCGTCGGTCCAGCGCTTCCGCGAGATGATCGGCCGCGACGAGAAGATGCTGGTCGTGTTCGAGTGGATTCGCACCGCGGCGAAGTCGGACATCTCGGTGCTCGTGCTCGGGCCGACGGGATCGGGCAAGGAGCTCGTCGCGCGGATGATTCACGAGCTGAGCCGCCGCAGCGTGGCCAAGTTCCAGGCCGTCAACTGCGCGGCGCTGCCCGACACGCTGTTCGAGTCGGAAATCTTCGGTTACGAAAAGGGCGCGTTCACCGGCGCGCACGATCGCAAGCCGGGCCGCCTGGAGCTCGCCAACGAGGGCACGCTGTTCCTCGATGAGATCGGGGATATGTCGCTCATCGCGCAGGCCAAGCTGCTGCGCGTCCTCGAAGAGCGCCGCTTCGAGCGGCTGGGCGGCCACAAGTCGATTTCCGTGGACTTCCGGCTGATCTCCGCCACCAACCGCCCGCTCGAACAGTTCGTCCGGGACGGCCGGTTCCGCGAGGACCTGTACTACCGCGTCAACGCGTTCGCCATCCGGCTGCCGTCGCTCCGCGAGCGGCAGGTGGATATCCCGGTGCTCGCGCAGCGCTTCCTCGCGCGGTACTGCGCCGCGCAGGGCCTTCCGCTCGACAGCAAGGGTTTTTCGCGCGAGGCGCTGGAGGCACTCGTCGCGTATCAATGGCCCGGCAACATCCGTGAGCTCGAGAGCACGGTCTCGCGCGCCGCGCTGTCGGCGCCGGGGCGCTCGATCCGCGCGTCCGACATCGAGTTCCTTCATGCGTCGACGGCAGTCGTCGCGTCGGCGACCGGCGAGCAGCTCCCGTCGCTGGCCGAAACCGAGCGCGCGCACATCGTGCGGGTGCTCGAGGCGGTCGACTGGAACAAGAAGGAAGCGGCCCGCGTGCTCGACATCAGTCGCGGAACGCTGTACCGGAAGATCGTCGAGTATCAGCTCGAGCCGGAATCCCGGTCCAGCCGCCGTTCGCGCGATCAGGGGGCCTGATCCGCCATGCGCGCGCGGCCGAAGCGGGCGCCTTTCGCGGTATCATCGAGCGGCCATTCGGCTCCCGGGGCCGACGTTCTATGAAAGACCTCCCGATTGCGGCCCGGCTCTACGTCGGCGCCGTCCTCGGCGCCGGTGCGCTGGTCCTGGCGCTGTTCTTCCCGCACACGTGGGCGAATCCCGTCCTGTTCGCGGTCCTTCTCGGATTGTCCTCGTTCGCCTCGGCACTGAAAGTCAGCCTGCCGCTCGCGACGAGCGGCGTCACGATGTCGGTGTCGTACGCGGTGGACTTCGCCGCGCTGCTCCTGCTTGGCGCGGACCAGACCATGCTGGTCGCGGCCGCCAGCGCGTTCAGCCAGTGCACGTTCCGGACGGAGACGCGGTCCGCCCCACACCGCACGCTGTTCAGCATGGCGTCGCTCGTGCTGACCGTGAAGGCCACGGGGTTCGCGTACACGTGGCTTGGCGGTCCGGCGTCCATTCAGCAGTTCTCCGTGACGGCGCTCCCGAAGCCCCTGGTCGGCGCGGCGACGACATACTTCGTCTTCAACACCGCGCTCATCGCCACGGCGATCGGGTTGTCGACCAAGCAGTCGATCGTGCGCGTCTGGAACGAGAACTTCTTATGGAGCGCGCCCAGCTACTTCGTCGGCGCCATCGCGGCCGCGATCGCCGCGACGGTCATCGAGCAGGGCGGGTACTGGTGGGCCGCCCTCACCGCCGCGCCGCCCTACCTGATCTATCGCACCTACAAGGTGTACATGAGCCGCATCCAGGATCAGCAGCGGCACGTGGCGCAAGTCTCGGACCTCCACCTGGCCACGATTGAGGCGCTGGCGCTCGCCATCGACGCGAAAGATCAGACGGCGCAGAGCCACATCCGGCGCGTCCAGGTGTACGCCGCCGGCCTCGCGCGATCGCTCGGCATGACCGACAACGAAATCCAGGGGGTCAAGACCGCGGCGCTCCTGCACGACATCGGCAAGCTCGCCGTGCCCGAGCACATTTTGTCGAAGCCGGGGCCGCTGACGCAGGAGGAATTCCAGAAGATCCGCATCCACCCCCAGGTGGGCGCCGAAATCATCAGCGGCGTGCCGTTCCCGTATCCGGTGTCGCCGCTCATCCTCAGCCACCACGAACGCTGGGACGGCAAAGGATATCCGGCCGGCCTCAAGGGCGACGAGATCCCGCTCGGCGCGCGGATCCTTTCGGTCGTCGACTATTTCGACGCGCTGATGTCGGAACGCCCGTACCACAAGGCGATGAGCCTCGACGCGGCGCTCGGGCTCCTGCGCCAGGAAGCGAGCAAGGCGCTCGACCCGCGCGTCGTGCAGACGTTCATCGACAGCTATCCGCTGCTGACGGCCGAAGCCGAAGCCAGCCAGCAGCCGGCGCGCAAGCTGACGCGCGTGCCGACGCACGCGCCCACCGCCGCGCCCGCCGTCGGCCTGGTCCACGAATCGCCGGTGCGGACCAACGTCTTCCAGGACATTGCGCTCGCGCACCGCGAGATCTACGCGCTGTACGAGATCGCCCAGGCGATGGGCAGCAGCCTCGGCGTGTCGGACACGATGGCGCTGATCTCGTCCAAGCTCGTCAACATCGTGCCGTTCTCGTGCTGCGCGCTGTTCCTCTACAACGAGGAGAACGAAACGCTGCGCTGCCGCTTCGCGACCGGCGTCGAATCGGAGGTCATCCAGCAGCTCACGATTCGCAACGGCCACGGCCTGACCGGCTGGGTCGCGCGCAACCGGCGCCCGCTGGTCAACGCGCGGCCGAGCACGGATCTCGAAGCCGCCGGCCAGCCGTCCGACCGCACGACGCTGCACTCGGCGCTGGTCTGCCCGCTGCTCTTCAACGAGAGGTTCATCGGGACGATCTCCGTCTACCACTCCGAGCCCGCGATTTACACCGACGATCACCGGCGCCTGCTCGATCGGATTTCCGAGCAGGCCGCGGCGGTCATCTACAACTCGATCGTGTTCGAGCAGACGCAGGAGGATTCGCTGACCGATCCGCTGACCGCGCTGCCGAACACGCGGTTCATGTTCATGCACCTCACGCGCGAGCTCGCGCGCGCCGAGCGGTTGAAGACCGAGGTCTCGCTGCTCGTGATGGACATGGACAACTTCAAGGACATCAACGACACCTACGGCCACCACGTCGGCGATCGCGCCTTGCGCGACATCGCTGCCGTGCTGCGCGCCGGCATCCGCCCGTACGACATCTGCGTCCGCTACGCCGGCGACGAGTTCATCGTCGTGCTGTCGGGCTGCGGCGGCGAGGAGGCCGAACGCAAACGGCTGGAGCTGCAGCGGGCGGTCGACGACCTGCAGTTCGAAGCGCGCCCCGGGACCATGCTCAAGCTCGCCATCAGCGTCGGCGCGGCGGTCTTCCCGCACGACGGTGACGCGTACGAAACGCTGCTGGCCACCGCAGACAGCCGGATGTACCGCGACAAGACGCGACGCAAGCGCGGCGGCGCCGCCGGGGATGCCGCCGATGATCCGGCCAAGCCGTCGGCGGCGACGAGCCTCTCCGACGCCGATCTGCAGCGGGCGGCGTCGGGAGTACTTTGAAGGTTAAAACCGAAAAGAGAAAAGTGAAAAGTTAAGACCGCACGCTCATCCTTCTTTTCAGTTTTCTCTTTTCACTTTTCAGTTTTCAGTTTCCTCATCAACCCAGTCCGGCGGGACGCCAGTCAACCCGGTCCAGATCAGCGCGATTCCGGTCGCGCCCATGACGAGCGCCAGGCCGCCGGCCCACCACGCATCCATGCGGGCGCCGAATTCCAGCCACGCGGCCGGCGCGGCGAGCGCAAGCCCGGCGATCACCGCCATCGATCGGCGGCGGACCAATCGCAGCAGAGCGCCACGGGCGCGGCGAAGAGCCATGCGATAGCATAAGCGCGACGCCGCCCGTGTTGCTCACGCTGCCCATCCGCGAGGTCCTCACCGCCACGCCGCGCGCGCGGATCGCGCGCCTCGCCCTCGACGGTCAGCGATTCGAATACATGCCCGGCCAGGCCGCGGCTCTGGCGTCGCATGGGCAGGAAGCGCGGGTCCCGTACTCGATCGCCGCGTCACCGAACGACTCCCGGCGAGACGCGACGCTGGAATTCCTGATCGGCGTCAACGCCGAAGGGGTGGCCGGTCCGCATCTCGCGCTTGAAGCGGGACAGTTGGTCGACGTCGAAGGTCCACTGGGCGCGTTCACGTTCCCGGCCCCGCCCGAAGAGCGGCGTTTCGTGTTCCTCGCCGGCGGCACCGGAATCGCGCCACTGCGCGCGATGCTGCCGCACGCCCTCATCGTGCCGCACAGCACGCTCGGCGTGTTCTACAGCGCTCGCACTCCTGATGAGTTTGCGTACGGACACGAGCTGCGGGCGCTGGCGAAGGCGGGACGCATCGAGCTGCGGCAGACCGTGACGCGCGCCGGTGACGAGCGCTGGCACGGATCGCGGGGGCGCTTTACGCGCGAGGCGCTGGCGGCACTGGTCGAGGATCCGGCGACGCTCTGCTTCGTGTGCGGTCCGCAGTCGTTCGTGGACGACATGAGAACCGCGCTCGCGGATCTGGGCGTCGACGCCGCGCGGATTCGTGCGGAGATGTGAACGCTAGAGGCCGATCGCGTGGAAGCCGGAGTCCACCATGAGGACTTCGCCGGTGACCGCGCGCGACGCCGGACCGAGCAGGAAGATCGCAGCGTCGGCAACTTCCGCGGCGTCGACGCTGCGCCGCAGCGGCGCGCGATCGCGGTAGACCTGCAGAATCGTCGAGAACCCGCCGATGCCGGACGCCGCCAGCGTCTTGATGGCGCCGGCCGAGATGGCATTGACGCGGATGCTCTTCGGCCCCAGGTCGGCCGCGAGATACCGGACCGACGACTCGAGCGCGGCCTTCGCCACGCCCATGACGTTGTAGTTCGGGAACACGCGGTCGCTGCCGAGGTATGTCAGCGTCAGCACGCTGCCGCCGCCGCGCTTCTCCATCAGCGGCACCATCGCCCGCGTCAGCCCGATCAGCGAGTACGTGCTGACGTCGAGCGCGATGCGAAAGCTTTCGCGCGAGGTCTCGACGAACGGATTGTGCAGCGCGTCCGCCGGCGCGAAGCTGGCGCCGTGCACCAGGAAGTCGAGGCCGCCGAACTCGCGGTCGAGCGTCGTCGCGAGATCGGCGATCTGCTGATCGCTGGCGACGTCGCACGGCGCGAGCACCGGGTTCTCGAGCGTCGCGGCCAGTTCGCGAACGTTTTCCTCGAGCCGCTCGCTCGGGTACGTCAGGGCGAGACGCGCGCCCGCCGCCGCCGCGGCCTGCGCGATCGCCCACGAGATCGATCGCTTGTTGGCGACACCGACGATGAGACCGTGTTTTCCAGAGAGCATGGACATGAAGTGAGAACGAAGAAGTCAGAAGGAAGAAGTGATGTGCGAAGTGGAAGTCCGGCCTTTGCCTTTTCCTTCTTCCTTCTTCCTTCTCACTTTGATCTTTTTTGTCCTCCGCCGCCCCGGTGACGCGGAGGGCGCGACGACGTGTGGCCTTGCGGCGGACGGCCGCCGCCCTGCCGCATGCCACCACCGCCGCGCGGCGGGCCGAAGCTGTTGCCGCCCGAGCGATCGCCGGAGAAACGCTGCCCGTACTGCCCCTGCTGTCCGCCGCCCCGCTGATGGCGGGGACGGAACCGGTTCTGACGGCCGCCGGGCTGGCGCACGGTGAACTCGGGAATCGGCCGCGCGGGAGGCTGCTGGCCGTCGATCTTCGGGAGCGACGCGCGAATCAGCGGCCGATGCACGGGACCGTCTTCGTCAATGTCGTCTTCTGTACGATCGATGGCGTCAGCGATGGCAGGCGGTTCGGCGGCCGCAGCCACGTCGGCGGGCGGGGCGTCGTCCGGCGCGTCGGCGGCCGGCGCCTGTCCGACGGGACCGGCGTCGGGTGGAGCCGGCATCTCGTGTGTGACTTTCTTGGGGCCGCCCACCAGCGCCTGCGCGTAGAGCGCGGCCGGCGCGTCCGTCTTGCGCCGCTGCCGCGGCACTCTGGCGTGCTTGTACTCGTGCTCGGCTTCGCACGCCGTGCAGCGGGTCTGCTTGACCTCGTCTCCGATCATCGCGACCACGGCGTGATTCGTCACGCGCCGCTCGCGCGGACAGTAGTCGTCCAGAACGTCACCAAGGCGAGGCTGGCGCTGTTGCATCAACGTTCCAGGGCTCCAGAACACACCGCTGCTTGTGGAAAGGAATTGCGAAGGCGAGCGCCATCTTAGCAGAGCTGCTTTTCGGCTGGCAACACCGCCGCTAGAGCGACGCGAGCCACTGCCGGACGTCGGCCAGCCGCGCCGCCACGGCGCCGGGCGCCGTCGATTGCGGCGTCCGCTTCGCGGCCACGGACGCGCCGGGTGTGACGCGCGCGACCACGTCAGGCTCGAACAGCTCGCTCGAGGCGCGCCATTCGGCGAGCGTCATCGACTCGAAGTCGCGCCGCTCGCCGTGGAGCTTGCGGACGAGCGCGCCGACGATTTCGTGCGCGCGGCGGAACGGCACGCCGCGGCCGACGAGATAATCGGCGACGTCCGTCGCCAGCAGGAGGCCCGACGCCGCCAAGGCGGCGGCCTCGCGATTCAGCGTCAGCCCGTTGACCACCGACCGCACAACGCCAAGGCAGCCGGCCAGCGTGTCTTCCGCCCCGAACACGGCTTCTTTGTCTTCCTGCAGATCCTTGTTGTAGCCCGTCGGCAGGCCTTTGATCGTCGTCAACAGGCCCATGAGGTGGCCGATCGCGCGGCCGGATTTGCCGCGCACGAGCTCCAGCGGATCAGGGTTCTTCTTCTGCGGCATCATGCTGCTGCCCGTGCTGAGCGCGTCGGACAGCTCGAAGAACCGATGCTCGTCACCGCACAGGATGATGAAGTCCTCGGCCATGCGGCTCAGATGCACCATCGTCATCGCGCACGCATATAAAAACGTCGCCGCGAAATCGCGATCCGACGAGGCATCCATGCTGTTGTCGACGACGCGCGCGAAGCCGAGGTCGGCGGCGAGCGCGCTGACGTCGATCGCGTAGGCGGTGCCGGCGATCGCGCCGGAGCCGAGCGGCAGCGCGTCGGCTTCGTCGCGCGCGGCCGTGAGCCGCGCGAAGTCACGGCGCCGCGGCGCCCCGGGCGCAAGAAAGAAATGCGCGACGAGGACCGGCTGCGCCGGGCGGAAATGCGTGAACGAGGGCATCAGCGCGTCGCCCGCCGCGGCGGCCTGCGCGGCCAGCGCGTCGACGACGCCCGCGATCGCGCGCTGCAGCATGGGAATGCGGCGGCGCAGATAGAGGCGCAGGTCCAGCGAGACCTGTTCGTTTCGCGAGCGGCCGGTGTGCAGCCGCCGGCCGGCGTCGCCGAGCCGTTCGACGAGAAGGCGCTCGACGAAGCTGTGAACGTCTTCGTCGGGGCCGTCGATGGACGACGCATCGGAGCGGCCGCGGTCGCGCATCGCGGTCAGGGCGTCCGCAATCTGGCGAGCCTCGTCGGCCGACAGCACACCCGCCTTCGCCAGCGCCCGCGCCCACGCCAGGCTCCCCGTGACGTCGTCTTCGAACAGGCGCCGGTCGAAACGGAACGAGGCGCCAAACTCGAACGCTGCGGCATCGGGCGCCGTATCAAATCTTCCCGACCACAAAGTTGTCATGCGACTCCGATTGACGACCAACGACTAACGACTCACGACCAACGACTTCCTCTTCTTGGGCGCTTTCTTGGCGGTACTCTCTACTGGCAGTCCCCAGATCTTGATGAAGCCGGCCGTCGCCGCGTGATCGAACATGTCGCCGGCGTCGTGCGTCGCGAGCGACTGGTCGTAGAGCCCGAACGGCGACTTGCGGCCGACGATCCGGCAGTCGCCCTTGAACAGCTTCAGGCGAATGACGCCGGTGACGCGCTCCTGCACCTTGTCGACGAACGCGTCCATGGCTTCGCGCGTCGGCGTGAACCAGAGGCCGTTGTAGACGAGGTCGGCGTACTTCTGACTGATGTCGCGGCAGAGGCGATCGAGGTCCGCCGTCGTGACGAGCCGCTGCAGCTCTTCGTGCGCCGCGTGAAGCACGACCGCAGCCGGTGCTTCGTAGACTTCGCGCGACTTGATGCCGACGAGGCGGTTCTCAATCAGATCGATGCGCCCGACACCGTTCGCGCCGGCGATCGTGCCCAGACTGGCAATGAGATCGAGCATCGGCATGGCGACGCCGTTGATCGCTGTCGGGACGCCGCGTTCGAACGAGATCTCGACGTACGCCGGTTCATCCGGACAATCGAGCGGCGCTTTGGTCAGCGTGTAGATGTCTTCGGGCGGTTCGTGCCATGGGTCCTCGAGCGCCCCGGCGTCAACCGCACGGCCCCACAGGTTGAAGTCCGTGCTGTAGGGGCTCTCGACGGTCACGGGCACAGGCACGTTGCGCTGGTGCGCGTACTCGATCATCTCCCCACGGGTCATTCCCCATTCACGTCCCGGCGCGATGATCCGGAGGCTCGAGTTCAGCGCGCGCGCCGTGACTTCGAGCCGGACCTGGTCGTTGCCTTTGCCGCTGCAGCCGTGCGCGACGGCGGTCGCGTGTTCGATTTCGGCAATCTCGATCAGCTTCTGCGCGATCAGCGGCCGGGCGAGCGCCGTCGCCAGCGGATACTTGTCTTCATAGAGCGCGTCGGCCTTGAGCGCGCGCAGGACGAAGTCGCGCGCGAATTCCTCGCGCACGTCGAGCACGTGCGCCCGAATCGCGCCGGATGCGAGGGCGCGATCGCGCACCTCCTCCAGTTCGGCGCCCTGCCCGAGGTCCATCGTCACCGTGACGATCTCGGCGCCGTAGCGCTCGGCGAGCCACGGGACGGCCACCGACGTATCCACCCCACCCGAATAGGCGACGACGATGCGCTCGACGCGCGAATCTCTTGTTGATGGCTCAGTCATTCCAGTGTCCCGATGGTTCCGTTACTCGGTTGAGTACTCGCGGAGCCGCTTCACGAGCGCCGTGGCGGCCCGGGCGCCGCGCGCGACGATCAGAATCGTGTCGTCTCCTGCAATCGTGCCGACGGCTTCGGCCAGGCGCGCCCGATCGAGCGCCTCGGCCAGCACCTGCGCCTGCCCGCGCCCGGTCCGGATGACGACGAGCTGCTGGACGCGGTCGACGCTGCGGAGAAAGTCAGCCGCGGCGCGCTCGAGCGCCGTCAGAGCGGTTTCCGGGTCGGGCGCCTCGACGCCGGCGCGCTGATACGCGCCGTCACCTGAGCGCTTGACGAGCCCGAGCTCGGTGATGTCGCGCGAAATCGTCGCCTGCGTCGCGTCGAAGCCCTTATGGTGCAGGCGCTGGCGCAACTCTTCCTGACTGTGGAGCGCCTCGCGGTCCACGAGGTCGAGGATGACGGATTGACGGCGCGCTTTCATGGCGTAAAGGCACTCAGAATACACCGTTTCAGAGGAGGCCGTACATGATTATGCATTGATTCCTATTGAATTAGCAGTACAGGGGGTGTATAAGTATTCTTTCCGATGCATACTGTCGCGCAGCCTACGATGAACACTCCCGGCGCTTCCGACCGTCCCGTCGCGCGCGTCGCCGTCGCCGGGGCCACCGGCTACACCGGCCAGGAGCTGCTGCGGCTGCTCTCGCGCCATCCGGCGGTCGCCCTCGGCGCGGCCATGTCGTCGGGCCAGACGGGCGCCTCGTCTCGGCGGCTGCCTGGGCTGACACGGCTCTGGGACGGCACCATCACGCCGCTCTCGCCCGAGGCGCTGGCCGCCGAGGCCGATATCGTGTTCCTCGCCCTGCCCGACGCCGCGGCAGCGGAGTTGGCGCCGAAGTTATTGAGCGCCGGCGTCCGCGTCATCGACCTGTCCGGGGCGTTCCGGCTGCGCGACGACGGCGTCCGCGCGCGCTGGTATCCGGATACGCACGCGCTGCCCGCGGGCGTCGCCTACGGGCTGACCGAACGCGAGCGTGGCGCCGTGGCGCGCGCGCAGCTGGTCGCCAATCCCGGCTGCTATCCGACGGCGACGCTCCTGGCGCTGGCGCCGCTGGCCATGGCCGGTCTCCTGCTGCCGAACACCGACGTCATCGTCGACGCGAAGTCGGGCGTCTCGGGCGCGGGCAAGACGCCGTCCGAGCGGACGCACTTCTCCGAGATCCACGGCAGCATGTCGGCCTACGGCGTCTTCAGCCACCGCCACGGCGCCGAAATCGACCAGGGCGTGGGCCGGACCGTGACGTTCACGCCGCACCTGGTGCCGCTCGACCGCGGCATTCTCTCGACCATCTACATTCGCGTGGCGCCGGGCACCACCGAGGACGCGCTGGGCGATGTGCTCGAGCAGGCGTACGCGGGCGCGACGTTCGTGCGTCTGGTCGGCTCGTCGTTGCCCGAGATCAAGCACGTGGCGCACACGAATTTCTGCGACATCGGCTGGCGCGTGGATCCGTCGGGGCGCGCGATTCTGGTGTCGGTCATCGACAACCTGCTGAAGGGTGCGTCGGGGCAGGCCGTCCAGAACATGAACGTAATGCTCGGGATCGACGAGCGCACGGCGCTGCTGTGACCGGCCGACCGCTGGTCCTGAAGTTCGGCGGAGAACTACTCGAAGATCGCGCGCGGCTGGCCACGGTCGTCTCGGGCATCGCGGCCATCGCCGCGCGAACGCCGTTGGTCATCGTCCATGGCGGCGGCAAGGAGATCGACGCCGCGCTGAAAGTCGCCGGCATCGAGAAGCGTCAGGTGGACGGTCTTCGGATTACCGACGAAGCGACGCTCGACGTCGTCGTCTCGGTGCTGGCCGGCGTGGTGAACACGCGTTTCGTCGCGGCGCTGAACACGGCCGGCGTCAAGGCCGTTGGACTCACAGGCGCGGATGGATCGTGCGGGCTGTCGGTGCCTGCGCCGCCTCACAAGGCCGTCGACGGCCGCATCGTGGACCTTGGGTGCGTCGGCGTGCCGGATGCGGCCGCCGACATGCGCGTGCTGCAGACGCTGACGCGAGACGGCTTCGTTCCGGTGCTCGCGTGCATCGGCGCCGGACGCGACGGACGGCTGTTCAACGTGAACGCCGACACGTTCGCCGGGCATCTCGCCGCGAAGCTCGGCGCCCGGCGGCTCGTCATCGCCGGTACGACGCCCGGCGTGCTGGACACAGGCGGCGCGACGTTGCCGGCGCTCGGCGCCGACGCGATCGCCCGGCTGGTGAATGACGGGACGGCGACCGCAGGCATGATTGCGAAACTGCGCGCGTGCGAGCACGCGCTGGCGAACGGCGTGGATGACGTGGTGATCGTGGACGGACGGGATCGGGCGGCGCTCGAGTCGGCGGCGGACAGTTCCGCGCCGGCCGCCGCGACGAGAGTGACAAGGATGGTTCCCGCATGACTGTCGCAATGGAAAACGTCGACATCGTCGCGCGCGAGGCGCGGCACGTTCTTCAGACGTACAAGCGCAATCCGGTGACGCTCGTCCGAGGCCAGGGCGTGCGGCTGTTCGACGCCGACGGCCGCGAGTACATCGACCTGTTGTCCGGCATCGGGGTCGCCGCGATCGGACACGCGCATCCGGGGCTCGCGCGCGTGATCGCCGATCAGGCGCAGACGCTGATCCACACGTCGAACCTTTTCTATCACCCGCTGCAGGGCGAGCTCGCCGAGCGGCTGGCGACGCTGTCCGGCCTGCCACGCGCGTTCTTCTGCAACAGCGGCACCGAGGCCGTCGAAGCCTGCCTGAAGTTCGCGCGCCGCTACTGGTTCACCAAGGGCGCGCCGCGGCAGGAGTTCATCGCGCTCGACGAATCGTTCCACGGGCGCACGTTCGGTTCGCTGTCGGTGACGTCGGATCCGCACTATCGCGAGCCGTTCGAGCCGCTGCTGCCGACGGTGAAGTTCGTGAAGACGAACGATCCGGCCGCGCTCGCCGCGGCGGTGTCGACGTCCACGGCCGCGATCATCGCCGAGTCCGTGCTCGGCGAAGGCGGCATCAAGCCGCTGACGCCGGCGTTCGCCGCGGCGATCACAGAGGCGTGCGCGAAGACCGGCGCGCTCTTCATCGCCGACGAAATCCAGAGCGGGCTCGGACGCACCGGCTCGCCGTTCCACTTCCAGGCGCTCGGGCTGAAGCCGCATCTGGTGTCGGTCGGCAAGGCGCTCGGCGGTGGCGTGCCGATCGGCGCGGCGCTCATCAGTCAGGACGTGGCGGATGCGATCAAGTACGGCGATCACGGGACGACGTACGGCGGCAACCTGCTCGCCTGCCGCGCGGCGCTGTTCGTGCTCGGCGAGATTTTCGATCGGGGCGGCGCCGAGAACGTGAAGAAGGTCGGCGCCGTGTTCAAGGCGCGGCTCGACGCGATGGCGGCGAAGCACGCGATCGTCAAGGAAGTGCGTGGATCAGGATTGATGTGGGGCGTCGAGTTGAAGCGTGACGCCTCGGCCATCGTGCCCGCCGGGCTCGCGCAGGGCGTCATCGTCAACCGGACGGCGGAGACCGTGGTCCGCCTGCTTCCGCCGCTCACCATCACGGACGCCGAAGCCAATGAAGGCCTCGGTCGACTCGACGCGGCGCTCGGCGTCGTTGGAGCCCAGGCATGAGCACTGCACGCATCACGCTGCGCACGGCGGACTCTTCGGAAGCGAAGAAGCTGCATGCGTTGATTCAGGCGAATCTCGAGGAAGGCCACCTGCTGCCGCGGACGCTCGGCGAGCTGACTGTGCACGCCAACCGGTTCGTCGTCGCGGTTCGGTCGGGGAAGATCGTCGGCTGCGCCGAACTTGCGCCGCTGAGCCCGCACGTCGCCGAAGTGCGATCGCTCGCTGTGGACACCAGCGCCCGCGGCGGCCACGTCGGCGTGGCGATCGTGGACGAGCTGCGGCGTCGCGCGCGGCGCGAGAGCTTCGAGAAGCTGTGCGCGTTCACGCACGTTCCCGGCTACTTCACGCACATGGGCTTCTCGATCGTGCCGCACACGTGGCTGCCAGAGAAGATCTTCACCGACTGCGTGAAGTGTGACCAGTTCAAGCGCTGCGGGCAATACGCGATGGTCGTCCCGCTCGATTCGGCGTTCGACGCCGTGCACGGGTACGGCGTGCCGACGGTCGCGGCGTTGTCGGCGTGATGGCCGCAACGAAGATTCCTGGCGGCGTGACGACGCCGCGCGGATTCCGCGCGGCGGGCATCAGCGCCGGCATCAAGGCCAGCGGAGCGCCCGACCTCGCGCTGATCGTCTCGGACGTGCCCGCACAGGCGGCGGCCGTCTTCACGACCAACAAGGTGCAGGCCGCCGCGGTCCTCGTCTCGAAAGAACACCTGGCGACCTCCCGCGGCACCGTACGGGCGATTGTCGTCAACAGCGGGTGCGCGAACGCCTGCACGGGCGACGCCGGCCTGAACGCCGCGCGCGACATGGCGTCGGAAACGGCGCGCGTGGTCGGCTGTCCGCCGGAACACGTACTCGTCGCCTCGACCGGAGTCATCGGCGTCGCGCTGCCGATCGAGAAAGTGCGCGCCGGCCTGCCCGTCGCGTTCAAGGCCCTCGGCGCCGATCAAGGCCCCGCTGCGGCGCGCGCGATCATGACGACGGATCTGTCGCCGAAGGAAGCCGCGGCGAGGATCACGATCGGCGGACGCGAGGCCGCCATCGGCGGGATGTGCAAGGGCGCGGGCATGATCGAGCCGAACATGGCCACCATGCTCGGCTTCGTGACGACGGACGCAGCCGTGCCGCAGCGGCTGCTCGAGCGCGCGCTGCGCGAAGCCGTGGACGAATCGTTCAACGCGATTACCGTGGACGGCGATTCGTCGACGAATGACTGCGTGCTGCTGCTCGCCAATGGCGCCAGCGGCGTCGTTGTCGATGACGCGGCGTACGCGACGTTCGTGGAGGGATTGAAGGCCGTCTGCCGCGAGCTGGCCATCGCCATCGTCCGTGGCGGCGAGGGCGCCACCAAGCTCGTCACGGTGAACGTCACGGGCGCCGCCACCAACGCGGACGCGCGCAGGGCGGCGAAAGTGATCGCGAATTCGCTGCTCGTCAAGACGGCCATTCACGGCGGCGATCCGAACTGGGGACGGCTGATTTGCGCGGCGGGACGGGCCGGCGTCGCCTTCGACGCGTCGCACGCCGCTGTCACGATTGGGACCCTCGTGCTGTTCAAGGACGGTCAGCCTCACGACGAGCTCGCGCCGATGGCCGCCGAGTACTTGAAGGGCCAGGACCTGACCGTCGGCGTCGACCTCGGATCGGGGACGGCCTCGTCGACGGTGTGGACGTGCGATCTCAGCGCGGAGTACGTGCGGATCAACGCAGACTATCGAACCTGACGTATGACTCAAGCTACGTCGACGCGCAAGGATTTCCTGTCGGTCCTGGACTTCGACGCGGCCGATCTCGAGCGCTGCCTGCAGCTCGCGGCGCAGCTGAAAGCGGATCGCGGGCTCCGGCGTCACGCGCCGACTGCGAACGCGCTGGACGGGCGCCACGTCGCGATGCTGTTCGACAAGCCGTCGCTGCGCACGCGGTCCACGTTCGAGATCGGGATTCGCGAGCTCGGCGGGCATCTCGTCGCGCTGCAGCCGGACGTCGCGCTCGGCAAGCGCGAGCCGGTCGCCGACGTCGCGCGCAATCTCGAGCGGTGGGTCGACGCCGTCATCATCCGGACGTTCTCGCAGCATCTGCTGCAGGAATTCGCCGCGGCCGCGAAGCGGCTGCACGTCGTCAACGCGCTGACCGATCAGGAGCATCCGTGCCAGGCGATCGCGGATTTCCTGACGCTGCAGGAGCGCTTCGGCCAGTTGCGCGGGCGGACGATTGCGTACGTCGGCGACGGCAACAACGTCGCGACCTCGCTCGCCCATGCGGGGGCGATGCTCGGCGTGCACGTGCACGTCGCGAGCCCGGAGCCCTATCAGCTGCCGCACGCCGTCGTGCAACAGGCGACGGCGGTCGCGCGTCATGGCGCGCGGCTGAGGCTCTTCAGCGAGGCGGCGGACGCCGTCGCGGGCGCGGACGCCGTCTACACCGACACGTGGACGTCGATGGGCCGGGAAGACGAAGCCGCGATGCGGCGCCAGGTGTTCGCGCCGTACCAGGTGAACGACGACCTGATGTCGCTGGCCAAGCCCGGCGCGCTCTTCATGCATTGCCTGCCTGCGCACCGCGGCGAGGAAGTCACGGCCGAGGTGTTCGAGTCCGAGGTGTCGGTGGTCTTCGATCAGTCCGAGAACCGGCTCCACGATCAGAAGGCCCTGCTGCTGATGCTGCTCGCCCCGGCCATCAGCCTCTAGCCCCCAGCCTCCAGCCCCACTAGAATCAACGCGGTCATGTCCTCGGCGACGCCCTGGCTGTCGCACTACGATCCCGGCGTCCCGCCCAGCCTCGCGCCCTACCCGGACCGCACGCTCGTCGATGAGCTCGCGGATGCGGCGCGCGATCGTCCGAAGCGGCCCGCGCTGCTCTTCAAGGGCTCGACGATCACGTACGCGGAGCTCGACCGGCTGAGCGACGCGTGCGCGGCCGCGTTCATCTCGCTCGGCGTGAAGCGCGGCGATCGCATCGCGCTGATGCTGCCGAACTGCCCGCAGTTCTCCATCGCCCAGTTCGCCGCGTGGAAGATCGGGGCCATCGTCGCGCCGCTCAATCCGATCTACACCGAACCGGAGCTCGAGCTCCCGCTGCGCGAGCACGGCGTCGAGACGATTCTCACGCTCACGCGCTACTACGCGCGCATCAAACGCCTGCAGCCGCGGACGCCGCTGCGCCGCGTCATCGCGACCAACATCAAGGAATACTTTCCGGCGTCGCTTCGCGTGCTCTTCACGATGTTCCGCGAAAAGCACGACGGCGACCGCGTCGCGCTCGTGCCCGGCGATCACGACTTCGCCCACTTGCTGCTCGTCAACCGCGGCCGGCGTCCGCCGCGCTGCGAGGTCACGGCGATCGACCCGGCCGTCCTCCTCATGAGCGGCGGCACGACCGGCACGCCGAAGGGCGTGCTCGGCACGCACGGCGCCTACATCGCGGCCGGGCGGCAGGTCGCCGCCTGGATCACGTCCATATCGAATCCAGACGGCGACGTGATCCTCGCGCCTCTTCCGCTGTTCCACGTGTACGCGAACGTCGGCACGCAGGGGCATGCGATGGTGACGCACAGCACCATGGCGCTCGTGCCGAACCCGCGCGACATCGGCGACGTGCTGGCGACCATCAGGCGCGTCAAACCGGCATTCGCGACGTTCGTGCCGACACTCTACATCGCGCTGCTCAATCACCCCGACGTGCAGCGGGGCAAGGTGGACTTCAAGTCGATCAAGATGTGCCTCTCGGGCTCATCGGCGCTGCTCGCCGACACCAAGCAGCGGTTCGAAGCCCTGACCGGCGGACGCATCGTCGAAGGCTACTCGCTGACCGAAGGCATGATGGCGTGCTGCATCAACCCGGTGATCGGCCCGAACAAGCTCGGGTCGGTCGGCCTGCCAGTGCCGGACGTGCACGTACGCATCTTCGACGGCGACCACGGCACGCGTGTGCTCGCCGCCGGCGAGGTCGGCGAAATCGCGATCTCGGCGCCACAGCTGATGGTCGGCTACTGGAATCGCCCCGAGGAAACGTCGGGCGTGCTCCGCGATCACATCGACGAAGGCGGAACGCGCCGCTGGCTGCACACGGGCGACCTTGGCTATCTGGATGACGAAGGCTATCTCTTCATCGTCGATCGCAAGAAAGATCTGATCAAGACGAGCGGCTTCCAGGTCTGGCCGCGCGAAATCGAGGAAGTGCTGGCGACGCATTCCGCGGTCGATGAAGTGGGCGTCGCCGGCATCGCCGATCCCGCGAAGGGCGAAGCCGTGAAGGCGTGGGTCGTGCTGCGCGCCGGTCATACGGTGACCGAGCACGACCTGCGGATGTTCTGCCGTGACAAACTGGCGCCGTACAAAGTGCCGTCGTCGATCGAATTTCGAAAGGAACTTCCAAAGACAATGGTCGGAAAAGTCCTGAGAAGAGCCTTGAAGGAGCAAACATGAAGGAAGAAGGCAAAAGGAAGAAGGAAGAAGTGAAGTGGAAAGTGCTTCGTAACTTTACTTTTGCCTTTTTCCTTCTTCTTTCTACCTTCTCGGCTGCTGTCAGAGGCGAGGCAGACAAGTACGAGATCTATGCCGTGCGGTTTGCGACCCTCGCGAACTTCCCCGTGTCGAGCCTGATCGCGGGTGCGGACCGCGCGCGGCGGATGGACATCGCGATGATGATCTGGGTGCTCAAGGGCGCCGATGGACGAGTGGCGATCGTCGACTCGGGCTTCCATCGCGAGCAGTACTTCCGCCAGTTCACGGTCAAGGACTACATCACGCCGTCCGACGCCATCGCCCCGCTCGGTGTGAAGCCGGGCGACGTGACGGACATCTTCCTGTCGCACATGCACTGGGATCACGCCGGCGGCATCGATCTCTTTCCGGCGGCGCGCGTATGGCTGCAGAAAGAGGAATACGACTACTACGCCGGCGAGGCGTGGCAGTCCGCGCGAACGCACGGCGGCATCGATGCGGACGACGTGCTGGAGATTGTCAGGCGCAACACGCTGGGCAAAGTGTCGTTTCTCCGCGGCGATGACGAGACGTCGTTGTCCGGAATCGGGTTCGGCATCGGCGGCAAGCACACGTTCGCGTCACAGTTCATCACTGTCACGACGCGTACAAAGACGGTCGTGATCGCGTCGGACAATATGTATCTGTACGAGAACATGGACACGCACAAGGCGATCGCCCAGACGCTCGACGCCGTGTCGAACCTGCGCGCGCAGGACCGCATGCGGTCGCTCGCGAGCGATCCGCGACTCGTCGTCCCTGGTCACGATCCCGCAGTGTTCGATCGCTTTACAAGAGTCACCGATCGCATCGTGCGAATCGAGTAACGACCGCGTCACCGCTCCGTCTTCCTATCGCGTAAATGGTTACGGCGATGGTGAAGACCGCTGGGACGAGATCCTCCGCAACATATTCAAAACGTGGCGTCGGAGTTTCGGCACGCGACTTGCCACTCCTGCGTTCATGACGAGATTCTTACTTCGAGCAGGTCTTCTGACAGTCATTGGCTGCGCCGTCGCGTGCGGCTCCAGTCCATCATCTCCATCGTCGACGGTCAGCGCGGACGTGACGATTCAAATCCAGGGCGATCGGGGCATCCAGTCGTTCGCTCCCAGTCCGACGACGATGCGCGTCGGGCAAACCGTGGCGTGGAAGAATGGCGATTCGACGGCGCATGACGCGACACAGGATGGGTCGCGGTTCGCGACGGGCACGATCAACGCGGGCGCGACCAGCAATCCGGTCACGATGAGCACGGCCGGGACATTCACGTATCACTGCACGATCCATCCCGGCATGATCGGGACGATCACCGTGCAGTGAGCCGCTTGCCTTTGATCAGCACGTCGACCGAATCGGGCCGGCCGTTCACGAAGTCGATGCGTGTGAGGCCATCCGGCGTCTGACGGACGACTGCGGGAATCGACAGCCACCTGAGATACCAGCCACGCGGCAGCACCACCGAGTTGCGCGGGCGGCCGAGGCTGCGATCGAGGACGAACTCGTCGCCCTCGAGGCGGTAGCTCTGTGGCGCGGTGTACGTCTCGGACAACCTGAGCCGCACCGACTGGCCCTTCTTGATTGGCGCGAAGTGCGTAACGACCACTTCTTGATCCGGAGCCACTTGCTCACCGCCCGTGCTGATGCCGGCGGCTTTCATCTGCGCGCCAGTCAGGATCTCGGCCTTCAGGTTCTCGCCGGTATCGAGAATCCGGCCGGACGGTTTCGAGACCTTGCTGCCCGTCCTGACGACGTTCAGGTACTTGTCCACGCCTTCACGCGACTCGGTGTAGTCGTGGTACAGGCTGAACGCGTTCGTCTCCGGTGACTGCAGGAAGTACACGATGTCGCGATCTTGATGCGCGCGCTCGGACAACCGCGCTCGTTCGGCCGGTCCCTGCGAGGGCGGCGGCTCCCAGCTGCGGGCGTTGGTGAGGGGACGCGGCTTCGCGGCGTCGCCGGTCGGCGCGCCGGGCTTGGCTTTGACGATCAGCGCCGCGGCGCCAGGCGCCTGATGCATGAAGCTGATCCGGAGGCGGCCATCCGGCTCCGACGTCACTTGCGACGGGACGTTGCAGTCGGTCAGCTGATAACCCGCCGGCAGCACGACGGAGTTGCGGCGGATGCCGAGCGGCCGATCGAACACGATGCCATCGTCTTTGCGGAAATAGCTTTTCGGATCCTTGTAGGTCTTGACGATGCGCACGCGTGCCTGGCCGCCATCGGGCGGCACAGGCCGCGCGAGGTGGACTTCGATGTAGTCGCTTTCGAGATCCGCGTTGCCGAGGCCGTGCGCCTTCGCCTGCGCGCCGGTGATCTGTTCGAACTTCAGCGGCGCGCCGGTCATCATGTCGTAGACCGCTTCGTCGCTCGCGACGCTGCCCTTGCGAATCGGATTCCAGAACGACGTCGCGCCGGTCGTCGTCGCGGTGACTTCGTAGTCGATCTTGAAGGACGCCGTGTCCGGCGCGAGCAGTTCGTAAAGTGTGTACTCGTCCTGCTGCGTCTGGCGCACCTGTGCGTGTGGCAACGCGGTCAGCCAGACAAGAGCGACGGTGGCCACGAAGACACGAAAACACGAAGAAGAGAAAGAAGAAGAACGCATTGGGTGCTCCTGTTATCGCTTTCGAGAAAAAGACATTGCGGCGCCGAAGGCCGACGCGGGCGAGCGCTGAAGCCATTGCCTGAGTTCGCTCGTCGTCGACGAGACGACGACGTTGCGGCGGTCGTCAATCGACACGCCGAGCCGGCCGAGTGTTTTCGCCTTGAGCGCGGCGGTCCACCATTCGTAGTCGAGGTCAGCAGCCGTCAGCGTATCGCCGTCGAGCGTGATGCGGAAGACACCGTGGACCGGAACGAGATACGGACCATAGTCCGCGCCACGCATTTCAGTCAGATCGAGATAGCGGGCCGCGCCGATCTTCGTCAGGTTGCCCTGGAACGTCCGCGTCGCGGCGTGATCGGTGTAGATGATCTTGTAGGATCGCCACTGCGCCTTCTCGACGTTCGCCGACGTCTGGTCATCGGCGTTCTCCCACTGCCCCACCAGCGCCTCGTCGAACGCGACCGATGCGTCGTCGTAGACCGGTTGAAGCGAGAGAACGAGACAGCCGCTCGAGGCGAACGAGGCGAGCAGGAGTGCGGAGAGGACCGCGCGACGCACGGCCGCAGTATACCCCCGCGTCCCCTCGCCTCACGATGCCCGTGCCCGCCCGCGGACCGTGACCACGGCGGACGCCAGCAGATACAGCGACGGGTAAATCACCGAGGAGGTAGCCGCCGTCCACCCACGTCGCCGTCACAGTGAGCGCGGCGATCCAGAGCCTTCAGGAGGGCGTCTACTTCGATTTGGTCTTGCTTGCGGCCTCGCGCTCTTCAGCGCGGTGCCCGCGCAGCATGTCGGGGATCGCTTCGTTCCCCTCGTGGCACGCGTACTCGTAGATATTCTCGTTCTTCGCCTTGAGCGGGATCATGCCCGTCCACGGCGCGGTCCACGTGGTCGCGTCGTCCACTGTGAATTCGTAATTGAGGACGTCGGCGCTGACGCGCGTGATCCGCTCGGTGAGATGCAGGTTCTCGTGCGCGCCCATGAACTCGCTCTTGGTCGAGAAGTTCGTCGTGTCGATGACGAGCGTGTCGCCTTCCCAGTGTCCGCGCGAATCGCCGTTCCAGAGGCGGATGCTCTTGTCCAGGTGCGGCCGTCCGTCCAGCGGGATGATGCGCGCGTCGTGCGCCATCTCGTTCATAATCGTCACGTAGCCGGGCGCCTGCACGATCTGCAGGTAGCTGTTGTAGCCCGACTGCAGCCGTGGAAGACCGAAGTTCACGCACCGCTCGCCTGGCGGGAAGACTTCGGGATCTTCGAAGGCGTGTTCGCGGCGATGCGCGATCTCGGCCGCGCGGCGCTTCTGCGCCTCGGGCGTCATGGGCGGAATCCGTCCATCGCGAGGATTGGTCACGATCGACGTCCGCCGGTCGTGCCAGTCGCGCTCGACGACCCAGAACTGGTTGTAGTTGCCGGTGCCGGGGTCGTACGACCCGGGTTTCGCCTGCTGGTTGAGCACGGCCGTAATGAAGCCGTCGCCGAACTGCGCGTCGCCGTCGTTCTCGGTAATCTGCGCCGCGAACTTCTGCAGGTCGGCGACTTCTGCGTCGGTGAGACGCTCCTTGTTTTCCCACTGCTTCGGGCGCTGCAGCGGCGTCACCGTGTTGTTCGCCCAGACGCCTTGAAGATCCGGATGGCCGTCAGGCGTGCGCTCGGCGACCCAGGCGCGCGGAGCCGCAGTGGCTCGCCTTTCAGGAGCCTGGGCCCCGATGGCCACGGCGCCCGCCGCGAGTCCGCAGGCGAGCAGAACGCCAAACGCCGAACGGTGTCGCAGAACCATGCAGCCTCCTTCGCGATCGCGCAGCGTCAAATATAATCTGAAATCTGCCCTCTGAAATCTGCAATCCGAACATTTACTGCAGCTCCGCGTTCCGTGTTTCAGGAATCCAGATCCACATCACGGCGGCCAGCAGGAACGCCGATCCGGCGACGGCAAACGCCGCAAAGAAGCCGCTCGACGCCGCCAGCGACCCGACGATGAACGGCGCGGCGGCGCTCGCGAGGCGGCCGGTGTTGTAGCACACGCCGGCCGCCGTGGCGCGGACCGCCGTCGGATACAGCTCGACGATGACCGCGCCGAAGCCGCTGTAATAGCCGGTCCCGAAGAACGCGACAAGCGGGCCGAGCACGAGGAGGAGCGCCGGCGTCTTGAGAAACCCGTACAGCGGCAGCAGCAGGCTCGCGGCGAGGATGAACGACACGTACGATTTCTTCCGGCCCACGGCGTCGGCGATGTACCCGAAGCTCACATAGCCGAGCCACATTCCGGTCTGCATGAGGATCACGAACAGCGACATGACGGACGAGGACAAGCCGATGCCGCCGCGCTCGGGTCCGAGCGCGAGATAGGACGGCACCCAGCTGTTGAGGCCCCACCAACCGAACAGCGTGCACGCGTTCATCAGCGTGACAACGATCGTGACTTTCGCGATCCGCGGCGTGAAGAGCAGGCTGATGCGGCCGCGGTCGGCCTTCGCCCCCTCGAGCCAGATCTTCGGCTCCTCGACCCTCCGTTGAATCCACAGCGTAAGGAGTGCCGGGAGCACGCCGACGAAGAACACGCCGCGCCAGCCCCAGATCGGCATCACGATCAGATTCACGAGCGCGGCGAACCCATAGCCGATCGCCCACGAGCTCTGCACGAACGCAAGCGCCTTGCCGCGGTGCCTCGCGGGAAACGACTCGGAGACGAGCGCGGCGCCGGTGCCCCACTCGCCGCCCATGCCGAGGCCGAGGAACACGCGGAAGATGGCGAGCTGGACGACGGTCTGCGCGAAGCCGCACGCGGCAGTGAAGATGGAGTACATGAGGATCGCGGCCATCAGCGCGCGCTTGCGGCCAAGACGATCCGCGATGACCGCGAACACGATGCCGCCCGCGGCCGCGGCGAGCTGCGTGATCGATCCGAGCAGGCCGTTGGTCTGGAACGACAGGTGAAGCGTGGGATCGCTGATGAGCGCGGCGCCCACCATGGCGAAGAGCATGACGTCGAACGAATCGAGCATCCAGCCGAGGGCCGCGGCCGTGAACGCGCGTCTGGCGCGGGAATCGGCCTCCACCCACCAAGTCAGGAGGCCGTCGCGATGGCTAGGGGCTGGGGGCTGAGGGCTGGCGGTCAAGATGGCTGAGGGCTAAGGGCTGAAGGCTGACGGCGGAGAGCTACGCCGCTCCAATGGCTCTGACGGTAACACCGACCGCCTCGAGGCCGGCGCGAATTTTCAGGGCGAGATCGTCCGATCCTGGCGTGTCGCCGTGCACGCAGATCGTGTCGGCGTCGAGCGTCACGACGCTGCCGTCGATCGCGACGACCGTGCGATCTTTCACCATCCGGACCGCACGCGCGACGACGGCGGCCGCGTCGTGGATCACCGAGCCCGGCTTGCGGCGCGACGCGAGCGAGCCGTCAGCCTCGTACGCGCGATCGGCGAAGACTTCGGCGGCGACGCGGAGTCCAGCTGCGCGGCCGGCGTTGAGGATCTCCGAGCCGGGCAGGCCAAAGAGAATCAGCGACCTGTCGAACGCGGCCACGGCACGCGCGATCGCGGCGGCAAGCTCGGCGTTCCGCACCGCCATGTTGAAGAGCGCCCCGTGTGGCTTCACGTGCTGCAGCGTCACGCCTTCGGATGATGCGACGCCGGCGACGGCCGCGACTTGATACAGGACGAGATCTTCGGCTTCCTTCGGCGTGACGTTCATCTCGCGCCGGCCGAAGCCGACGAGATCCGCGAAACCAGGATGCGCGCCGACCGCGACGCCGTGGGTCTTCGCAAGGCGAATCGTCTCGCGCAGCACGGATGGATCGCCCGCGTGAAATCCGGCGGCGACGTTGGCGGACGTGATCGATTTCATCAAACCCGCGTCGTGGCCGATCGTGTAGGCGCCAAACGACTCGCCCATGTCGGAGTTGATGTCGATACGCATAAGGTCGCGTGGGGCGGGTAGGGCTGCCTTACCTGCTCTACCGGCTTCCCTCCGTCGTCGTCTTGTCGCCGGCCTTCTCCGGCTTCGGCGGCCGCGGACGGTTTATCGTCAGGCTCACGCCGCGCCAGAACGGATCGACCTTGCGTTCGATCTCATGATGGCCCTGGACGAGATAGTCGAGGATCGCCTTGTCCCACTGCAGGCCGGCGTTCGCGACGAGCTTCATCCAGTCGCCGCGCGCGGTCTCGTCCGGCGCCTCGGTGACGCCATCCCAGATCGTCACGTTCGGCTGCCGCGTCATGAAGTCCTGGCTCGTCGGGTTCGCGCGCGCGCCCTTGATCGACTTGTAGATCAGCACGCCGTTGGTGAAGTCCAGCTTGAAGTTCTTCGAGTCGAAGTCGAAGCTGTACCGCTTGTAACGATCGTACGCGCGCTCGTTCAGCGCCACAGTACCCGGCACCTGCTTCGCGTACTCCGTGATCATGTTGAGCAGCTTCATCTGCTCGTCCTTGTGCCGCGGGTACCGCGGATCGTCGAGCCAGCCGAAGCCCGGCATCCACCAGCCGCGCATGGACCAGTAGTCGCGCGTCTCGACTGCTCGCGTCCGCACCCACGCGGCGTACTCGGAGAAGATCTGCACCCACTCGTGCGACGGGTAGCCGTGCGGGTTCAGGAAAATATCCGGCAGCCACGTACGCCAGATCTTTGGACGGATGCCGCTCTCCGGATAGATCGGATCCGGATCCCACTGCGCTGTCGTCACGTCGACGCCGAGCGAACCGAGGTAGCCGGCGTGGAGCATGTACGTCGGGTTGATCTTCTGCAGGTCGTAGGCGAGCTGCGCGCCGTCGGCGTTCGTGATCGGATGCACGACGACGTTGACCTTGTTCAGCTTGTCGCGGTACGCGGGATCGGTAAGGAGTAGTTCCGCCATCTTCAGCACGTGACTCGTCGACGAGACTTCGTTCGCGTGCTGACGGGCCGAGTACACGATCGTCGGCTTCAGCGTCGTCTGCTTGGCCTGGGACCAGTGCGACGCCTCGACCGGCGGCATGAGGTCCATCGCCCAGATGTCCTTGCCGAGATAGCTCTGGCCGACCTTGTAGACGCTCGCCTCTTTGAACGTCGACATCCTGGCGAGAATCTCATTCGCTTCTGACGGCGGGATCGGCGTATCCCACTGGACGAGATTACTCGCGGGCATTGAGCCCGCGGAGAGGACCCGCCCTACATCTCTAATGTTCGGGTACGGCGCGGGCAGGCCGTTCGAGTCGAGCGTCGACACGATCTCGGTGCCGGGCTTGCTCTCGTGCTCCCAGCCGATCGTCACGCGCAACGCGCCGAGGTCGTGGTACGACAGCGCGTCGCGATACAGCCGCGCCGCGTGAAGCTTCGCGAGATTCGCGAAGACGGCGCTGACCTGCTCGGCGGAGAGCATCGTGCGATCGACGCGCTCGTCGGCCGTGCGCGTGATCAGCGCGTCGCGCTCGTCCTTCTCGGTGTCGACCTTGACACGCAGCTCGAGCCGCTCGATACCCTCGCGTCCGGCGCGGACCGACGCCGCGAGCGTCTGCGGCCGATCGACGGCGATCTTCGGGATGTCGAGGTGCACTTCGCCTCGTGCGCCATTGCGCTCGACGTACTCGATGACGACCGACGGCCGCGCCGCGTCGAAGCCGGTGACAGTGATCTTCGCGTGGCCGGGCTTGCCGTCGGCCTTCGGATGCATGATCGGAATGATCCGGCCGGGATACGCGAGCCCGGCGCCGCGCGTGAAGCGGCCCATCACGTCGAAGAAGTGAATCGTGTTGAAGTAGATTTCCTCGTGCAGCGCCTCCATCGACGAGATCTGCTCCTCGTCGACCGGCAGCCGGTACTCCGGCTCGCTCATCGCGAGGTCGACGGTCAGCTCCCCGAAGAACGGCGCGTCCTCCGCGCGCGGCTTCCCGTTGCCGAGCGCCATGACGTGATCGTAGAGCGCGGGCAGCGTCTTCGACTGGAAGCGATCCCAGAACCGCTCGGGATCGGTTTCGATGCGATCGTCGACGATCGTCCGGTCCGCGACGTTCGCCTTGAGCCACCCGGTCGTCACGCGGACGTGCTCGTAGTCCGGAAAGCGATCGAAGAACGCGCGCTCGACGATTGTGGGCTCGAACCGACGACGCAGCAATTCGGACCCATTCGCCGCACTGGCAATCACTTCGTACGATGGCGATCCGACCGGCGTCATCTCGAAATGAATCTTCTTCAGATCGATCTTGAGCTCCTGCGACAGGATCTCGTCGATCGGGTAGATCTCGAGCAGCCAACGGCTCGGCGCGAACATGCCCTGCTGCTTCCAGCCGCCCGGCGGGCCGAGCTCCGCGAACTTGATGGTGATCTGATCGACGGGCCTGCCGACGAGTTCGGGCCGCACGACGTCGTACAGCCAGCTGTAGCCTTGCTTGTACGCCGAGAGCACGGTCACGGTCGTCGCTTTCTCGTCCGCGCCGGCGGCAATCAACTCGGTGCGCGCCTTCTGCGCGATCTCGCGGCGCACCTCCGGCGGCTCGCTCAGGCGCGCGTCGATCGCGACCGCCTGCTTCTTCTTGACGGCTTTCAGCGCCGGGATGACGTGCGCGCGCAGTTTCGTCCAGAACTCGTCGACTTCGGACGGAATGTCGAAATCATCGGTGACGAGCGCGCGGCCTCTCTGGACGTCGAGATTCTGCACGTCGACGACGGGCGGCGACGTCGTCTTGAGCTTCGCGACGGCTTCCTGCGTGACGACGTCGGCGAGGCCGTCGGCGGCTTTCTCGACGAACACTTTCACGTGCGCCGACGACAGGTCCTTGTCTTGCAGTTTCTCCGCGAGCTTGTCGAGCTTGTACAGGCTCATCGATGCCTGACCGGCCGGCGATCGTCCCGCGACAAACTTTCGAAGGTCGTCCTCCACATCGTCGAGCGTCGTGCGATCCTTGCCGCGCGCCCAGATGTGCGGCAGCTTCTCGGCAAGCTGATGCACGGCGCGGTCGACGCCCGCGGAATCGCCGCCAGTCACGATCAGCGCGCTCTTCTCACCGAACGCCTTCTTCACCAGCTGAATCAGTCCTTCGCCCGGCTGCAGCGCCGGGCGCTCCCATTTGTGATTCTTGATGAGCTGGTCAACGGTCGGATGTGACACGCCGATGAGCACGAGGATCGGCTCGCTCTCCGGCGCGGTGAGCGCCGTTGCAGGCTTGGCGATCGGCAATGAGACACCCGTTGATTCGAGGCCGAGCCGCGCGGCGAGATCGACGACGCCGTCGCTGCCGTCGCCGTCGGCGCTGAGCAGGACGTCGACGCGATCCGGAATCAGGTTGTTGTCAGAATCCGCCAGCGCGCCCTCATTCGCGTAGAAACTGGAGAGGTCGAAATTCTCCTTCGCGCCGCCGCCAGGACGCCGCGCGGGCGGCTGCGCCGCCGCCTCGGGCGCTGCCGCTGCGGGCAAGTCGACGGTCGTGATGCCGCCGGCCGGCGCGCGCAGCCGAAACCGCACGTTGCGGACGTTCGCGTACGACAGCGCGCGTTTCGGATCGGACTTGCTCGTCGCCTTGAATTGATTGAGCGCCACCTGTGCCTTCACGAGGTCGCCCGCCGCCAGCTGCACGTCGACGACGACCCGCTCCGCGCCGTCCAGGTTGAACCGAACGAAGATCCCTGACGCAACGACCGCCGAGGGCGTCAGGCCTTTTCCGGTGAGCCATCGCTTCACGTCAGCCGCGATCTTGTCGGTCGTCGCGCCCTTCTGATCCCACACGTACGGCAGATGACCCGCCAGCGACACCGCCGCCGCTTCGACGCCGTCATCGTCGCCGCCGAGGACCGCAACTGCGGGTTGACTGCCGATGGTGAACGCGGCGACGAGCCCATCGCCTGCTTTCAGCGTTCCGCCGCCGAGCGACTGCACGGTCACGCCCGACGTCGCGAGCGATTTCGCGCCGACGAAGATCGCGCCGCCGCTTCCGCTCGGCTGAAAGCCTCGCGCTACGTCGCCCCCCGTGGTGTCCGGCTTCAGCCGGACCAGTGGGAGATTCATCGCCGACGTCTCGAAGCCGAGCCTCGCGGTGACATCAGCCGCGGCGGCCAGCTCGCCCGCGGTCGGATGCTCCGGCATCGCGAGGCGCGCGTCGACGAAATCGATGACGCCATCGGCGTTGCGGTCCTGAAAGACGACGCCGGCCTTGAAGAAATCGGAGAGCGCTGCGGGGGTCGAAGGACTCTCAGCGGCGCGCTGACCGGCGCCGGAGAGGGGGCACAGTGCGGCCAGGCCGAGAGCGAGCAGGGGGAGGCGCGTGGTCACGCCAAGAATCTACCAGTACAAACAAAAGAGCACCGCGTCATTGCGATGC
>Ga0326726_10000223_pt1 | contig 54518 bp, 54 predicted proteins | sample MHFenrmetagenome_2_FD_207603 | JGI IMG/M metagenome (GOLD analysis project Ga0326726, IMG submission 207603) | Lab enriched peat soil microbial communities from Michigan Hollow, Ithaca, NY, United States - MHF15MN | ecosystem: Environmental > Terrestrial > Soil > Wetlands > Peat | place: USA... | reverse complement strand
GGTGAAGTTCTGATGGTCGGATAGGGGAGCACGTATGGCTCGATCAAGAGTGCCGTCATGGCCCTCCGGGCGATGGGACATCAGGTTTCGTATGTCCACCTCCGCTACATCAGCCCCTTCCCTGCCAACCTGGGCGCAATTCTGAAAAGGTTTTCAACAGTCATCGTCCCGGAAATCAACAGCGGTCAGCTTAGCCAGCTGCTGCGCGCCGAGTTCCTGGTCAAAACCATCGGCTTCAATGTTGTCCGGGGGCTGCCGTTGCGCTCTGAAGAGATCGAAGAGTTTGTCATGCAATACCTGGGAGGGAATCACCATGGCTGAGACGAAGGATCTTCAGGCGCCTGCAAAACTCAACATCAAAGATTTTCAAACCGACCAGGATGTACGCTGGTGTCCGGGATGCGGGGACTATTCGATTCTCGCTCAGGTCCAGCGCGTGTTCCCTGAGTTCAATCACCTGCGCGAAGAATACGTGGCAGTTTCCGGGATTGGCTGTTCAAGCCGCTTCCCCTATTATCTGAACATTTACGGAATCCACGGCATCCATGGTCGCGCGCCTGCAATCGCAGCGGGAGTGAAGATGGCGAATCCGAGGCTTGATGTCTGGGTCGCGACGGGCGATGGCGACGGCCTCAGCATCGGCGGAAATCACATGATTCACATGCTTCGCCGTAACTTCAACATCAAGGTGTTGCTGTTCAACAACCAGATCTACGGCCTGACGAAGGGACAGTATTCCCCCACGTCGGTTCTTGGACAAGTGACAAAATCGACACCGTACGGTGTTATCGATTCGCCTTTCATCCCGGTATCCCTTGCACTCGGGGCGCAAGCGACGTTCGTTGCGCGCACCATTGACCGCGATCCGAAGCACCTCCAGGAAATGGTTCGGAGAGCCGAGCGTCATCACGGAGCGGCTTTCGTGGAAATCTATCAGAACTGCAACGTGTTCAACGATGGAGCATTCTCTGCGTTCACGGAGAAAGAGACGAAGGATGACACCATAGTATATCTTGAACACGGAAAACCCCTCGTGTTTGGCAAGCAGCGGGAGAAGGGAATCCGGTTGGACGGCTTCACCCCTCAGGTCGTCTCGATCTCGGGGGGAGCTTACTCGGCGAGCGACCTGCTGGTTCACAACGAGAATGACTCTACGCTGGCGTTCATCCTTGCGAATATGATCCACGACACGTCGCTTCCACGGCCCATGGGGGTGTTTCTCTCACTCGAACATCTGACGTACGAGGATCAGATGGAATCTCAGATAGCAATGGTGAAAAAATCGAAAGGCCCCGGGGACCTGCAGAAGCTCCTCGACGGAGAGGAAGTCTGGATCATTCCCTGACCAAACAGCAGACACGGCATCAAACCCCTGCTCCTGAAACGGACGGGGGTTTTTTGTTGTCCTGCAATTCTCTATATTTACTCGTCCTGATACTATGACTTCCTCCGTAGATGGATTGAACGCAGCACTTGACGTTGCGATCCAGATACTCCGCACGCACCAGCGATTCGTGCTGACCACTCACGTCAATCCCGACGGCGACGGATTGGGATCGGAGTTTGCACTCGCTTCCTGGCTGCATACGATGGGGAAGGACGTCCGGATCGTCAACTGCAGCCCCACACCGGTCGTTTATGATTTTCTCGACCCCGAGAAGAGCGTACTCTGCTTTGACCCGCAGCGGGACTCTTCCCTTCTCTCCTCCGCAGATGTCATCGTCATGCTTGATACGAACGACCCGTCACGCTTGAGGTCAATGCAGGATGCTTACCTCAGCAGCCCAGCACGCAAGATCTGCATTGACCACCACCTGGATGCCAGCTCCTTCGCAGATGACTTCGTTATCGACTCAGAGGCCACTTCCACAGGTGAGCTCGTCTACCGCCTTTTGCAGCAAAGCCGGGATGCCGCTATCACCGCTGAAATCGCGTCTGCACTCTACTGCGCCATTATGACGGATACGGGGTCGTTCCGCTACCCGCGTGTGGATGCAGAGACTCACCAGATCGTCGCGGACCTCATTGAGCATGGTGCGGATCCTGTCGGCATTTATGGCGAGGTGTTCGAACGTTGGACAAACGGTCGAATTCATCTTTTGGGTGAGGCCCTGGCATCGATGGATGTCATGTACGACGGTCAGCTCGCTCATCTGAGCATTACAAGGGAAATGCTTCAACGGACAGGCACGTTGGAGGAGGACACCGACAACTTTACTGTATATCCCATGAGCCTGAAAGGCGTCAGGATCGGAATCCTCTTCCTTGAACTTAAGAATGGCCTGAAGGTCAGCTTTCGGTCGAAAGGGACAATACCTGTCAACGAGCTCGCCCGTGAATTTGGTGGAAACGGCCACCTCAATGCAGCAGGGGCAAGGATCAGCCATGGGACCCTGGAGCACTATCGTGCCTTGATCGTCTCGGCGGCAAAGTCATACCTTTCACTGGAGCATTCGACATGATCCGGATTGAGGCACGCCAGGAAAGTATCAAGACCATCGCCGTCGATGTCGCGGTCTGGTTCGCGTTTGAGGACAGCGACACTCTCAACGGACAACTCTCAACTCTGCAGAGGCTCGTCGGTGAACAGCTTCTCCCCCCGGAAGGTGTTCCGTTTTCGGGCAAGGAACGACAGGTCCTCACCCTTTTCCCCCGAAAGCTTCGAACCCCCAGGCTCCTGGTGGTTGGTCTAGGCAAAAGCGGAGAAATCTCCGCCGAACGAATCAGGCGCGGCACTGCGATCGCCGCACGAGCTGCACGCGAAATGGATGCACGCAGCGCCGCAGTGATAGAACCTGATCCTTCATTGATCGCGCGCCTTGCCCCCACACCTCGCGAGAACCCGGCGGAAATCCTGGCAACGGCGGCCGCCGAGGGAGCAATTCTTGGATTGTACCGCTTTGAGCGCTACCTCACCCGCCGGGAAGACTGGCACAAAGACCCTGCTGTTCTCTACGTTGTTACCGAGTCCCCGACAAGGCGCCGGGGGATGGTGGTTGGAACAGCCTACGGGCAAATCGCTGCAGGTGCCTGCTGTTTTGCTCGTGATCTCGTCAATGCCCCCGGCAATGAGATCTATCCGGAAACGCTCGCTCAGGCAGCGAGAAAGGCGGGCAAGAAATCGGGATTCAAAGTTGCCGTGCTCGACGAACGCAAGATCAGGGCCGAGCACATGGGGGGACTACTGGGCGTTTCCAGAGGAAGTCATCACCCTCCCCGATTTGTTATCATGGAGTATCATGGTGGGCCGCGCCGGCAAAAACCCGTCGTTCTCGTCGGCAAAGGAGTGACGTTTGATGCGGGAGGCATATCAATCAAACCTTCGGACGGCATGGCAGAAATGAAAATGGACATGTCCGGAGCAGCTGTGGTCATCGCGACAATACAGGCCGCCTCCAGCCTGAAACTCCCCCTGAATCTCGTGGGCCTTGTTCCCGCAACAGAGAATCTCCCCGGAGGATCCGCATTTAAACCCGGCGACATTCTTGTTCATCAAAATGGGATGACATCCGAGATTGACAATACAGATGCCGAAGGGAGACTCATCCTCGCCGATGCACTTGCATTCGCCTCGCGGTATACGCCGGAGGTTGTCATTGATCTTGCAACCCTCACAGGCGCCGTGGTTGTGGCTCTCGGCCACATCGTCACCGGCATGATGGGGAATGATCATGCAATCATGGAGGGCCTGAGGGAATCAGGCGAAAGGACATACGAACGCGTGTGGGAGCTTCCCCTGTTTGAAGAGTACGACCGGCTGATAAAAAGTGATGTCGCCGATGTGAAAAACACAGGCGGAAGGTGGGGAGGGGCAATCTCTGCGGCCATGTTTCTCAAGAGATTCATTGGCGAGTATCCATGGGTTCATCTTGACATCGCCGGGACTGCAATGCTCCCTGAGGCGACTGACTATGCGCCCCGCGGTGGATCGGGGGTGGGGGTACGACTCCTCCTGGACTTCCTTCGCCGGCGCGCTGTAATATGATCGAACAGCACGGAGGAGGATACAAGGTGCGTATTTTCTTACTCATAGAAGCAGCGGTCCTCTGTTCATTGCAGGGAACTGCCCAACCGCGGATCGGCCCGATCGAACGCGAGGCCGGTCCTCAGGCTATCCTGTTTGAAGCCGTCAGCCTGCCGATTGGGGGCGATTCCCTCCACGGGCGGGTCGACGTTCAGTACCGCATCGACCGCGAATTCTTCGTTCCAGTCAGAAATCCGGAAGGCGATTCCCTGACGATGTTCCAGCGCCGGGGGGACATCCTCGTCGAACTCTTCGACACAACCGGCACGGCCGCCGGGCGAGCCCTGCACCACATCGCCATACCTGAAGAAAACGCTGAGCGCCGTCCCTCGGGATCGGCATGGGAACAGGGAATCCTGTCGATAACTGTCCCTCCCGGGACCTATCATCTGCACCTGACGGTCGACGATCTCGAGTCAAAAAGGGAATTCATTGACAAGAAGGTCAGCATCAAAGTTCCGGCGAAGAACACCGGCGACCATTTGGCCACGGCATTCCTCATTGAGCCTCCTGACTCGTTGCTCCCTGCAACACTCGCGCCGTTGGATTTCGGAGGCGGGATGCTGTTTGGCAAACCTTCTGCACTGGTGACTATCTGGGAACAGGAATCCTCTGATAGCCTGGTCAGGGCGACGATTTCAATCGCTCAAAATCCGCCGGCACCCGAGGACGAGCAGTTCCTGCCGGCAAAGACGGAGCAACCAATCCGGCTGTTCAGAGGCGTTGTCCTGACGCCGTCAGAAAATGAGTGCCGGTATGCATTGACCGGGACTCCCTCCGGCAGAACGGTTATGGCAATCGTCCCGATCGCAACTGAACGATTGCTCCTGAGATCGTTTACCTTCGATATCACCCTTGATGCGGGACGCCTTCACAAGGAGATTCATCAAAGCGTCCGGGCCATCTGGCCGGATATGCCGTTCTCGCTGAGAGACATCAATTACGCGCTTGATGCCCTGAAATACATTACGCGTGAAGAGGAACTTGATTCCCTGCGCCAGGGCGATCTTGAAGAACGTAGAATGCATCTTGAGACCTTCTGGCGCAGCAAGGATCGCTCTCCGGGTACGGCCGTTAATGAGGTGATGACCGAATACTACCGCCGCGTTGACCATGCCGTGCGCACCTTTGGTACCCTGCGCCAGCCGGATGGTTTTCGCTCGGATCGCGGCAAGGTGTACATTCTGTATGGCCCACCCACGAAGACCGATCGCATGCTCGATCCCGACGCCGGTTTCAGGGAGGTCTGGATCTACGAGCGGCTGAACAAGAAGTTCACATTTGCCGACGAGAATAAATCCGGAAACTACGTGCTTGTAAACACTTCCACGCTATGAAAAAGACCATTGCGATCACGGTGGGAGATTATAATGGCATCGGGCCTGAGGTCTCCCTCAAGACGATCGCGCGAAGTGATATACGCAGGGTTTGCACTCCTGTCCTGATCGGCCCCGGCGAAGTTTTTGAGCGAATGAGCAGCCGGCTGCACCTCGGATTGCGGTTTCATCCGTACAGCGCATCAACTCCCGCCGGTACTTCAATTGCCGTCCTCGAGCCCTCTGTGAGTGTGCCGGTGTCGATACGTCCCGGCGTACTCTCTGCGCGGGCAGGTGCCGCGGCCGGGGCCGCAATCAAGGATGCGGTCCGTTTCGTTTGCAGCGGGGAGGCGGATGGGATGGTCACTGCGCCTGTTTCCAAACTCGCGATGAATCTTGCCGGATTCAAGACGCCCGGCCAGACGGAACTACTTCAACGCCTTACGCACGCACCCCACGTTGCCATGATGCTGGTCCATGATCGGCTGAGAGTTGGTTTGGTAACGATCCACCTCCCCCTCAGACAAGTCGCGCAGAAACTCACTGCCGAGCTCCTGCGTGTGAGAATCTCGGTTATAAGGGATGCTCTCCGTCAGGACTGGAAGATCCCGAGACCGAGGCTCGCCGTTCTGGCTCTGAATCCACATGCGGGCGAAGGAGGAGACCTGGGGCATGAAGAGCAACGGATCATCGTTCCTGTTGTGCTTTCTCTCCGGAAACAGGGTATGTCTCTCGACGGCCCGTTCCCTGCCGACTCGTTTTTCGCCCGGTATCGCCCCGGTTCCTATGATGCCGTCGTCGCAATGTATCACGATCAGGGGCTCATACCCCTAAAGATGTCTGCCGGAGGCACAGCTGTCAACGTCTCCGTTGGCCTTCCCATCGTGAGGACTTCTCCCGACCACGGGACGGCATTTGACATTGCACGCCGTGAAATCGCCGGCGCCACGAGCATGGTTGAAGCCGTCAAACTCGCCGTTATCATCGCACGCAATCGTTCGGGCAAACGGAAGACAGGAACCCGATGATAAAGTTCTCAAATGTCTACGTTGAATTCGATTCTCATGTCGTCCTGAGCAACGTCTCATTGACGGTCAAACCGGGTGAGTTCGTGTTTTTGGTGGGACAGTCGGGATCGGGCAAGACCACGCTTCTCCGTCTGATCTACATGGATATCCTCCCGACCCGGGGACTGGTCACGGTAGGACGTTTTGGATCGGAATCAATCGCACGTCACGACATCCCGCATCTGCGACGCACCCTCGGCGTGGTGTTTCAGGATTTTAAGCTCCTGGAAGACCGCAGCGTCTATGACAACGTCGCCTTCACCCTGCACGTCACGGGCACAAAATCGAGCGAGATCAAAAAAATCGTCATGCAAACCCTCGCGGAACTCGGACTCAGCCACGCCCGCAACAGAATGGTGCACGAGCTCTCCGGAGGAGAACAGCAGAGGGTTTCAATTGCCCGGGCACTTGTCAATAACCCTCACTTTCTTCTGGCAGACGAACCTACCGGAAATCTCGATCCCGTCATTGCACGTGAGATCCTCGGAATCCTCAAAAATATCAACACCCGCGGGACTGCCGTCGTCATGGCAACCCACAACTATGATCTGGTTCGAAAAGGAAGGGAGAGGATTCTGAAGATCGAGGAAGGAGTCGTGCGAGAGGTGCAAGAGGCGTGATCGTGGCACCCGGTCCTATCCGCTGACCGCCTCTACCCGCTTGACTTCGGGAAGGTCGTTCAGGAGCACCCGCTCCACACCCGCCCGAAGGGTCATGACAGACATGGGACAGTAGAGGCATGTCCCCAGCCATTGGAGTTCGAGCGTACCATTGTCTTTCATTCGGAGGAATTTCACATCTCCCCCGTCGGCCTGCAGGTAGGGACGGATTTTTTCGAGCGAACGCTCAAGCCGCGAATTAAAGGATCCCTCGCCGGAATCGGCCGGTGTATCCCCTGAATTCATAATTTGATTTCCACTGCGTGAGCGGCATTCGGTGTGGTATTGCGAATGCTGACCTGCGCCGCGACATTTCGTGCGATGCGACGGATAATATCCGACTGCTGTGGCAACTTTTCATCTGCGACTACAGGCGTTCCCCTGTCACCGCTGACACGAATGCTCGTGAATAATGGAATCTCTCCCAGGAAGGGCACGCCCAGCTGTTCTGCAGCACGCCTCCCTCCCCCGTTGTCAAAGATTTCCTCACGCTGACCGCAGTGTGAGCAGACGTAATAACTCATGTTCTCGACCACGCCGAGAACCGGAACGTTAACTTTGTCAAACATCTTCCACGCCTTGAACGCATCTGCCAGAGATATATCCTGAGGCGTTGTCACGACGACTGCACCCGTCAGCGGGATGGTTTGCACGAGCGTCAGCTGGATATCCCCCGTGCCGGGAGGAAGGTCCATGACAAGGTAGTCGAGCTCCCCCCACTCAACGTCTGACATAAACTGTTTTACAGCTCCACTAACCATCGGGCCGCGCCACACGACCGCCTGCATTGGATCCACGAGAAACCCTATCGACATCACCCGCACTCCCCATTTTTCCATAGGGAGGAGCCGCTCACCGTTCACATGGGGTTTACCCTTGATTCCCATCATCAGGGGAATACTGGGGCCGTACATATCGAGGTCCACAAGTCCAACCTTCGCTCCATCCAGAGCGAGAGCCACAGCGAGGTTGACGGACACTGTGGATTTACCCACACCGCCCTTCCCTGAAGCGACCGCGATAGTATTCTTGACCCCTGTCAGCAAGGAGTCTCTCTGGGGCCGCTCATGCTGGATCACCTTGGAGGTCATCGCAATCCGGACATCACCCACCCCTTCTACCTGGTCGTGGATCGCCCGTTCCGCAGCACCTTTGAGTTCATCGCGTACCGGACACGATGGAGTCGTTAATTCGATCGTCAGCGAAACAGAGCGCCCGTCGATCTTCAGATCTTTGATGAAGTTCAGTGAAACGATGTCTCTGCGGAGATCCGGATCATTCACGCCTCTGAGTGCTTCCAGGACACTTGCCTCGTTTAACGGTCGCATCAACACCTTCCCGTCATGAATATCGATCTGGGCCCACACCGGGCCTGCAGGTAAAACACCATTTCATCATATCACGTTCATTTTCCTGCCGACTTTTTTGAAGGCATCGAGGCCCCGGTCGATATCTCGGATCTCCAGGGCAGCGGAAACCTGGGCCCGGAGCCGCGCCTCTCCTTTCGGCACAACCGGATACCACAGTCCCTTGATATACACACCGGCCTTCAGGAGAGCCTTGCTCATCTCCTGTGCGACGCCGGCTTCTCCCAGCATGATCGGGACGATGGGATGCTCTCCTTCGAGAATCTTGAACCCGAGCCCCACAATTTCCTTTCGAAAATAGGAAGTGTTCTTTTGCATCTTCTTCACAATCGAACGATCCTTTATCAGGAGGTCGAAGGCAGCACCCGCGCCGTACACAATTGCCGGAGGGAGAGAATTGGAGAACACGTAGGTTCGTGCCTTCTGCCGCATGAACGCGATGACATCTTTCCGTCCTGCCAGGTAGCCGCCTGCGGCACCGCCGATTGCCTTTCCGAGTGTCCCGGAGAGTACGTCGATCGCTCCGTGGACCCCCTTTGCCTCCGGGGTGCCCCTTCCGGTTTTGCCGCAGACCCCGATTCCGTGAGAGTCATCGACAAAGACAATCGCGCCATGCGAGCGCGCCGCGGCAACGATTCTATCCAGCGGTGCGAGATCCCCCTCCATGCTGAAGACCCCGTCAGTGGCCACAATGCGCAAACGGTAGTTCTTCGCCGCGTCCTCCCCGAGCATCCTGATGAGGGCATCGACATCTGCGTGAGGGTAGATTTTCTTGTCTGTGGTTTCCGCTTTGCAGAGCCTCTGCCCGTCGATGATGCTGGCATGATTCAGCCGATCGGAATAGATAACATCCCGGTATTCTTCCACTCCCATTTTCTCGTTTGTCAGCGATGCAAAGAATGCCTCATTAGCCGCCCAGCAGGAAGAAAACAAAATTGCGTCCTCGGTGCCCACGAATTTCGCGATCTTCTTTTCCAGGTCAAGATGAATATCCTGCGTTCCGCAGATAAACCGAACCGACGCGACGCCGTAGCCATATTCCTTGATGCCTCTGATTGCCGCTTTCCGCACCGACGGATGGTTGGAGAGCCCCAGGTAGTTGTTCGAGGCAAGCATGACCACTTTTTTCCCCTTCACGCGCACTATGCCGTCCTGCGCACTCTGGAGGGGAACCTCATGCTTGAACGTATTTTCTTCTGTCAGCTGTGCCAGCTCGTGCCGGACAAGCTCTTCAATGGTTGCCATGCGATTTTGCTCCAATACAATTCAGGATATGGAACTCTTTACAAGGCGTGCCGCAAAGGAACCGTCCATTGCGTGTCGGTGCGGGAATGTTTCAACAAAACCTTCGGGATTTACCAGATCGTGGCTTACGTAGTGTGCTGCAGACTCAACCCGGAATTCGGGATGGCGCTGGAGGAACGCCCGGACAACATCCTGATTTTCTTCGGGTTCCATCGTGCAGGTGGAATACACCAGCACCCCTTCCGGCTTCAACAATCTTGCTGCGTTGTCCAGCATCTCGCTCTGAATTGACGCGAGTTTCGCTATGTCCCCCACGTCCCGCTTCCACTTGATATCCGGCTTTTTCGCGAGTACCCCAAGACCTGAACAGGGAGCATCAAGGAGTATCCTGTCCGCCGCTAGTTCATCAAGCGTCAGGGCATCAGCCGCCCGCAGGTTGACGTTTCTTAATCCCAGTCTCTCGCATGAAGCCTTGATGAGATGAAGCTTTGCCTCATACTTGTCGATGGCAACTACCTCGCCTTCATTCTTCATCATCTCGGCCAGATTCGTCGTCTTTCCGCCGGGAGCAGCGCAGAGATCGAGCACCCGGTCCCCCGGTTGCGGGGCGAGGAGCAAACTCGGTAGCGCAGCGCTTTCATCCTGAACCGTGAACATCCCGTTTCGAAAGAGATCCATCTCTCCGATTCGCGCGAGACTCTTCACCTTCACGAAATAGTCGATATGGCTGGACCCCGTGTACTCGATCTTTTGCTGGTCAAGCATGCGCAGGAATAATCCGGGTTCGACTTTGAGTTTGTTGATGCGAAGGGAGAGCACCGGCCTTTCATTGCCTGCCACGAGCAGCTTTTTGGTTTCCTCCGCACCTAACCTGGCGACCCAGCGTCTGACCATCCAGCTGGGGTGCGAATAAAACACTGCCAGATACTGCACGGGGTCCTCCTCCTCCGGAGGATAGCGGATTCCATCCCGGTTTCTGATAATGTTGCGAAGGACGGCATTGACGAGGCCGGCAGGCTTCTCGCCCCGGATCCGTTTGATAAACTCTACTCCTTCGTTGACAGCAGCCGCGGGAGGTATGCGATCGAGAAAAAGAATCTGATACAGCGCAACCCGGAGGGTATTCTTGACGTTAATTTCCGATTTCGAAAAATTGCCGTGCGAGAACCCGTTGAGGACCCAATCAAGGCGGTTTTGCCACCGGAGGACTCCATGGGACAATTCGGTTAAAAGCCCTTTGTCAAGGTCGCCCAGCTCCTGTGTCTTCAGCTCATTGTCCAGCACCTTGTCGAGATATGAATCCGTTCGCTCGACCCGGTTCAGGATTTTCACCGCAAGACCCCGAGGGCCGCTATACAGGCTCCGTTTCCCCTCGGCGGGAATCGTGTCAGCGGGCAGCGTTTGTTCGTTCATGGCGCGTAGTTTCGTAAACGCGACGGAAGATCTCACGGTATGCAGCCGTGATTTGAACTCCGCGTCGCCCCATAACAGTCTTCGCAACAGCAAGCGCCTTCTCGACGTCATACGTCACGAGCCCCTGCGTGCCTCCCCAGGAAAACGCCGGGATGTACTTGGGAGGCAGCCCGCCGCCGAAGATATTGCTGGATGGTCCGATGATCGTGCCGGTATTCAGGGATGAGTTGATGCCGGTTTTTACATGATCTCCTGCGATCACTCCCACAAACATTCTCCCCGTGTCAATTTCCTCCCCGTTCACCGTGATGCGCACTGTCCCGTACGTGTTCTTGAGATTGCTGTTCGTGGTTCCGGCGCCGAGGTTTACCCACATTGCCAGGTACGAGTCTCCCAGAAATCCGTCATGCTGTTTGTTGCTGTGGGAGAGCATGATGGATCCCTCAATTTCTCCACCGACCTTGCACACCGGGCCGATCGTTGTCCCTGAATAGATTTTGGCATGGATACGAACAATCGAACCTTCTCCAATGGAACACGGACCCTCCAGAACCGCTCCGGGCATGATGGTCACGTTGCGCCCCATCCACACTGGGCCGTTGCGGGCATCGATGACGACTCCGGGGCCGATCGCACTCCCCTCACCGATGGCAATCTGTTTTCTGCCTGCAAGCACGGCGGAAGGATGAACGCTAGTGCGCCGGGAACCACTCCGTCGCAGCGCCGCAAAGTCCGAAACGATTTCGTTGACATTAGCGGCAAGCAGATCCCATGGATATTGGAACACAAGGGCTTCGACATCGACCCTGGGAAGCCTCGCTCCGCCTGTCGGTTCAAATGCGTCCTCGGCCAGCTGCGCCCGAACCGCTCCAAGACGATCCCCGCTCAGCAACGCACCGACGACCGTGGATCCATGCACGAAAATCGCATCCCCGCGGTGTTTCCGCATCAGGTTTGCCGACGCCGCCGTCGGGAGCACCCTCCCGTTTACGAACAGGCATGATTCCGCCTTCACGGACCCTATGGGAACTTCGGGAGAACCTTCATGCAGGAGGGGGTGAAGAGACTGCCGCGCATGGAGAACAACGGGGAGTCCCTTGAACCGACGGATGATCTTCTCCCGGAGCGTCAGAATCCCGCACCGGAGATCAAATGCCGGTCGAAAATACGTCAGCGGATTGAAGGAGGAGCTGCCGGAATCTTCGTAGATACAGAGATGCATAAGCCCGAACCGGTTGGACAAAAAACAACGTTCCGCGGCGTGATGCCAGCGGAACGACACCTGCACCGCCGCAGCGGTGCGCGAACGCGCAGCTATCTGGTCGGTGGCTTTTCAGGTGACCGGGCTTTCGGCCCCTTTCTTGCCGTACTTCTTGTTGTAACGTTCCACTCGCCCCGCCGAGTCGACAAGCTTCTGGCGCCCGGTGAAGAACGGGTGGCAGTTGGAGCAGATCTCTATTCTGAGATTGCCGGCGGTCGAACGCGTCTCAAACGTGTTTCCACAGACGCAGGTGACAATCGATTTCTTGTAGTCAGGATGAATACCTTCACGCATATCGGGCTGTTCCTCTCCTAAATGCAGCGCTCCCATATTTGACTTCTTAATATACACTTTTTTCCTGCGATACGCAATTTCTCCCCGGATGGCTTGCATTGAGCTTGAATATCCGTCGTGGTTTCAATACATTCTGTCAACGTTCGCTTCCACCGCAAAAGAATACAGGATGAAAAATCGCCTTGTCATCGTTGGGGTGAGCCTTTGCCTCACGCTCGTCCCGCTGGCCCTTCGGGCACAGTCGAGCACAGTTTTCAATTTCCTGCGGAATGACGTTAGCGCTCGTGCCGCCGGGCTGGCGGGGAGCGTGATCTCCGCAACCGATGACCCTACGCTGCTGTTTTACAACCCCGCCTCCCTTCCGACTCTGACAAGCCCGCAGGGGGGCATCGGCTACTTCAAACATGTGCTGGACATCAATTCCGGGTATGTCGTTTACGGTCAGGAATTTCAGAACATCGGCTACTTTGGCGCGGGAATCCAGTACACGAATTATGGCTCATTTGACCAGACTGATGATCTCGGGAATGTGGAGGGAACCTTCTCTGCATCGGACCTCTCCTTCAACGTTGGATACGGGACTGCAATTGACGATAACCTCTACGCAGGCGGTGCTCTTGAATTCATCACCTCGTCGATTGCAGGATATTCTTCTTCGGGCCTCGCGGCGAACGTGGGGGTTCTTTACCTGATCCCTGAAAACAGAATCGCTCTGGGCGTTAGTCTCAGGCATGCCGGGGCACAGCTGAGCACCTATTCCGGCGTGCGTGAATCTCTCCCTGCGGACCTCACCATCGGCGGCTCGATCATCCCCCGCGGTTTACCGCTCCTCCTGAACGTGAACTTCCATAAACTCAACGAAACCGTCGGAGCATTCATCGACAGATTCCGATCTTTCACGGTGGGTGGAGAGTTTACCCTCTCAAAGTCTTTCTTGCTCAGGGTCGGCTTCGACAACGCTCGCAGGAAAGACCTGAAAACCGGTACATCTTCCGGCCTGGCGGGGTTCTCCGGGGGGATCGGCCTTTTGGTCTCCCGATACAAGATCGACTATGCACTCTCCTCACTCGGAGGGATAGGCAACCTCCACCGCATTTCCGTCGGTACCAGTTTCTAAATCGGGTGCGAAACGCATCCGCCAATCCCACCCTGGCGCTCTCCCTCGAACGACCGGCTCATCTTGATCCGGGCGGTGCCAACAAAGTAACTCCGGCATAAAACAGGAGCATACCTGCAAACACCAGCAACGGAATTATACGGTTCCTGGAGTGGTTTATCTCCGGGATCAGATCGCTGGCACCGACATACGTGGCGGCTCCCGCCGAAAATGCAAATGCAATTCCGATCACCTGCCCGCTGAGACCGGAAAGGAGAAAGACGCTCAGCACCCCGAGCATTGTCGCAATTCCGATGGCGGCGGATGCCAGAAATGCTGTCCCACGACCGCGTTCGGCAGCGAGCATGACCGTTGCAATCGTCAAACCTTCGGGGATTTTGTGAAGAAGGACGGCGAAGAAAATGAGAAGCCCCAGTTGAAAGTCAAACTGCATGCCCGCAGAGATTACAAAACCGTCAAAAAACGCATGAATGAACAGCCCGGCAAATGTCGAGAAGCTCGCCAGGGTTGATACCATCACTTCCTTGTGTGTCTCCTCGCCAAAGTGGAGATGACCGACAACCGTGTGCTCAAAGAAATGCAGCACTGCATATCCAATGAGCATTGCCAGGGACGCCACACCGCCCACAGCGGTGATGCTTTCGGGAATGAGCTCCATGAACACGAGCGCGAGAATGAATCCCGCGCTCAGCGACAATAGATATTCCTGGACCTGCCGGGGCCAGCGCCGGCGCAACAGAACAAGACTCCCGCCGAGAATTTCTGCAGCCGCCGCCACCAACCCGAAAAGGATGATCGTCGTCGTCATGACGGTCCTTCACTGCGAGTAAGGTGATCGAAGATAATTCGCCGCCTGGTTCTGTGAATCCTTGTATGCCTTCATGTCGAGGACTTTTTTGTACTGGTCAATCGCAAGTTCTCTCTTCGCTTGCAGGTCATAGATCATACCGATCTTGAGATTGGCCATGGACATGAATCCGGACGCACCGTCATGGTCAAGTTCCCTGCAGAGTTCGTCACAACGATAGAGGTGTTTGAGTGCCTCTTCGTAGTGTTTGTCCATCATCGCTAGAAAGCCAAGATAGTACTGTGCCTCGCGTTCGGTGTCCGCACCGTAACCGCGCATCGATGATTGTACTCTCGCCAGAATTTCCGCAAATATCTGCCCGGCGACAGGCCAGTTGCTCATGGAGACATGACAACGACCGAGGTAGCGGTGGAATAGCATGTTCCGGGGGAAGCGACCATGGAGATCCTGGGCGAGGGTGAGTGCCTTGCCGTAGTCCCGCTCATACAGGTAGTAAATCTGCATGAGCAAGTACTCCGATTCGATTAAGGCAAACTTCCCCTTCTGCACTGCAGCGGTCAACTCCTCAATGCCGCGCTTTTTGTCGCCGGCGGGGACAAACAAAAGAAGAGGTTTGAGAAACGGATATTCGTTCGGAATAACATCGGCATAGTAATCATACATGCCCGATCCGAGGAGGATATCGTAATTCTGCGGATCAAGTGAGGCCGCAGCCTGGACCAGCGACAGAGCTTTCCGTCCGGCGTTCGCAGCCCCCAGGTAGTCATCGCGATGGAATTTCAACCGCCCCTGAAACCCGATTGCTCCGCACTTAAAGAACATCGCTGTGACATCATCACGGTTTATCTTCAAGAGAGAGTCGCACATATCTACCACCCCGTCCAGATCGTCGAGGAACTGCTCGTCATAGTGCCGATTGTCCAGATCGATCATAATGCGCCACCATGTCACCATTGCGAGGAAGAACCGCCCGGCGGGATGTCCCGGTTTCATCCTGACAAGTGCACTGAAATCCTGGTCTGCACTTTCGAACTCGAGATTGTATACCCGTTCAATTCCCCTGCGGGCGATCGAATCGAACTCGGCAGCCTCCTCCTGACCGGCCAGTGTTTGTCCGCCTGCGAGAACGCAAAGCATGAGCACTGTCGCAGCGCTTCTCATGTCTTTGCCTTCCCTGCCGCTCCGGCAGAAACCAGGAGATCCTCGACGGAATCCAGCGTGATGATCCCTTCTGGTACGCTGAGATATGGTGCCTTCAGGATATACCAGATCCCGATGATGAGAGCCGCAGTCGCAAGGATCCCTCCCTCCGGCCCGAAGTTGCCGCCGAGAATCCAATCCGGACCTTCCTGCGATACCAGGATGAGCGTCTTTTCGGGAATGAAAAAGCCGCTGGTCGGAAGCCCGTACAGCGTCGACTGTGAAAAATTCCAGGTAAAATGAATACCGAACGGAAGCCAGAGGCTTCTGGTCTTCATATACGCGAAGGCGAACAGGACTCCCGCGAGAGCGACGTTCATAAGTGAGAACACTGTTACGGAAGGATTGCCCAGGTGGGCAGTAGCGAAGAAGGCCGAACTCAGAAGAGTGGCAGGGAGAAAAGTCACTCCCTGCACGAGGGTTTGAAAGACATAGCCCCGGAATAGAACTTCCTCACCCAGGGCGCCCGCAGCGCACGACACCAGGCTTTCCGCCGTCACCGCGGCAGCACCCCCATATCCAAGACCCCGCGAGGCGAATGCGAGATATCCGCCGGCCATTCCGATGATGACAATTCCGGTCATCATGAGAAATCCCAGGAGACAGCCAACGCCGAGCTCTTTGAACATCGCAGGGTGCATCGTGAGACCGATGGCCGTGAATTGCTTGTGATTCACGTACCTGGTCATCAACGCACTTGCGGCAAGGCCCGATATCAAAAGTGCAAACCTGTCGGCCATGGCAACATATACGTTGGCAAACCGGAGTAAGCCAAGAAGACAGGTGGAGAGGATGCCAAAGAGGAGCAGGAAGAGAGCTATTCGCCATCCGCTCCGGAGGTCGCCATGCCGATCGAGGAAAATTCGATTCGTCATCGGCTATTGTTTACGCCGCGATGTGACTCTCAATCCGCACTTCAGGGGCGGCTTGAGAGGCTTCCCTGTTGATAAAGGACGCGCTGACACGGTCACCCCTGTGCCCCGCCGCTGCAACCCCGCACGCCGGGAAGGGATGGGACGAGAAGGGCGAACGGTACTCCGGCAGACCTCTGGAGGGAAAGAGTGATCTCAACAGAGCGATCGGGGAAATCGCCCGCCAGAAAGCGAACATGAATCCGGACGGCAAGCGACTGTCCCGAATCCCCGACGATCTTTGCATAGAAAATGGTATTGTCTTCAATGGTAACTCTCGTGAGAGTAAACGTACCATCAGCTGGAAAAGTACTTCGTGGAAAATCGAGGGACGTTCCACTATCGGATTCTGTGGAGAAAAGCGTGAGCTTCCAGTTGCTCGCGAACTCGGTCGCACCGCGCAGGAGCAGCGGTTGTCCGCCAAGTCCGTCAAGGAAAAAGTCGAGGTCCGGCTGGCTTGTCGCATCAACCTCCAGGGAAAATGGATCGGTCGATTCCGTTCCCGCATGCACCCCGCAGATGCGCGTCGCATCTCCGGGATCGCGCTCCAGCAACACCAGAGGCCGTGCATCGAACCGAAATGCAGGAGCCCAAAGGATGGTCGCCGGATTGCTCACCTGTCCGTTCGCTTTTAATGACCGGACGGTGAAAACCCGGGCCCCGGGTGACAGAGGTCCGGCCAGGTATTCGAGCGTCGACTTGGACAGAGAGTCGCTCACCGATCCGTACGAGACGACATATCCAGCGAAATCAGTACTGGCGGCATCCGCAGATTCGGACCAGAAGATGCGAACGTGTGTCTCATCTGCAGAGACCGCTTTGAGATTTCGGGGCAAGCCCAGCAGGATATCAACCCCCGGGCCGCCGATATTATCTCCGCAACCCGGAACGAGCGAACCGGCAAGCAGCCACGCCACCGGCCATATTTTCCGCAACAACGCACGCATTATCCGTCCTCCAGAATTTTATCCCGCAAGTACGAGACGACATGATCCATGCCGATTCTCTCCTGGAGCATTGAGTCCCGCTGCCGTACGGTTACCGACTGGTCCGTCAGCGTTTGTGAATCCACGGTGACGCAGAACGGTGTCCCGGCTTCGTCCTGGCGGCGATAGCGACGCCCGACGGCACCGCTATCGTCATAGAAGACGCGGAAATGCGGGCGCATCGCAGTCTCGATTTTCCGCGCCACTTCCTGCATTCCATCCCTGTTCACCAGAGGAAACACAGCAGCTTTGACAGGAGCTATCTTCGGGTGCAACCCGAGAACCGTTCGTTGTTCCGTCCTCCCGTCCGCGGTAGGGGCCGCTTCCTCGCGGAAGGCATCAATAAGAAACGCCATGAATGAGCGGCTCGCACCGGCAGAGGTCTCGATGATATAGGGTGTGTATTTTTCCTTTGTCTGCTCGTCAAAATACTTCATCGACTTGCCTGAGAACTCCTCATGTCGCGTCAGGTCGTAATCCGTCCGATTGTGAATTCCCTCGATCTCCCCCCAGCCAAATGGAAAGGCATACTCGATGTCAAATGCATCCTTCGCGTAGTGCGCAAGCTTCTCCGGTTCATGCCTCTGAAATTGCAGGCGCTCCTTTGCTATCCCGAGTTTGATGAACCATTCGAGCCGTTGCTCCTTCCAGTAGCCGAACCACTCGTCATCAGTGCCGGGCTTGACGAAGAACTGCATTTCCATCTGTTCGAATTCCCTCGTTCGGAAGAGAAAATTCTTCGTATTGATCTCGTTCCGGAATGCCTTCCCTATCTGGGCGATTCCGAACGGCGGGCGCTGCCGCGACGCCGAGAGGACATTGAGAAAATTGACATAGATGCCCTGAGCTGTTTCGGGTCTCAGATAGACAAGCGCCGTGGAGTCTTCGACAGGGCCGACAAAGGTCTTGAACATGAGGTTAAACTGCCTTGCCTCCGTGAACTTGCCCTCGGCCTGACACTTGATCGCCTTACGACCTTTGTACGCCGGATTGCCGCACGGAGCATCATCGAGCTGATCTGCGCGGAATCGGGCCTTGCATTCCTTGCAGTCGACCATGGGGTCCGTGAAATTCGCGACGTGACCTGAAGCTTCCCAGACGCGCGGGTGCATCAGGATCGCTGCGTCGATCCCTTCGATATCTTCCCGCAATGTCATGGACTGCCACCACTGGTCCTTGATATTACGCAGGAGTTCGACCCCCAGCGGTCCGTAATCCCAGCACCCGTTCAGGCCGCCATAAATCTCGCTTGATTGAAACACAAATCCTCTGCGTTTGCACAATGAGACAATCTTGTCCATGTTGCCTGCTTGGGCCTGCGACAACTTCTGTTTCCTTTCGTTACGTGAGTAGAATTATCCGATTATCTCTCTTCACCTCTCACCCCCTGTCACCCTTCTGGGCTCTCCACAAAGATAAGACTACGGACTGTCCTCCCATTGTGCACAAGATGCATCACGACGGTGTTCTCCTTCGACCGCTCCGTCCCTACAACATGGGTATCCAGGCTGGCAAGTTCCGAGTTCAGGTCATGATTGAAGTTCAGACTGAGAAATGGCATTCCGACCTGAATGCGCTCCTCGACGCGTGCGATGGGTTCTCCGGCAGCTTTTGCATGCCAGGCACGAACAGCAGTTTTCGCAATCCCGTACCGGGCGAGGAGCGTATCAACCACCGAACCGATCTTTCCGTCCAGGTCCGGGGAGTCACTCATGCTGCCGCGCCGGACGCTCGCCTGGCCGGAAGCAAGTTCAAAGACAAGGAGAAAAAGAACGCACGCAAATAGAGCAGCACCGATGAGAATCCGGATGCGTTCTCCCGGAGTGCCCGGCAACGCCTCTATTTTCCTTTGAAGACTGGTTTTCGTTTGTCGAGAAATGCTTTTGTTCCCTCCTGAAAGTCTTCCGTGCCACAGCATACGCCGAAGAGCGATGCCTCGAGCCTCTGGCCCTCACTGAGTGGCACTTCTTCGGTCATGTTAACTGACTTCAGGGCCATGCGGACTGCGACCTGACTCATCGAACTGATCGTTTTCGCCATCGCAATGCATCGCGGGAGAAGGTCGCTCGCCGGTACAATCAGATTGACAAGGCCGATGCGGTGAGCCTCGTGGGCGTCTATTTGCGCGCCGGTCAGGATCATCTCCATGGCTTTCCCCCTCCCGACAAGGCGTGCAAGTCGTTGGGTACCGCCGTAGCCCGGGATCACTCCGAGATTCACCTCCGGCTGGCCGAACTTTGCGTTCTCGGCTGCTATACGAATGTGACATGCGAGGGCGAGCTCGCAGCCGCCACCCAGGGCGTACCCATTGACCGCCGCAATCACGGGCTTGCCAAGGCTCTCGATGTCATCGAATATCGACTGACCAGCCGCCGAAAATTCCTTGCCTGATTCGCTCTGCAGGGCAGTCAGCTCTCCGATGTCTGTCCCTGCGACAAAAGCTTTCTCCCCGGCACCGGTGATGATGGCCACATCGATGCCGGTATCTTCCTTGATGAGTGCGACACACTTCTTGAGGTCTTCCTTTGCCCTTTCGTTCAGGGCATTGAGCTTTTCAGGTCGGTTGACTGTGACGATGGCAACCCGGCCATCAACCTTATATAGGAGAGTCTGGAAGTCCATGTCGGCCAGTGACCTACAAATTGATCGGATTCAATCTGAATCCGAAGTACGCACCGAGATTTTTGAGGTCGGAAAATTCCGTATATCGAATGCCGAACTCGACTATCCGCACCGCGAAACCGGCAACAAAACCAAACCCCAACTTCACCTGCTGACCTGTCGGCACATTTCCCGATATGAAATCGAGGTTCTCCTCAATGCCTGCAAAGGCCATAATAAGCTCACGCCGATCGTGAGGGAACGTAACCTGCAATCCCACCGTTACGGGGAATACCATGAAATCCCCGGGCCGGGTCAATTCCCCTATGCCATTGACCACGGTCCCCACGTCAGATGACATCGAAAGGACAGGTGTCGTCACACGCCGGTCCGAGCCATAAAACCAGTGTGCTCCTGCTCCGAATGTGAAGGCGACATTCCGTATATCCTCCTTGAAACAACGGACGGAAAAGTCGAGTGCCGTCGCAGAGTATCGAAAATCACTGCTGGAAGGGAAATAGACCGCTGTTCCGCCTGAAAGCCAATAGTCACCTGATGTGCCTGTGACCGGACTACCAGGGAAATATTTTCCCAGCGAAAGCGTTGGCGCAATATGCCAGACCGCCGGCTCTGTTCCCAGATCATCCTGTGCGGCGGACACTGTCACCGCGATCACCGTCAAGAGTACTAACCACTTGATACGCTTGGCATCCTCCGTTGAAGTTGACCCGCAGGGCATCTGGTCGCAACGCTCTCTACACAGTAAAGTGCGGGAGTGCGTCGCTACACGACCTCGACCCTGCTTTGATCTCCGATCATGAACCGGTGGACTTTTGGCTTCCCTGATCCCTCGACTATTTCGACATCATTTCCCAGAATACACCCTTCCAGGCGGATTCTTACGTTTAGAATCTTGCATTCCCGCAGGATAATACTGTACTCCACCTCGCTCCCTTTCACCGTCGTGTTGTTCCCTATAGACGAGAAGGGGCCGATGTAAGAATCCTCGATCAGGCAGCCCTCGCCCAGAATTACGGGTCCCCGGATGACGCTGTTGACAATCCTGGTCCCCTTTTCAATCACAACTTTTCCTGCAATCGTCGACCGCGCGTCGACCTCACCGCAGATATTCGGCTGAATGTTGTCAAGGACAAGGCGATTTGCCTCCAGAAGATCCGTCGGCTTGCCCGTATCTTTCCACCAACCGGTGATCTCCGCAAAGCCAATCTTGAATCCCTTGTCCAGGAGGTACTGGTGAGCATCAGATATTTCCAGCTCCCCGCGCTCGCTCGGAGATATCGATTTGACGGCCTCGAAGATATGGCGGTCGTAAAGATAGATGCCGGCAACGGCAAATGAGCTTCTCGGGTGTTTCGGTTTTTCCTCTATCCTGACGATTTTTCCATCCTTGATTTCCGGGACGCCGAAGCGTTCAGGGTCCTTGACCTTCGCCAGCGTAAGGAAGCAATTGAAATCGCTCTGTTGGAATTCTTCAATATATCTCCGGATGCCACCGACAACCATATTGTCGCCGAGGTAAAAGATAAACTTGTCATGACCGATAAGCTCTTCCGCGAGTCCGACGACCTGGGCAAGGCCCCCCGGAGATTCCTGGAATATGTAGCGGATGGATGCCCCCCACCGGCTCCCGTCGCCTATCATTCGGGGGACTTCGTCGCTGCCTGCGTTGACAACGATGATGATTTCCCGAATCCCTGCATCGACAGCCGCCTCGATGGCGTAGTGCAGTATCGGTTTATTCGCAATCGGGATAAGATGCTTGTTGCGCGTGTGCGTGATTGGCCGGAGTCTTGTCCCGTGCCCGCCGCTGGCTATAAGGGCTTTCACGTCGTCTCCTTGGTCTGCGCCGGTTGTTCGGTATAGGAACGAAGTAGTTGCTCAAGGGCTTCGCGTTGAAGTGGCGTGAGCGAGCCCTTGACCGAAGCCAGGCGCGCGGTCTCGCGCGACATCGTGGTGAAATACGGGATGAGGTCCGGTGCATATGCCTCGAGGGCATCAAAATGACCCTTCACGGTTTCGATTCCCCCTCGCGCGATCGGACCACTCAAGGCGACGGCAGGCGATGTCGCAGCAATATTCCCCAGCGTTGCCCGGAGTATGGGTTCATAGACGGTGAAGAATCTCTTGTCCTCCGGTCTGATCGTACGATGCATCGATTCGAGGATTGCCAGCATGGCAGTGAGGTGATTTGAAGCAAGAACGCACGCCGCATGGTAGAACGAACGGAGAGCAGGAGGGATCAGCACGGTGCGGCCCTTGAGCAGGCGTGCAAGATATCTCGCCATCCGGAGACCCCGCGCGCTGCCATCAACACCGAACGTGATACCCCGGGCCGAATCCAGAATTGCGCATACGCTAAAATCCCGGGGAAATGTCTGCAACGGGTGAAAGGAAAACACCGTCGCGCCTCTCGCGGCGAGCGGATCGAGCGCAGCAGCTGTGAGCATCCCCGATGTGTGACACACTGCCATCCGCCCCAGTGGCAGTCCACCCAGATTCGCAAGAGCTTCTGCTACCTCACTGATTGCCGCTTGTGGTGTCGCAATCAGGATCACATCTGTTTCCCCTGGTATTGCGGTCAGCTCTGTGGAACAGTTCGCACAGCCGACAAATCGGCCGGCCGCCCGGGCGGATCTGGTAGTTCGGGAGACAATCGCAACGATGCGGGCCCCTTCCTCCGCAAGCACCCTCCCGAGAACACTCCCGACCTTTCCCCCGCCGACAATCGCGATAGCGAAGGAACGGCTCCGCGAATGCTTACGTGTTTTCGTTTTCAATAGACGATTGCGCCAAGATACCCGACGACGCTGCTCCGGTCGCCTGTGACGTCCCCCGAAGTTGCGTATGCGATGATTTCCGCACAATTCGCTCCGAGGCATTTCAGGGCGGCGAGTACGGCAACCGTCGGTCCGCCACCGCACGCTTCCGTTGACCCATCCTCAAGATGTGCCATGAGACTTTCGTCGTCGAATCTCGCCACGTCTTCAATCATCACGGCATCCTTTTGCTTTGCCACATCATCGGGATAGAAGTGAGACAGGTCCGTGCTGGCCACCACAAGCGCATCCCGCTTCTTTAAAATCTCTCCCAGAGCCTTTCCGAGGCCAAAACAGACTTCCGGAGTCTGATGACCTATGACCAGAGGGAGCAGCAAGAAATGGGTCAGAACCTTCTGAAGAAAAGGAAGATGGACCTCCACGGCGTGTTCACTTCGGTGACCCGCAAGCGATGCATGGACGATCGGGCTCGCCTCAATGAGTTCCTCCCGGAGCGCACGGTCAACGGCGATCACTCCCAGGGGCGTCGCGTAGGCACTCCCCTCATACACCGACACGCCTTCAAAGAACTCCCGGTGACTTGGTGCAACCACAACCACTGTATCGTACTCAAACCCTGCCAGGCGCCCGTAAACTGCACCAGCGGTTTGTCCGGAGTACACATAGCCAGCATGCGGTGCGATTATCCCGCGGATTTTCTTCCCCGCTTTCGCAGGTTCTGATAAGGTCAGCCGCTCGACGGTTGAAGCAAGTTCAACCGGATCACCCGGATAAAAGGTCCCGGCGACTGAAAACCTGCGTACATCATTTGCTTCTGCATTATTCGACTGCCACTTCATGGATTACCTCCGCGGTAAAGACGAAGAGCTTTGCTCTGGGATCGCGCCACGCGGAAGCGGGGAGACCCGCCTTTCTGGCAGTGTTCTTAAGGAACTCTTCTCTGTCCCAGTGGTTTTCCACCGCGACCTGAGGTAGCAACAGGCCCCTGTGCAGACCAAGTTCAATCAGCAGCCCGTGTTCGCCCACGCTGACCTTGTCGGTATCATGCAGCGCCTGAAGAGGAGAAAGAAGAGATACTTCCAATACGGATTGCTCAAACTCCCATCTTGTGAGGGGCGGGAACCGCGGATCGTCAGTCGCGGCTTTTGCCGCAACCTGAGCAATGACAGCGCAGAGAGGGAGTTCCGATTCAATGTACCCGATGCATCCCCGAAGTTCGCCGTGGAGCCTGATAGTGACAAATGCTCCACCCGGTTCGCCGAGCCTCCCCGTCAAAGGTCCCCCCTGAGGAATAGGCCGGCGATCCAGACTGGCGGCGATTGCTTCCCGTGCGATGCTCAGGAGTGTGTCGCGTTCGTGCTCGGTAAGCATGCCGAAGTCCCAAGAAGTTGTTGCAGCAACGTAACCAAAACACGCATGACTTTCAAGGTACAAAATGTGTGCCGAACCTTGATTCTCGGAGACGCCTTGACTACATTCAAATCGTTTTTCTCCCGTATCAGAGGCCAGGACCCAGCATGTCATTGATGATCAGCATTTCGGGAATCCGGGGGATCATAGGCGAATCGCTTACTCCCGAAATCATCGTGAAGTATGCCGCGACTTTTGGGCAATACTGCAGGCAGAAGCACCCTTCGGGCACAACGGTGGTTGTCGGTTGGGACGGTCGGATCACCGGCTCTGTTGTTGCCGAACTTGTTTGCTCGACACTCCTCGCAAAGGGAGTCAACGTCAGGTCAATCGGGATATGTCCCACACCTACCGTTCAACTTGCGGTCGAACACACCGGGGCTGCAGGTGGCATCTCCGTGACCGCAAGCCATAACCCCATTCAATGGAATGGCCTGAAATTCATGGCCTCCACGGGAATGTTCCTGAACGCGGAGGAAAACAAGGAATTCTGTGAGCTTGCTGAACGGCGGCCGGCATATGTTCCTTGGGATGCCATTGGCTCGCGCATCCAGGACGGCACGTGGCTCGACAAGCATATTGACGCAGTGCTTTCACTCGGGTTCCTTCAGACCGAGCGTATCCGGAATAGGAAATTCCGGGTTGCCCTCGACTGCGTCAACGCCGCGGGAGGTCTGATCGTACCCCGACTGCTCGAGCGGCTTGGCTGCGAGGTTGTGAAATTGAACTGTGACGTTTCCGGAGTTTTTGCACACACCCCCGAACCCATTCCGCAGAATCTCACCGACCTCGCCCACCTCGTCAGAACCGAAGGCACTGACCTGGGGATCGCTGTGGATCCCGACGTGGACAGATTGGTGCTGATGACCGAGAAGGGGGAGCCTTACAGCGAGGAATACACTATCGCGACCGCGGTCCATTTTGTTCTCAGTCACCGGAAGAACGGCTCGAAACCGGCCAGGGTTGTGGTGAACCTGTCCACAACCAGGGCGGTGGATGATGTTGCGCGCACGCATGGAGGCGAGGTTATACGGACGCCGGTTGGTGAGATCAACGTCGCGCGTCGCATGAAAGAAGTGGGAGCCATTATTGGCGGGGAAGGTAGCGGCGGGGTAATCCTTCCTGACGTCCATCTGGGGCGTGACGCCATCGTCGGCATCGCTCTTATCCTCGAGTGTCTGATAGAGGCTGACTGCACCCTCTCGGAACTCAAGGCCTCCCTGCCACAGTACGAAATCGCAAAGGGAAAAATGGAGGTCGCAGGGATTTCTCCCGATCAGGTACTGTCCAATCTCGCCACGGCCCATGCCCGCGAAGGAAAAATCACTACCGATGACGGTTTGAAAATCGATCTCGAAGATTCCTGGGTTCATCTCCGGAAATCCAACACAGAACCGATTCTCCGTATCATCGCGGAGGCACGAACGTTTGACAAGGCGGCTGCCCTTGTCGAATCCTTCCGCAAAGAGATCCTTCACCTCTCACAATCCAGGGGAGCAAATCCGTTGCCTGTGTGACGGGGATGAGAAGAGGAGACATGAGTCATAAAGCACGCGGGGCGACCGAGGGAGAGGAGGGAAGAGAACAATGGGGAGAATGGAACAACAGACGGCCGATGGATTGCGGGACCTTCTTGTGTTATCGCGCATTCCGGGGATCGGGCCGTCAAGGCTCCGGGCACTGGTAGAGCATTTTGGAAGCGCTGCGGCGGTTGCAACAGCTTCTGCCCGGCAGCTTGTCGGCGTTGAAGGAATAGAACGCAAGACAGCTTCGGTGATATCGGCCTTTTATCGAAGCACGGCTTCGGCAGCGGCCGGGCGATTCGCCGACGAGCAGATTGCACGGGCACGCCGTGGCGGGGCCAGCATTTTGAGCCTCTGGGACCGTACCTATCCTTCCTCTCTCAGGAAAATCTCTGATCCTCCTGCCTTTATATTCCTCAAAGGAAACCTGGTTGCGAAAGACGACTTCTCCATTGCCGTCGTCGGGACACGCAGCCCGAGTGCCTACGGCATGCAAATCGCGGAACGATTTGCATCAGAACTCTCCCGCCTTGGCATCACGATTGTCAGCGGTCTTGCACGCGGTATCGACACTATTGCACACGGAGCTTCCCTTCGCACGAATGGCCGGACGCTCGCTGTTATCGGGTCGGGCATCGATGTTATCTATCCCTCGGAGAACCGCGGTCTGGCCGATCGCATCGTCTCGCAGGGTGCGGTGATCACGGAGTTTCCGATGGGGACGAAACCCGACGCCGTCAACTTTCCACGCCGGAACAGGATTGTCAGCGGCATTGCTCTTGCCACAGTGGTGGTCGAGACTCCTCCGGATGGAGGAGCAATGATCACTGCGGGGATCGCGCACGACCAGGGTCGCCTTGTTTTTGCGGTACCGTCCTCGTGGAGTGAGAGGAAACCGAGCGGTACGAATCTTCTCATCAAGCAAGGGAAAGGCAAGCTGGCGGAGACGATTGACGACATCCTTGCCGAACTTGGACCACGCCTGACAGCAGTACTGCCGGAGGGAAAAGGCAAGCGGTTGGCACCTCTCCCGGAACTCACGCTGTTCGAAAGAAAGCTGCTGGATGCGATGGGAGACGTGCCGGTACATGTCGATCCGCTGGCTGCACGTGCCGGCTTCTCCGTTCCGGATGCCCTCGTCCACCTCCTTGCTCTCGAATTCAAAGGGGGTGTTCGCCAGCTCCCGGGAAAGATGTTCGTCCGGCTCTGACCGTCTTGGTTCTTGGCGGGCAATTTCGTAAATTGTAACAGATCATCGGGACTTGGAAGACCAGCATGTTTGTTATAGGGGAAACAGTCATCGATGACGAAGTCGCGACAGCTTCCTTCAGCTGCGACCTCTACCGATGCAAGGGTGCATGCTGCACCTTTCCCGGCGGCCGGGGGGCTCCGCTGGAAGACGACGAAGCATTGGAAATCGCGAAGGCCCTCCCCGCCGCAAGGCAATTTCTCAGTGCACGCAGCCTGCAAGCAATCGAAGCCCAGGGTATGGTCGAAGGGAAGCCCGGAGATCTGACGACACCGTGCATCGAAGGGCGGGAATGCGTTTTCGTCTATTTCGAAGAAGGCATTGCAAAATGCAGCTTCGAGCGGGCTTTTGAATCAGGCTTGACTGACTGGCGAAAACCCATCTCCTGCCACCTCTTTCCTCTGCGCATTTCACATTTTGGCAAGGACTTCATCCGGTACGAGGAAATCGATGAATGTGCCGCAGGACGGGAGCGGGGGGCAGATCAGGGAGTCTCGCTTCATGGGTTCGTGCGGAAGCCACTGAAACGAAAATACGGCCCGCAATGGCTTGAGCATTTTCTGCGGTATTGCAAGCTTCAGAAGGGAAAGGCATAAGCAGCATCCATGCTGAACATCTCGCTCCAACATAAGATGCTGATGAGGCTGTCGCCTCAACAGGTACAGTATCTGAAGATGCTACAGCTGCCCACGCTTGCCCTGGAGCAGAAGATTAAGGCTGAACTGGAAATGAATCCTTTGCTCGAAGAGGGGTTCGAAGAGGAACTTGAGGCTGTGCAGGAACAAGAAGCCGACGAGAGGAAGACGGAGGAAGCGGAGCGTCAGGAGGAGGACGACGCCTATTCGATCGACGATTTCATGAACGACGAGCTCAAGGGCTACAAAGTTCATGAAACGTTTGACAACGAGGAAAAGGAAGACTTCCCGATTCCCGACAGCATCCCGATGTACCAGCGGCTCTCGGAACAGTTCAGTCTTCTGGACCTTGATGATGAGGAGATCATCATCGGTCAGGAGATCATCGGGAATATCGACGAAGACGGCTATTTGCATCGCGACCTGAGCAATATCGTCCAGGATCTCAATCTCACGCATGAAACCAGCATCCAGCTGGCAAAGGCCGAACAGGTTCTCAAAAAGATTCAACACCTGGATCCCGTAGGAATCGGAAGCCGTTCCCTTCAGGAGTGCCTCATCGTTCAGCTGGATGTCCTTCCCCTGGATCCCGCGGTCAAAGCAAATGCCATGCGCGTGTTGACCGAATTCTATGAAGATTTCACGATGCGTCACTTCGAGGATCTGGCGAAAAACCTCGCGGTGAAGACGGAAGAATTGAAGAAGATCATTGAAATCATCCAGCATTTGAACCCCAAGCCCGGGGAGGGCGATTTCTCGGCCCAGGAAAACTACGTTATTCCGGACTTCATTGTCACGAAATCCGAGGATGACTTCATTATTTCATTGAATGACCGGAATATCCCTCCCCTTCGGATCAATCGTGCGTACAAAGACCTGATGTCGAAGCGGAAGCATAATGGTGTTTCGGTCGAAGCGAAGGATTTCATCCGGCAGCGGTTCGAGGCGGCCAAGTGGTTCATCAGCTCGATCCATCAGCGCCGGGAAACGATGTTGAAAGTGATGCGCACCATCGTTGACAAGCAACGGGACTTCTTCGAAACGGGCGAGGGGCTGCGGCCCATGATCTACAAGGATATTTCCGAGGTCATCGGGATGGATATTTCGACCATAAGCAGGGTTGTGAACAGCAAATATGTTCAGACCGACTATGGAGTGTTCTCTCTCCGGCATTTCTTCAGCGATTCCATCAGCACACTCGATGGCGACGAGGTCTCCAACAAAGAAGTGAAACGAAAACTGAAGACATTGATTGACGGCGAGGACCCTCTCAGACCTCTCAGCGACAGCAAGCTTGCGGAGATGTTGAATGCCGGTGGACTCAACATTGCCCGCCGGACGGTCGCCAAATACCGTGAGGCAATGCTGATTCCCGTCGCGCGTCTGCGACGAAAGCTTACCTGAATCTATCCTTCGCGCATCCGCCATGACTGACGTAACACACGCAACGACTGTTATCGGTCTCACGTACAAGGGTTCCAGCGTGATCGGTGCCGACGGCCAGGTCACGGTCGGTCAGACCATCATGAAACATCGGGCCCGCAAGGTGCGAAAGCTTTATGACGGAAAAGTGCTGGCCGGTTTTGCAGGAGCGGCAGCGGACGCCTTCACTCTTTTCTCGCGATTTGAGGAACAGCTTGAGAAACACCAGGGCAACCTGGAGCGGGCCGCAGTTGAGCTCGCGCGCGCCTGGCGGACAGACAAGTACCTCAGGCAGCTCGAGGCTCTTCTCGCCGTGTTGAACGGCACGACGGCTCTGGTGATCTCGGGGACGGGCGAAATCATCGAACCTGATGATGGCATACTCGCCATCGGCTCTGGAGGGAGCTACGCTCTCGCAGCCGCCCGCATGCTCATAAAACATTCATCTCTCTCCGCAAAGGAAATCGTCGAGGAATCGCTGCATGCGGCCGCGGAGATCTGTATTTACACCAACGAAAACATTACCACGGAAACATTGTGACGCACGATCAATCAGCCGAGGCCGCAGTCACGCCCGCCGCTGCAATCACGGGAAACGAACTCAAGCCCCGGGATATCGTCAATGAACTTGACAAGTTCGTTATAGGGCAGGACAAAGCAAAGAAGTCCGTGGCAATCGCTCTGCGGAATAGGTGGCGACGTCTGCAGGTTCCCCCTGGCCTTCGCGAAGAGATCATGCCGAACAACATCATCATGATCGGGCCAACGGGCGTAGGTAAGACCGAAATCGCCCGGAGGCTCGCCAAACTCGCCGGTGCGCCGTTCATCAAAGTCGAAGCTTCAAAGTTCACAGAAGTAGGTTACGTAGGCCGCGACGTGGAGTCGATTATCCGCGACCTTACGGACTTTGCCGTGACGATGGTGAAAGCGGAGCGACGGGCAGAGGTGAACGAAAAAGCCAAGGCGATGGCGGAGGAACGCATCCTCGACCTGCTTCTCCCCTCTCCCCATGCTCAACATGGCGCCGGGTTCGAAAACCCTTCCGAGACTGAAGCGCAGGAGCAGCAACAAGCCACCAGGGAGAAATTCCGCCAGCGCCTGCGGGCCGGACAGCTCGAGCAGCGTCTTGTCGAGCTGGATGTCACAGCTCCGCCCGGAGGACCGCTCATGCAGGTAATCGGGCCGATGAATCTGGAAGATATGGGTGTCAACATGCAGGATCTCTTCGGCAATCTCATGCCGAAAAAAACCAAGCGGCGGAAAATGACGATCGCTGAGTCCAGGCTCGTGCTGACGAATGAGGAAGCGCAAAAGCTCATCGATCACGATGCTGCGGTTCGCGATGCCCTGGTGCGCGTTGAGAACTCAGGAATCGTGTTCATCGACGAGATCGACAAGATCGCGGGGAGCAAGGGGCAGAGTATCGGCCCGGATGTCTCGCGGGAAGGTGTGCAGCGGGATCTGCTCCCGATCGTGGAAGGTTCAAACGTCAACACGAAGTACGGCATGGTGAAGACCGACCACATCCTGTTCATCGCCTCCGGAGCATTTCACGCGTCCAAGCCGTCGGATCTGATTCCCGAATTGCAGGGCCGCTTCCCCATCCGGGTCGAACTCAGCAGTCTTTCGGAAGATGATTTCGTCAAGATTCTGACGCTCCCCCAGAATGCCCTCATCAAGCAGTACGCTGCTCTGCTTGCAACCGAAGGAGTGGATGTGCAATTCACTGAAGACGGAATCAGGGAGATCGCAGCACTCGCAACAAAAGCGAACCAGCAAGTGGAAAATATTGGAGCCCGGCGACTTCACACCATCCTTACGACCCTCCTGGAAGATGTCCTTTTTGATGCACCTGCGGACCTGACTGAACCCCGCATCGTTGTGGATCAGCGGATGGTGCGGGATCGACTCGCAGGCATTGTGCAGAACGCTGATTTGTCCCGCTACATTCTCTGACCTTCGTATCCCTGCGCCCCGAACACTCGCACTTCACACACCAACCTCTCTCACCGCGTCCTCTTGCGCACATGGCCGTACCTGCGTGTCCGGCGTCTGGTAAGTTCCTGCGACCAAGGAGAGATTTCTGCAATCACACTACTGCATGGCTGTGGGCGAGTTGCTGAAGTGATCTGGCGGGACGAAAGGTGAACGGAAACCGGAGGAGAGCGGGTAGGATCGAACTTCGTGAATGATCAGCGCAGGGTGCTATCCGGGACGGGGCGCAGGAGGAAGGTCACAGCCTGCGCCGTCGGCGGAAATCAATGAACTTTTTCGCTGTGGATTGGTGGCTGGAATCCCAGTCCACCCGGACCTTCACCGTGGATTTTTATCTCACCGAACTTCATTTCGAATTTGTTGATGTTATCATCCAAGGCACGCAACAGGAGTTTCGCATGCTGGGCCGTCATGATAACCCGCGCGTGAACCTTTGCCTTCGGGACGCCGGGGAGGACACGCGTGAAGTCGATGATGAACTCGGCAGGAGAATGCGTAATGATGGCGAGATTTGAGTAAATGCCTTCCGCTTCTTTTTCCCCCAATTCAATATTGATCTGCTGTCCCTGATGTTCCGTGTCTGTCATCGTCAACCTCCTAGGAAAAAAATCCCCGCCCTCTGCCGTCCGGCAGGAGGCGGGGTCGTGAATCTGAATCCCGCAACTTATGGCTTTGCGAGTTTGTCGGACTTTTCGTATGCCGCCTTTGCCTTGTCGGGCATGTTCAAAATCGTATAGAGTCGCCCCAGCTGGGTCCAGAGAGCCGCATCATCGGGTCGTTGTCGCCCGCTTTCTTCGAGATGAGGAAGAGCCTGTTTGAATTTTTCCATGTACGTCGTCTCTTCCTTTGTGAGTTTCGAACCCTTCTTCCCCTGCTCCAGTTTCTTGTTCGCTTCCGTCCTCAGCGTCACACCCCAGTTCAGGTATGAAACTCCGAGATTGTACTTGGCATCCGAGTATGCAGGATCGATCTCAAGAGCCTTGGAAAATTGCTCGATGGCGTCAGGGTATTCCTCATTCTTCAGAAGAAATACGCCGTAGGCATAGCGGAAGAGCTTGTTTTTGGGATCCTTTTGAACAGCATTCTTGGTCAGCGCTTCTGCCTTCGCCGTCTGATTGGTCAGCTCGTATGCTTCGATCAGATTGGTGATGTTCTCCGGGGAGTCCGGCTCCGCCTTGTATGCAGTTTCAAATGCGCTGGCTGATTTAGAGAAATCCGTCCTTGCCCCGAGACTATCCTTGGCTCCGAGCTTTTCCTGAGCCGATCCAAAGTAAATCTGACCGAGGAATCTTGCAGCGTCACTAAAATCGGCCCGCTTCTGCAACGCTGTTTCCAGCATCTGCTGAGCCCCCTTCGTATCGTGCTTTGCATAGTATGCAAGCGCGGCGACATAGTACGTGCCGGAACTGTCCGGCTCCATTGATATCGCAGTCCTGAAATTATCGAGCGCCTTATCATAGTATGCCGCCGAATCCCGTCCCTTGTTGTAGGCATTCACTCCGGTGTTGTACATCTGAGCCCACACTGCCAGGCGGTATCGCACAATCTCATCCCTGTGCGAATTATTGACAGCCAGTGCCTGTTGGAAAGCATCATTCATGCCAGAGTAGTTTTGCATTTCATGCCTAGTCTGTCCGAGGAGAAACCATGCTTCCTCGTCCTTGGGATTCTTGGCAACCTGCTTGAGAAGACTCTCCTCCGCTTTCTGGTATTGTTTTTGCGTGAAATAGAGTTTCGCGCTGGTAGTCTCAGCCGACCCGCACTGAAACCCAGTCAAAGACAAGCATACCATGGCAATGAGGAGGAACACGAGGGGAAAATACCGTTTCATGGATGACTCCCGGGTTGGAATTGTAAATCGTCAAACTGGAGGTAACTGAATATACCAAACGACGCACCGAAATGCAACCACGCCGGCATGTTGATTCTTCGCCGGCGATTCGGTAGTTTCCTATTGATGTGCACGCCCGTCCTTCCTCCCGCAACGTTCGGTTCGCATGTTCACCGGTGCCCGCCTGTGACAGATGATCCCTATTGATGCATGGATTGCACGTTCTGCAATATCGTCCGTCATACGCTCCCTGCCGAGATCCTCTTTGAGAGTGACCGGGTCATCTCCATACTCGACATTCATCCGATCCATCATGGCCACGCGCTGGTCATTCCGAAAACGCACTGTACCGATTTGCTGTCGCTTCCGGAAGAGGATTTTCACGACGTCCTTCACGTAACGCAGGTTGTTGCACGGGCCCTGGTGGAGAGCCTCCAACTTGAGGGGTTCAACATTTTTTCCAATAACGGACGCATTGCAGGTCAGTCGGTTTTCCATTTCCATATGCACGTAACGCCGCGGTACGCCGGCGACAATATCAGGTTTGTCCTGCAACTCAAAACCTATAGCCAGAGCGCCATGGCAGAAATCGCACATCGAATCCGCACAAGCATTTCGAACGGCACGCACCCAAGGAGAACGTGATGGCTTCGTATCTTAAATTGTCCCCGCCCCGCGAGGGGGAGAAAATCACCGTCAAGGGGAAAAAGCTCCTCGTACCCGACCATCCTGTCATTCCATTCATCGAGGGAGACGGCACCGGACCCGACATCTGGCGGGCGGCACGCATGGTATTCGATGCGGCGGTTGCCAAGGCTTCGAAGGGCAGGAAGTCCGTGGTATGGTTCGAAGTCTTTGCTGGCGAAAAGGCCAACAAGGTGTATGGCGAGGGGACATGGCTCCCTGAGGACACGTTGAACGCAATCAGGGAATACGTCGTCGCGATCAAGGGCCCATTGACGACCCCCGTCGGAGGGGGAATTCGCTCCATCAATGTCGCGCTCCGGCAGGACCTCGACCTGTACGTGTGTCTCCGTCCCGTTCAGTACTTCGCCGGGGTCCCCTCCCCTGTCCTTCACCCCGAGCTTATTAACATGATCATCTTCAGGGAGAACACCGAGGACATATACGCCGGAATCGAATGGAAAGCAGGAACCCCAGAAGCAGAACGGATCATTCGATTTCTCCAGGGAGAGATGGGCGTCAAGAAAATCCGTTTCCCGGAAAGTTCGAGCATCGGCATCAAACCTGTGTCACGCGAAGGATCCGAACGCCTCATCCGGGCGGCCCTCCGTTACGCCGTCGATAATCACCGTACATCGGTGACGATGGTCCACAAGGGAAACATCATGAAATTCACCGAGGGGGCATTCCGGGATTGGGGGTATGAGCTGGCCCGGCGTGAATTTGCCGGGACTGTCGTTTCCTGGGAGGAGTGCGGCGGAAATCCTCCGGCGGGAAAGGTCCTCATGAAAGATGTGATCGCCGATGCCTTCCTCCAGCAGATCCTCACGCGACCCGCCGAATATGACGTCATTGCGACATTGAACCTCAACGGAGACTATATCTCCGACGCACTGGCAGCTCAGGTGGGTGGCATCGGCATCGCACCCGGCGGCAACATCAACTTTGAAAACGGGTTCGCGGTCTTCGAAGCAACCCACGGCACTGCGCCGAAATATGCCGGTCAGGACAAGGTAAATCCCGGCTCGGTGATTCTCAGCGGCGAGATGATGTTCCGCTACCTTGGCTGGACCGATGTTGCCGACGTCATTGTGTCGGCCCTGGAAAAGACCATCCACCAGAAGATCGTCACCTATGATTTTGCCCGCCTGATGGAGGGGGCTCGCCAGGTGAGCTGCTCGGAGTTCGGAAGGACAATTGCGGCAAACATGGAGGGATAGGCAGGTGTGGTAGGCGGAAACCGGCAACTTTTTTGTTCCCTGCATTGTTCATGAAAACAGGGTTCCGTAGGACATTCGACATCATCGAAGCGGAGGAAAGTATGGTGAAACGCATCATAAGTCTGGGACTGATAGCACTGGGCACCGCCGCATTCTTATCGAATGCGGTCCGGGCGGGCGAAGCGACCGTTGACAATCCCGCCCCGTCCTTCACACTCCTCGACGCCGAAGGCTCCCGTCACTCTCTTGAAGACTACAGAGGGAAATTTGTCGTCCTGGAGTGGGTGAATTTCGACTGCCCCTTCGTCCACAAACACTACGGGAGCGGCGCAATGCAGCAGCTTCAGCGGGACATGACAGCGAAGGGAATTGTCTGGCTTTCCATCTGCTCTTCAGCTCAGGGAAAACAGGGATACTTCGAAGGGAAGCAACTCACAGACAGAATCAAGAGCGAGCACGCATCTCCCACAGCATATCTGGTCGATGAGGAGGGTTCGGTCGGCAGGATGTACGGGGCAAAAACGACGCCGCACATGTTTGTCATCGACCCGAAGGGTAAGCTCCTTTATGCAGGCGGGATTGATGATATCGCCTCCACGAACAGGGATGACCTCAGCAAGGCAACAAATTACGTCCGCGGAGTCCTCGATGCCGCGCTTGCTGGTAAAGTGGTCCCCTACAAGATTACAAAATCGTACGGGTGCTCGGTCAAATACAAATGAAGGGACCCCCGCCGGGTTTGCCTGCCACTGACCTTCTGCCACAAAAAAAACCAAAGCGTCCTTCCGGACGCCTTGTTGTTTTTGAAGCACGCTATGCCATAGCTCCTAGGACCCCGGAGCTGCAACGGGGGCGGCACAAAATTCCTTGAACATCTCCACCAGGTGCTGCGCAATCTGAAACGCATCGCGATTCTCAATTTGGTAGCGGGGGATGAAGTGCACGAGCCTGCCATCCTTGTAGAGCGCTACCGAGGGAGACGACGGTGGAATATTCCCAAAATGTTCCCGTGCCCGTGCAGTTGCCTCGATGTCACCTCCCGCAAAAACCGTTGTCAGGTTGTCCGGCCGAACCGGCGACTGGCGTAACGCCATCGCAATCCCCGGTCGCGCCTTCCCGGCCGCACACCCGCAGACCGAATTCACGACGATCATCGTCGTTCCCTTTTCGTTTGCGAGTACCTCGTCAACAGCCGCTGCCGTTCGCAACTCGCGAAAACCGATTTGCGTAAGCTCATCCCTGAACGGTTGAATCGCCCTTGGGTCATATTGCATGGATCTCATCCCTCCAGAATCATGGAAAAGAACGGATTTTCTTGTACGTACAGATATTACAACCTATCTCTGCCTCCGAAGGTTCCGCTGCCGGGCCTTTTTCCGAACCTTTGCCGCCGACGTGCGCTTCTTCCCCTTCTTCGCGCGTATTCTCGAAGTCTTTTTTGCGCTCGCCGGACCGACAATTCTCCTCGCTGATCCGGAAGTCGCTTTCACTTCACGGCCGGCCCCGGACCCGCCTCTCTGAGCGGCAATCAGATTGAGCGCGCTCCCTGCCCTGAACCAGCCTATTTGATTCTCGTTAAACGTATGGTTGAGGAGACACTCATCCACCGTGCCATCCGAATGTTTGAGCACAAGACGTAGGGGTGTTCCCGGTGCAAACGTCCGAAGCCCGGTGATTGATGCCCGATCATCCTCTCTGATTTTGTCGTAGTCAGCAGGATTCGCAAAAGTCAGAGGCAACATCCCCTGCTTCTTCAGGTTCGTTTCATGAATCCGGGCAAAACTCTTTACGATGATTGCCTTCCCTCCCAGCCAGCGGGGTTCCATCGCGGCGTGTTCCCGGCTTGATCCCTCACCGTAATTCTCATCACCCACCGCGAGCCAGCCCAAGCCCTGACTCTTGCAGTACCGCGCAACGGCAGAGAACTCCTGGATTTCCCCGGTGAGAAGGTTTTTTCCCTTTCCGGTCTCCCCGCTGTACGCGTTGACGGCTCCGCTAAAGAGGTTGTTCGATATATTGTCAAGGTGTCCACGGTACTTCAACCACTTACCGGCGGGCGAGATATGGTCCGTCGTGCATTTTCCTCTGACCTTCACCAGCACCGGAAGATCAAGTAGGTCGTTCCCATCCCAGGCCGGAAACGGCGAGAGGATCTGGAGGCGCTCGCTGGCCGGAGACACTCTAACCCGGATGGTTTTTCCATTTCGTGCCGGTGCTGCGTATCCCCGATCCCCGGAAGTAAATCCTTTGCGGGGCAATTCATCCCCCACCGGTGGAGAAAACGTAATCGACTCGCCCCGATCATTGCGAAGCGCGTCCTGCATAGGATTGAACGTCAGCCTCCCACCGAATGCCATTGCAGTAACAACCTCCGGGCTCGCTACGAAGGCGTGCGTCTCAGGATTCGCATCGTTCCGTCCCGCAAAGTTCCGGTTGAAAGATGTCAGAATTGAATTGCGGTCTCCTTTCTTCACGTCGTGGCGTTTCCATTGGCCGATGCACGGCCCGCAGGCGTTGGCCAGGACAGTGCCACCGACTTCCGTCAGGACTTTGAGATGCCCATCACGCTCGATCGTTGCCCGTACCTGTTCCGACCCGGGCGTGATCGTAAATTCTGACTTTACCCGCAGGCCCCTCGAGAGGGCCTGTCGAGCAATGCTTGTCGCGCGCTCGATGTCTTCATAGCTCGAATTGGTGCAGCTCCCTATAAGTGCGACACGGAGTTCCTCAGGGTAGTTATTCCGCCGGACGGCCTCGGCAAATTCTGAGAGTTTCCATGCCCGATCAGGGCTGAAGGGACCGTTGATCATCGGCTCAAGCTGTGAAAGATCAATGTCGATGATCTGGTCGTAGTAATCACCGGGGGCGGCCAGAACTTCGGGATCCGGACGGAGGTGGGCCGCCACGCGATCGGCAAGGAACGCAACGCGTTGCCGGCCGGTTTTCCGAAGGTACTCGGCCATGCGCTCATCATAGGGGAACACCGAGGTCGTCGCGCCAATCTCCGCCCCCATATTGCAGATGGTCCCCTTGCCTGTAGCAGAGATCGATCCGGTGCCTTCCCCGAAGTACTCCACGATGGCTCCGGTTCCCCCTTTGACAGTAAGGATGCCGGCGACCTTCAGGATGACATCTTTGGCGGAAGCCCAGCCGTTCAGAGTTCCGGACAGGTGAACACCGATAATCTTCGGAAATTTGAGCTCCCACGGCATCCCTGCCATGACATCTACCGCGTCGGCCCCACCGACGCCGATCGCCAGCATCCCAAGCCCGCCTGCATTTGGCGTATGGGAATCCGTCCCGATCATCATCCCGCCGGGGAATGCATAATTCTCGAGGACGACCTGATGTATTATCCCCGATCCGGGTTTCCAGAACCCGATTCCATGTTTTGACGAAACACCCGCCAGAAAGTCATAAACTTCCTTGTTGTCTGTCAAAGCCTGCCCGAGATCGCTTCTTGCCCCTGAATACGCCTGGATGAGATGGTCACAATGGACACTGCTTGGAACGGCGACTCTTGCAATTTCGGCGGACATGAACTGGAGAAGCGCCATTTGCGCAGTGGCGTCCTGCATTGCCACACGGTCAGGGGCAAACTCGAGGTACGACTCTCCCCTTCCGGCGGGGCTCTTGGGGAATCGCCAGCTGTGTGCATACAGGATTTTTTCCGTGAGTGTTAGTGGCCGTCCCAACAATTTCCTGATCGCTTTGACGCGGCCGGGGGTTCGCGAGTAAACGCGTTCAATCATTGAAAAATCAAGAATCATGGCGTGACCGTCAGTGCTTTTTCCCGTGGATGTGATCTGGTTATCAAAAAATATACATATCGTTGAGAATCTCTGCAAGTGCCGGGCAGTTTGCAATAGTGAACCGTTTTTGGTAGTTTTTTATGATATGACCGTTCAGCCTCTCGAACACCCTGAACAGGACCAGGATGTTCTGATTCAGGAACCAGCCAAAGTCATCCTCTTCAACGACGAGGTGCACACCTTTGACGAGGTGATCGGACAACTCATAAAAGCTACCGGCTGCACGGCCGCGAAAGCGGAATCGCTTGCGTGGGAAGTCCACAACAACGGCCGGGCTGTCGTTTTTGCAGGCGAACTTGTACGATGCATGGAGGTCAGTAGCACCCTCGAAGAGATTCAGCTCATGACGCAAGTGGAAGTGTGATGACATCGCGAGAAATACGCCAGAGTTTCCTCAGCTTTTTCGGACGCAGAGGGCACCGGATTGTCCCCAGCGCCCCGGTGATTCCCCATGGGGATCCGACCCTCCTTTTCACCAATGCCGGCATGAATCAGTTTAAAGATGTCTTTCTCGGCACCGGTCGGCGTGACTACAAACGTGCTGCCAACACGCAAAAATGCATCCGGGTGAGCGGAAAGCACAACGACCTGGAAGAAGTCGGCCACGACACCTACCACCATACATTCTTCGAGATGCTCGGGAACTGGTCGTTTGGCGACTACTACAAGAGGGAGGCAATTGCCTGGGCCTGGGAACTGCTGACGGGCGAATGGCAACTCGATAAAGACCGGCTCTATGCAACGGTCTTCGAGACCGATGATGAGTCCGCAAATACATGGAGGGCAGAGACTGACATCGCGCCGGCGCACATCCTCCGGTTCGGAAAAAATGACAATTTCTGGGAGATGGGCGAAACCGGCCCCTGCGGTCCATGTTCAGAGATCCACATCGACCTCACGCCTGACCGTTCAGGCGGCCCTCTGGTGAACAGCGGGAGTCCGCTCGTCATGGAAATCTGGAATCTGGTGTTCATCCAGCACAATCGGACCACGGATGGCACACTGGAAAACCTTCCCGCAAAGCACGTCGACACGGGAATGGGATTTGAGCGTGTCTGCTCAGTTCTGCAGGGGAAGACGTCGAACTATGACACAGATGTGTTCACTCCCATCATTGATGCGATTGCACGGGCCACTGGAATCGCCTACAAGGGCGAGACCAATCAGGTCGCCATGCGGGTCATCGCCGATCACATCCGCATGCTCTCGGTTGCCATTGCCGATGGCGCCATTCCCGGGAACGAAGGCCGGGGGTACGTCTTACGCCGGATCCTGCGGCGTGCAGCGAGGTTCGGCAGGAACATTGGGATGCACGAACCGTTTATCTTCGGGCTTGCTCCCGCGGTGGCAGATTCGATGGGAGGTGTGTTTCCTGAACTCGTGGAAAAGCAGACCTACATCCAGAAAGTTATTCGCGCCGAAGAAGAAAACTTCGAGGCAACGCTCGACCGCGGGCTGGAGATATTCTCGTCCGTTCTGGAACGGACCTCAGATTCGAAGGTCTTCCCGGGTGACGAAGCTTTTCGACTCTACGATACCTATGGCTTCCCGCTCGATCTGACCCAGCTCATGGCAGCGGAGCGCAGCCTGCAGGTCGACACGGATCGCTTTGATCATCTGATGTCGCTGCAGAGAGAACGGGCGCGGGAAAGCGACAGGATGAAATCGGGGTTTCCCGCGAACGAAATGAAAGAATCACTTTCCGATTTCGGAGATGCCACATTTGTCGGATACGACATGCTGGAGACCCCGGCAAAGATCAATCGCATCGTTGAAGGACGATTTGTCGGACTCGATCGGACCCCCTTCTATGTCGAGTCGGGAGGTCAGGTGGATGACACGGGGGTTATCGAGGGCGCGCACTTCACGGCGGAAATTATTGATTCGTTCAAGTCCGATCGGAAAATCGTTCACGAGATTCACCTGTTGAATGGAACCCTCCCCGATCGCCCCGGCGTCAGCGTGAACGCCCGAGTAGACCGGACCCGTCGCGAGAACATCCAGCGGAATCACACGGCCACACATCTTGTCCATGAAGCCTTGCGTCGTGTCCTGGGAAGCCATGTCCATCAGCAAGGATCACTCGTTGCACCCGACCACCTGCGTTTCGATTTCCCTCATTACGGCAAGATCAATCCCCAGGAACTGCAGGCAATCGAAGACATCGTAAATGAAAAGATCGAAGATGACATCCGCGTGTACACGGAAGTCGACCTTCCCATCGAGAAGGCGCGCAAGATCCCGAACGTGAAGATGTTTTTCGGAGACAAGTACGGCGATATGGTCCGGGTCGTGTTTATCGATGAACGATTCAGCGTCGAATTTTGCGGCGGCACTCATGTCACGAGCACCCGGGATATCGGGCTGTTCAAAATCGTCTCCGAGTCGGGCATCGCCAGCGGGGTTCGGCGAATAGAGGCGGTGACGGGCGACGGACTACGCCTCTACATTGAAGAACAGATCAGGAAAGCAGAGGGTCTCGACGAGCAAATTTCCAGGTTGCTGGAGGAGCAGGCAGGTCTCCAACATGCCCTCGGCAGAGCCTATGTGCAGAGAACGGCGGAAAGACAGGTCGCGGTGCTACCCGGCAGTTCACGGGCAGGGGTCACGGCGGGCGCTGTGGCATCGTCAGAGGAAGCAGTGCGGGAGCGCGAGCAGCTTCGCCAGAAAATAGAAGAGGACATTATCGCGATACGTAAGGAGTTGTCCACACAACGCCTTCAGGCTGAGTCATCGCGGATCAGCGAAGTCATAGCCCGAGCCGCATCGCTTGAGGGTTTCTCGCTCGCCGTCGGACGCCTCGACGCCGCTTCGATGGATGAGCTCAAACAACTGGGTGACGCGTTGCGTGCAAAACTCAGGAGCGGTGTAGGGATCCTCGGCAGCACAATCGAGGGGAAGGTGGCACTTGTGTGTGTAGTTACAGACGATCTGATCCGCGACAGGAAGTTCAATGCCGGGGCGATCGTTCAACTACTGGCAAAGGAGCTCGGGGGCGGGGGTGGGGGGCGCCCTCATCTTGCTACCGCAGGAGGACGCGATACGGAAAAACTCGATGGCGTTCTCCAGCGCGCCGGGGACATCATTCGCCCTGCGCTCTCCGGAGGCGGTCGCTCAGGAACCAACTGATAAGGACTCTGCCATGGAGGCATCGGAATTTCGGCTGGAAAAATACCAACAGGCTATCACGGCGGAGCTGCGCGCAAGCGCCAACACAAAGGAGCAGATGGTGCAAGCATGTGCCGGCGCCATCGGACAAACGGTTGAAATCATCGTCGCAGCGATCCGCAAGGGAAACAAGATCCTCCTCTGCGGAAATGGGGGAAGCGCCGCCGACGCACAACACCTGGCAACAGAATTCGTCATCCGGATGGATCCATCGCTGAAGCGTCCCGGCATTCCTGCCATTGCGCTGACCACGGATTCGTCAATGCTCACAGCGGGTTCCAACGATCTTGGCTACGAAAGCGTCTTTTCCCGTGCGGTTGACACCCTGGGACAGCCTGGCGACATCCTCGTAGGGATAAGCACAAGCGGAAAATCCGAGAGCGTTAATCGGGCCCTCAGCACTGCGAAAGCCCGAGGCATGCTCACCATCGGGTTTCTCGGCAAAGGCGGGGGTAGAGCGAAAGATCTGGTGGATATCGCCATAATCATCCCTTCGGACGATACTCAGCGTATTCAGGAAGGACACATCACCGCAGGCCACATCATATGTGGACTGGTGGAACGTGAACTGTACCTACCAGCATGAGCGATCGGATGGAGAAGCGTACGATATTCACCTGTAGGTTGAATGAATAGGGTTATGCAAAATCCCCACCCGGCCGCCGTCTTGTATTCTATTGTATCAGGGTGATTTTGCAGGGGGTCCGGCCGACGGGAATGCACTTTTTGAATCACCCTTTTGGAACTCACAACACGGATGAATTCGTCTGCAACGACTATAGATACCCCTTCACGTCGCGGAGACTACCTATTCCCTTTTTTGACGCTCCTCTGCGATGTCCTCGCGATTGAAACGTCATTTCTGCTGTCCTACTGGCTCAGGTTCATCAGCGGCATTTTTGAGCGTTTGGGATTTCTGTCAGTCCCGCCTCCTTCCATAGAGAGATACTGGCTTGGTTCGGCAGTTATGACCGTCGTATGGGTAATGCTCTTTGGATCACGCCGGATGTACCGGCCTCGCCGCCGGGTCCCTCGTGCCGATGAGTTCTTCAATATCGTCAAGGTGACCACCATCGGCATGCTCATCGTCATGAGCGCCGCGTTCTTTTATCGGGAATTCTCTTATTCCCGGATCGTGTTCGGACTCATCTGGATTTTCGGAATCGTTCTCATTTTTCTGTTCCGTGCCGGCATAGCTTCGCTCATGCGAAAGCTCCATCGACGTGGACGATACCTCCGCAGTTCCATCCTTGTGGGAGGCGGAGGTCTTGCCGACGATGTCTTCAAGAAACTGCAACGCCATCCCTCATTTGGCTTCGATATCAAGGGGTACTTTGCTGAAGCCGATGCTCAGGAATCGCAGCCGCTATCGCGTCTCTCGCGTCTCGGCACCACGGCAGAGGTCCCCCAGTACATTGTGGCTCATGACATTGAGATAGCCTTTATCGCAATGCCTGTAGACAACCATCACCGCCTGCTGGATCTCATTGCGCAATGTGAGGGAGTCAACGTGGAATTTATGATGGTTCCCGACTTCCTCGACGTCCTGACAAGCAACGTCCGCCTGACGGAGTACGAAGGCATACCGTTTCTCACCCTCAAGGGTACTTCGATGACTCCATGGGGACGCGTAGTGAAGAGGACCTTCGACGTTGTGATTTCGTCAGGCCTCCTGATAGTTTTGTCTCCTCTCCTGTTAATCGTCGCCATCCTGGTAAAAGTGACGTCGAGCGGCCCCGTTCTTTATCGCCAACAGAGAGTTGGATTGGACGGAAGGGAGTTCCCGATGCTGAAGTTTCGATCCATGCAGATTGGAGCGGAAGAAGAATCCGGTCCGGTATGGGCAAAACGGGGAGATCCGCGGAGAACGCGACTGGGAATCCTGCTCAGGCGAACAAGCCTTGATGAACTTCCACAGCTGCTGAATGTCCTGAGCGGCGAGATGAGTCTTGTTGGCCCCCGGCCCGAACGCCCACATTTTGTGGACCGGTTGAAGGATGCGGTTCCAAAATATCTCGACAGACACCGGATGAAGACCGGCGTTACGGGGTGGGCGCAGGTAAACGGTTTGCGGGGTAATACGTCACTGGAGGAACGGATCAAGTACGACCTGTACTACATCGAGAATTGGTCGTTTGCGTTTGACCTGAAGATCCTGTTGCGTACGGTCCGCGCAGCCTTCGTTTCGAAGTCACAGGAATAGCAACGTGATCCCGCTTCTGGTATTCTACGTCCACGTGGTATTCATCGCGGCAGCATTCACCACGCGATGGCAAAAGGAAGGGCTGGGGGAAGGCGTTCTGGCCGTTTTTTTCGTCTGCCTGATTTTCTTTGTCGGTTGGAGCATGTCGACGTTTCTGATAAAACTCCTCCTATCACCCGAAGGGCTCGGCGGAATATTCAACCGCGACGCCATATCCCTTCTCCTCCTCACTGCTGCCGAGGGCGTCTTCTACTACTTCTACCTCAGAGGTGACTCGCCGGAGGGGGATCCTCAATGAGAGAATAAAAAAAACGGCTGCAACGAAAGGTGCTGGTTACACCTTGCATTGCAGCCGGAGCATACAGTACGTACAGGTCGCGCCTTCCGACACGAATCAATACTCTATCTGCCGCCCGTTCTGGCCACCCAGATGTTTCCGTCGAGCGACTTTGCCAGCTGATCGGCAGCTTCTTTCGCCTCGCGCGAAGTTGCATAGCGACCAACGCGCACACGATACCAGTTCTCCCCTGCAATCACGGCATCTTCAACAAACGCATTCATTCCCGCAGCGGTCAGCCGCGATGCCTCTTGTTCGGCCATGCCTTTGCTTGTCCAGGATGACACCTGAACCGTGTACGTCCCCGTTCCGCTTGACGGCGGAGGTGAAAATGTCGGAGCAGGTACCGTTGATTTCACCGGAGGCTTGACCGCCGGAGAACTTTTGTGCGAGGTGCTTGTGCCTGCAGTGGTTCCACCGGTGGGCTCCAGCGAAGGTTCCGGCATGGGCGTCGCTTCGCCACCACCTGCCTGAGCAGCCGCAAGTGAATCAGCGGCGGAAACGGGATTCGTATCCGGCAACGGCAGTTGATCTGTGAATTGCTGGGTGTCAATCTTCGGCGCCCGCTTGCCCCACAGATGGATCACCTTGAAGTAATTTAGCGCAAAGACTCCACCTGCCAGAACGACAACAATGAGGAGAATCGTCAGCAGGGTCGACGACTTTCCTCCACCCCCACCGGACCCACCGACTTCACGAAGGGTTGGGGGCGGGGCAACGGGCTGATCTGAATCCAGGGGACTTGAATCGTCCTCGAACCCGTCATCCCTGAGGTTCAATTTCGGCATTGTGTGTTCCTCCTGTTGTTGAGTAGGCAGCGCTCTCAAGCGCCGCCTTGTCAAAGGAGAATCTGTCTCAACCGTTCTCCCGCGGCCGGCGCCTCGGCCCCTTCTCAACGTCACTCCCCACGCGTGAGCGCTCGAATGAATCGCTGATCGTCTTCTTCCTCTAAGATCTTCTTAAAGTAATCTCTTAGCTATTCCCTCTAGTGGCTTAATTTAGGTGGAAAGAGGTACGAAGTCAAGCCAAATCTTGCGTTTTCCTGTGAGCTTGAACACAAACCGCCAGATGCAAAAACTGGTGGCCTCTTTATTCCTGTCAACCGGAAGGTAGCTCCAGACATCGATTTAGGGTGCGCCACTTTCACTGCATTGCGGACGCCTCCAGGAGTAGCGTCCCAACATATGCAGGAAGAACACAGAGTATTAAGCACTTGGTGTCTCCAAATCGCGTCGTTCGGGCCAACTGCGGGAAACCCTGCTCTCGCCATTGCGGGGGACACTTCTCCCACATCCTACCCAACCTAAGGAGTATGCGGGCGTGTGACCGTCGTATCCGGTACCACGCGCCTCGGAGGTTTCGATGTGGCAGAACTGTCCGGCCTGCCTTTTGGAGTCTGGTCTCCCCGTTCAGTTATTGTTCCTTCCGCTGTCGTGTCAACAGGAGAAACCTTTCGATTCTCTTCAGGCGAAGGTGCAGGTTGTTCCGCTTTAACAACGGTGTCAGACGCAGCGCGCGCGGATTCTGCGTCCGGAGTCCTGGTCTGTTTTGGCAGAACTTTCACGGCCTCCTCTGAACGATCCATCCTCACCGCAGGAGGTGCATGAGTTGTTGAACTCTCCTGAACCGGTGCACCTCCTGATTGCCTTGCAGATGCTGAATCCGGAAGCGCGGACCTTGCATCCTGACGGGGAACACCCGGATGGAAAAGGGTACTGTTCAGGAAAACCACGTAGACAGCGAGAGCGATAACAGCCAGAGAAAAGAACGAAATGGTGATTGCCGACCCGAAACGAAAGGGTGCGTGTCGAACTCGCGGTCGGCGTCCGCCATGAAGCCGTTGGTGCAGCGAAGATTCGAAATACCAGGGCGCCTGGGCTCTCTTCAGACGCTGGAGTTCCGCCTTGAGCCGGTCAAACTCGCTTTTGCTGCCGGGGTTCGTCATGATGTTAAAATGTCGTGCAATGACACACGGAGAATCATCCTTCCCCTGTTTATCCGGGACTTCACAGTGCCCATCGTCGTTCCGGTTATCCTGGCGATCTCTTCATATGAGAGGCCCTGAATGTCACGGAGGACAACACCCTCTCTGAATTTGACGGGAAGCCGGTTGAGTGCTTCCTGAATTCGCTCCTCCCGAATGGCTTCGTCGGCCGCCTGATCCGAGCCAGGAGCGTTGTCCGGAAGGTCAAACTCCGGGCCCTCGTCTGAATTCCCCCCCAGCCGCACGAATCGCCATAATGTTTTCCGTCGGAGTCGGGTTTTGGCCAGATTCGATGCGATTTTGTATAACCATGTGGAGAACCGCTCCCCCGGCCGGAAGGACTGTTTTTTCCTGTAGACCCGAAAGAAGGCCTCCTGAACAATATCCTCCGATTCGTCCCAGTCCCCGAGAAACCGATACACGAAATTTGTAAGGGCGTCTTTATGCCTGCGGACAAGGACGGAATACCAGGAGTCCTCTCCCTGCTTGAAGAGGCTCATAAGCTCTTCATCCGTCAGACTAGTCATCGGGACGACACGGGCAGCTGGATATCACTTATACTCCCTGAACACTTCAGGTGTTCCTGTCGTCTTCCTTGCATAAGAGAACCACGAGATCCTGCATAACGAGACGGGGATCTGCCGATCCGCTCTTCGTTTGCTCATCAGCTGCAGCAAGCAAAGGAAAGGCCTCCTCACACGAAGCGGGCGGATGGAATTCGAGTGCCTCTTCGATTTCATTGAAGAAATAAGGCGGAATGCGCACCGCAGCAGCGATCTCTCGAAAGGAAATGCCTTGCCTCTTCAAGTCATGCACTTTCCAGAGCATGAGGAAATATTTGGTGAGCACCGCAACGATCACAGGTATGCCGACGTCGGCTTGCATTAGCCGCTCGAGGATTGTGATTGCGCGACCGGTATCTCTCCTCCCGATCGCTTTCTGGAGCTCAAATGGAGTGAATTCCCGTGATATTCCCACCACGGCAGAGACATCAGCTTCGGCGAGCTCGGTACGTTCCCCCGCATAGATAATGAGTTTGTCGATTTCATTCTTTATTTCGCGGAGTGATGATCCACAACAAGCGGCAAGCAGTTTTGCGCCTTCAGGTTCAAGACGCCTGCCGAGCGTTAGTACCCGTTCGGTGATCCAATCGGGGATCTGGTTCTCGTACAATTGCCGGAATTCCACCGCTGCTCCGCGACTCTTTGCTGTGGAGAACAATTTCGTCCGGAAATCCGGCTTTCCGCTGACGAGAAGGAGCACCGTGGATAAGAGAGGATTCTCCACGTATTGAACGAGGAATTCAGGATCCCTTCCCGACAGCTTCTCGGGTTCGCGAACAATGACCACACGATGGTCGGAGTTCAAAGGGAAAGCCGAAGCGCGCGCGACGATGTCTCTCCCGTCGGCGTCTGACCCTCTGACCACGTCGAGATTAAAGCCCTTATCCGCGTCTCCGAGCGCCGCCGCAACAATTTCCTCGACTGCTTCGTCCATGAGAAAGTCCTCTTCTCCGAAAAGGAGATACACCGGCGAGAGTTTCCTCTTCCTGAGATCCGAAAGGACTTCCTTGTACGTGACGTTCCCTTTTGCCACGGTCTATCTTGGGGATTTCTTGGAAGTCTTTTCGTGCTTGATCGTGACTCCTTTCATGATCACCGGCTTCACGGGTTTTCCGTCATTCGGCCCCATCTGCGGAACTATATCTACTTTGCCGATCGCTTCAACCACATCGATGCCCTTCACGACCTTTCCGAATATCGTATAGTTTTTCGGCATGTTCGGCACGTCGTTGAGCATAATGAAGAATTGGCTTGTATTGGTGTTTGGTCCTCTGTTCGCCATGGCAAGGGTCCCTTTTTTGTAGCCTGCCTTGTAGGACGGGGTGGCTGGGTTGAGCTCATCGGCGAACTCTTTCCCCCAGATGCTCTGTCCGCCGCTCCCTGTGGCTGTCGGATCGCCGCCCTGAATGACAAAGCCTTTGGACACCCGGTGAAAGGAAACCCCGCTAAAGTACTTCTTCTCCGCGAGACGGACGAAGTTTTCGACTGTTTTGGGTGCATCATGGGAATACAACTCTGCTTCAATCGTCCCCATGTTCGTTTGAATTACTGCCAGAGTCCGTCCTCCGGGCGGCGGCGCCTTTTTCACCGCGGATGTCTTTGCCTTCGCTGGCTTTTGTGCCTTCTGTGACGCTTCACCTGAAGCGAACACAAGTCCAATCAGAAGGAACGCGGTCAACGTCGTTCGAGAAATTGTCATCTACATTCTCCCTTCTCAAGGATGTCTGTTTAGAAATAGTATGTGAGACCAAGTCGGGCCGAAACTCCAAAGAAATGAAGCGTCACAGGTGTGCCCGTCGCGAGGGGCCGACCGCCCGTCGCAGACTGCAACTCGCCGATGAGATCCCATCGGACGGCGCCCCCGAGATAGGCAAAAAGGTTGTCACCAAAGGCAGTGTTCGCTTCCAGCTCCGCCACAAAGCCAGGTCCGTTGGCCGAGTAGCTGTTGCTTTGTCCGACAAGGGTGGTTGTCAGCGTGCCAAAATGAATGCCGCCACCTGCGCCGATCTTCAGATCATACACCCCCCGATCCAGCAGGACATACTGAAGGATTAGTGAAGGAGCATGAACTGCGATGGAATACTCAGCCTGCCCGAAGGCGGACGGGACCGCGTACGATCCCGAAAGATACGCATACTCCGCCTTTATGAGGAGGTCATCAGCAATTGGAAGCGCAACTGACGCGAAGAAATCCGCGACTGCCCGGAATTGGGGGACTCGCTCGAACGGAGAGGCCGTCGAATTTACCAGGTCAACCACATCCCGCGCGCTCAGGTACAGGACACCGATGCCGGCAGAACATGACACACGCGAGTGCGCCTCAGTGGGTGCCGACTCCTGCGCCTGACATGAAGCAGCCACAGCAATGAGGACGAGGTATCTCCGGGCACGAACCATGCGTCACTCCGTGTCGTGTTGAGTTCCGCCGACTGCCTCACCCACATGCATGTGGTCACGGAGGAGAAAATACGCGCCAACAAGAGTGACTCCGATGTACCCTACTGCGTGGGTGACTGTGGCATATCCGAGCGCTACCACCGGATCCACACCAAAGAGCCGCGTCAACGACTGGGAAGTCAGCGTGTGGTAGCTGCCGGTCCCTCCCGGGGTGGGGATGGCCACGCCGATGCTCGATATTGCCTGCACCACGGCCGCCGCCCGGAATCCAAGATTGCCAATGCCAAATGAGAAAAACGCAAGATAGACCATAATAATGTACAGCAGCCATACAATCAGACTTCCGGCTGCCACGATGATCACATGCCAGGGCCGCTTGAGGAACGAAAACCCGTCGAGAAACGAGTGTATCAACGGTCGGGTGCGTCCTATGAGCCAGGCCGGGAGTATCCTTGCGGATCGCTGAACGACGGCATTCGTCCAGTCGCGTCGCATCATAAAGACTATCATAACTGCCAGCAACCCGACGGTGACAGCGGTGATAAGGAATCCGGCATCTTGAAGCCATGGGAACGATTCAAGGAGGGGTCCGTCGTAGAGAACCGGAAGCAGGGAAACAAGCAGGAGAAACGTAAGAACGTCGATGATTCTTTCCACCACGATTGTGCCAAGCGCGAACGACTTGGGCACCGATTCAAGTTTCCCGATGGCGTATGGTCGTGCGAGCTCCCCTGCGCGCGGGAGGATGTTGTTAAAAAAATACCCGATCATGACGCCCGAAAAGAGATTTCTCAGTCCAATGTGCGGTTTGACGGGGTCCAGAAGATAGCGCCATCGCCATGCCCGGAGGACGTGGCTCAGGAGCAGGCAGACGAGGTATGCCGACATCCACCAGTAGTTCGCCCGCTCCATCAACTTGATGAGCTTCGAAGCGTCGGTATCGCGGAATGCAAGCCAGAGGAAAAACGCAGTGAGGGCCGCGCTGAAGAGATATTGAAGCAGTTTTCGCGCCGTAAAAGGAGACGATGCTGACAACCGAGGCTGTCGGGACAACAATCCTCCTAGCGTAGGTCGACTACTTCCACCCCTTCAGGGATGCGGAGCGTAAATCGGGAATCGGAGAGGCCGATGTTGGTCCGGATGCTGGCCACGGTGTAGGACGTTTCCTTGCCATTCGCGTCAGTTATCTCTGCCTTCCTCACAAGCCACTCCTCCGGATCGACCCAGAGACGTAAGGAGACAACGAGCGCCTCCCCGTTTCGCGGAACGAGTTTCAGGATCACTGTTTCTGTTCCGCCGATCTTTTCCTTTCCAATGACCGTTGGAGTAAAATCCTCAGGAGCTCCCGAGAGTATCCTTTCCGGCGTGAGGCTCCCCTCCCGGATCTTGAAGTTGTCCACCAGCACCTGCTTGTTCGGAATGGAATACGACCAGACGGTCTGTCCATCGGTAACGATCGTCTGGTCATCAGTCTCGATTCTGTATTTGTTTTCTTTTTTGAGATACAGTGTCCCACTTCCCCGTTGTTCAAGTTTGGACAGGGAGAAACGCGTAAGCTGGGAGAAGCGCAATTCTGCATCTTTTATTGATGCGTATTTCGCACGGACCTTTTCAAGGATTTCCTGCGCGTTCTCCGGCACGGCGGCGAGAGAACCAAGGGAAAGCAGAATTGTCCAGCAAATCAGACAGTTGAGGTGTTTCATGAGACGAAATTCTTCAGGATCTGTTCAGCAGGGCATCAAGCTCCGCTTCCGACTCGACGAGGACGTCGCGGGCCTTGCTGCCATCAAATGCACCGACGACCCCAGCCGCCTCCAGTTCATCCACAAGACGGGCCGCGCGCGAGTATCCGACTTTGAGGCGCCGTTGCAGCAATGAAACCGATCCCTGCTGGTGCCGGACAACGAGGCGTGCCGCATCATCGAATAGCTCATCGCGGTCTCCGTCAACACCCCCATCTCCGCTTCTCTTTCTCTCGAGAAGCGACGGCAGCATGAACGGCTTCGCGTATCCCTGCTGTTTTCCGATGTGCTCAACAACAGCCTCCACCTCATCCGCCGAAATAAAAGCGTTCTGGAGACGAATAGGTTTCGGACTGCCGCTCGCAAGGTACAGCATATCGCCGTTTCCGAGGAGTTGTTCTGCACCGTTCATATCCAGGATGGTACGCGAGTCCGTCTTCGAAGCAACCTGATACGCGATGCGGGCCGGGAAATTCGCCTTGATTACTCCCGTGATAACGTCGACCGAAGGCCGCTGGGTAGCCACGATCAGATGGATTCCAACCGCCCTGGCAAGCTGTGCCAGTCGTGCGATGGGTTCTTCGACCTCGCGGGCTGCCGTGATCATCAGGTCGGCCAGTTCATCGATGACAACCAGCAGGTACGGCATCTTCATGTGCTGCACTTCTTCCGTGCTCCTGAGCCGGCCGCTGGCCAGCCGCTCATTGTAGTCCACGATGCTCCTGACGCCGGCGGAGGCGAGGCGGTCATACCTGCGTTCCATTTCAAGCTCCACGCCACGGAGCGCAACAACCGCGTTATGCGGATTGGTGATGATCTGTTCATCGAGGTCTGGGGAAATCGCAAGAAAATGATTCCGGAGCCTGGCGTACTGAGCGAGCTCGATTTTTTTCGGGTCGATGATCACGAGCTTGAGATCGGAAGGATGCAATTTGTACAGAAGGCTCGCGAGAATGGTGTTGATTCCCACACTCTTTCCCGATCCCGTGGAACCCGCAATAAGGATGTGCGGCATACGGGACAGATCGTCGGTGAACACCTCCCCGGCGATCGTCTTTCCGAGCGCAAGCGGGAGCGCAGCTTTCAATTCCCGGAAGGCGTTGGAATTGATGACGCTTCGGATGGTAACGAGAGACCGGTGGGAATTCGGAATCTCAACTCCGACTGCAGATTTACCGGGGATGGGGGCCATGATGCGGATTCCCCGGGCGGCAAGCTTCAGAGCCATATCGCTTTCCAGGCTCACGATGCTGCTGATCTTCACACCGCTCGCGGGGACAAGCTCATACAGCGTGACCACTGGGCCCGGCGTCACACTGACGCTGTCAAGTTCTACGTTAAACTCGGCAAGTGTGGCACGCAGAAGATCCGCATTTGCCTTTAACTCGTCTTCATCTACATCCTCACGACCCGGCGCCGGAGGAGAAAGCAGCTCCACCGAAGGAAAGACATAGTCGATATCTTCCGCGACAGCGGTCGCTTCCGGTTTCTCCTTCCCTCCGATCGGACTGAGCTCTTCTTCAGATCCCGTTGACGCACTCCGGCTCACGGAGATTGCCAGCTGCTTTACATCAGAGCGGGCGGGCGCGTTCGTCCTCTTTGTCAATCCATCCCCGTCAGGATCACGGGTCACCGGAGGCGCGTTCTCAGCTTCTTCGGGTCGGGAGATCGTCACCTGCGCAGGCTCAAAACGAAGGCGGCCCGGGGCTTCTTCCGGCTCTGTTTTGCGATTGCGGGCCTCCAGCCGCGCTTCGTTCTTCCTCCCGAACCAGTCCACGATCCAGAGGAATTGCGTCTTCAGGCCGTCTGCCACCTCGTGGAGATCAATATCTGCAGCAAGTGCGATCGTCAGGAGGAGGCCCGCCACGAGGACGATCGATCCCCCTGTCTTCCCCAGAAGCTGAATCAGCGTGGTCGCGATGAAATCCCCGATGATGCCGCTCCATTCCATCCCCGGTCCCCCCGGCCCGGCGATCGCCCTCGTCATCCCGAACCCTCCTGACAGCAGAAGCGAAACCAGCAAAGCATAGTTGGTGAACACTACTGTCCTTCGAAGAGGCGTTCTACGGAGCAGAGACCATCCCCACACCGTCAGGAGGATCGGAACAACATACACGGCGTATCCGATCGTCGATTTGACGAGAACGCCGGAGATAATTGCGCCGAGGAGGCCAAGGCCGTTGTGCACCGTATCAGCCCTTGCACGCGCCCCCGCATCCCCTGTCATCACACCGATGAGGTCGGCGAAGCGGATGTCCGTGCTCGCCTCGTCCCCCGGCTCGTATGTTGCCAGTGCGATCAGGAGAAGAACCGCCGAGAGGATCATCAGGACGGCAATGATCGCCGTACGCCGGCTGGACCCCCCAGGTTTTGGTGCCGTCACGACGTCGCGATTTCGGCCCTGTGCAGGCATTAAGATGTCACGGGAAGCAATGGAACCTCTTTTGGTTCGGGTTCACGCCGCACCTTGATGGAGTTGCCATCGAGGCAGCCGACCACAGGTATGGTGTCGACTCCGGCACACATCTTCAGATCTTCATCAAAACCGATCTCACTCAGATGCCGGCCGTGGTCAGACGTTCGGACCACCTTGAGAATATTCTTGCCAGATTTCTTGTAGAGCGCATGCGCAGCCTGAGACCCGTCAGTGAGAACGTATTTTGTATCTCCCAGAGAAGTCACCTTGTCGATCAGCATGCCCGCGCACACGGAATCTTCCATTGAAAATGCGCCGTTATTCCCTGAACAGAGCACCGTAAAGTCACGCGGATTTTCCGCCAGCGTCTTCGCTGCTGCGGATATGTTCACAAAGCCGCACACAAACAATTCGCGGGCATACCGGGCTTTCACCAGTGCCTGCGAGCCATTCGTCGTGTTGAAGATTATAGATTTGCCACGAACTCGCTCCTGCGTGTATTCGGAGGGGGAATTTCCCAGATTGAATCCCTCAATCATCTTTCCGTTTCTCTCCCCTCCCAGCAGGATGACGTCGCCAAAAAGATTCCCGGAGATCTTTACCGCAGACTCAACCGTGGCCACGGGGATGATCTCTTTCGCACCGTTGCTCAATGCGACGATGATGGTTGTGCCCGCACGGAGAACATCGATCACCACGATCGTGCGATCGCGCAGCGAAAACTCATCCACCTGAAGCGGTGTAAAGTGGACATCGATGACCATACACTACTTCCTGATGAAGGGAAGCGAGACAACCGTTGCAGGGATTTCTTTCTCTCTGACAGCCACCGAGAGGTGTGAGCCGGGTTTGGCAAACGC
>Ga0326726_10000222_pt1 | contig 54611 bp, 43 predicted proteins | sample MHFenrmetagenome_2_FD_207603 | JGI IMG/M metagenome (GOLD analysis project Ga0326726, IMG submission 207603) | Lab enriched peat soil microbial communities from Michigan Hollow, Ithaca, NY, United States - MHF15MN | ecosystem: Environmental > Terrestrial > Soil > Wetlands > Peat | place: USA... | reverse complement strand
TATCCATCGCTTCTCCCAATCCTGAATGAGAGGGTAACCGATCTTTTATCGATTCTTCTGCCTCATCGATGACCTCTTTGACGAATTCGCCACAGCCGAGTATCCGTTCATCACTGAACTGACGTTCGCCTCGCTGCCGCATGGACAGCACTTCCGACCATCCGCCTGCAGAACGAATCAAACCTCCGCCGGTCAGTTCAGGCTGAGAGCCAAGATCGCTCTGCTCCCGCACAAATACCCGATAAGCCTGTTTTGCCACCCCTTCCCTGTTACCGAAATATTTAAGCACATAATCTCTATCCTGCCAGTCATGATCGAGATGGTTCATGATCACCGCGTGGCCGCTCCAGGGATAATGATCCAGTTCCTCAAGGGATTTAACAAGCCCTGCCCGCAACGGATTGAGATGGATGTAACTGACCAGCTTAAGAAAATAGGTATCCTCTTCACAGACGATTGACTTGTACCGGTTCTGAAACACATGCCCATGCCGGTGGTGTCGACCATTGAACTGCGTTGCATAACCGGTCAGAAACTTTCTCATAAATGTAGAAAGACCAGCTTTACCGCTTTTCAACAGGATATGGGCATGATTGCTCATCAGAGCCCATGCGTAAATCGTCGTTCCTGTGGCCCCCGCCGCCTTATCGATACGTTTAATGAACGATTGTCGGTCTTCATCGTCCAAAACTATAATACCTCTTTCGATCCCTCGCACCATCACATGATGCAGCGTTCCAGGCGAGTCAAGTCTCGGTCCCCGAGGCATAGCGTTGTGGTTTTATTTAGAAGAACTAAGGTTCATGAAGCTCTAAGACAATATACAACTTTATCAGTTTTGTGCGCTCAGTCATGAACGTCCCGTATCTTCCTAAAAAATGCGACATCTCTGTTGACATAATCCGGGAGTCGCCGCGACAGGTCGTGCTAAACCCCAAAAAAGAACGGTGATTATTTCAAAACCGGCGACATTTATGTTGACATTAAGCGCCTGTAAACACGTTCAATATATAATATAAACACTCATAAACACTAACGATTAATTTAGTTACTTTCCCTTCATATCCGCACATGCTGATTTTTTGTAATCAACCTCGGTTTTAAACTTATTACAAAAATATTTAATTGAAGGCCAAGAACCTTTTTTAACGAAAAAAGGACATTCCTTACATTTATATATAGCCATAATAATATATTATTAAATCTTTTCATAGATATTAAACTGATCTTACAAGCCATCAACAAATAAACACATACAACTAACTAATAAATCAACAACCTACCTCAACACACTGCTACCACATATAAGCCTAAACCTATAACATACTAAACATAAAATACATAATATTCGACACTTAGAAAGATTAAAGTATTTATATTCAACCCCTATAGATAATACAGTATTTTATTATATATATCACACAATACACAATCATATAATAACTCAGCATAAATATTTAAATTAATAAACAATAGATTGATTAACCATATCTGCCTTAATATTATTATAAGTTATTAGATAATATTCATAATCATTTCAAAATACCCATTATCATCGGAGATCCGATTTCTCCAATTTTACAGCCTGACGAGAGAAAATACTGCCTCCAAAATTCTTTCAATAATTTTACTTTAATTGGATCATAATATCCACTTTGATTTCTACTACCCAAGTCATGATAAGATAAGCCAATAATATAAACCGTAACATTATTACCAAAATCTGGCACCATTCCAATTTTCTTTATCATCATATTTTCATTCTCGACATTAATATTTTTTATTCCACCAGAAGAATAAAATGAATCTATTGTTGAGTTTTCCAACATGTCAGATACAATTAATAATATTTTATTATTACTCTTATAATTCTTTACATGTTCAGCAACCTCTGTCAATGACCTGAATATATCAGTATATGGTATTCTTTCATCAACACCATTATATACCTCTAATAAAGCTCGATTAACTGCCTTTCTGGCCTCTTTTTCTTGAAGATTATGATAAAGTTGATAGTCCTCTCTAACTGAACGAATTAAAGTATTTTCAATCTCATCTTCCCTAACATTATCATCAACCCTACCGCCTGTTATTCGTTTCAAATATCGACCAGGAATAGCTGATGAAAAAGAATACACTTCTACATATTTACCATATCCCAACCATTTATCGATAATAGAATTTGTATTTACTCTTAGATTATTATCTGTTTTAAAACTTTGATCAATAAGCACAAATAATGCTGCTTCAGGAGACTCCCTAAATTCACCTATCTTTAACAACTGACAAGTTGTAACAGGAAACTTCACTATTGCATATAAACTTGTCGGAACAAATAAAAGCATAATAAATATCAATACACCTTTCACTCTCCCCTCCTATCTTCATTTTTCTTTGTCAGATAATTAGACATTCTATATTCGCCTCTAGCATTTAATGCGTCACCCAATCTATCCCTTATTCCTTTTTTATTGATAGAATCCAAAAGCAACCTCTTATATAAAGAAAAAAATGAATTTGCTTTTTCTTCTATGATATCATGTGATTCATCTAGTAACATTTTATAATAACTCATATCATCAGCTACCTTCAACAGATTGTAACACCGCTCACTATATCCGTTATAAAAACTATATTTATATCCATTCATTGCACCAAACAAATTAATTGTCATAAATATGACTGCAAGAGCAATAAGTGCAGCATACATTGTAATCATTTTATTATGTACTTCCTCTATAGCTATATCTTTAGCGGCCGAACTTTGCTGCTTACCAACTTGCTCTGGCACATCATAAAACTTACTTGCATCTATTTGTTGGCCCTGTATACTTTTCTGAATAATTTCTTTATTCAAATTAGCTCTTGATACAAATGTTGCCGATGATAACAACAATAATAATAATACTGCTAAAAGCGAAAAACCATAGGTCCTTATAAAGCCATTCTCTCTATAGCTAAATTGAGGATTAAGTTTTTTTAGCCTTTTCAAGATTGATTCATTAGAATTCCTTTCCTCCTTAGTCTCTGAATCTATATTATAATATATAGTCTTTCTATGATGCTCTCGATATAGATCACCGCCAGCTTTATGAACTATTGCTGCTATTGCAGCCGCACATATAGCAGCCAATATTACACTAAATGTCAACTCTACTTTTAGAGTAGTATTGGCAAAATACGATATTATTATTATGACTATTGCCGCAGCTTCAACCGCAATACCTAAAAATGTAAGCACCCATAACAATATTGGCATATGACGACGATCCTCTTCCCCTATGCAATGCAACCATTCTTGAGCATTTTTCAGATTAACACTATTGACATCCCCTGTATTTATTTTTTGCAAATACACTTCGTAAAATATTAATACACTCAATACGCTTATCGATATCACATCTATAATCCAAAAATACATATTGCTCATCAAAACATTTTTAGTGACCCATACATATACATTAATAGCGATTATAGTACATAATAATACCACATAAACATTCATCCTAGAGTAGGCCCTGACATTTTGCAACCAAAACTCATAGTATTTATCAGCAATATGTGTTTCATATCCAAACGCGCCACCCCTTCTTATCTCATCATCACGTTCTTCTCCCACCGTATAAACATCTACAGCTGCTTTTCTTTTTAGTAAACCGAATAAATTCTGAAGGAACAATCCAATATTTAAACGATGCCATCTGAACCAATACATTATAATCTCCTATATTTATGCTATTATTATATAATATTATGGATTTTTGGTTTTTTTATAACCTTCAGCCTAAATGGCAACTCAGAATAATGTAATTGACCTTGATTAACATAGTACAAAAATGACTCACATTTATCATCTAAAGCTTTTTCCCTCCCCTCTTTATTACTTCTACTAAACAATATATCAACCCCAACAATACCATACCTTTTAATATCTACTTCAGATGCATGCCACCGATATAACATTTTATTATCATTATAATATATACAAGAAACACCCGCGACATCAACATCAACCCTCCCCGCACTTCCTATAATATATTTCTTATAAACACTTACTTTCGGAGATATTTCAGCCGGTAAAACACCATTCCTCAATATAGATACAGGATATAAACTAATAAAACCTTCACCTACATATGCATAAACCGGTTGTTTATAAAAACCATCAATACAATCTGATGGCTTATACATATCCACTACTTTTCCATCCATTCTTATCAAGGCTCCTGATTTATAGAAATAATCTTTATTAAATTCAGGTATTTTTTCAATAGTAGCACCATATACTGATCCAATAGACCAACCTTTCTTATTTTTTGACATAGCACCACTTACCATCAAAGCCTCCCCATCATATCTTTTTCCTATTACCTTTAAAACTTTCATTGACATTGCATCTTCTAATTTTGTATCACTTATATTTTTCTTATTACCATATTTAATTTTTTTTATTTTTCGCTCTACAACAATCTTTTCTGTATCAATCTCACGACGTTTCTTTTCAATTATTAATTTATTCAAAGAAGATGCATCTGACACTTCAACTCTTCTGTTAGAAGATCGCCCGTCTTCTGTTTCATTTGAATTAATTGGCTCAGCATCACCGGCTCCTTGATAATAAACATTTGACTTAGAGTATCCATTTCTTATGAATATTGCAGCAACTTTTTTTGCTCTTTTCTCTGATAGTTTTTGATTATATTCAGTTGATCCAGTGTCATCAGTATGGCCAACTATCATAACTGAACGGATACCATCTTTTCTGTAAGCCTTAGCGATATCATCAAACATTTTTTCTCCTCTATTTGACAAAATAGCTGACCCAGAATCAAACTCCATAAATATCTCTGCTGTATGGACCGTGTTGTCTTTAATATATTTCTCTCTCTTACTAACTGGCAAATTCTCCAAAGCCTTATTAAAAGCATTTAAATCTTTACCTTCAGCTATCAAATGTGCATCAGTAGATATATTTACTCCATATACCTTTGAGATTTCTTTTAATTCTTTATCTCTTCTATCATATGTTTTACCAACATTATTACCGATAGCTCCACCAATTAAAGCTCCTATAAGCCCACCCCATAAAGTTCCTTTATCACCACCAACTTTATTTCCAATATATGCTCCCCCTATTGCACCTGCTGTACCACCTATTATTGTACCAGTTCGCTCTTTTTCCCCCATTTCATTTAAGGATGTGCAACTAGTCAGCAAAATCGTAAAAATCAATATTATTGATAACGATCTTTTTTTACAATTCTTCTCACAATAACACGTACGCATATTATATTATTGTCATTAATATATTATTCTGAATACACGCAATATTATTATATCATTCTCACCGCAGCCCTCTATATATTCTGAATACTAACATTATCTACCGAAAGCATTATAACACATAATACGTTATAATCACACCAACCATTACCCTGTGAGCACATAATATATTCATTCTTTTAACTATACAGTTGGCATCTAAGGGTATCGATTATTATTCTCTTTTACATATTATGCAACATTCATTTCATAAATTATACTGTTATTTTCATCTAGCAACGCTTACTTTCCCGATTTCGTATTGCTATATTTTATTGCATACTACTGTCTTGTCCGGGTATAACTTACAATTCCATCAATCGTGGCATATTGTATCTGCACAACTCATCGCGGATTGCCGTCTAAAGCGCATGAAATAAGCTAGGCGGCTAGACTCACGTATTATATTTACGAAGAATACTGTCTATTTACAAGATATATTACTTAAAACCCTTAACAATAACAGCTCCTAATGTATCGCATTAATGTTAACATACGGAACGCTTAGAGGAGCGCATAGTGGGCTTTTCCAGACTTTTTCCCTTGTCAAAATGCTCCTAATCGAACTTGTTATAGGAGGAACTTTTAAATTTTTTTTAAGATCTTTTTAATAAAATGGTATGGCAACGAACTAATGGGCGTAAAAAAGCCTGCAGGTTGTGCATGCTTTTGAAGTGGGATGTGGGCGGTAGAAGATTCGAACTTCGGACCTCTACAGTTCAAGGTAGCGCTCTATCCAACTGTGAACTAACCGCCCGAAAGAAATGGGTCTAATATATGACTTTCCTCGTTTAGAAATGCTCTCAGGGACTTTCATGACTTAGAGCATAAACTATGGAGTACTACGAAATATCTGGTTCACGGCTGATGCTGAAATTTCCAGCCTCCTTGACGCGTCAGCATACGACAAGCCCAAGTCAAGCATGAACAGACGGGCCAACGCTCTCCGCAATTGTGTGCAAACACGACGACGACTCCCGCTCTTCAGCGCGATCAGGGATATCCCTTTTTCGCGGCACTTTTGCTACAGCATATCGATTGCGTCTTCCAATCCCTATCGAGAGGGCATCCGGTCTTTTATCGATTCATCTGCTTCATCAATAACCTCTTTGACGAATTCACAGCTTCCGCTCATCCGCCTGCCGAACGGATCAAACCTCCCTCGGTCAGCTCCGACTGAACACCATGAGCGCTCTATTCCAACACAAAATTCCCGTAAGACTGTTTTGCCATACACTTAAAAACCGTGCCGATCTGCATGTGCTCTTGTGTTTATCTGACAAAATGATAACTCATCACAATTCAATGATTTCATGAACGCCCCCCAGCTATTCACAACAACCGCAAAGTCACTTCCGCGAAGATCATGCCAGTACTTTTCGCTTGCTTTGGGATCAATATAAATGACAGCAGATTGCCGACCGGAACGCTCAGCAGCGACGCCGAGATTCAGCGCAATAGTCGCCTTGCCAGTTCCACCTTTCTGAGTTATGATCGCTATGGTTTTCATGTTTGCTTGGATTCATGTTTGACTGATGGCATGACACCATGTAGACTTGCTGACATGTCTACATGGTGTCGTGCAGAAGGTGCTGACTAAAGTCTTCCGCTTCCGGCTCGTCTTTCATAGAGTCAGGTAGTTATCGACCGCCTTTTCGATTGCTTCCGGCCCGTTGTTCTCCCCCTGTTCAAACCATTCGTTCAGTTTGCGTTCGGAGAAGTAGAGGCGCTTGGTCTTCTTGCTGTAAGGGATCTGGTTCCGCTGAACCAGACCGTAAATGGTGGGCACGGCAAGCATCAACATGACTGCCGCTTCGGCGACCGTCAGCAGACGGTCATGGGATTCGGAAGGAAACACATTGCCGAGCTCTTGACGGACAATCATTCGAATCGACGCCATCAGCCGGTCATCGGCCAATCCGGGGCGGGTCTGCAAGTATTCCATTGCGCTGTATCAAGGGTTAACAAACAACAAGGATGGAAATCTCGCACAAACAGTTAACCCCGTTCAACCACCATGGGGGTCAAACGGGGTATGGATTTTCTTGAGTTGGCCGGGACGTGCCCTGTCAACACTTCACGAATTACCTCGCGGTTATGCATGCATGACTTGGGGACAGTGAGGATCGCGACTCTTTATCTGGAAGGAATTTCATCCGTTATCTCTTACCAATCTCACGATGTACCCTATCGCCAATAATTCAGCGACGGCCTTTGCGGAGGGAAGCGGAGAAAAGGCCATTCGGTGCTGGCTCGACAAGGCCGGAACGAACTGGAATGATTGGTTAGGCATAGCCTCTCCTCTCCTGGTCGTTGAAGGCCAAATGCAGTTTAGACGATGGGAATTCTTTTCTCGATAAAAAAGCTTCCCACAAGTCTTGGCAGTAGAGGTTAGGCCATAAATAATTTGTGATATGTATATGTGAGCCACAACACCAGTGATTGTTTCTTCTGCTGAGCTCATCCATCTCGAAAAAGACCATGTGCCACTCACTCAAGGGGGTACTGGGCCTCACGTGAAAAGAACATATGCGCCACCCTGTATTGCCGCTGTCCATGCGTTTTAAATAGGCGACGAAAGGCCTTCTGCCCATCACTGGATGCTTGCACCTCTCGGCTCGTCGCATCTAATATTTCAAAGTCGCTTTCACGGGTTTCCAGATGTTCTGGCACATAGTCAAAAAAATGCATTGCGTGATTGAGGTGGAACGCTCCCGCCTTGCAGCCTGCGATTACATTGACAAAGTCGCTGATCTCAACCGTCAGCGTTTTGCATAATTTTTTCAACTCCTTTTTATCCTGACACATCAGTACTCTCGCAAAGGTATTTTCCATGTGAATCCCTGATAGCCTAACGACACACATCTCGGGCGGCTTTAGTCGTCCAGTGGATGCGATGCTTAAACCTCTTTGCGACTTCGATGTAGTTCATACATGTGCCTGTAGGTTAGTTCACCAAAAATACCATCGACGTGGCGAAGGCAATGTGTTTTCTGAAAGCCCTCTAGTGCAACTGCCAAGTCCAAAGTAAATTCATTCGTATCTCCCGTAGTTGGGAAGCCAAGTACACTAAGTTCTTGCCGTAACTGCGCAAGAGTGAGCCCCCATTTACCTAGGTAATGGAGGCAATTCAATTTCTGGATTTTTAATCGGTCAGTTCCGGTTAAGGAACTAACGTAGTTTTCGAAGTTGTCCCAATGATCATTGCGAGCGGTCGTCTTGGGATCCAGTACCAACTGTTTCGTGACAATCGGTGCAAAGGCGTAGAAATCACTTTTAGCATCTTCAATGATATAGGCATTCAGCGAATCCAATAAGTCTCTGAGACCATTGTTATAGTTAACGCTAAAATCTGCATAACGCTTGGTCCGAAGAAGCAATGGGACTTCACAAGCATCGATTAAAATAGGTAGTATACGAATTCGACCTTCCTGAGCTTCCATCCAGTACATCGCCTTCCACTCACGATCAACCCAGCCAGAAGATACCGCTTGAGGTGATAAAGCAACGATTACGAACCGGCTGTTCGCTATACCATTTTGGATGCCAGAGGGAATGCATTCGCCTACTCGGATTTTCCATTCATCCAACCATGTAGGAAAGCCCGCATCTTCTAGATGCTGAGCCAATGTGCGTACGATCGGTTTATCACGAGATGAATGCGACAGAAACAGCATGTTCTCTTCTAGCGTCTAACGTTGGACTTAAGAGGCGCCATCAGGCGTCCGGTTGATGGACTTTAGGCCTATCTGAGTAAGACTGCGCGTGAGTAGCCAGGACATCTGACCTCGTGATACCACAGAACACCCAATCAAACTCGTTTAGAATGAAGCGCACAGAAACATCCTTGCTACCCTCAGGATCATTTACTAGAAGATCCCGATTCGCAACGTCACATTCGGACGGGCTTCGGTTAGATGTCACGGGAGCCTTCCTGCCTGTCTTCTCCATTTTGGCGGCTGGCATTCTGACGACAGCGAGCAACTTCTTGAGGCGTTCCAAATCGCCTGCGACGCGCTCACTGATACACTGCTTTGCTTGATGCATCGTTCGGACAACCTCGTAGGCACCAAGTAGCCATAACCAAATGAGAGACTCCGCGCGATCAATGCTTTTACCGTCAAGGATTCTTGGGGACGCTCAGATTCCAGATTCAGATTCTTGGGGACGCAGATTCTTGGGGACGCTCCAGATTCTTGGGGACGCTCATTGGGGACGCTCATGACTGAGAGCACAAACAGTAACAATGAACACTTTCTCAATCACAGATCCGATGACATCCTCGCTTAAGCGATCAAATCTTATTAAAGAAATAGTTAAATGCCAATATGAAAATCAATAAATCGTCGTACAGATATCACTCTTTTTAATCGGCGGGTCTGAGCGTGACTGCAATTACATCAATCGTGGCATTTAGTGTCTGCACTACTTATCGCGGTTTACCGTCTGGAGAGGAAGGAATAAGTCTGGCGGCAAGACTTACATTTAATATGTACGAAGAATACCAACTATTTACAAGACAAGTGACTTAAACCCCTAGTCGTTAAACGCCTCTTATGTATTGCGTTACTGGTCATACGCTGAACGTATAGAATGGCTCATACAGGGCTTTTCGAGACTTTTTGCCCAATCAATACGTAGCGAAACGAATCGGTTATTGGAAGAACGTATGGTATTTTTTAAGATCTTTTAATAAAAGGTAAGGGCAACAAACGAAAGGGCGTAAAAAAAGCCTGCGGATCATGCCACAGGCTTTTTAAAAGAGGTGTTGTGTGGGCGATAGAAGATTCGAACTTCTGACCTCTACAGTGTAGACTTAGCGCAAAACCTGTATCTCTTTTATTATAAGCAATTTAAAACGCTATCGAACGGACTCGTATAACAATGGTGTAACAATTTTTTCATTAGAATCGATGAACAAAACGCACCAACGAGTTAAACTTCGAGCATCTCAAGCCGCGTTAAGAGCCAACAGTCTGGGGCTTTCCAAAAACGAATCGATTGGACAAAGCAACAAAAATGTTGCTTTTATCGACTGATTCATTGCTTCTTACTTTACGATGCCGACAGGAACACTGCATAAATTCAGTTGCCCATCAGTACTTGTTCCAGTGCCTCGAATTGCAGGCTATGCTTTGCAAGGTTCTGCTGTTTCAGTATAGCTATGTTTCGAAGTTTCCACTTGATTGCTGGCATGTAGTGAAGAGTATCAAGATCCTGAAGTGACCAATCAGGATTGCCTTGTGCGAAGCCCAGGAGAAAACTCTTTTCTGAGGCGGTGATACCAGCCTTGATTTCATTTACAAGCCGTTCCCTTGTTTCTTCGTAATCGGCATAGCTGAAGGGTATAGTAGCCATACCCGTGAACTGATCCCGAAACACTCTTGTTTGATCAATCAAGTTCGGATTCAAGAGTTCATGAATTGGACGAGAATGGCTGAGCAGCATTGCCAGAAATCCGGTTCTGATGTCTCTCGTCAGTCCTTCATGTGCAAGTAGCTGGTGTATGTCAAACAAATCCCGGGGATGCTGCCGGTCAAGTGCTGCACAGATCTTACCTCCAAACAACTCTTGACGTGAGATCACAGGCATCGAGACAAATTTTCCAAACTCTGCTTCTACCTCTTCAGCAAGATCCATCTGACGCACGGGAAAAAGATGGCCGCGGATAATCGTGTTTACTTCGATCTTGATCTGAGCATGAGCGGCAATGCAAATGATTTTGGTTTCGGGTGCGTTTGGTTGCCTAAGCATTCTGGTCTGTATAGCGCTTCCTGCTTTCTCAATGCGCTTCTTGATCCGTTCAAGTGCTTGAGCAATTTCTTGCATAGCGGTCTGTCGGTCATCAAGGGGCAAGTATGTCAGATCAATGTCAACGGAGAGACGCGGCATCTTGCGTTCGAACATATTGATGGCAGTGCCGCCTTTCAGGGCAAATACCGACTCTGACGCTACCAACGGCAAAATGCTGAGCAACAGATCTACCTGATGCCGATAATGAGGAGCTATCATAGATTTACAAGCTCCTCCGGAAGGTTTAGAGCGAATTTCGGCACAAAAATTCCGCCGGTAACGATACTCCTTGTTCCTCTACCAAGATCGATGTTCGAGAGATCAAGACGTTGTTGCCATAGGTGGCCGGTCTTCTCTGCCATAAACAGAAATAAACGCTTCACCTTGATCGATCGGCATTGTTCGAGAAGTTCCTGAAGTACCTTTGGCCGAAGTGTCGCCAGATTTTCCATTATTTGATAACATTCAACCAAACCGATACTCTCCGGAGAAAGGTAGAGGCATTCAAGCATAGCACGCTCCGCTCCCGATATTCTTATGGTAAAGGAGTTCGGTGAATAGTCTATCATGCCGAGGTCGGATGGCAGAAACGCTGTTTTGGTATGAACTACTGGGTGGCCCCAATCATAATTCCTGAACCAGGCTGGCAAAGTGGTTTTCTGGGGCGAGAAGAGATACACTGGTTCATGCCCGGAACGGATGTACTGAGCAAACCCCTGCTGGGAAAGCGCAGTAAGCGCTCCGGCATGAAGTTGCACCTTACCTTGCTTTTGCAGCGAGTAGAGGCCACCCTCCCAGTTTACCTGCTCACCCGGTCTTTTGCTGGCTCCAGTGCCAACAGGTTCAAGCCACCCGCTTTTCCGGTAATGTTTCTGCAGATCATGCGGAATACCCTGCACTGCAAGCCATGAGGCCAGCTCAACTGTACCAGGAACATGCCCAGCAAGTAGCTGCTTTATTTTCGATGTTCTATCGGTAGTCATGCTACCAATATTACGATATTTTTAATATCAAGCAAAAGGGGCATTTCAAAGAAACACAGGACGGCATGATGTAAGGATTTGGTCCTGCTTGACCTGGGATATCAGCTGCCAAGGAGCGCTGGCCCGCCATTCCGTGATATAGTCAGGAGAGATCATAGATCAGGAGTAACCCTTTCGTTCGGTAGAAGCCGCCAGCGGGAGACTTGCCGGACACCACGATGAGGCTGTGATGGGGCAAGTGGAGCGGGAACCGGTTTTCGCTCAGCGACATATGAGGCCAATACTTCTGCCAGTCTTTTTGCGACTCCCTCGTCATTGATTTTTTCAAGCAGGTACCCCAAACGCTGCACCCAGGTAATCGGTGACAACCCAGCTATAGCAACCAATTTTTCAGAATCAATGGATTCTGCCAATTCAGTCAAAACGGTTACAACATTGTCAAGCCCTCCTGCATGATGGGAATAGCCAATCAAATCAAAAGCGGTCACCTCTGGGGTTGAAACCTTCAAATACCCACGCGGAGTTTTGAAATCACGGGTCGGCATATGGGCGACATTTTTCCGCTTGATGAAATCGACCCTGACAGAGCCACAGAGGATTCCGGGACGGGAGTGCTCTACGATAACCTGAAATGCCTGAGGTCGCTGATGTGCTGCACCGTAGTACTCGCCGGCAGAAAGAATGCCGACATAATATGGCTCATTCAGATACTCCATCAATGATGGAATAAATTGGTTGGCCGGCAGACATCTTATCTGGCGATATTCTGGCGGTACGATCACATAAAACCCCCTGACAGGCATTGCGAGTTCACCTTTTTGACGCTGTCGACGCAAGGCCGCTCTGACAGCAACAGGGCTTGACTCAAGAGCAGCCACAGCTTCAACTCCACTGAAGCAGAAAGAGCCTTTAGCTTGTAACCCATCTATGTATTGTATCAGGTTCATGCTATTAATTACATGAATCAATCGTGAAAAGCAACACTTTTCGTTACTTTCGCCAACCGATACCTCTCGTCTTATGCATTTCCGGATAAAAACGAATGGAATAATGAACTTTTAACCGCACCACTGCGCTTGAAGCTGATGCATCAGCTTCAAGCGCAGTGGTGCATATAACCCCTTCCCTCATCTAGCAGTCCACTTCTTCTTGGCAATACCCGTTAATAGTCACCGCTTTACAGAAAAATCAAAAAAAATTTTCGACCACTTGTAAAAAAATTTTTCTTCTATATTTTACACCATAAACACGCTGTTAGCACAATATCACAAGATATCCTCAATGAGCAAAGATAAGGCTGAAGAGGTACTGAGAAATGCGCTTGTCCGCTATGCCGCTGATAATCCGGAGCAAAAAGAGGAGCTTCTCAATTCACTGGATACCCTTCTGAATAAAACTGCTACTGTAGCAATAATGGCCTTAGAATGCGAGAAGGCACTCCAGGAGTGCCTTGAAATGATGAATGCATTGCAGATGTCTACTTCACAGATTTCTGAAGCCGCCCAAGCATCTGGTTAACTTCGAGAACCGCTGCATTAAGCTCAAGAAGTCTTCCCTGAATGTCCATAACCTTGCTTGCACACTGTTCGAAAAGCTCCTCATTCGTAACAGGCTCTACTTGGACCGGAGCCTCCTGTGATTCCTTCATTCTTCCAGTTAGAATGTAATCGACGTCAATCCCCACCTTCTCAAGTTTTTTCCTGAGAATCCCTCCGATCATGCTTCGACCGGTCACATAAGGCGTCAAATAACTGCCATCCTTCACACCGATTGCCCGAGCAAGCGCAATCTGCGTGCCGAACTGATCTTGGATCACCTTCCTGAATCTTTCAGCCATCTCAAGGTGGCTATCTTGAATACTCAACTTTTTCTATATTTTTCTAATTATTCTTCAAGAAATAGAAAAATTTTTCTACTTTTTATAAAAATGAAAACTGTTGACAAGAAAAGACAAAACCTCCAGAGTCACTATGAATGCCGCCAACTCGTTCGACAATCTGCCACAGGCAGTCTGGCTTTTGCACCATAAACTTGAACTGATTGCTGCGAAAATTGATACGATATCCACACAAAACGACTCGTCCGAAAAAAACCTCATTGGCGTTGATGAGGCCTCGAAATTGTTAGGTATCAGTAAGGGTGCCCTCTACTCGAAGGTTTGCCGCAACCTTATCCCCTACTACAAGTCTGGAGGCAAGCTCTACTTCTCGAAACAGGAATTGCTTCAAGAAATCTTTTCACATCGGTATCCCAAACCAGACCCACCCTTACTACAGTTAAAAACCAATGGGCAATCCAAAGAAACCAGCCTAAAAATTTAAGCAATAAATCAAAGATTAAACCGGCAATGATAGAAATATTTTTCTAATAAACGCACCTGCCCTCATCAATAAATCCATTCTGAACCACAGGGCCTCAGCTTTCCCCCCATATGAAACACGGTAACTGGGTTCCAATCTCGAAAGCCCTCGTCAAGGAGCTTCCATCAGACAGACCGTTTTCAAAGGTGGAAGCAGCTTTCTCCCTTCAGATCGATTTTGATAACAACCGAGAGGTCTCAATTGCGGGTTATGCCAAGCAATGGGACTGGAGCAGAAAAAGGGTTGGAAGCTTTTTCAAGGAGCTTGGGATCTCGATCAAGTACCCCAATAGCACCTCAAAATACCAGAATCAGAAGGGACAGATATGGATACAGATCGGGGACAGATCAGGGACAGATAGAGAGCAGATATTCATCATAAATAATAAAGACTTACAGGCGTCAGAGAGCAGATCGGGAGCAGATCGGGGACAGATAAGGAGCAGATCAGGGTACACTACTATCTATACTAATACTAATACAGATATCGAGACTGAAAATGTAAGAGGGTTTTCAGAGGCTTTTCTGACTGAACACTGGCAACGATGGACAAGGCTAAAAAAGGGCGGACCGTACAGAAGCCCGGAAATCGAGATGATTGCCCTGGAAGAACTATTTGCAATTTCGCTCGGAGATGAGACGATCGCAGCCAATGGTCTGAGGGCTGCAATTGCCGCCCAGTCGCAAAGTTTTTCATGGTGTTTCAAATCCATAGACAACTGTCAATCCAACAACAATGACAGAACCTTCCAGCATCAAAGCCGCTCTGCGGAAAACAACGAGCATTTTGGCGCCGACAACATCAAATGGCTCGAACTTCATGCTCGACCAAGCCATCCGTAAACTGGGACGTACGCTTGAGGATGCGCTTCAGAACGCGACACGGCTTCTCACCCAGGCAGAAGATGTAGAAATCGAACGAGCAGTGCGGACGCTTCAGGTTATCAAGGGAAAAACCTATGCCAAGGCTTTGCTGAAAGAGAACGGCAAGATCCTCAATGAGATTTCCTTCGACATCGGCATCAGCCTCATGCTTCGGAAAAACCGCATCACCCAGGCCGAACTCGAACTATGGTTCGAAAAGGCTGAGCAAAAAAAATTCGAGGGCCATATTTTCCAGCCACTTCCCGACAAGGCCGATGCCTGGGGGCTCTTTCAGAATGTTCGACACAAACTCTCGCCATTAAGCTTTGCAGCCCAAGACCTGATCGAAACGCGCAAAAAAGCACTGTTACCTGTCTTCCATGAGAAAATCACCCGCAGTGCGGCCAAAACGGCGCTTGAACTTGGCATGTGGCCTCTGCTGAGCCATGAGCAAAAGCAGGAAATCTTTTCCCTGCTTGAATGGGATGAACTCCCAAAGCAGATGAAACTCGAATTCTTCAATTCATTGGCGCCAGAAACAAAAAAAGGGATTATTGAGCTTCCAGACGTCTCTGCCCGAGAAAATGCAACCAAGAACGAATATGATCGCTCAAAATTGATCGAGAAAGCAGAATCGATGTCGGAAAACAACGCGTCCTCATGAACGTTCAACCGAAACCATCGTTCCTTTCGGAACACCTGGCTGAATCAGATTTGCCTCACCAGCTAGAAAAACCCACAACACACCACGGCACCAATAAAAGAGAGGCCCGGCTCAGCCGGGCCCGCGTAGCATCGCAAATCAGATCAGCGAATTCTCGGAAAAGCTGAAATATCCACTCTTGCTCCCGATGATGACATGATCCAGAATCTGAACATCCAAAAGCTTGCCTGCCGACACCAGTGTCTTGGTGACGTTCTTGTCTGCTGCACTCGGTTCGACATTCCCGGACGGATGATTATGGGCCAGTATCAGTGCATGGGCATTTGCCAGCAATGCACCTTTGAAAACCTCACGTGGATGAACCAGTGACGCGTTCAGGGTTCCCCTGCTGACCATTTCAAGCCCGATCACATGATGCTTCGTGTTCAGATACACCGTGTAAAACTCCTCACCGGCTTTCTCGTCCAAACCAATCGCGCAAAGTAGATCGAGAACAGCGGATGCTCCGGTGATTTTTTTGTCGGCATACTTGAACTCCTTCTCCCTGACCAACCGGACACCATACTGCGGAATGGTCACTATTGCGTCCTCTGTGCTGAATAACGGAAGGGTGTTTGTACGTGTCATGATCGTAAATGTTGAGCGTTGCCAGAAGTTTGCGTTTCAAATCATTCCCCGGGGGGACAGAGACATCCCGAGGACAGGCAAACTTTTTGGGCAAGGGAGACAAGAGAGCTGCACAAACGAAGAGCGGAAGCGAACGGCCCTTGAGCAAAAAGGCAAACTGGCATATCTTGGCCGGCCCCCTCCGGGGATGGGAAAGAATTCCTCAATCCGTGAAGCGGGCATGACATCACCTTCTTATCTTCGGAAGTTTCTTTTCGGGGGTATGGCAGGTGGAACACTTGCCCGCTCCGATGCATCATACCGGCTCGACCGGCAAACAAAAAAGTGCTGTACTGAGCAGGGCAACCGGAACAGTTGAGCACCATAGCGCCAATGCCAAGGCAACGCTCATTTCGAGCCCTGAACAGTCGGTCGCGGAATGAATGTCCGCTGGCGTGGTGTTTTGCCGGGCTGTTTCCGCAAAACCTATGACAGAGGCAGAAGGGAGCACCGGCGTTTGAGGGCGAAGCCAGGGTTTTACCGCATCACCTTAAGACACCACCACCTCTTTATGCTGACTTGAAAACATGCAGATATGTTAACATGATGACAGGACAACATACTTGCACGCCATCATGCAAACATGACAACATACAGGCAATCAAACATGCAAATAGTCACGGATCAACCGGGGTCTTCGCCTCTCGGGGCGCTCATTACCCCATAACGAAACTTTACAAATGCCCTATATAAAGCAGTATTGCTTACGATATACCCACCTGAAGGCTGGCACAAATGGCTTGAAGGACGGATTCTATCCGAAGATACTCAGGGTATAATTTGTTGGAGGAAAAAGGGGCTGTTTGATCACACATTCACATCTTGGATGACCTTTACATATATGACCATAGCGACATAATTCGTTATAAGCATTTTCGATTTAAGCAGTAATTCTTGTATTTGAGACCGCTACCATATGAACATAGATCATTGCGCCAAACCTTACGATCTCTCATTACCCAGACCCACCAATCCCTGTTCTTAATCTGCTCCAGTCATCTACCCAGACGTGTGCCAGAAAGGACATAAAAAAATCACCGGGAAGTGGTACTCAACCCTAATGAAAAGTGAATGTTTGTTTAAAAAAAAGCGACATCTCTATTGACATCAAGCGATAACGGACAAGTTAGTCGGCTACACATAACTGCAGCAATCAAGCTCATAGGGGCATTCGCGCGCGACCCCTAAGGTGTCCGGAATTGCTTTGTTAGGTCTGATTCAATCACAGTCCAACATTCCGCATGCCATGCATCGTGCCCCGTTCCATGGCCCACAGTTCCCACAAGTCAGACAGATATACTTCGATTCGTCCACTGCTGACGTGGGTACGATCCCCCATCTCTGTCCATCGCTCACGACGGCTTCGCCGCGCGTTGTGTCCACATCGACAACATACCAGCCAACAGGGCATGTGACCGATACCCCAGGCGGCAACTTGGCCAGCGCAACAATCTGCGAAAGATCGAGGGTGGAGACCTTGCCAATCTCCAAGGCTGAATCAAGCTGGCCGAGAATCTTGTCCCTTTGAGTACTCTTGAGAACGCGCAGTTCAATACGGCGGGCTTCGTCTGCCTTCTTGCGTATGCCACCCAGAATCGCGATCAGCGCGGGACTTGGAGCAAATAACTCAACCTTTTTGCGTGAGTTGCAACTGCCGTGAGAAGGAACCCAGTTTACGTAATCATTGATTTCGAAATCGGTACCCAGACTATAGTCAGCCCTGATACGTTTCAATTTCTCAGGCTCGTCCCGCAGTGATTCAGGAATAACGTGGTCAATTGTGGTGTGTCGGAACTCGATTGGCTCCATACACCAGAAACAACGACGATCGTGTGCAAGCCACACGGCATATCGCTCTATCGCAGAGAAAGCGTATTTACCCATTAGACAGTCCTCCCTGATTTGTGCAATTCAATGCCTCAGCTCAAAGGCACGAGGCTCGCAGCGTGATTCGCATACGAGTAAAATCGATTGCTGGATGATCATTTCTGTTATGTAAGTCCGTGCATCTGCAATTCGTATCGCGCCTTAAGGCGATCGACAAAGTCCAGCATTACTGGTCTATTGAAACCTACTAATTGCATTGTCAGCTGCTCTAGAAATCGGAGACCATTCTCAATCTTGGCTTGAATCCCAGATGCCAATTGATCACGATTCAGAACACGAAGACCAGAGACAATGATATCCGTCGTCCCGACGATTGAACCATACGGAAGCACAACAAGAGATGCAATCGCATTGAGAAATGCTGCTGTTGTCCTTGTTCGTGTTTGGCGAAGTTTGCTGGGCATCTCCAAATCCAGTGCCTTGGAGTAGTTCCTATGCAGCTCCTCTTCAAAAGTCAGCAATTCGTCCATAAGCAATACAAGTCTTTCCGGGTCCGAGATCTTCAGCCCCTCTTTGGTTTTCTGTTGAATCGCATTGTACTTATCAACAAACTGACTTTCCATGGCAAGGCGGTGCAATGAGATCGCATCAGCTATTGAAAGCGCATCAAGCAGATCGGCGGGAAAATGGGTTGACGTATGTGCTTTCACAGTATCAATGAAAATCTTGAAAAACACCTCGTGCTCCGAAAGGCGACAACAATCTGAGTTAAGATCGGAAATATGGAAGTCTACAAGGTTCTCTTGCGGTAAGACACCTTCTGATTGAACGGCTTTCGCCCCCGATAAATAGTAGAGGAAGTCAGCATAACTGCAGACAATTTCCTGCAAGGCAACATTGTTATGGCGCTTGGTGGCTTGGTACACAAACCCACGATTCAAAGTCGGAGTGGACTCCAACTCCACCTCCAATTCTGCGGGCAGAGCCAATCCCATTCTCTTCAGGCGGACAGAAACCAGACTACGCTCATTCCGAATGTCTGAAAGAAGACGGTTCTTGAACCAACCGCTCGCTTCTGATGGATTCCACCTGACAACGAGCGCAGACGAGTCAACCAGTTGTGCCATGTCGCACTGCTCATCGCCATAATAAAGCTGTTGTTCAAAAGGAGAATCCGAAGCCTTCTTGGCATCAAGAAATGCCCCGCATGATGTGTAATCAGAGCGAAGCGCGGGTACAATGACGCGTTCTGACAGCAGTTCCGGATTCGGCAGAATAAGTTCACGCGCCAACTCGGATTCAAGAAGATGCGATGCCGCAATGACAATGTGACCCTTCGTAAGGGCAAGAAGCTTTAGCTTCCGAGCGAGTGCGCGTTTGATATCATCAACATCTGTTGGAGTCCATGCGACCTGGCTGTAGGTAATCCGATCGAGTTCCGTAAAGTAAACTCGGTTCGCTGTCAATTGCTGTGGCTGTCTTTCTTCCATAATCTGATTCCAACGTCTGAATTCATTGGTCTAAGCGGCTTTTCGCGCAGGTCCGGAAGAATGATGGTTTGGGCATCAACGGTCGATGTCATACAGATTCTTCGTCGTCCTCAAAATCTTCATCAGAATCGAAGTAGACATTGGGATCCGCTACCACGCTCATCAATTCGAGCCGTTCACCAGGTTTTTCCAGTTCACCATAAAGATGCTCCAATTCACCTACAATAAAAGCCTTGGCAGCGTCAGATTGGAAACACTTTAAATAGTCACCGGCAAGCGCTGGATCAAACTCCAGTGGTTCAATAGATCGCAAAAACTCCAAATAGCCAGAGCTGGTCTTGGTATTCATGAAAAAGACCAGTAATTCTTTCCAAAGCACTTCCTCCGTGGAAAGGTTGGCTTTGCCAAGAAATATCGTCTCGGCTCTCGAACCGTGACGGAGTTCGTATGTGTAAAGATTGAGTTCGAAGGCCCTATCGCGAACAACTTCATATAGCGCACTCGAAATCTTTATGACAATGCCACGAATGTACTTTCGGCACCTCGTGTCGTTCTGTGTGGCAAACAAACCGGAATGCTCCCTAAGATCAACGTTTAAATGCTTGCTGAGAAACCCCCATAGAACCTTCTTCTCTCGATCGGTGTCATATACCGAGGAAACTGTGAATCTGTCATAACGAAGTGACGTATAGAAGGTGCTCAGAAGAGCAAGGAATTCATTGTGTGGGGAGCCAAGATTGAGCTTACAGTGATCCCTTACGCGTTTGAGCAACTCCAAGTGGTTGTGAGTAATGAGCGATTTTTCAAGCGCCTCTTGATCAGTGTCATCGTCGTGTTCAAGGAGTACCAAGGCAATCTTTAGAAGCCGCTCAAGACCGACAGAGAGGTTGTACAGAAACTCAAAAATCTCGTCGGCATGATTTAACACCTGCATTTCGTGGAACCGGCGTAAGCCGTTATAGATGAACATCCCAGAGATGCTCAGTTCCTTTCCGAGATTAAAGTTCTTCCAGAATTGATGCTTGTTCATTCGCACGAGTTAAGCCCCGGGTTCAGTGAGTTTGGTGCCCTTGTTGGTATATAAATTGCATTTATCCCTACAGTAATGCTTTACTGACATTTTTTCCTGCTTTCCCTCAAGGGCGTCTGTATCTTCTATCACCTGTCATCCTTCTCTATTGAGCTCACCGTCACGTTAGCCCCCTGACCACATATAAGCGCAGCAAAGCGATCTGATAGACTTGCAGGAACAGCAAAAGCCAGAAGCTTCTGAGCCCTTGATGCTGCCACATAAAGTTCACGAGCCTCTTCAGCCTTGTCATCTGGATCGCCAGTCTCCAGAAAATCGATGATGCTTCCGAGGGTCTTGGACGTCGTGACTACACAGACTGCTGGAAATTCAAGACCCTTGACTGAATGAATGGTTTGGGCAGCCAAATCATCGGAGGGCGTGGCTGCTAGTATTGTGTCGATACCATCGTTCCATTTCAACTTTGTGCCAATCGACTTCGCTGCTTCAGTACGGACATGTTTGTATAACTGCTGTTTAGCGTGCTCATGCCAAGCTCGAGTATCGGTAAACCGATCTGTATCAAACCTGAGATCCCGGAGCAGATTTATCACACCTGAACGCCAGCTGAGCGGACCGATATCCTGTTCCTGAATGTATTGGTGATAGGAGCTATCTGAAAGAAGGCCATCTATCTCAAGAATTATGCAGTGAACTGCCTCCATCGCTTCTTTCATTTGGTTGTAGCGGGGGGCAAAGTGGAAGTTCATGACTGCTTCGACAAGACGTAGCGTCATTGCTGTACTTTCACTGCTTACGTTTTTACCGACAGCTTTCGCGGCGCTGGCCCAGGTAGCAGCCACAACCGGGCATGTTGAGATCTCTTCACCATGTTCCTGGAGTAACTTTGAAAAGCACGGCCCTATTAACGGAGAAACGCCCTTGCCTTTGTAGGATAGAATGTGCACCGCATGTGGCAATTCTTTGTAATCACCCAAGGCTTGATCTGCCTGAATTACCCCATCGCAAGGACGCAAACACGCGATGGCCTTGCATATATTTGGTGTAGATCGGAAATTACCGGAGAGCTGCAAGCGATTTTCTTCGGCGAACTGCTCCCTAAAAGCGAAAAGCTCGTTGGTCACGCCACCGCGAAACTGGTAAATTGATTGGTAAGGATCACAGATGACTTTCACTGGCAAACCTGAATCCCGCAACCATCCAATAATGCGCAAATCATCTCGGTTACAGTCCTGAGCTTCATCAACAATGACTTCGAGAAAGCGGCCACTCAGGGCGCGAGCGAGACGACCAGATATATCTGTGTTATTCATACGGGCCAGGACAAGTTGACGAGCATCATTGAAGCTGAGCTGCCCACGCTCATTCAGGCAAGTCCGCAACCGGCTTGCCGCCGTCTCGTACTGCTTAATCTGATAGCCTTTTCGCTTAGTTGGATCAAACCCGGTGCGCTTAACCGCTTCGTGATCCATGACACCAGAGGCTCGATCAAAAAATGAAAGAGGAACAGCTTGCGCTCCTTTAAACGGTATGACGGGGAGTTTTTCGATATCAGGGATCAAGCAAGGCCGCGTTTCTGTTCCGTTAGCGCCGAACGGTGCGATGAAGAACTGCCAGACAAAACTATCGAACGTTCCGATAAAGCTCGGATAGACCGGAATCGGAAGGACGGCCCTTTGCCTAAGCCGCTTTTCGAGTTCCGAGATAGCCGCTTTCGTGAATGAAAGAAAGGCGACCCCACGACCAAGGGGCATATTTTCGAATACACTTGCCGCCCTCTCAACCATGACCCTTGTCTTCCCAGCACCGGGGCAGGCACTGATGAAAGCTGCTCCATTACATTTGATAACGCCTTCTTGTTCTGGCGTCGGTGAGAACACACTATAGCTCATCGCACAAGCGCCTTAATTGCTTGCTGCAAAAAAACCGGCACAAAAAAACACTCACCCTCTGCGATCTTGTCAGCAAGAATATGTGCGAAGTCCCCCTTGCGAGTTGTTTCAAACAAGTCTTGAATTGCTTTAGCCTGTTCATCCCCTGTTTTGCTCATGGCGGTATCCCAGTTTTTCTCCGATTTCGGATGCAACTCCAGATACACGCTCTTCAGGAGATCCGCATTACCGGCAGTGACGAGGTCGGGTTCGAGAGAGTATGTGTTGATAAAAACATCAAGCACGTTGTTCGCCCCAACGTCTGTCGCAAGCGAATCAAGATCTACCTTACGGCTTTCTCCCGGCCAGGGTTTTCCTTCTTTTGCCACCATTTTGTCGCCATCTGTGACAACAACCAGCCGGTCAGCGATGCGAGTGCCATTGAATGCTGTTAGCAATATTTTGGCATAAGGGTAAAAATCAGTGCCATCGATCGGAACGAAAACTGCGGATCGGAATATTCTCAGCGCATGCTGGTCCCCCTTCAGTACATGATGTTTCGCGATAACCGGAAACAACAAGGCCTCTGCAATCCCCTCGACCAACAAGACCCGACCCCCGAACAGCAAGGCTGATTTTGTGACATCGAGATAGCGGTCAATCTTGCGACGTTCCTTGTTGGTAAGGCCGAGCATGGATAAGGGGATGCATCGCGTCTCGCGACGGATCATGGCATGCCCCGATAATGGCTTTGCTATGGACGCTCCCTCTACTATTTCCTTTTCAGGAAGCACTGCCTTTGCTGGCGGCTCTTCCAACGCCGCGACCGAATTGCCTTCAGCGCTTTCATCATGCTTTTTCGATGGCACTACTGATCGAACGAAAACAAGGTTCTCGCTTGATACCCATGCCGATAAATTAGGTGAATGGGTCGCAACGATAATCTGGATATTTCCGGCAGGTGCGTTCGGATCAGCCTTTGGTTCGAGAGACTGCTCGGCACGCTCTTCAAGGAAATTCAGCACGGCAGCTTGTAGCTGGGGATGAAGATGGGCTTCCGGCTCCTCAACCAGAAACAACGTCAATTCCGCATCATCAACTTTCTCCAGCTCCACCGCGATCGTCGCAAGATAGAGCAGATTGGCAAAGCCGAGCCCGGAATACTGGAGTTCTTCGGGGAAGATATCATGATCAGCCAACTTGAATCGCAGATCGCGAGCGATATCAATCAGCTTCTCGTCAGCACTAAAACCAAGCGCAGCATTTTGCTGGCGAACACCAAGAGTGAGCGCCTCAAGACCGATATTCACCGCTGTACCAACATCGGTCAGGATTTTGTCCCCGCTTTCGCGTGCGAGACTTTTAGCCACCTCTTTCGGATCACGTCCATTGAGAAAATGTTGCAGCAAAGCTAGGATACGCGTCGGATTACCAGACGCCAATGCCTGTTTCGCATCACGCAAAGGCGGTAGGTAGACATGCCGTATCATTTCATGACTGCCAGGCTCAGGAGCAGCCTTAAAACGACCAGCCCAGAGTGTTGGCCGACTGTTCGTTCGGCAACCGGCTGAAGGGTAGGCCAAGCCGAAACATGCTTCTTCAAGCGTATCGTCTGTGGTTGCAGACAAGAGCCGGCCTTGCTGAGCGGGCGTGAGAGGAGAAAAGTGAGCCGTTAGCTCGTAGGGAACATCCTCAGTGCCGAAACGAATATCTGTCGATTCACAATAGATATCGCGACGACCAGAAAGCGGGGACGTCAAAAGGCGGATTGCATCAATTAGGTTGCTCTTCCCTCCATTGTTCTCACCGACCAGCACAGTAAGTTGCTTTTCGAACGTAACGTTCTCTTTTGAGAATGATCTGAAGTTGACTAGTTGCAGCTTTCTTAATTGCATGACTATCAGTCCATCATTATCTACTTGATCTTGCAATAAAGAGCACGACTCGTCACTCGAATAATGCTCGTTTTAACGTAAGTTGCTCCAAAAGGCTGCGTACGTTGGCGCAAATTACCACGAATGAAACCCTAACCTCGCATCGATGGTTATTGATCGTGACTTATTTACTTGCCGGCACCAACAATGTTTATAGTCTGATCTACCTAATCCAGAAAAAGCAGAAAGCTTCTTTCTGGATAAAACAACATTAAAATCATTACCATAAAACTAAACATAGTGCCATCTCGGAAGGAAAAAATAAGCTGATGGCGAAGCTTATATATTATCTAACCAAAATACATCAAATTGTCAAAGGCATGTATATAGGGATAGCATACCGGCAATGATGAGAACAGTCACCCATCGGAAGCACCTGCCCCAGAATTATCAAATTCCCCCTCGATCTTCAGAAACCGGTAGTAAGTCGCGCGTGAAATCTTCAGGGTACTGCAGATTTCTCCGACGCTGATGCTGAGGTTCTCGCTCATCTTTCTGGCCATCTGGACTTTCGGCTCATCCGGGGAGATTTTAGGGCGTCCGCCCTTCTTTCCTCTCGCACGAGCAGCTTTTAATCCGGCTTGGGTGCGCTCTGTATCAACCGCCTCTCGAACTGCGCCAAAGTGGCGAAGATGTTGAACACCATCTCCCCTGAAGCGGTGGTGGTGTCGATACCTCCATCATTGATCGAACGGAAACCCACTCCCCTGTCCTTCAGTTCTTCGACGATCTCAATGAGGTGTTTCAGTGACCGGCCGAGTCGGTCCAGTCGCCAGATGACGAGCGTGTCCCCTGCTTGCAGTACCGTCATGCAGGCGGCAAGACCTGAGCGTTCCGTTTTTGTTCCACTGACCTTATCGATGAAAATAAGTTTGTCGGGGATGCCGACATGTTTGAGGGCATCGAGTTGTAGAATGAGTTCCAGGCCGGAGGTCGAGACCCGGGCATAGCCGATGAGCCTTCCGGTTTTGTGGGTTTTATCGGTCATTCTTGATAAATGCCTCTTTTTACGAGTATAAGAGAAATATGATACGTATTTATAAGACGATAAGAACAAGAAAAAGGGGCTTTTTCAGCCCCTTCTCCACTGTATCATAAAACGGCCGTTTTCTGATAGCGCCGATTCAGCAGGTCACTCATAAATACAGAAAAGCCCCCGTCAAGGGGGCTCGCCGCTCAGGCTCCGAATCTAGTGCACGCTCGGGCATACTCCATCATCTCCCGCGTCGTAAACGCTGTATGGATTAGACTGACCTGCCGCTTGATATCCGTTCTCCCAGAATGCCTCGAACAGATTTCTCGGAACTCATCGGCAAACCCTACAGCAACCATCCGCATGGCCTCAAGCACACCTGTCGATGCTTCGACCAGAAACAGGGTAATCATATTGGCCTTCGATGCCATCCACTCATTCCTGAACTCTTCGTCGAACATCGAGGCATCGATCGACATATCAATACTGAATCCCTCACCGAAATCAAGCACCAGAAACGGAATATCCTTTCGCTCGAAAAGATAGGCGGTCAACCTGTCGCTCGAAAACAGCTCTTTCTCCCTTTTCGAAATATGCTTCAGCATCATCAAAACATTGAAAAAGCTGTTCGTCACAATGGCAACATGCTGCTCCCTGCCTGTGCATAATTTCTCGATGGGAAACAACTTTCCAACCTGATAGAATTCCATGGTTTGTCCTGTTATGTCCGGCATCCACCAGACTGATTATCTGAAACTTTCAAATCATTCCCCGGGGGGACAGAGGCATCCCGAGGACAGGCAAACTTTTTGGGCAAGGGAAACAAGAGAGCTGCACAAACGAAGAGCGGAAGCGAACGGCCCTTGAGCAAAAAGGCAAACTGGCGTATCTTGGCCGCCCCACTCCGGGGATGAAAGAATTCTTCATCCGCGAAGCGGGCATGACATCACATTCTTTCTTTGGGTGTTTCTTTACGGAAGGAAGGCAGTGGCACACATGACCGCACTGACGCATCATGCCGGCTCGACCGGCAAACAAAAAAGTGCTGTACTGGGCCGGGCAACCGGAACAGTTCAGCACCATAGCGCCAATGCCAAGGCAACGCTCATTTCGAGCCCTGAACAGTCGGTCGCGGAATGAATGTCCGCTGGCGTGGTGTTTTGCCTGGCTGTTTCCGCAAAACCCATGACAGCGGTAGAAGGGAGCCCCGGCGGTTGAGGGCGAAACCACGGTTTTACCGCATCACTTTAAGACGCCATCTCTTTATGCTTACTTGAAAACATGCAGATATGCCAACATGATGACAAGGCAACATAGCAACATGCATTCTTTTCAGCATCTCCATATGTCAGCATACCTGCATGGAACAAAGAGCCCCGGATCAGACGGGGTCTACGTTGTGGTAGCCGAGGATGTAATCGGCAGCTCTCTGCGCTTTCGAGCCTACCTTTACGATATACTTCGGATCGGCTTGCAGCTTTTTGAGCCAGCCGTCGAGATATGCGGCCGAGTTCTGCATCGTTCTCTGACCGATGCCGGCAAAACCGCAAAGGAACGACGCGGTCATTTCAGCAATGAGTTCTTCTTCGGAATACTCGTTTGAGCCGAATGACCAATTCCTGGTCACTCCATCCCGGTCGAGGCGTGTCTGATGACCAGTACTATGTGCGAGTTCATGAAACAGCGTGCTGTAAAATTCATCGCTGTCAGTGAAGTTTTTCATCTCAGGCAGTTGCACCTCATCCCGAGATGGGAAATAACAGGCGCCTCTGCCGCCGTACCGAATCGCCGGCGGATTCGGCATGTCCTGGACGATCTCTTCTGCAGCATCGATCGGTGCAACATGCTCTGCGTTTACGGTCGGCACATCAAGTCCATCAACACCACTCACCGGATAGACCTTGTAATAGCGCAGCAGAGGAATCCGTTCGATCTCGCCGCTCTTCAGGTTTTCCCGTTCGAGGATCTTCCAGAAGACAACCGGAAAACCTTTGCAGCGAATCCTTCCGCCCAGCCCTTCGGCCTGTTTTCTGGTAACGAAATATTCGTCGTTCACCATCGAGAGAAGAAACAGGTTGATACCACGGTATACTTTTCCGGAAACCAGGTTCTTTGGCAATCCGTTACGCCACGGCTGACGCCATGGAACGACTCCTTTTTCAAGCTGGGCGATGATCTGAGCGGTGATGATCTCATATACAGCATTAGACATGACAACCTCCATAGGTTAGTGTTGATGCAATGCGAACGTGCACTACAGCAACAGGGCACCAGCGAGGACGGCATGAGTGCATGACCTGAACGCCGGGCTGCCCATAAGGCTCCTCACCCCAGCGACAGCGGGTGAAGGAGCCACGGCAGACTTATGAATGGGATAGAATCGCCAAGCCATTTTTCCGGAAGGAAAAAAGGAGGAGCCAATGACAACAGACCTTCGACGCTACGGAGCGCTCATGACCCCGCAGCGGATATTTCAGGTTGCTGTACGTGAAGCGGTATGACTTACGATAGACCCGCCGGCAGGCTGGCACAAATGGCCTGACGGGCGGATTTCATCCGGAGACACTCCGGGTATGATTGTATGGAGGAAAAAGGGGCCGTTTGATCGTGCATTCACATCTTGGATGAGCTTTTCATATTCGATGTTATACAACAACACATTTTGGCAAAGGAGAGTCATCAGAGCTTGAACGCAAAGGATCAAGATCGCTGAGGCACAATGCGTGTCATGGATCCTGAAGTTATCTTTCTCGCATCATAAAGGAACATATCATTAGAGAGTTTTAGAAACAAATAGAGGCATCTTTGAAAATGACAGTCTAACGATATCATATTAAGAAAATCAACTTCACCCCCACATACTTGGCTCCGCCAGATATCCAGCATAAATTTTTCGCCTGATGATAATCCATGCTCGATATCGGGCCTCTTGCACCCGAATACTACGTCATTCTCAATATCAATATGCCAGTATGATTCGAATACTCCGCAGAGTGGCGTTTTAAATGTGTAGAACCAAAGATTCTTTATAGCATTGATTTTGCTAAACCTGTAATAAACCCTTGATATTTCATCCTTTAGACTGTCTAAATAGGCGATATATTCCGCAATGCATTCAGATAGAAACTTAGGCTCTACAGAATCATGCTTTACCTCTTTTCGCTTAAAATCTATTTTTAGGTTGTTGTGAATGAGTTCATTACGTCTTTGCTTGATGTTTTGGATTGTCTTGTGATTGTCTGGCTTTTTAATTCTAAGCACTTCAAAAAACAGCTTCGAGAGACGCCAATACGGCATTTTCTCAATATGCTCTGAGATTATACGCTCAAGTAGATAGAAGTCTTCACCATCAACCAAAACACTCTTATCAACTTCAATTGAGTTTGCAGGCAATTTTTCAGGCTGATGTTTTAGGTAGTAATTCAATACTTCCTTCTGCATGGATTCAATGTATGACACCAGCATTAAAAAGAGACCATTGCAATTAACAGCATTAGCTGTGTCTAACTCGTTGCTTATCTCAGCTATCCTCGCTTCTGTCGCCAATATTGGCATCAACAAGTTGTCTTTTAATACAATAAGAGGTCTTGTCATTAATGGATATAAAAGATAAAATTTGATAATAAGGAACTTGCCCCTTTATGGTAACACCTGATTTAGAAAAAATTCCTGCCGTGAAAATTCCCCGACGAGATTTGTAGTATGTACATCAACCACGAATCGGTCCTTAGGAGAATGGCCCTGAGCTGCTCATCGGTCAGCGCAGTCTCCAACTCGTGAACCCGATTAAACAGCTCGATCATCTTCACCAGCGCCCGGGTATCATGCATCACTAAGTCGGTCAGCGGATCGTTGTTCAGCTCCCGGCAGACATAAAGTACCCTGGCGCGACGTGTAGGCTTGCCCTCATATAGCAGGTCCTTCTGATTAGACACTCCCTGAATCCACACGACGACAAGATCATCGGGTGCCAAACGCTTGAGCAGATGGTTCCACAGCTCCCTGAGCGAGCTCAGGATGTGCCTTGCTCGGTCGGCATTGTTACCATACAGAGCATCCCGAGCGCCGATGTATGGCCGAGCGAGTCCCGGGTCGACCTGCTGCAGAAGAGCGATGCAGCCCGATGTTTCCAGTTCAGCTTCAGAGACAAGATGAATTTCTGTTTCGGCCATCTCCTCATCCCGTTCATCCCAGGGGCGAAGGGTTTCGAGCGCGAAGCTGGTGGTATAGATCTCACGAGTGGCCCCTTGCAAAACGAAGGCAGGCAACCGCGTGATGTCCGATATCTCTCCGAGTGACTTTGCCAAATTCCCATACGAGGCTACCACATGGGCAATCGAACTCTCCAGTCCCGAGATGACCGGCATCTCGATCTGGAAACGACTCCTTATCGCCTCGAAATCAATACACGCCATGAGCCGTTCCGTGGCGGTAAGCCGCAGGGATGCATCACACAGGGACAGTTTGGCAGAGGCCTGAAGATGTGATAGATACGAGACGTCGTGCTGAATGGGATTAATACGCTCAAACCATGACTGATGTGTAGCCGCAAAGCTCTCGGTAAATCGGTTTGTTGCGGTGGTCTGCTTTATCAACTCCTGCCAGTGCTGATTGGCACAGGTTATATCCTGTATCCGGGCAATTGCTCCTGACATTTCGAAAGCACGACTGATTTCCAACTGCTGACGATGGAGGGGTTCCAGCGAGCGCTCTATCTGCTCGATCACGTTCAGGTAGGACGGCTTGGCCAGCCTGTTAATGGCATCCATCTCCTGATGGAGCTTGGCAAGAGCAGATTTTGCTGTTTTTAAATTGTCTGACATATAACCACTACTTGTTGATTGCGCTTCCCATTAAATGAGTTCATCCATTCGCGCCTGGAAATAGCTTGGGTATTTCTCCATCACGGTTCTGGCTCCATCTCGGTCTTGATTCAACGCTTTCACGAGATCCTTCCTCTGAGTCGCTGCAAGGTTCAAGGATGCGGCAAGGTCCTGAGCGATGACGCGGTCCGAAAAGCCAAGCTCGTAAAGGGCAATTGTAGTTTCGGTGGGCAAACCATATTTCAGTCGCTTTTGAAAAAGCTGCAGACGATTGATCAGCTCTCCGGCACCATCTTGGCCGAGTGTTTCAATGAATTCACACAACGCGCCAATCAGGAGGGCACCGTCATAAGCCAATGTACCTTCGCAGATCTCGACGATATTATCAATCTTGAACTCCCGCTGCCTAGTACCCCATATCATTTTGGCTTCACGTTGATAGATGATTTCCAGTAACTCGCTGAAAGGCGATCCACTAATCCATCCATGCGCTATTTCTTTAAGCACCTCCGGTTTATCGAACTTTGTGAATATGCCAGTGTTGATATGCTGGGTAAGCAAAAGCCAGATAAGGTCGAGAGCTTCTGATTCATCAGTAATTGAAAGCAGGTTGTCTGCATTAGACTGAACCCATCCCTCAATGGCTTGGGCATCCTGAAAACCGTAAAGCGTTCTGCCATAGATTTTACGGCGAGCCGGATCAGTGATGTTTACGGAGATGTTCCCAGCGAGAAGCTGAAATAATACGCGGATATGTTCTTTTTTCTGATCATCGGCCAGGAAGAAAGCCAGAGTCCCTTCGGCTAGGCGATTCACATCGGCTTCTGAAAGACCTTTCTCCGATTCATCCAAATGGGATAATAGGAAGCTCTCAACAGCACAGATGAGGCTTATTCTCCAGAGAACTTGCCGATTGACACCGTCTCGTGAGAATTCTGTATCTCCATGTTGTGCAGTTATCTCGGCAACCAGTTTAACAACTTCAGCAGGACCGTTGATATAGGCCTTGGCAAAATCCAGAGCCTCCATTCTGATGCTGTATTTCTCGTCATCACTCTTGATGGGGTCAAAGATCAATAGAAGATTGCTGATGCATGGCTCAGAGTTACGCGGCTCCAGAAGTTCTTTCACCTGATCCCAGCGCCATTTATCGTTGCGAGACTTTCGCTTGTCATAGATCACCGGATCTGCAAACAGGATGCTGCCTTCGGTATGCATCCCGGCTCGCCCCGCTCGGCCAATAAGATTGTGGAAATCGCGAACCTTGATGCGCTCCATGCCTTGGTATACACTGGTCACGATGAGGTATCTAATCGGAAGGTTTACGCCCTGTGCCAAGGTGGATGTGCAAACAACGAATCGCACAAGGTTGTCTCGCATGGCATGCTCCACCGCCAGCCTGATACCATGTGGCGTATTACCGTGATGGGAAAAAATACCGTGTGCTGCGCTCTGGGATGCCGGAGCGTCAGCGCCGAGATTCTCGACATGCAAATGTGTTAGCCGCTCTACTTCCTGGGCATCTGAAAAATCTGATGGCAATGTTAGGGATATGCCTCGTTCGATAATATCGACAGCCTTTTCGCAGACACTTGCAGCTGTTGACTTCCTTCCGCAGAAAACAGCGATACTGCCATTAGGAACCAATTTCAGGCCAAGATATAGTGCGATAGCCTGCCCGCCTGTCTTTTCTGGAAAAAAACGGTCATTCCGTTCTCGCCCCTTCCTCTCGAGCTTGAATCTCTCTATCACCCTCGGAACGAAAAACTCACGTTGTTCGGCATCACGGCTGTCGACGTACTCGATTCTTCCCAACTGATCAAGCCAGCTCGCGAACCCGACCGACCTGAAAGTCGGAATCAGGGTTGTGCCTTCGACGACATTGGGCTCACCGTTCAGCCATTCTCCAACAGCCTCAGCATTGCTGATGACCGCTGAGATCAGCACCTTCTGGGTTCCTTCGGGAATCATGGAGCGCAGCGACGTCAGGAGCAGCTCGTATGTGATGCCTCTGGTACCGCTGTCGAACTGGTGGCCTTCATCAAAGACCAGCAGTCCAACGTGGGCAGCCAGCTCAGGAGCGTGCCGAAGGACGTAGAGCAGCTTCTCGGGGGTTACAACCAGGATCTGTTGGTGCCCCAGGAGTTCGGCAATCTCGAAGTCGGTCTGTAGGGCATCGGATAGTTCATCCACCTTGGTTGTTTCGTTGTGAAACGCCTCGACGAGGCTGTTCTTGATCTCATGGCACAACGCCCGGAACGGGGCGATGATGATGGCCAGTGATACGCGCTCGGCCAGAAACGCGCTTCGAAGGATCAGCTCCGTTGCCTTCGTTTTGCCAGCGCTAGTAGGCATTTGAACGATGGCAGACTCGCCTTTGAGAACATCAGCCTTGCCTAAAAGGTGTTGCGCAGGCCAGAGTTCCTTGATGAACGAATCCTTTTGTAGCGCATAGAGCCATTTGTCGCGGGGCAGCCCGGAATATGACGGCAACGCCTTCCAGGCGGAATTCTCCAGCTTTTTCCTCAAAACGGCCGCGATCACATCACCAAACAGCAACTGCCTGGGAGTGCCGAATTCATAGACGGCGTCCCTCAGCTTCGTCGCCAAATCGAGAATATTTTCTTCGCCGTTCCCATCCTCGAAAAACTGAAGAATCCATTTTGAAATCCCGTCAATGAATCCGCCGAATGGTCCCTCAGTTCCATCAAAATAGGTTCCTAGGTCGGCCTGCAGCAACCAGAGCAGCAGGTCTTCCAAACCATCGCCATCCAACTCCGGGCAGTCGCCATCGATGCGCTTCGCCAATACCGACGCGCTTCCGGGAAGATCGCACAGGTAATAAGAGGCGGAGCCCAGAAGCACGAGGTATGGATTAAGTGTCTCGTTTAGCTTTGATTGGAGGTAGGAGTCGAAAAAACGGGCGGAAAATAGCAGATTGTTTTTTAGCTCTGCAAGGGAATCGGGATCTGGCTCTTCCCGGTTGATGGCGGCGGCGAGGTCACCAAGTAGGCCAATCGAAATGGTGAACAGCTTGGCCGGATCTTGGGTGATTTTGATGTGATGCTCTTCCGGTACGCCGTACTCAAGCATCTTTGCTTTTGACCGGGTGACGCCCAGCAGGAGTTGAGATTTCTGTTCAGGCCTCATCCGCAGCCCTCCTGTAGAGCTCGTGGACAAGGTCCATCATGCCGGGTCCCTTGATAACCAAGAGGACAAGGCTGTTACCATTGGGATGAGGGAAGAACTCCCTTGATTTTGCTGACTTGGGAATTTTCCTGCAGTCTGCCGCAGCCAATTCATCGGCGTCGAAACATTCATCTGAAATAATGGCTGCAGCGCCGTAAGTTTCCTTATAGGGCATATCTACGGGGCTTTGAAATCTCTCGATCCTTTGAGCCTGTTTGATTTCCTTTTTTTCAAAGAGCTTTTGCTTGATGAAGTTCAGCGATTCATCGATTCGAAGGTGATCCTTGGCTGAATCGTTGATGGCATCCTGCAGGCGGTTGATCTTAGATGCGGAGAATTTTGTCTTGGATTCAAAAACAAACAACACGTCCTTGGTGGAAGCGTCACCGTCTTTTTTGTGAAATCGGAATCCAATGACATCACTGCCCTTAGGCGATTCATCTCGAACAACCTTCGATGACCACCGTACTCTGGGTACCCAGTAACCGAGAAACCATTGCAGGTAATCGGAAATCAGGATTTCGCCAAAATCTCCGGCTCTGATTCCTGGGCCGAGTTTTGATGTTTTGCATGGGAACTTGATATTGGTCAGATAATCCGGACGCAGGCTTTTGCCCCGGAGGAAATCGATCTCGGTATCCAGGCAGTAATGATTCCGGAAGTGTTTCGCCCAGGCCGAGAGCACTGCATCGTCTTTCTCATGACGGAACTCCCAGACCTCGACCTCCTTGTCGTCGGCGGTCTTCAGTCGTTCGCCGGTATCGACGAGCCATTTAATATGTTCTGAAGTCCAAAACATTCACGTCCTATCCCTGAAGTTCATATACTTTGAGCTTATAAGGCAAACTCTTCATCGATTTCGAACAGATCCGGTGTGGAGCGATGCACGCCAATTCCGTGTTCCATCAAGAGCACGACAAGCTGCTCTCCGTTCATTAGGGCGATGGGGGTTTTATCGGGCTGGGTAGATTCCTTTATGGCTCCAGCGCTGAAGTTACTGGTAGTGATAATCAAGCCTTGTTCATGCGCTCCTAAGCTGCCTCGCACCTGCTGCACGACCGGAGACTGGATATTATTTTTGAGTTTCCATCTCTTGGCTTGAATGGCCATCTTGATGCTAACCACATCTCCCACAACCAACGTCCCCCTGACATCTATACCTCCATCACCACTTCTCTTTGTTACCTCGATCATTTCGAAACCCATCTCCGCCAACAATAGGGAGATGAGTTCCTCAAACTCTCCTGAATTCATGGCAAACAAACGCTCCCGCAGGGCCTTCCTAATCTGTTGGTTATGCTGTCCGATCTGAAATTCCAGCCCGTGCCCCATCCATTGGCTTAGGCCCACAAATCCGCGCCCGTGCTGCACGAAGCAAGGCCTCTCACCACGTTTCTGTTGACGCTTGATCGCGGTGATCACCTGGGCGTACATAGTAGCGTCAGGAGTTTTGCCTCCAGTTACTAACCATCCCTTCTGCAGAGCTTTCTGAGTAATCTCTTTGTAATGCATAGGCTTCTTCCCGCCAAACTCTTCTAGCACTTTCCGGGCACATTCTGTGAAGGAGAAGCTCGCGTTCACAAGAGGCAGGTTTTGAGTTTTGCCAATATCCAACGCCTCCCTATCAGCTTCATAAGGATTTACTGAGGAATTCCTAAAAGCGAAAGTCTGAGAAGCAACCTTCACGAATACCGAATTATCTCCGTATTTCTTGATGTCTGAATAGAGGCATGAGCTTACCGTCGCTTCAGGGGTTTTGCCGTCAGAACTCCAGAGCCCAGCAGCTATGATCTTCTCCGCAATTGCTTTAGCATGCAAAGGGGCTTGTGCTTTTTTTAGAACCTCGATTGCGGCAGACTTCACAGACATTCAAATATCCTCCTCAAGAATCTGGCCATTTTCGAGCAACCATTGTTTTGCCTTATCCATTTTTGAGGATTTTGTTCGAACGATATTCCAAAACCGTACTGTATGATTCTCTTCCAAAAGATGAGCCAACTCGTGGATGATCACGTAATCCACGACAAACATCGGCGCTTTAATGAGACGCCAGTTAATATTTATGTTGTCTTTGGTTGTACATGAACCCCAGCGATAGCGATTATCAACAATCCTGGCATTCGCGAATACCACACCGAGATCATGAGCAATTTTTTTAGTGCGAGGCAGTATTTTTTCCTTGGCCTTGTCAATGTACCACAAGCGAAGGACCTGCTTTCGCTCAGCGGAAAGCCTCGCAGGAATCAGAAAACGTTGTTCAAACCGAATCTCATCTGCGCCGTTTTGAACTACTTCAACTTGATATTGACGACCCAAGTAAAGTGCAGATTCGCCATTGACTAGCTCTTTGCCTGGAGGATGAGGTAATGCGTATTTCTGAGCATGCCTGGTCTTTTCATAAATCCACTTCCGCTTTGATTCCAGGATAGCCTGAATCTTCTCCTCAGAAGTTGATTCAGGGGCATGCACTACCACACTGCGGTCTCGTTCGACAGTAATCGTTAACTGTTTACGTTTAGTCGAGCGCTTGATGGTATAGAGCAGTTCCATGTTTACTCCGCGTAAAGAATAACATCATTATTCTTCTCTGCAATTTCCATCACCCGACTGATGATCTGAGCGCGGTTCTGAAGCAAGTTCGGCAGTTTTGTATAAGCAGACTGCAAAAGTGTCGTTTGAACGTCGGCCTTGAGCTTATTTCGAGCAGGAATGCTTTCCCAGAACCCTGCAAGCTTAAGTTCTCTTTCAACGACCAAAAACACCTGCTGGGTAAGGTCAACAAGAACGGAGATATCATCCTCATTGAGTTCCTTTTCAGCAAATATTTCTCTCTTGAAAATACGGAAAAAAGGCATCTGCTTTTTGCGATGAAGGCCGTAGGTTGGCTCTTTGCTGGCATTTTTGATACACTCGCGAAGCTTTTCCAGTTCCTCATATATTTTGTTCCAGTTGTCACGAAAATCCTGGAATATCTGCGATAATGCCTCTGCAAAGGATGCCTGTAAATCCGGATCATCATTCAGCTCAACATCCAGATGATGTCGAATAGCGTGTTCCACTTCCGCCGCTTTGGTCTTGGTGCGGTTATGCTTCCCGACATTCTTTTCAAAGTTTTCATCAAGAATTGAAATAGGCTCAATTTTCTGATCGATACTTTTCGATTCCAAATACAGGTCCGTAATCGCACGAAGCTTCGGCGGTATGCCTTTCATGCATAAGCGTTCGTCACGGAAATGCTTGCCAGCCAGAACATTAATTTCTGCAAGAGCGTTGTAGTCTCTCATGAAATCCAATGCCTGCCGAGCGGGATAAACCAGGTTCATGCATTTTGTGAAATTCTTGAAGGCCTGCATATAATCGAAGCGCAAATCTTCGTCATAGAAAACATCGAAGAACGCATCATGATCAGTTAGATCCTTCAAGCCACGCTTTTCCAAAAGTCCCATAATTTCTGCATGACTGCTTTGGAGGTTGCGGAGTTCCTCTTCCGGAAAGCTCAGCGTATCAACGATTTCTTTTTGCTCCCGCTCGTCATAGGCATCGATGGCTTTTTTCAAGTGATGTCCAACACCGACATAATCTACTACAAAGCCCTTGTCTTTAGTATCGCCAGCAACTCGGTTAACCCGAGCAATGGCTTGAAGAAGATTGTGATTGGTAATGACTTTATCCAGGTACATTACTTGCTCAACGGGTGCATCAAAGCCAGTAATGAGCATGTTTTTTACGATGAGTATGCCCATGTCTCCGTTAACTCCATCGTCTTTAGCGCCAAAACCCAGTTTGAAGCTCTTGATGCTTCGTTCATGTTTAGATGTATCGGAATACTCTTTAAGATGCGGCAAATCATTATGACTACCTGAAATGATGACATCCGATTGCAGCCTCTTAAGCTGTTCAATATCTATACCGATAGTGTTTGTCGTTTCAAACTCTTCTGTTTTCATCTTTAAAGCGGCATCGATGTGTTTCTTGTACCGAACCGCCGCTTCCCTTGAAGTCGCTACTACCTGAGCCTTGTACCCATTGGGGAACACATGAGTGAGATAATGGGCGACCATGTCCTTCGCCTTGGCCTCTATGGTCGATTCCGCTTCAAGATAGGCGTCTCGCGACCCATAGCCGAGTATTTCAAGACGCTGTAGCAGATTGTAATCACTGAATACATCCGCAAAGGCCTTATCCATACCAGCCTGGTCAGGAACTTCCGCATTGTGTGTACGTCCTTCATAAACAATCTCCAATGTGACACCATCATCGATAGCCTGGCGCATAGTGTATTTGTCGATATAGTCGCCAAATACTTGTTCAGTCTTGTCAATCGGGGTACCCGTGTAGCCAATTTTTGCAGCGTTCGGGATACCTTTATCCAGGTTCGCTCCCAGCATTTTGTATTGTGAACGGTGGGCCTCATCTGTCATGACGAGGATATTGGGACTGTCATTTAGCTGTGGGAAAGTTTCAGTCAGGTCCGCCTCGCGAAACTTATGAATCATTGCCATAACCAGATCCGACGTATCCGCGCTGATTAACTCCTTTAGCCGTTTGATACTATTTGCCACTTTGACAGTAAAGCCTATACTATGACTGGTTTCATTGAGCTGGCCTTCAAGCTGGGTACGGTCCGTCACAAAAACAACCTTCCAATTTGACAATGCCGCATGTCGATACATCTCACGAACCATGAACATCATGGTGAGTGACTTTCCTGAGCCTTGGGTATGCCAGATAATACCGCTACGTTCGCGCGGATTATTGCCCTGGAGCAGGCGCTGCACCGCCAGTTTTACAGCCCTGAACTGCTGGTAACGGCCGACAATCTTTATCGTCTGTCCTTTATCATTCGTAGAAAACAGGGTGAAAGTTCGAATAAGATCAAGAAGATTGCCCTTGTCCATCATACCCGCAACCAGGCGCTGCTGATCGTTAGGGCTACCCGATCCATGATCGAGATCATTCAAAGTGCGAGGATAGGGATCGGACCAGCGGTAAAAATGTTTTTCGATATGTGTGGTAATCGTCCCGAACTTGGCCTCCTGGCGGCAGGTTGCAATGACGAATTGATTGAAATAGAAAAGCGGCGGACTGCCTTCACCCTTGGCGCCGCGCTGCTCACTGTAACGCAAAATCTGGTCGATGGCTTCGGAGATGGCGTCTTTGACCTTCGGCGATTTGCACTCGATAAGCACCACCGGCAGACCGTTCACAAAAAGGATAATGTCCGGAATAATATGATGCTCAGTGCCAAGAATGCGGACCTTAAACTGACAAACCGCTATAAATCGGTTGTTGTCCCTGTTCTTGAAGTCAATAAACCTTACTGTTGGGCTTTGCTCTCTTGTCCTACGGTCTTCACTGACGCTGGTGTTTTCCAGCAGCAGGTGGAGTGCAAATTGGTTGTTCTCGATAAAACCCGTTCCTGGAAAACTAGCCGTCAACTGCTTAACGACATCTTCAATCTGGTCATCCTCAAGCCATGAATTGATCACCTTGAGCTGCTCATGCAGCACCTTCGGCATGACCACCTCGGTGAAGTTATCGCGAAAGGTATGGGCCGGTGTCTGTTTCTCATCCGTCAGGTCAATAATTTCCCATCCAAGGCTGGAAAGCTGATCAAGGAGCGGTTTTTCTACATGGTTACGCTCATCAAGCTTGATATAGTCCGGGGTCTTTTTTACAATCATGAGCTAACCGCCATGTTTTCCATTAAGGGCGTTACCCGCACCATGCCGGTAAGCAGATCTTGCATTAGGGCATTTTTTAACCTTTTCAACTTATTCAAATCATTATGGCAGTTTGTCAACCTAATCTCTTGCTGTTTAATAATGTCAATAATGATTTTCTGCTCTTCTAATGGAGGGCACCTCAACTGGAATTTACGAAAGTGTTCAAGATGAATATGTGATAGGCCAGTTCCCGCTGAAAGGGCCCCTAGTTGAATAAGAAACTCCCCACTATCAAAGAAATAATATATCAGTTCAGGCAAACAATAATCTCTTCGTGGTCGTATCATCGCTAACGAAACGAAAATACTAAATTCCGGATATTCACTTTTGACTATTCTTGCCACACCCAAAGTGCCATCTTTAGTAACCAAAACATCACCGGCAATCGGATTAGCGCGAGCCCGAAATGCTCTATGATCTGCAACTGTGATAAACCGAGTATTGTCAAATCGAATACCAGGCCCAGCAGTAAGATCTGTAATAACTAGGAATGGCATACCATAATCGACATAACTTGGAGTATGATGAACTCCATCAACTATCTTAACAGTCATTTCTTCAAGGCGTTTGATCTCCCACTCTGCCGGAATCATCCCCATTGGTGAATCTTTGAACTCATGTGATTCTTCAGTGCGGAGATTGCCCTGTTTGTCAATGCCCTTGGTTAGCAGACCCTGCATTAAGCTCGTCTTTATGCGCTGTTGCTTGGCTATCAAGGCTTCAGTCTGGTCTATACCCTGATCCACTTTGGAAAGGACTTCAGTGATTTTGGATTGTTCTTGTAAGGCCTTCGGTATACTTGCAAATACCCCTTTTAGAAAATCACTCTTAAGGCCCGGTTGCGCCGATCCGGAGATCTGAGCATCAATTTGATTTTGACAGGTTGGCGATAGAAGAGAATAGTATAGGTAGGGTTGTATAATTTTGTTAGCGTCGCCACGAATCAAGAATAAGTGTTCGTTGATGCACGCGACTGCATCATTATTGTTCTTGTATAAACCAACCTTGCCCGTCTGTGCACCGTCTTTGTTGATAAGAACATCACCATTTTTAAGTTGGCCTTTGGTCATACGTTCAAAGAACTTCCTTGGCACTCGCTTTACTTCTTCAAGATTTACACCCCCATATCTAAGGATATTTTCTCCTCCCAGACTTGGAATATCACCGCTTTCGACTGTTGCACCACCTTTGGGCCGTGAACCGCTCTCCATTACCGATACGACGGAAGCTATATCTAAACTTTGCCAAGTCATGATTGACCTCCAAAGTACCCCAAGCCTATTAGGAAACCATTCAACTCTTCAAGCGTCTCTTTTCTTTGCTCCTCAAGCATCTGGCTACTGATCGCATATTTATTCCAGAGATTTTCAACTCCTTGAATCAGCACCCGCTTTTCCGTGTTGATGTATCGTTCCAGTTCTCGACTGACAATGTTGTAAAGTTTTTTCAAAATCATGCGTTTGGCCTCTTCGTCGGTCAGTTGGCCGCCGATTTTCGCCATCAAGCTATCTGTTCGGGCATTGCGTGCCTTCAAAGCGACTTTGTCTTTTTGTAATGCGGTAATCTTTTTCATGTCCGCACTATTACTTGCATCAAGCCCGGATATATCTTTGTCAACCAGCCTAATCAGCTCCTGGTTTTTAACAGTAAACCCTTCAGCTCCCAGACGTTTCAATTCCAGTTTCACATCCAGTTCTGTGCCTTTCTCTTTCAGTGCGACCTTGACATCCTTAATCCTTTTCTCGATCTTCTTGATTGTGCTATCAAGTTGTTTCAACTCATCCAGCTCTCGCTTGGCTGATACGCCGGGGGTATCTTTCAAATCATCGATGAGTTCTTTCAGCGCCTTCTTCAAAACAGCAGCAGTGACTTTCTCGTCTTCGTCCGGCTCATAGGCTGCTATATCCAAGGCAGTTTCAATCGTATCGGCCATCTCACGTTGCAGCTCACTGATTTTAGTTTCCAATATCTCGATTGCATCGGCCTCGACCTGAAAGAATTCCGCAATCAAATACTCATCGGGGATTAGAGTATGATTCCATCCGATTGAAATAATGGTTTTCAGGTCGAAACGAATCTGTTGCCACCAATTCACGAACACACCAGCACTCTTGAATTCATCCAGTACCTTCAGCGGAACCAATTTTGCTTTGAGCGTGGACAGCAGCTCAAGGCGGACATCCGGCATTTTTTTGCCATTCCCGTTATTTGCCCACTCAAGCTGTGCAAAATCGTTCTGAGCCAAATACCACCAATCCTCAAGAGCTTGCTCGTGGGTAGCAAGCGTCTGAACAACGGCAGGATCTTCTTGGATAATGTTTTTTATATCAGACTTCTCCTGAACGAACTCCTTAAAAGCGAAGTATTTCGGACGATCAACCTGAAAAAGTGTTTCAGCAACGAAACCAAATCGCGAAAAGTCATCATTCCGCGCCGTCACCTCGCCAATTGGAATGCCACCAATGAGATGGGCTTGTACATCTTCTGGTTCCGCTTCTGGGGTGTTGTCAACATAGCGGCGGAGGTTCAGGTTGTAATCGTGTTTCTCGACGATCTCGGAGGTGTCAACAAGGCGGCTGTATTTGCGGAGTTCCTGCTTCAGGGTGAAAATGGTATCGATCTTCTCGATGTCTTCCGGACGTAACTTATTTTGATTCTTACCCTCGGCAAATTCACGGTCTGCGTTGATGAACAGCACTTTATTACGCAAATTATCGGGCTTGTTTTTGTTGCATACCAGCACACAAGCCGGGATACCAGTGCCATAAAACAGGCCTTGCGGCAAGCTGATGATGGCTTCTATGACGTCATCGTTTATGAAAATCTCACGAATCAGCTTTTCTTTACCTCCACGAAATAGCACACCGAGGGGCATGATGGTCGCCATGTGCCCATCGCCCTTGAGGCTGGCCAGCATGTGCTGGACGAACATAAGGTCGGCTTTTTTACCGCTCTCTGGACACCACACTCGAAAACGATGAGAAAATTTAACGCTTGCCCGGTTGTAATTCTGGGAAAAAGGAGGATTGGCCAGTACCCGGTCGAATTTACGAATCTGCCCATTCTCCAGAATTTGTGGGTCCTCCAGGGTATCTCCGTTTTCGATAGTAAAGCGGCTGATGTTATGGAGAATCATATTCATGTTGCAGATCGACCAGACCGTTCCATTGGAATCTTGTCCATAAAGAGCAAGATCGTTAGGATCCTGCCCCTGCTCTTCCACATATTGGTGTGCCTGAATCAGAAAACCGCCGGAGCCAACCGTGGGGTCATAAATCGTATTCCCAGCCTGGGGCTTGACAAGCTGGACAAGCAGACGAACAACTTCAGCGGGTGTATAGAACTCCCCCCCCTTTTTACCGGCACTATCGGCAAAATATTTAATCAGGTACTCATAAGCCGCCCCAAGAAGATCGGGAAACTCGAAGTTGTCGTTCACCAGGTCAAAGTTGGGCTGGTTGAAGTGATCGAGCAGGTCTTTCCACTTCTGATCAGGGATCTTGGTCTTACCCTTGATTTCATTGAAATTGATATTGTTCTTAAGCACCCCAACGAGTGAATCATTTTCATCTTCGATAGCAGCAATGGCTTTGTTGAGCATATTGCCGATATCATGCTTTAAATCCTTCAGTGCTGGAACTGTGTCACCCTCTTCATCTACCCAGGTCTCATGCCAGCGGGCACGTTTGGGCATGTAAAAAGTTTCACCATAGGATGTCTTATCCTCAAGGAGCTCATCGACCAGCTCAGGCTTATCTTTCAAATGTGCGAAGGTTTCATGGCGCAGTTGGTACCGCTTCCGATCAAATTCATCTGAAAGCCGTTTTAGGAAAAGCATGCCGAAAATGAATTCTTTGAATTCGGATGCATCCATTTTTCCACGCAAGATATCAGCAGCTTTCAGCAAAAATGATTCAAGCTGAGATAACGTTATTTTCTCTTTATTCATTTATTTTTTAGCACTTACCATTATTCACTTCTTTTTTTACAGCACCACCTACCTTCACCCAAGAATCCACTTCATCTTTCTTGAATTTCCATAGCCGACCCATTCGATGGGCAGGCATACCATACTTGTCGATCCATTTGTAAACCGTATCCGAGCTAACCCCAAGATGAGTGCAAATCTCGTGGATCGATAACCAGCGGTCTTCAACCTCAACCATTTCTTGAACTCCTAATTCGTTATGGCTGAAAAGACTAACTCTTTGAATCAAGTTCCTATCAAATAAAAAGATACAAATCAATTGCGCCACTCTTAAACGAAGTAGCCCGTTTTCAGCCGACATTACCGACAAATGTCAAACGGCTTATTACGAGAAATTCTGCAGCGATTCCACCGCTTGCAGCACAATTGCCGACGCCTTCTCATTCCCACATGATGCGATGCTGGATGGTTGGTAAGTTTGCATGACAGCATGATGACAAGACGGAAGTGCGCTCCCTACTTGTCGGGACAATAGCCCGAATCCTAATGCTCAGCGAGTAGAACGCCGTAAAAGGCAGGAGGAAAAAGAGAGATCAATGTCTCGGACGAACAAACTCATTCCAGGCCTTCAGAATCGGAGTATGGCGCTGATAGGTATATCCAGGGGCAAGATCAGAGAGCCAAGCTGCATAATTGTTACCTTCGGCATCGTTGTCAAAGGCGAAAACTACTGAACTTCCCTTCGGCAAGTCGGAAATCAAGAGCTTGAAAAGCTCAATCTGGAGAGGGTTGAACTGGCCACCGATGCTCAAATACCACGGATAAAATGTATTGTTTTGTCCAGTTAGTCCGTCCGCCCTATAAACTCGGATGGATATCCCCGCGCTAAATCTATGAAGTTCGGTTCACCTTCCGTGTGGACCGCTATCACAGATTCCGACCCAAGAGCTTGTGTCGTGTAAAGGTCGAACCCCCTACACCTGTCTGGTTCGCAACCGAGTCTACGACCAAAGGTCGCCACAACTGCCTCGGCTGCCGAATAAATATGCTTAGTTGTATCCAGCGGTACCGCAATTTCGAGAACGCGAGGCTTTCCGATGCCCGCGACTATCTTCTTCAAAACAGGATCTTTAAGCCAGAAGTACACTGACTCCCCGCCCCAATTTCCTAACAGTAGGGTTACGCCACTATCGTCGATTTGAATTGGGTGAGATGTCAACCAGAACCTGTCAGAGCGCGGACTATATTGCTCTTTATTATGAAAGGGACTACCTGCAAACAGATCATCGGCCTCCTTACTCGACAACACACCAGCGGAAACCTGCGCATTGAGCCGCTGCTGAATTTTTCCCATGGTTGAAGGATATATACCGCTGCTCCATATTTGGCTAACTTCATCGGCAGTTAGTCGCGTGTAATGCCACGCTCGAATGGTTCGAGCCTCCATGCGGGGCATGATCTCGTTTTCGACCAACCTGTAATAATCTTCTATATAGGGGTTGAAGGGGTTTGGCTGTGTTCGGTCGGCCGCTTCACGTTCCAAGAAATTCTTTTTATCAGTGGTCATGTAATTGTAGATGAGTTTTTCATGCATACTCAACTCGGCGTACAAATCGTTATCGAACGTCTCGACTCTCCAAACATCAATCCACTTGGTGAACATGATTTGATTAGCTCCTCTTACAATCCCTCACTTTTAACAGCCTGATAAAAAAGCAATATAATCATTGAGCACGGCGGGGATAAGCCGTAAAGGGTAGGAGGAAAAAGAGAGTTCAACGTCTCGGACGAAGAATGTCATTCCAATCCTTCAGAACCGGGGTATGACGTAGATAGGCATATCCGGGTACAAGATCAGAGAGCCAGGCAGCATAGTTGTTACCTTCGGCATCGTTATCAAAGGCGAAAACCACTGAACTGCCCTTGGGCAAGTCGGAAATCAAGGACTTGAAAAGCTCGATCTGTAGAGGGCTGAACTGGCCGCCGATGCTCACATACCTCATTGAAACTTCCTGAAAAAGCTGGAAATAGCTCATCGCGTCAATCGCTGATTCAGTAAACACCAGACAGTCATCCCCCTGAAAAGAATTGCTTGACCAAGCAGATTTCGAACCATGTTTTGCAAAGCCTGTGAAGGAGTGATTTTTGATCTCATAGCCGCTCAGACCCTCATGATCGTAGTGAGGGAAAATCGAGTTGCCTTTTTGGTCGAGGAATACTTTTCCGGCAAAACGCGGATGATTCAGGGTGTCTGATGAAATGCCGCGAGAACGGAGGTAGGGGTTGTTGCAAATGCTGACCACGAAGGAGGAAAAAGCTGCGCTGACCAGCTCGCGGCATTTCATGGAGAGTTCGACTTCCTGCACAAACTCGCCGGCAGCCGGTCTCACAACAAGGCCTGAGAGCCAAGGTCGGAGCTGTCCACGGACTGTTCCAAGACTGATGTTGTCTCGATACTGTACAAAGTCGATAATGGTGCCGTTATCCTGGCTATCGCGGACACTGAAGTAGCGCCAATGCCCGTCATCGGATCTGGATATAATCACTTTGTCGTTGCCGCAACGCATGACAATGCTATTGCGGCTGCTTTCTGCTCGATCGATGCGATAGCCAAGAGAAGCGGCATACTCGGTAAGGTTGATCTCGGTTTTGAACCGTTCAAGCTCCTCAGTCATTGCCGGTGTACGGGGATAAGACGAAATCCTTGTTGACCATGATGTTGACCTTTTTGCCTGCCCGGATTTCGATAGTTGGTTGAATATTGAGATTCTTCGCAGCCATCTGGTTGCCAACACTGCTGATGTTGTTGCCGACGTTTGCGGCCATACGCTGCTCTACGGTCTGACTCTGGTAATCATACGATCCCTGGGACAGGGTGGCTGCGCCGGAAAGGATCGATGAAAGAACAATGCCTCCCGCAAGTCGACCGTAATGGTTGTTCACCTTGTCCTCGTAACCAGTCGAGCCGGAAAGATCGACGCCGGGCATCTGATCGAGGACGATGGACGAGCCGTCAGGCCGGATCATCCTGACCCAAGAGACCTGAACACGGTTCTGGCCGTAGCTGACTTCGCTGCTGTACCGGCCAAGAACGCGGGTTCCCTGCGGAATCAACAGATGCTCCCCTGTCCGGGAGTCATAGACGCTTTCGTTGACCATGCCCACGACGTTGCCCGGCAAATCGCTGTTGATTGACGTAACCAGTACCACCGGAATAATGGTACCGGCCTTGATTTCATATTTGCTGATGGGCTGCTTGAGGGATTTCGAGACATATTCCTTGTCATCGCCACCACCGTTTGCGAAGAACTCATTTTTTTTGCTCTGCATGTTCTGGTCGGGTTCGGCAGGTAGGACAAGCTGTGCTGGTTGTTGGCCGACAGAAAGGCCAGAACCACCGGAAGAAGCCGATGGGGCTGGCTGAGTCCTCCCGTTGCCTCCTCCAAAAAATGGTGAGGCTTTGATAGCAGCAAGCTTCTCTGTTTCGACCGGGTCAGGGGCCTGGCTATTGAATTTGCCTGTCTGGGGTCGCTGGTAATTGCCGTACCTGTTCGGCCCCCGTCCTCCTCCAGCCTGCGGATTCACCATACTATGGCCAAGGTCTCCCGGCAAAGGAGGGCCAAGTTGGGGCACCTCTTCCCTGTTGCTCATGGCCTGATTGACAGGCACATTGTTTCCCGGAGCTTGTCGGATGTTTTCCGGGATCGTAATTGTTTGCGAGGCAGGTGCCTCCTTTTTCTCGCTGGCCTGCTCGGCTTTTTTTTGAGGGCTGAGGGCCACAATCATCGCTATGATAATAACGCCCAGCGTGCCGCCTGCGATGGCGATGACAGGCCCTTTTTTGAGTGAGCGACTTTGTTTGGCAGCGTCGATTTTCAGCCGGGGATCATCGGGCGCAATCTTGGAGGTGTGAACATCGGCAGCCTCCTGATCGGTAGCTATAGGGGAAATTTCAGGCTCTTCCATGATCATTTACGTTTGACGATTCTGATGATGTTCTTTCCGTCCTGACCGCCCCGGAGCTCGGCACGTTCGAAAAGGCGGTCGATGATGTAGTAGTCGTTTTTGACCCTGAAGTTGACAAGCTGCATGTCTCCATTACTGCCTATGACGAAAAGGGCGGGGCATTCACGGTTCTGCATCTCTTCCGGGAAGTGAATGAAGGTTTTACGGCCGTCATCGTAAACCTGTGTCGGGAACCATTCGGGGTGTCGGCCTTTGGTGACATCGATGTCGTACCTGAAATTGATTTTGGCTGCATTGATTTTCGGTTCGATCGCTTCGTTGTCGAGCCGAGCGATCTGCTTCATGTTGTACTGTTCGTAGTTCCATGAGACTGCCGCCATGTAGGTGGTTTCGAAGCTGGTAAGCTCGATGTGGTATGTCCGAAGGCTGGTATTGACGGCAAGCGTCGTATGCAGCCCCGGCCTTGTCGGCTTGATGTAGATATGTTCTTGGTCGAGCCCGTTGACTTTGCTTTTTGTTCGCGCAATGAGCCACCGGACGGCATCGCCGCCGACCGGCTCGGAAGTCAGGGTTTCGCCTGGCTCAAGCTGGATGTCGGTGATGCGTAACGGTGCGCAATAGACCTGGTAAAGCTGGCCATCTTCGTAATCGTATCGCATGATGGCATTGTCATATCCGTAATAGTCCGGGTTTTTCGTGGCATTATGGTTCGCCTGCTCGATGACTCTCACGGGATCGCCATAAACAGGACCGGCATAAGCCAGGGCCGCCAAAACGGCGCTGGCATAGATGCGTTGTGTGAATGGAAGGCGCATGGTAGGGGTAATGTTTACTTGTAGATTTGCGAGATATTGTAGTCATCGATGAACAGACCGATAGGATTGGCTATCATTTCATTTTCGGTTTTTGGCTGCTGAAGGATGATCGTGAAGATCCCTCTCCACGTCGTATCGCCCAACGGCTCTCCGCCTTGTCCCCACTGGTGCTCTTTCCAGTCCACCTGCCAGCTATTTTCAGACACGCGAACCATTGAAAGGACGTCGATACTGATGCGCTCCTGGGCTGCCCGTTTGAACGGGTCGGCTTTCTGGACGTAAGCGCTCAACTTGGTGGCTGCTTTCTGGCCAAGGAGCTTGTAGGCATCAAGCCAGTTTTCCTTGAGGACGGCGGGATCGCTGCTGATGGTCCGCGTGTCATGGATGAACCTTGTGATATGATATTTGATCGAAGGATCGCTTGGCTTGAATTGATCCCAATGCTTGCCGATGGGGCCCCGATAGGTGGCACCGCCGTCCTGTGCAATCTCGATGATATGTGGCACGACCTTCGGTTGGGAGCCGAGGTAGATCATGCCACATATCGAAGGAAAGGCTACGAATAGAAGCGTCGCAAATGTCGCCATACGCCAGTTGAAGGCCTGGACTTCGGTCGTGCCGATGCGTGAGTCCCATTCGGCTTGTGCTCGCTTGTAAGGCGTATCGAGTGGCCCCTGCGGGAGCCATCTTTTTCCCGTATTCATGAGGTGAAACTGTTGGTGTTGAAGAAGATCAGAGTTTCGGTTGAGCGCTGCCACCGGAAGGGCTTGCCTCGTCCGGTGTTCTATGTATGGCGCTTAATGCTTCGCGTGCCCAGAAGGATGAATCATCCTGTTTCTGCTCCGGCTCGCCTTTGTTCTCAGTGCTGCCGGATGTTCCCGCCGACGTAGTGTTGTTGCTGTTCGATATACCAGGGTTGTCGCTGTCGGTCACAGTGTTTGTGGCAGACGATGTTTTCTCGCTACTCGATGCGCTGACCTGGTTGGCGGTGCCGGTGTCGGGTGATGCAGCATTACTTGTCCCTGCACTGCCGCTCCCGCCGTTGCCTGATGCCGGAGCAGCAATATCAGTAGGCGCCGCGGTGCCCATGCTTTCCCTGCCAGTAGTGGCCGCAGTCTTAGCGTTGTCGCTGCCCGATGTGCCGGTGGTGTCGCTATTGGCCACAGTGTTGGTTGCTGAGGATGTTTTCTCGCTGCTTAATGCGCTAACCTGGTTGGTGGCACCTGTGTCGGATGACACAGCATTTGTCGACAAACTATCGCTCTCTCCTTTGCCTGATACCGGGGCGGCAATGGCATTTGGAGCCGAGCTGGCCATGCTTCCGTTGCCTGTGTTGGCCACAGTCGTCGCGTTATTACTGCTCGATGTGCCCGCGTTGCCACTGTCGGTCACGGTGTTGGTTGCTGAGGATGTTTTCTCGCTGCTCGATGTGCTGACCTGATTGGTGGTGCCGGTATCGGTCGAGGCCTTGCCGTCATCAGTGGCCGCGGCGGCCACTGTCGTAGTATTGTTGCTGCTCGATGTGCTGGTGCCGGTCTCCGATGAAGTAACATTACTGGCCGATGCACTGCCGCCCTCCTTGCTATTGCTAAAGGGAGTTGAAGCACCGCCATCTGATCCTGTTTTTGGCTTGTCACCGCCGCTGCCGGGTGAAGATGCAGAGTTATAGCCACTCATACCATCACCGGCTCTGCCGCCGCCACTATTTTGAGTAGCAACGCCGGCAGGGCCATAATTACCTGTGGGCATAGTAGCGGCGACATGTGCACCGGTCGCCTTTGCGTCGCCTAACGACGTTGCCATCTGTACTGCCTGAGAGCCGACAGCACTGGCAGCCTTTGCAGCTCCCCAAGTGGCAACTGCCGCTGCGCCGCCAGCAACCGCCAGATTCTGAAGCGCAGTTCCGGCACTAAGGCTCGGACTGCCGGCCATCAACCCCGCGGCCACTCCGGGAGCGTTCCAGCAAAGGAATGCAAGGGCTCCTGTTGTGAGCAGAGCTGAAAAAAGCTCCTTTGTTGTTGCATCTCCTGAAAAGGTAAGAGTCCCTAATACAGGCTCGATGACTCCAACCATGAACGCCAACACCATCAGTTTAACACCCGATGCAACAACAGCTCCAATAGCCTTTTCAGCCAAAAACTTTGTTTGTTCGATGAACCCGAAGGGCAAAAAAATTCCGACAAGGGCAGAAATCAGGTAGAATTCAAGAACTGCATAGAAAATCTGCCAGGCGATGAGACAATAAGCGAGCATGATCAGGATGAATCCTATGGACATAATTAGGGCATCCCCGATTTTCAACATCGCGGCCATTTGTTGAATTTCTGATATCAAAGGGTTCGTATTGTGAAATGCCATATCCATGATATAGGATGGATCGAATAGATTGGCTCCTCCCCCGCCCCCACTGGCCATTTTTCCAGCCTGAATGAGTGAGTTCATAAAGGCCTTAGACAGCATCGGGAAATTCTGGACAAACCATAACCATATCATGAGATAAAGCAACTTCTTCATGATGCTAGCGACATTATCCAGACCACCCAATGCCATCCAGAGGCCAAACATGCAAATCTCAATCCCAAGGAATGCGCGGATCAGAAATTGGATTGCAGGCTGAAGGTTAGACCACCCGCCATTAAAAACAGAGATGAAGTGCTGTAACGTGGTTGTAAGTACTCCTGGGTCCATGATGCGTGGCGTTTTTTATTATTCTTAGGGTAACGTTACACCGTGCTTCACGGGCTTTGAATCGTATCCCTGCCACCGCTTTTTGCTTTGTGCTTCTGCTTCATCATAATCCTTTCGGGGTACAGATATTTCCGTACTTCCCTGCTTGATCGTTACTCGATCTTGAGGGACACACCCATAAGACATAATGAGAATGATGATGAACATCCCGAGATACACGTATGGCCTGAGGTCTGGCATGGCGAATGCTCCTTTTTTCATTTGATGATTACTTAAGGCAAGGTGACGCCTGTTTTTGTTGGCGTGCTATCATATCCGCGTAGTAGCTTCTGGCTGTAGGCATCAGATATCTCTCTTTTCTGCGCTTCTTCAGCGGCCATAGTCGCTGTCAATCTGCTGCTGGTAGACAGGTTCTGTGTCAGGCCGTCAAGCTGCAAAGAGACAACACCGAGCATTTGGTTGGTGCTCTGCAGCTGCCGGACTTCCCCGTCTGCTCCATCGGATTGGCTGAGGATCGTCAGGGCCTGATTATTCAGATCCTGCGATCTGGACAAGATGCTTTGAGCCTCCATAGCGTTCTTTGCACTGTCGGAAAGCTCTTTGTTCCATTGCTGGTAAAAAGCTGTGTACTGGCCTGTACTTTTCCCGTTCCATTGGCCTTCAGGAAAAAGCGTATCGTATTGTGTGCTGATCTGATTTACATCGAACGAGATTTTATTCATGCTCGTCTGGAGGGCGCTCAACTGACGCAGGTTGCTGCTGTAAATGTTGCTGACGTTACCAAATGACGAGGATGGCAATGTCGAGAGCGAGCGGATCTGGTTTTGAATCTGTGTAACCTGGTTCTGAATCTCCTGAGCGGTGCGGACCGCCGTCAATGTGTTCTGTTGCAGGTTAGAAACGTCAATCACAGAAAGGAAGGCAAAGGCCTTTGTGGGTGGCGTTGTCAACAGCGAAATGAAAATGAGTGACAACAGGAGAGCTATTTTTTGGAGGCTCATGGCTGGATCATTTATTTGAAGGTTTTTTCAAGGAGTTCGGCTTCCGCGAACAGCTTCCTGTGCCGCAAGATCTGCGATGCGCGTTGTTCCGGACGGTATGACTCTACAATATCATCGATGACGTTCTGGTCATCGGGTGCCGACATACCGGCGAACGCCAGGGCGACAGGCCCCATTCCAAGGGAAAAGACACGGTGCCCGATGACGGATCGGTAGTAGTAGTCCCGCTTTGCCTGTATGCAGGACAGAAGCTGTATCTCCGCATCGGAAAGGCCGAATTTCGCATAGGTCTCATACATCGCAGGCGTAAGGGCCTCATCGTCCGGCAGGTAGATTTTGGTATGACATGCCGAGAGGATCGTTGTCATGATCGGGGAGTTCGAAGCGTCGGCTACCTCCTGCGTCGCAAAAACGACATAGACGTTTTTCTTTCGGAGAGTCTTGAGCCAGTTCTGAAGCTGGTTCATGAACACCGGATGTTTCAGGAACAACCAGGCCTCGTCAAGGATGAGAAGCGTTGGACGCCCGTCGAACCGTTTTTCGACAACGTGAAAGAGGTAGAACAGGGCCGGAATAACCGCTTCCTGGTTCAGCCCCATGAGAGAGTTCATTTCGAGCGAAAGCCAGAACCCTTTCGTTGTTATCTCTTCCTCCGAATCGAATATCTGGCCGTAGTTGCCTTGCAGGGTATATGGCCTCAAGGCATCACGGATCTCTCTGCTTTGTACCAACTCACTGAATACCGTAAGGGTTCGCTTCTCCTTTTCGTATGTGGCCAGGTTTGTCAATGCGGAATCGATCTCTTTTTTCAGCGTAGCAGATTCTTCTATTTTCTGCTCCTTGAGCAGAAGCAGAATAAACTCGGCAGCCCATATCCTTTCTGCCGCCTCATCGATGCTGCTCAGCGGCTGAAACGCCAAGGGGGCACGTTCACCACCCGGCTCGAAGTATTCGCCGCATACCGCAATGGTTGCGGCTCTTGCCGAACGGTCTTTGTCGAAAATGATCACCTGGGCGTTCGGATATCGAAGCCATTGCATGGCCATGATCGAAAGCAGGGTTGATTTTCCTGCGCCTGTCGGGCCGATAATCAGGGTGTGGCCAACATCCCCGACGTTGAGATTCAGTCGGAACGGAGTGCTTCCGGTCGTACTGCACATGATATGGCACATACCGTTTCCCGTTACCTCCTTGAGGTGCTTGTTCTCCTGTGCTCCAGCCCATATCGCAGACAGGGGCATCATATGGGCAAGGGAAAGAGTGCTGATGATCGGCCGCCTGATATTGGCGTAAACATGGCCGGGAAGAGAGCCAAGCCATGCATGAAGTGAGTTCAGGGTTTCCTCTTTTACCGTAAAGCCCCTGCTCTGGATAACCTGCTTGACCCGTCGAATGCGGCGCATTGCCTCCTGAAGGTCGGTATGATTGACCGTGACGGTACAGGTCATATAGCCGAAAGCCACCATGTCCTGGCCAAGCTCCTGAAGAGCTGCATCAGAGTCGGCCGCCTTGTTGGCTGCATCTGAATCAAGGAGTGCAGAGGCCTCTTTCGTAGCTTCCTCCTTGAGCATGGCCATGATGCCCTTTCGCTTGCTCCACCACTGCTTTCTGTATTTCGTAAGCTCCTTGTGTGCATCTTCCTTGTCCATACAGATGAAGCGCGTTACCCAACGGTAATCGATCTCCAGATGGTTGAGATCGTCGAGAATGCCTGGAAATGATGATGCAGGGAACCCGGTAAACGAAACGGTCGGGATGAAGCTGTCGCCAAGCAACGGGATATCGGCTACGGTCAGGGCCATATCGGGAAGCAAGGCATCCAGATACATCGAGATATCAGGGGCTATAACCTTATGCCGGTTCGTCGAAATTGTGCTATGCAGATAGGTAAGGGTTTCATCGTCATCGAGCGGATAGATTTCAACAAACACACCCGCCATCAGATCGGCAATCTCCTGGCATGATTTCAGGAAATAATCGAGGTCACGCTGGCAGTCAAGTGATGCATCGCGTTTCTTGGCATCAGGATCATCGTAGAACACGCTGACCATTTTCTTGCCCTGTTCGGTGGGCATCTGCCACACAAAGCTCACATAGTATTCGCTTTCGAAATGAGAGCCGTATTTGGTGAACTGGACTTTGCGCTCCATATCGACGATCCACGCCGCCGGGACAGACCAATTCGTTTCTGTGTATTCAGCGGTATGAAACCGTTGTGCCTCGATAAAGAGACTCCAGCCGGACCCGAGGCGCTTCAGGGAATTGTTCAGGCGTGCAACGGCTGAAACAAGTTCCGAGCGGGTAGAGCTGCCAAGGTCAGGGCCTCGAAAGGCATAGGTCTTCTGCAGAACAGCGTCTTTTTGAAGAACGACGCCCGGAGCGACAAGCGCCGCCCAGGGGAGGTAATCCGGCAGCCTGTCAGACGGCTGCCGGTATTGTTTCAGGTAAAACATGGATGTTAGGGGTAAAGTCGTTTTGGTGACTTGATCGCCTGGATAAACACGTCGAAGAAAAACGGGTCCTGCTTTGTCATGGATACAAGGCCGAAATGCAAGCCGATAGCAACCGGCAAAACCCAAAGCTGCTGTAAGCCGAAAGCGAGGGCTCCCGCCAAAGTCCAGAGCAGAATGGCCGGTGTTCGAGGAACGCCGCCGAGCAAAATGACTTCCGTCAACGAGCGATGGACAGGAACCTCGAAA
>Ga0326726_10000221_pt1 | contig 54771 bp, 44 predicted proteins | sample MHFenrmetagenome_2_FD_207603 | JGI IMG/M metagenome (GOLD analysis project Ga0326726, IMG submission 207603) | Lab enriched peat soil microbial communities from Michigan Hollow, Ithaca, NY, United States - MHF15MN | ecosystem: Environmental > Terrestrial > Soil > Wetlands > Peat | place: USA... | reverse complement strand
GACTGTGATTTCGGCTTGTGAAGCTTCCGGTGAGCTCAGGCATCGAAATTACTTTCAACAATTGAGAGTAATCGACGACAGCGGAAAAACCGATTCAGGATTTATTTGAGTTTTTCAACAGAATATTCGCGCAGCCGCCGGTCGAAAAACCGGCGGTTCGCGACCTGGGTGAGCGTGTCCGTGAGTCCGTCGCGCCGCAGGCGCGCGCGGTTCACGGCATTGTCGACACAGATCGCCGTCACGGCGGCCAGGTGTTCGAGCAAATCGGTGGCCGCGTCCGCTGAGAAGTGATGTGGATCAGCGCTGCCTTGGTTGAGACTGCCGACCCGCTCGCCGCGCACCACGAACGGAACAATCGCCATCGATTGCAGCGCTTGCGCTGTGTGTGGAAACAACCTCTGGCGGCTGACCGCATCCGCCGCGCCCAGCAGCGGGGCCGGGGAAATCTGCTCGGATAACGGTGGGTGCAGCGCGACAAATGGTCGGCTCGTGGCAGAGCCGCCTTCCTGCTCCAAGAGGCGAGTGAGCTCGTAGTCCGGATCGAGCCAAGCGATGGAAACGGCGTACACACCCGGGAAGAACGCCGGCAAATCTCGCGCCACAATCTCGGTGACCGCCTGCAGCGTCTCCGCTGCCAACATGCGTAGCTCGATTTCCCGGAAACCTGCCCAGATGCGCTCGTTTCCGCGCAGTCGCGATTCCATGTTCGCGTCGAGTGCCGTGCACGGCGGCAGCGCCTCGGCCGTGTGCACGACCGGCACCCACCCGGTTTGGAGGCGGCGCAGTAACTTGATGAAAAAATGTTCCTCAGTGGGCCGGTTCGGCTTTCTTTCCATCCGCGAGTCCCAGGGCGGCGAGCAAATCGGCGGCCGGCGCATAACCCGGCAACACGCGACCGTCATCCAAGACAATAGTCGGTGTGCCTTCCACATCGACCTCTTTGCCGAGTCGCATATTCTCGTCTAACGGGTTGGTGCAGCTCTTCATCTCCAATTTACCGCCGCTCGTGGCGGTGCCAAACGCCTGCACCCTATCCGGGGCGCACCATACCGCCACCGAACGCCGATAGGTCTCCGAATCCTTACCGGCGCGCGGATACAACAGGTAGCGTACCTTGACCCCGGCCTGCGTGAGTTTGGGCACTTCCCGATGCAGGCGTGCGCAATAGGGGCAATCCACATCCATGAACACGGTGAGCGTGCGCTTGGGTTTTGCCGGCCCGAGTATAATCATGTTGGCTTCGTCCAGGGCATCGATCAACTTCAGCACCAAAGCGCCACGACGCGTCGCCGTCAGGTTGCGCCGGCTGTCGAGATCGATGAGATCACCCATGAGCATGTAGCGCCCGTCCGCAGACACATAGGCCACACGCGTGCCGAACACCATTTCATACAGACCCGGAATCGGCGCCGGTTTTAGATCAGTGATGGAAATCTCCGACAAACGTTTTTGCAAACTCTGTTTGAGTTTTTCAGTGTCGTTCTCAGCCTGCACGGAATGGCTCAGGAGCAGGACGCACAAGGCGCTCAGGGTAGCACGCAACGAAATAATCACAGGCTGGTTTCTCAAGGGTTAGGGGATCGAATGCCAACACGGCGCCAGATAGCATGATAGCGCCGCGGCACGCTGGCACCAAGGCGAGGTGTGAATTCACGGATTAGGCGTCCGGAAGCTGGCGTTCTGCTTCCAGCACCACCTGGATCATGGACACGATGCTGTCCGGTTTGAGCGAAATCGAACTGATTCCCTGGCGTACGAACCACTCGGTGATCTCGGGAAAATCCGAGGTCGCCTGTCCGCAGATGCCGACGTATTCCGAGCCGCCGGGCGGTGGCGATGGCTCATTGGCATGAGCTTGCGTACCGCCGGATCGCGCTCGTCGAATCCATTGATCAGACCGTAATCGCGGTCCACGCCGAGTGTCCGTTGCGTCAGATCATTGAAGCCGATGGACAAGCCGTCGAACAGCACCAGAGAGTCCTCGGCGAGCAGCGCGTTCGTCGGTATTTCGCACATGAGATACAGCTTGAGGTCCTGCCGTCCGCGCACCAGACCGTGTTCGGCCATGGCGGCGATCACCTTCTGCGCTCCGGCCACGCTGCGCACAAACGGGATCATGACCGAAACATTGGTCACGCCTATGTCTTCGCATACACTTTTCGAGGCCTGACATTGCCATGGCAAAACTGTCGCGGAAACTGGGATCGTAATTACGCGCGGCGCCGCGCAACCCGAGCATCGGGTTCTGCTCTTTCGGCTCGAAGTGCTGACCGCCGAACAGCAACGCATATTCATTCGACTTGAAATCACTCAGGCGCACAATCACTTCCTTCGGCGAAAATGCCGCCGCGATCATGCCGATGCCTTCCGCCACGCGCGCCATGAAATTGCGACGCCGATCGCCGTAGCCGGCAATCGGCTGGTCGATGTGACGCTGCTCCTCCTGGCTCAGGCGCTCATACTCAAGGAGGGCGCGCGGGTGCATCTGGATGCTGCGGCCGATGATGAACTCGAGGCGCGAGCGCCGACCCCATCATTCGGCAGGAATGAATAATCGAATGCCTGATCCGGGTTGGCGGGTTTCATCATAATGCGTGGGTGCGGACGCTTCCCGGGCGCGAGGCGGATGTCGTTGTCGGTAAGCGCGAAATGCCGGCACTCATCGTCCAGCAGCGGCACATTGCGCGTCGAGAATCCGGCCCGCCGGATCGCGCGCGTAGACGAGCTTCATGGCCTTGTCGCCCAACTGGTGTTTGATAATCGGGCGTTTGCCCGCGGCCAGCGCCGGCTTGAACACGCAGAACTCGTCCGGATTGACTGCATCGCCCAACCGATATGAGGCATTGATAAACACCACGTCGCAGAAACCGGTTTCGGTATCGAGCGTGAACATCACCCCGGATGCGCCCAGATCGGAACGCGCCGTCTTCTGCACACCGATGAACAGCCCGACACGCAGGTGATCGAAACTGCGGCTAGCACGATAGGAAATGGCGCGATCATTGAATAGCGACGCAAACATGCGCGGACAGGTGGCGAGCAGATTCTGGATGCCGCGGATAGTGAGAAAGGTGTCCTGTAAAAGGACGTATGTATTTCATGTCGTCATCAGACATGAACTGCGGGGCCGAAACGAGGAGCAGGCATCCATGGTGATGGCATCGACCCGTGCAACGACCCGTTCGCGAGGCACGAAACGAACAAGGCACCTCGCGCCGGCTTGACCTCCCGAATGCACGTGCGCATGAGAACGGGCGGAGCAATCCCTGGACAGCACAGCCGGCGGCTGCAAACTTTCGTTACTATACAACCGGTTAGAGATATTCAATTTACCGGACTGGCCCACATATCCATGTCGTGGATGCTATATTTACTTAGATAGTAACGAGCGAAGCACGCAGACAGCCCTTGGTGTGAAAATTCCTGACACAAAAATGCCGGGAGAGCACGTACAGGGAAGTTCACGCATAAGTACCCGGTTGAAGCAACACCTCGGATTCGAAAGCATCCGGGGACGCTACCTGTTGGTGGCCGGGTTCTTTGTGGCCTTCGTGTTGATCGCCGGCTGGGCAGCACAACGGATTGTCGACCAGAGCAGCCGGCAAAGCGCCGTCAATGTCTCAGAGCGTAAAACGGTCAGTCGCCTGCTCAATGACCTGAATGATGATATTTGGTTGACGGAAAGCACGCTGCAGGGCTATCTGCTGACGCCCGAGAGACAGGAACGCGTGGCAACACTGGGCGCCCTCGATCACCTCATTGCCGACACCCAGAATCTGGCCGCCACCGAATGGGTGCACCATTCCCGTTCGCGACGTGAGTTGTTAAACCGGTTCCTGACGGACACACAAGAACTGCGTCAGCAAAGTGAACGCCTGATGGATATCCGCACCGATGCGGAAAAGCTATTTCCGGCGATGCGGCTGATGGTCGAGAAGATGCGGCCGAACCGCACCGCATTCCTGAGCCAGGCCACCCTGGCCATGGAGGAAGCCAACGAGCGGCGCAATCAACCGTCTCAGCAAGAGGTGCACCGCTTGTTCGCGGAAGCCCGCTACGCCTGGGCGATTATGGTGAACCACTTTCACGTTTTCATCGCCAACCGCTTCGGGGTCTTCCCCGGTGACTCGGAAGGCAATATGAAAGTCCAACATCAACAGATTGAGTTCTATCACGAGATGGTCGAGCGCAACCTTCGGTCGCTCACGCAGCTCGAGTCGCAGCATGCCCTTGAGTTTCAGCAGAGCGAGTCCCTCGCGAATATGCGCAAAAATAACCAGGAATGGTATCAGGCCTACCTGGCGGCGGCGGCCATTTACAGTTCGGAACGCTGGCGCGCCGACGTACCGCTTTTGCGCGATACGATCCGCCCGCTGTTTGCCCAGCTCTGGACGAGCATGGGTGTGCTGCGCGGCGAAATTGAGAGTGCCGCGGTGACCGACATGACATCCATCAGCGGTATCGCTGATGGATTGTCTGGCGCCCTGTGGTTCATCTCGTTTATCACCATTGCCCTCACCGCAGCGGGTTATCTGTTCTTCGAATACACCGTGCGGCGCCCGATTGCGGATGTCGCCTCGGCCCTCAAGGCCGAAGCCCGGGGAGAGCGTGCGCTGCCCATGCAGCGCACCACCACCGAGGAAACCCGTGATCTGATCGAGGCCTTCAACCACATGCGCGCCCAAGTGCATACCCGTCAGGAGCGCCTGCAGACCATTCTGGACAACACCGCCGAAGGTATTATCACCTTCGACGCACAGGGCGTCGTGGAAAGCTACAACCAGGCCGCCATGCGGCTATTCGGCTGGGCCGAGCGGGAAGTCACAGGTCAAGACATGGGTGTGCTCGTTCAGCACGACGTACAGGCGGCGCCGGATTCCTACCTGGCCCGACTTCTGCGCAACGACGTGGGCACCCTTATCGGCCAGGAAGGTGAAGTGATGGGGCAACGAAAGGGGGGCGACCCTTTTCACATGGCCATCAAGATCAGTGCCATGCGTCTCGACGGCAAACAAATGTACACGGCGCTGGTCGCCGACGTCAGTGAACGCCGCGCGATGGTGGAACACCTGCGTGCGCTGGCCGAGCATGATGACCTGACTGGTTTGTACAACCGCAGCTTCTTCCTGCAGGAAATCGAACGTGTTGTGGATCGCACCCATCGCACCCGACAGGTCAGCACCCTGCTCTACATCGATCTCGACAATTTCAAGTACGTCAACGACACGCTCGGTCACCTCGCCGGCGACCGTCTCTTGATCGAGGTCAGTCAGCTGCTCAGCAATCGTGCACGACGCAGCGACTTGATAGCACGTCTGGGCGGTGACGAATTCACCATGCTGCTCTACGACACTCGCGCTGACGAAGCGCAGACGATCGCTGAATCATTCCGCAAAGCGCTGGTCGACTACCGTTTTCGCCAGGCCAGCGAGCAGGTGGATGTGGGCTGCTCGATCGGCGTGGCCATGATCAACACGGAGTCGCGCTCTGCAGAAGAAGTGCTGTCACGTGCTGATTTTGCCTGCCATTTGGCCAAGCGCGATGGACGCAACCGCGTCCATGTATTCGACGTCAAGGATGAAGCCAACGTCACGGCGTTGTCCCTGGACATGGGTTGGTCGCGTCGCATCAAAGACGCCATCGAGCATAACCAATTTATCTTGGTCGGCCAGCCGATTGTCGACACCCGCAGCCGGCAGACCTCCACCCATGAAATCCTGATTCGCCTGCGCGATGAGCACGGCGCACTGATCATGCCGAACGGCTTCCTGCCGGCCGCCGAGCGCTTTGGCTTGAGCGCCGACATCGATCGCTGGGTGATCGTCAATGCCATCCGCATACTGGCTGAACGACGCCATGAAATACCGAACTTGCACTACAGCCTCAATCTTTCCGGTCAAACTCTGTCGGAACCAGGCGTTTGCGATCTCGTGATCCTGGAACTCCGACGCACCGGTCTCGACCCCGCGGCATTGACCTTCGAAGTCACGGAAACCGTGGCCATCGCCAACATGACACTGGCTGAAACCTTTCTCGCCAGACTCCAGCAGATCGGTTGCAGCACCGCACTCGACGACTTTGGCGCCGGCATGTCGTCATTCGCCTACCTGCGCGAGCTACCGGTCAACTATGTGAAAATTGACGGCCGGTTCGTGAAAAAACTGGCGGCCAACAGGACTGATCAGGCGATGGTGCGCGCCATGAACGACATTGCCCACGCCTTGGGAAAAAAGACCATTGCCGAATTTGTCGAAGATGAGCATTGCTACCGTCTCCTCGGCGAGTACGGTGTGGATTACGCGCAAGGCTACCACCTGGGCCGACCGGAAGTCGTCTATTCCGCGGCGGATATCCGGCCTGGGGCGGACACCGAGAAGCGGGTTGTCTACCTGAAACCACGCTGAAGCGGCGCCACCTAACCACGCCACGCCCCGTTCGCGTCTCTCCGAAAATTGCCTGGGTGATTGGGCCGAGGCCGGCCGGAATATGGCATAATCACAATTGTGAAACCGCACGACACCTTGCAACGTTTTGTTTTTGAGCATACCGCGATTCGCGGCGAGATCGTGCATCTGGACGGTGCCTGGCGTGCCGTGCTCGAGCGCCACGCCTACCCGCCTGCGGTACGCGACCTGCTCGGCGAACTCATGGCGGCGGCTGCACTGCTCTCCGCGACGCTCAAATTCAACGGCTCCATGATCCTGCAGATCCAGGGCAATGGTCCGGTCAACCTGTTGGTGGTCGAGTCCACCAGCGAGCGCACCCTGCGCGGCATGGCGCAATGGAGCGGCGAACCGGTATCCATGCCGTTCCCGGAACTGGTCGGTGAGGGAAAATTTGTCATCACCATTGACCCCAAAGAAGACGGACAGCGCTACCAGGGCATCGTCAGCATCGAGGGCGAAACCGTGTCCGAGGCACTGGAAAACTATCTGGCGCGTTCCGAGCAGATCGACAGCCGCCTGTGGCTCGCGGCCGACACCGAACAGGCGGCCGGCATGCTGCTGCAAAAAATGCCGGCCGGTCATGACGAGGACAGCGAAATGTGGCAGCGTGCCGCGCACCTCGGTGCCACCATTACCCGCCACGAACTTCTGGAATTACCGGCCCGCGAGATTCTCCACCGGCTGTATCACGAAGAAGATGTGCGTCTGTTCGAAGGCGAAGCCGTGCGCTTCCAGTGTAGCTGCACGCGCGATCGCGTCGTGAACGTGTTGCGCATGCTGGGTTATGATGAGGTCCGTTCCATTATTACGGAACGCGAAGCGGTCGACGTCGACTGTGAGTTCTGTAATCAGCACTACCATTTCGACAGTGTCGATGTAGAACAGATCTTTGCCGCGCACACGCCCGCCGCCATTTCACCGACCCGACACTGATCCAGACGGCTCCCTGAAACCACACCCCACCGTAATCACGGCCATGCCCTACTTCGTATACAGAATTTCGCCGGAACGGAAACTGACGTTGATTGAAACCTTCGCCAAGTTCAAGGAGGCGAAAGACCTTGCGCGCTCACTGCGTGCCCAACAATCCTCGGATGACCGACACATCGTTCGCATGATTTTTGCGGAAGATCCAAAAAAGGCACAGTTGCTGCTCTCCGATCGACGCACTCCCAAGACCGACGGCGACGACTGAACACCCGCGTGTGCGGTGCAGCACGTGCAAAAATAATTCGGTTTTATTTTTGGTTAAAAAGAAAGGGCCCACACTGGGCCCTTTGCATTGATTGGTGCGCCCGGAGAGATTCGAACTCCCGACCGCTCGGTTCGTAGCCGAGTACTCTATCCAGCTGAGCTACGGGCGCGTGTATCACGGCAAGGCCGCGCATTATGCGAAGTGGGTCGGAGCCCTGTCAAGAACAAACCGTGGAAATTGGCGGAGAGAGAGGGATTCGAACCCTCGATACAGGTTTAAGCCCGTATACTCCCTTAGCAGGGGAGCGCCTTCGACCAGCTCGGCCATCTCTCCATGTATGCGGTTGCAAGCATACATGGGAGGCCGAGTGGCGTAAAGAAAGGATCAGCCTTCGGCAACATCCCGCGGCGTGGCGTTGCTGTTGATGGCGGCTTCTTTTTCCTTCTGGATGCGCTGATAGATTTCCTCGCGGTGCACCGGAATGTCCTTGGGCGCATTCACGCCGATACGAACCTGGTTACCTTTCACCCCGAGCACCGTGACCTGTACATTGTCCCCTATATTCAGTGTCTCACCGATACGGCGCGTTAGAATTAGCATCGTGCTCTCCTGTTCAGAATATCTAGCAATCCTTGACCCCTTGCGCCTAAGCGCATCTCGGATGGGCCATCCCGGTCGATCCTGCAGCTTCTTTATTATTGCGTGAAACCTGACCCGGCATTCGGTATGCCGCCGAGTGACAGATTATGGAAGGCTGGTCACCATCCGGCGGTCTGTCGCCGGCGCGAAGAAGCTGCACCATCCGTCCCTAGTCCCGGATTATGCAGCTTCCATGCCAGTAGCGGCTGATCAGCGCGCCGGTGCGGCTGGCTTGTCCAGACCGAAGGAGCTGTGCAGAGTGCGAACTGCCAATTCGAGGTACTTTTCCTCTACAACTACCGAGATTTTGATCTCCGAGGTCGAAATCATCTGGATATTGATGCCTTCGTCTGCGAGGGTTTTGAACATCTGGCTGGCGATCCCGGCATGCGAGCGCATACCCACCCCGACGACCGAAATTTTGGCAATCTTGTCGTCCCCCGTCACCTCACGTGCCGCTAATTGTCCAGCGGTACGCCTGAGTGTTTCCAGCGCCTTCTTGTAATCGGCACGATGGACGGTGAAGGTGAAATCAGTGCTGCCGTCGGCGCCGACGTTCTGGACGATCATGTCGACATTAACATTGGCGGCAGCGATATCGCCGAGAATACGGTAGGCAATGCCCGGCTTGTCCGGCACACCGCGCACCGTGAGCTTGGCCTCGTCGCGATTGAACGCAATGCCGGAAATGAGTGGCGCTTCCATTTCGTTTTCCTCGTAGGTAATGAGCGTGCCCGGTCCTTCCGCGAACGAGGACAGCACGCGCAACGGAACCTTGTACTTGCCGGCGAACTCGACTGAGCGGATCTGCAACACTTTGGAACCGAGACTGGCCATCTCCAGCATCTCTTCGAAGGTGATGTGGTCCAAACGGCGCGCCTCCGGCACCACACGCGGGTCGGTGGTGTATACACCGTCCACGTCCGTATAAATCTGGCACTCGTCGGCCTTGAGCGCCGCAGCCAGCGCCACCCCAGTAGTATCCGAACCGCCGCGCCCAAGAGTGGTAATGTTGCCTTCCGCATCCACACCCTGGAAACCGGCCACCACCACGACACGTCCTTTCTTGAGGTCGCTACGGACACGTGTTTCGTCGATCTCGAGAATGCGCGCCTTGCCGTAGACGTTGTCGGTGCGAATGTGCACCTGGTAACCGGTGTAGGAGCGTGCCGGGCAGCCAATCTTTTCGAGTGTCATGGCCAGCAGCGCAATCGTGATCTGCTCACCCGTGGCCAACAGCACATCGAGTTCGCGCGCCGGCGGCTCCGGATTCACGCCCTTGGCGAGTTTCACCAAGCGGTCGGTCTCGCCGCTCATGGCCGAAACGACCACAACGACATCGTCTCCCCGGTCACGGAAACACTTTACACGCTCGGCCACCGCCTGGATGCGCTCCGGACTGCCGACCGAGGTGCCGCCGTACTTCTGGACTATCAACGTCATAGGGCTGGGCTTCAAAAAAGCGCGAATTTAACCTGCTTTTTTCGCGGGAGTAAACAGAATCCGGTTCGGTTCTGATGATAGGCGTATCAGGAAATTCTTTCGGCCGGGAACAGACTAGAGCCTGCCCTCCACCCAGCCCGGCACGTCCGCGAGCGCCGCATCGAGATGCGTGGGGTCGGTGCCGCCGGCCTGCGCCATGTCGGGCCGGCCACCGCCCTTGCCGCCGACGCGTTGCGCCACCTGGTTTACGAGCTCACCGGCCGGCACCTTGGCGGTCAAATCCTTGGTAACGCCGGCAATGAGCAGCACTTTGCCGTCCTGAACCGCCGCCAGCACGATCGCCGCGTTGCCGAGCTTGTCTTTGAGCTTGTCGAGGGTCTCGCGCAGGGTCTTGCTGTCGGCACCGTCGACGCGCGCCGCCAGCACCTTCACGCCCTTGACGTCCTTCGCCTGGGCGCTGAGATCGCCGCCCTGGCCACTCGCGAGGCGCGCACGGGTCTGCTCCAGTTCCTTCTCCAAGCCTTTTACGCGCGCCTGCAATTGCTCGACCTTGCGCGCCACATCGTCGCGACCGCCGCGCACCAGTTCCGCCACCAGCTGCAGCCGATCCTCGGTCTGGCGCACGTAGGCAAGTGCCCCGGCACCGGTCACGGCCTCGATGCGCCGCACGCCGGCGGCCACGCCGCCTTCCGCGACAATCTTGAACAGGCCGATGTCGCCGGTGCGCCGCACGTGCGTACCACCACACAGCTCAGTGGAGAAATCACCCATGCCGACCACGCGCACCTCGTCTCCGTATTTCTCGCCGAACAGTGCCATGGCGCCCGAGGCCATGGCTGCCTGGGTTGACATGATGCGCGTATCGACCGGATCGTTGGCACGGATCTCGTCATTCACCAGGCGCTCGATCTCGTCGAGCTGCGCGCGCGTAATCGGCTCGAAGTGCGCGAAGTCAAAACGCAGGCGATCGGCGTCGACCAGCGAGCCCTTCTGCTGCACATGCGAACCCAGCACTTTTTTGAGCGCCGCATGCAGGAGATGCGTGGCGGAGTGGTTGCCGGCGGTGCTGCGGCGCCGCGTTGCGTCGACTTCACAGGTCACGCGCTCACCGACCTTGAGTGTCCCGGATTCGAGTTTGCCGACGTGGGCATGGCCCTTCTGCGTGTCGCGCACGGCAAAACGCGCGCCCGCCGTCGTGAGTATCCCGTGATCGCCCGCCTGACCACCGCTTTCCGCATAGAACGGCGTGCGCTCCAGATACACAATGCCTTCCTGCCCGGCCTTGATTTCCTTTGCCTCGGCCTCGCCCACGCGGATAGCCGTGATGCGGGCATCGCCGCGCGTCGTTTCGTAGCCGGTGAACTCGGCCGGCTGGATGCGCATCTCGTCGAGGCTCACGATACTGGCGGTCTTGAAGCCGGAGGCAGCACGCGCCTGATCGCGCTGCGCCTCCATGGCGCACTCAAAGCCGTCCATGTCGAGGCTCAGGCCGCGCTCGCGTGCGATGTCGTTCGTCAGGTCGGCCGGAAAACCATAAGTGTCATACAGCTTGAACACGGTTTCGCCCGGAATGGTCTTGCCCTGCATTTGCGCGATGTCGTCTTCCAGAATCTTCATTCCCTTGTTAAGGGTCTCAGCGAAGCGCTCTTCTTCCTGACGCAGCACACGCTCGGTCTGGGTCCTGGCCTTGGCGAGCTCCGGATAGGCGTCGCCCATTTCCTTCACCAGCGGCGCGACCAGCCGCCAGAAGAACGGCTCCTGCGCGCCGAGCAGATGCCCGTGGCGCGCGGCGCGGCGGATGATGCGGCGCAAGACGTAACCGCGACCTTCGTTCGATGGCAGCACGCCATCGACAATCAGGAAGGCGCAGGAACGGATGTGGTCGGCAATCACATTGAGTGATTTGTTCTGGCGGTCCTTGGTTCCGAGAACGTCGGCGACCGCGTTGATGAGGTTACGGAAGATATCGATCTCGTAGTTGCTGTGTACTGCCTGCATGACCGCGGCAATACGTTCCAGTCCCATGCCGGTATCGACCGACGGTTTGGGCAGCGCATGCAACTTGCCCTCAGCATCGCGGTTGTACTGCATGAATACCAGGTTCCAGATTTCGATGTAGCGGTCGCCATCCTCATCCGGCGAACCCGGCGGGCCGCCCGCCACGGACGGGCCGTGGTCATAGAATATCTCCGAGCACGGGCCGCACGGACCGGTGTCACCCATCTGCCAGAAATTGGAACTCTCGCCGAGGCGCGCGAAGCGCTTGGGATCGACTTTCATCTCCTTGAGCCAGATGTCGGCCGCTTCTTCGTCGTCCTTATAAATGGTGACCCACAGACGCTCGGCCGGCAGCTTCATGTCCTGGGTGAGAAAATCCCAGGCGAAGCGGATCGCCTCGCGCTTGAAGTAGTCGCCGAAGCTGAAGTTGCCGAGCATCTCAAAGAAGGTGTGGTGGCGCGCGGTGTAGCCGACGTTCTCAAGATCATTGTGCTTGCCACCGGCGCGCACACAGCGCTGGCTGCTCACCGCGCGCGTATACGGACGTTTCTCCTGCCCAAGAAACACGTCCTTGAATTGCACCATGCCGGCATTGGTGAACAGCAGCGTCGGATCGTTGCCCGGCACGAGCGAGCTCGACGGCACAATGCTGTGCCCGTGACGCTCGAAGAACTTGAGGAAATGGTCGCGAATTTCAGTGGTTTTCATAAATCTAGGGAATACACGCTTGCGCAATAATTGTTATTCTAACGAGGGAAGCGCTGAACAAGTACACCAGTCCAAATTTCGTCATTCCGGCGCAAGCCGGAATCCAGTGGTTTCAATGAGTTTTCTGGATGCCGGCTTTCGCCGGCATGACGACAAACGAACTTGTTCAGAACTTCCCTAATTAATCATTGACATCGTCACTGCCCAGCGCCTGTCGTATCTGCTCATGGGTAAAACCGCGATACTGCAGAAAGCGCGTCTGCTTGGCGCGCTCCGCAAGGCTCACCGGCTGTTTCCCCCCGAATTTCTTTTTATTCACCCGCCTCACGTCTTCGATCCAGTCGCGGCTGCCGACGTCCAGCCAGCGCTCGATCGTGCTGCGGTCGATGCCCTTCTCTTCCAGCTCGCGACGGATGTAGAGCGGTCCGTAGCCGCGCACCCGGCGCACATGCAGCAGTGTCTCGATGAAGCGCTCGTCCGAAACCAGCCCTTCTGTCGTAAGCGCCGCCACAACCTGGGTGGCGGCTTCTTCGCCACAACCACGCTGCACCAGCTTGTCGATCAACTCCCGCCGCCCGTACTCACGGCGTGCCAGCCAGGACAGCGCCCGGTTACGCGCCTCTTTCGCGTCGAGGCCGGGCTTGTCTAGGGAAGGCATGCCTGCACAAAGTCCATTGCGCCAATAACGGCGCCTGGAAAAATATCCAACCTATAACTCAGGCCTCAGCCTCTTCCGGCAGCGCTTCGTCCTCACCGGCGCCGGACGCTACGACCGGGGCCGCCATGGTGGCGCGAATCTTTTTCTCGATGTCGGCGGCGATCGCCGGATTCTCTTTCAGGAACTGGCGGGCATTGTCCTTGCCCTGGCCGATGCGCTCCTTGTTGTAGCTGTACCAGGCGCCGGACTTCTCGACGATGTTGCGCTCCACGCCCATGTCGATGAGCTCGCCTTCCTTGGAGATACCCTCGTTGTACAGGATGTCGAACTCACACTGGCGGAACGGCGGCGCCAGCTTGTTCTTCACCACCTTGACGCGGGTCTGGTTGCCGATCACCTCATCGCCCTTCTTGAGCGCGCCGATGCGGCGGATGTCCATGCGGATCGAAGCGTAAAACTTGAGGGCATTGCCACCGGTCGTGGTTTCGGGGTTACCGAACATCACGCCGATCTTCATGCGGATCTGGTTAATGAAAATCACCAGTGTGTTCGAGCGCTTGATGTTGGCGGTGAGCTTGCGCAGCGCCTGGCTCATGAGACGCGCCTGCAGGCCCATGTGCGAATCGCCCATCTCGCCTTCGATTTCAGCTTTCGGCGTGAGTGCCGCCACCGAGTCGACCACTACCACGTCCACCGCGCCGGAGCGCACCAGCATGTCGCAGATTTCCAGGGCCTGCTCACCAGAGTCCGGTTGCGACACCAACAGGTCGTCGATGTTCACGCCGAGCTTCTTGGCATAGCCCGGATCGAGCGCGTGTTCGGCATCGATGAACGCGGCCGTGCCGCCGATCTTCTGACACTCGGCGATCACTTGCAGGGTGAGCGTGGTCTTGCCGGACGATTCCGGACCGTAAATCTCAACCACGCGTCCGCGCGGCACCCCGCCGATGCCGAGCGCCAGGTCGAGGCCGAGCGAGCCGGTCGGAATGACCTCGATATTCGGCACCGTGCCGCCGTCGCCGAGACGCATCACCGAACCCTTGCCGAACTGCTTTTCGATCTGGCTCAACGCCGCACTGAGTGCCTTGATTTTGTTGGTTTCCATTATGCCTGCTCCTGCGGATTAACCGCGTGGTGGTTGACCATCCTGGCCGGGGTTCAATAATTAATTAGGGCTAATTTTGTGCAAGCCTGCTTTTCATAAAAATGGCCAATTTTGTGCAAGCCTGCTTTCAATAAAAGAATTATTCCACACCCGGCCGGGCGCGGCCTAGCCTTTCTGTGGAAGGCTGGCCAGCAGCGCGCGCACGCCCTCCAGCGCGGCTTTGACCGATTGCCGGCGCACCGCCTCGCGGTCGCCGCTAAAGCGCTGGGTGCGGCTCTGAGTCGGCTGCTTGCGTGCCGCCCAGGCAAAACACACCATGCCGACCGGCTTTTCCGGAGTGCCGCCGCCGGGCCCAGCGATGCCGGTGATGGCAACCGTCAGATCGGCATGGCTGTGGGCGAGCGCGCCCTCGGCCATGGCGCGCGCGGTCGGCTCACTCACTGCACCGTGACGCGTCAGGGTTTCGGTTTTGACCCCAAGCATCTCGCGCTTCGCCATATTGCTGTAACTGACGAAGCCGCGCTCGTACCACAGCGAGCTGCCCGGAATCGACGTCAGCACCGCGCCCAACCAACCGCCGGTACAGGATTCAGCCGTGGCCAACGAGCGCCCGGCCTGCTTGAGGTCGTGCCCGAGGTGGTCGGCGAGCGTCACAAGATCAGTGTCCATGGAGCCATACGAGTAGCTGAAGACAAGCAGCCGCAACCATGCCGGCGGCCAGATCATCCAGCATGATACCCCAGCCGCCCTTCACATGGTCATTCAGCCGACTGATCGGGTACGGCTTCCAAATATCGAACAGCCGGAACAGCCCGAAACCGATGAGCAGCCAGACCCAACCCGCCGGTGCGAGAAACAACGTGACCAGCATGCCGACGATTTCGTCCCATACGATGCCGGGATGGTCATGCACGCCAAAATCGCGCTCAGTGCGCGCGCTGGCCCACACGCCCAGCAGGAAAAGCGCGGCCACGAGCACGATATACGCGGCCGGCGCGAGCGGCAGGAGCAGCAGATAAAGCGGCAGGGCCACAAGGCTGCCGACTGTACCCGGTGCCTTCGGTGCCAATCCCGCGCCGCCGCCAAAGGCAAGCAGGTAGGCCGGGTGGCGCAACAGCGTGGTGAAGCTGGGTTTCAACATTGAGACTCACATAAATGGTTGACACATAGCGGCAACAGCGATTGCTGCGCCACCCTCTCCCCAGCCCTCCCCCGCCAGGGCGGGAGAGGGAGAACATCCCCTCACCCCATTTGCAGGGAGAGGGGAAAGCTCTCAGTCAAACCGGTAACCATCGGTAATGTTTGGTCAGTCCACGCGGAAATGATCGAAGCCGGACTGTTCGGGCGCATAGAGCCCGCCTTGCTCATCCACAATGCGCAAACCCGCTTCCGCCTCGATGTCGCCGATGTAGCTGCACGGCACACCGAAATGCGCGGAGGCAATACGGAACGCCGTTTCCTGCGCGGGCGGAATGGTGAAACACAATTCGTAATCGTCGCCGCCGGCGAGTACCGCTTGCCAGCCGACCTGCTCGAACGCCGCATCATAGGCGGGCGACAGCGGCAGGCACTTGAGATGGATGCGCGCGCCGACTTGGCTCGCCGTCAGGATGTGGCCGAGATCGGCCGCCAGCCCGTCAGAGATGTCGATGCACGCCGAGGCCAAGCCGCGCAGCCGGAGCCCGGCCGGCACACGCGGCATAGGGCGATTGAGTTGGGTGAGCACATTGGCGAGGTATTCATCCGGCAGCTTGAGCTGGCCCTGCGCCACGCGCAGCCCGAGTGCCGCTTCGCCCAGCAGTCCCGTGACATAGATGCGATCCCCGGGCCTGGCGCCGGCGCGCTTTAAGGCTTGGCCGTGCGGCACGAGACCCATGATCTGGATGCCGATGGTAAGCGGGCCACGCGTCGTGTCGCCACCCACGAGCGCCGCGTCGTATTTAACTGCCAACGCAAACATCCCTTGGCAAAAACCCTCGAGCCATGCCGGGTCGGCTTGCGGCAGGCTCAGGTTCAATGTGTACCATGCCGGCGTTGCGCCCATCGCCGCGAGATCGCTCAGGTTCACGGCCAGTGATTTGTGGCCGATGGAAACGGCGTCGGTATTTTCGGGAAAGTGCACACCGGCGACCAGCATGTCGGTGGACACCACCAGCTGTTTGCCGGCGGGCACATCCAGCACTGCGGCGTCATCGCCAATGCCAAGCGCCACATCCGCACGGGCGACCGGTTGGCGCGCGAAGTAGTGGGCGATGAGCTCGAACTCGTTCAAGTTATTTTATTTTCAATCACAGAAGAACTGGGAGATCGGTGACCGTAAATATTTCTGTCCCGGTTTTCGTCTATCTCGGTTTTCGCACTCACCTTTTCCAAAGCCACATACCAATGGCCCACAAAACGGCCACGACTAAGTATATTGCGACGACTTCAAGCACGTTCTCTTTTGAGAACATCCTTATCGATGGAGAACGGTTCGTTTGCTATGTGCCTTAAAGAATCTGGCAAAGGCAATCACCGTTACGCAAAGTGGACCATTGTATACACACGTAGGTTTTTCACGTTGGCAGTCAGCCCACTAGGGTGGGCACGTCACATGTGCCCACGCATTGATTGGATTGCTTGCTCGACTTCTGCATGGACACTTCGCGTCCACCCTACTCGGCTGATTAGTTCGAACTCGTTCAATCCCTCACGACGCCTTTCGGCCGATTTCGGCGGCGCGCAGTTTGCCGGCGACCTTGTCGAGGATGGCGTTGACGTACTTGTGACCGTGCTCGGCGCCGAAGGTCTTGGCGAGTTCCACGGCCTCGTTGATCACCGCCTTGTAGGGAATCTCCAGCTGGAACTCGAGTTCGAAGGCGCCGATGCGCAGGATCGCCCGCTCCACCGGATCCACCTCATCGATGGTGCGACCGAGATGCGGCGTCAGATGATCATCGAGTTCGTGCTGATGCAGCGGCACTTCGCGCACCAGGTGGTGGAAGTACTCAATGTCGACGCCCTTGAGCTCATGGTCGCTGATGAAGTGTGTCTCGATATCCGCCGGCGCCTGCTCCGTCAGTTGCCACTGGTACAGTGCCTGTACCGCGGCCAGACGTGCCATGTGGCGGGAGAGTTTGGCCATGGCTCAGGGCTGGAGCTTCTTGAGGAGATTGACCATCTCGATGACCGTGAGCGCGGCGTCCACGCCCTTGTTGCCGGCCTTGGTGCCGGCGCGCTCGATGGCCTGCTCGATCGTATCAACGGTCAGCACGCCGAAGGCCACCGGGATGTCATGTTGCATCATCACCTGCGCGATGCCCTTGACACATTCGCCGGCGACGTATTCGAAGTGCGGCGTCGCACCGCGGATCACCGCACCGAGCGCGATCAGCGCGTCGTATTTTTTCGAGGCGGCAAGTGTCTTCAGCGTCAACGGAAGTTCGAACGCACCGGGCACGCGCACCACGTCAATCTGACTGGCCTCGACACCATGGCGCACCAGGGTGTCGAGCGCGCCGTCCAGCAGACGCTCGCCGATAAACCCGTTGAAGCGTGCCAGCACGATGCCGAAACGCGCACTGCGCGCAATCAATTCCCCTTCGATGGACTTCACGTTCTGCATGATGACAATATCCAAATTAATATTATTGTTCGTGTCCGGGCGGGTTGATGTATTCAACAATTTCAAGCCCGAATCCGGAAAGTCCCGGCGCCTTCACCGGATGGCTCAGCACCCGCATTTTGCCGACGCCCAGATCGGCAAGAATCTGGCTGCCGAGACCGTAGGTGCGCAGCGCCTGCTGCGGGCGCCTGGCCGGTAATTCTATGCCCTGTTCTTGCCGATGGAAATGCTGGACGTGGCGGATCAGCTCCTCGGCGGGCTCGTCCTGATGCAGGATCACCACCGCGCCGCCGTCCTGCGCCACGCGCGCCAAGGCTGCGCGCAGACTCCACGAGCCGCCACGATGTTCCACGCCGAGCAGATCCAGCAGACTGCCCTGCACGTGCACACGCACCAGCGTCGGCAGGTCGCGCCGGACATCGCCTTTCACCAGCGCGAGATGGGCGCTGTCGTCGATATCATCGTGATAGGCGATCACCTGGAACTCGCCGAACTCGGTCGGCAGGTGGCACTCGGCCACGCGCTGCACCGTGGCCTCGTTCTGCATGCGGTAATGGATCAGGTCGGCAATGGTGCCGATCTTGAGGCCATGTTGCCTCGCGAACTGCTCAAGTTCCGGCTGGCGCGCCATGCTGCCATCCTCGCTCAGGATCTCACAGATCACGCTCGCCGGCATGAGTCCGGCCATGCGCGCCAGGTCGACACCGGCCTCGGTGTGGCCGGCACGTGCCAACACCCCGCCGCGACGGGCCATGAGCGGAAAAATGTGGCCCGGCATAATGATGTCCACAGGCTTGGCATCCAGGCGGATAGCGGCCTGTATGGTGGTGGCGCGATCGGCGGCCGAGATGCCTGTGGTCACACCTTCGGCGGCCTCGATGGAAACGGTGAAGTTGGTGGTGAACGGCGTCATATTGTCGTTCACCATGAGCGGCAGACTCAGCTGACGACAGCGCTCCGGGGTCAGCGTCAGACAGATCAGTCCACGGCCATGTTTCGCCATGAAGTTGATGTCTTCAGGACGCACCTTTTCGGCTGCCATCAACAGATCGCCTTCGTTCTCGCGGTCCTCGTCATCCATGATCACGACCATGCGGCCGCGCTTCAACTCCTCGATGATCTCGCTGGTGGGACTGATTGCCATGCTTCGTGCCTGGAAAAAAACGCCAATTATGGCGGATTTTTATTGGTGGTGCTGCAAAAATATCATTGCAGGCGAGGAGTTAGCAAAAATCCGGAAAATTATCCTTGAAAGAGCAGCCACCGGCCGTCCAACCGCCTCCTTCTGTCGCCTCGGCGTTCCGATTCCGGTACGAACGCGGTTTCCGTGTTCTATAGTAGTTACATACAGAGCGCGTGCGGATGCTGGTGCGCTCTTTTCATTGAAACCGTTTGCCCGTCACCGGATTGCGACGGCATGCCGCTCGCTGCGAGGGCACGACCGTGGAACCCAACAAGGCTGAACATCACGCCAAGACCATCCGCCTCGACGAGCGTCTACAACAGCGGCGCCCGGATAGCGCTGCAGCGCCTGCGGTCATGCACCCGTCCGCCATCAAAACCGGGAGCATGTTGGGCAACTACCTCATCGTAAACCAGGTCGGTGAGGGCGGCATGGGCGTGGTCTACAAGGCCACCGATACCGTTCTCGACCGCACTGTGGCGCTCAAGATTCTGCCGCCGCATCTTCTGCAGAATCCCGATTTCATGCACCGCTTTCGCACGGAAGCCTACGCCCAGGCGCGCCTGCATCACCCAAACATCGTCACCCTCTATTCGATGCTGGAGGTCCCGGTTGGATTCATGCTGGTCATGGAGCACGTGGAAGGGCAAACCCTGCATCAGCGTATCCAAAGCGAAGGTCCGCTCGCGCCCGAGGAAGCGCTGCACATCTTCGATCAGGTGTTGCGTGGCGTCACCTATGCGCACCACATGGGCATTGTGCATCGTGATCTGAAACCGGACAACATTTTCATCACCCGCCAGAACGAAGTGAAGATCATGGATTTTGGCGTGGCCAAAATCCTCGACAACAAGGAACCAACGCGCTCACGCTCCATGGTCGGCACACTGCTCTACATCTCCCCGGAACAGATTAACGGCCGGGACGCGGATTTCCGTTCGGACATCTACACGCTCGGCATCAGTCTGTTTGAAGCCGTCACCGGACGCCTGCCGTTTGAGCGCAAGACGGACTACGGCCTCATGCACGCACATGTTCTGGAGAACCCACCGCGTCCACGCCGGCTGAAAAGCGATCTGCCCAAAGAGCTGGAGAAGGTGATTCTCACCGCGATTGAAAAGGAACCGAACAAGCGGTTTCAAACTGCCTCTGAATTCCACGAGGCGCTGCTTCGGCAAAGCCAACGCTCTGGACTTGCGTTGCCGAGCGCAAACGGCGGGCAGGCGGCGACGCTGCCGCGACAGCTTGGCGAACGGATTGCAGCGCGCAATCGCATGCTGGGCGGTATCGGTTTCGATGTCTTCCTGATTGCCGCCGTCACACTGCTGGCGCTCACCCTGGGGATTTACCCAGCCCAAGAGCGCCCCCAGGACGAGGTAGAACCCATCACCCGCCTGGCGAAGAAAAGCCGTGCTGCTGCTGCGCCGGCGGCTGCCCCGGCGCGCGTGATTCCACACCGGGACACGGCAACTCCGGAGCGCGATCGCTATGATTCGCTGCGCAAGGCCTGGGGCGGCTGACAGGTGACGGCTGTCACGCTAGAGTACCTGCCCGTGACTCACACACTGCTAGGAAAATCGAATTTCATGAAGAACATAATAAAAATCCGCTGTCTTGCCCTGTATATCGTCATGCTGGCTGCGGCTCTCGGTGGCTGTGCAGGCATGGAAGAACGGAGCTGTGAATCGCATGAGGCGCAAGTGCGTGGAACCAAGCCAGTCACCACCTACACGCTGACCGAACTCAAACCCGGTGAGACCGCGCCCCGGATGCTACCAGTGGGGAGTGTCCCCATGGTGCCCACCTACAAAATCTCCTTCAAACCTGGCTTCACCAAGCCCTGCACCACCCTCACGCTGCACAAAGATGTGGTCATCCTGCGCAGCGACGAAGCCACCGTGTTGTTGAATGAAGTTCGCGAGTTCTATGCCGAAGACGACACACTCATCGCGACTGCTACCCAGGACATCAGTTCACAGGTAAAAAAGAGCGGCACCTATATCGCCACCACGCCGCTACCGATTCCGAAATCGGCGCCGCCGGGCAAATACAAAATAGTCAGCAAACTCCTGTTTGAACGGCGCGGTGATCGCCGACCGCCAGTCACCCTTGCGCGGGTAGAAGGGTACTTCTACATCATTCCCATGCAGTGAACTGCGGATGGCATCAAGCGACCGGTTATCGGGCCGTCTGTCAGGCTAGCCGCCCCATTTGTCTCACCGGGCCGCCGGCACACGCCGACCCGGAACAAAGTCGTGTAGTATGAAGTACATACAGATGTTTCAGGACCACAAATCGTGTCCGACCTACGCCTTGTATACGACAATGCCGAACCTGCACCGAAGCCCGACAAGGCGGCGGACATGAATCACACCCGCGTCATCAAGGACCCGGCCAGTGTCACGGTCGCCATGGATCCGCCCACGTTTGAACCGGGTAGCACCCTCGGCAGCTACCTGGTCGTCAGCAAGCTTGGCGAAGGTGGCATGGGCATGGTGTACAAGGCGCATGACACCACGCTCGACCGCACCGTGGCGCTCAAGGTGTTGTCACCGCACCTGTTCCGCAATCAGGAGTTCCTGCAGCGCTTCCGTGTCGAGGCGCAGGCGCAGGCGCGTCTCAACGGCCCGAACATTGTCACCCTGCACTCGATGTTCGAGATCCCCGGCAGCCTGGTGCTGGTCATGGAACACGTGGAAGGCCACACCCTCGATCAGCGCCTGCACAACGAGGGACGACTGTCGGTCGCGACCACGGTGTGGGTGTTCGAACAGGCACTGCTCGGCGTGGAGCGCGCGCACCGCATGGGCATCGTGCACCGCGATCTCAAGCCGTCAAATATCTTCATCACCAATAGCCATGAGATCAAGCTCATGGATTTCGGCGTGGCCAAAATTCTGGACAGCAAGGAAAACACCCAGACCGGTTCGATGATCGGTACGCTCATGTACATCTCGCCGGAGCAAATCACCGGCCACGATGCCGACTTCCGTTCCGACGTTTATACCCTCGGGGTCACGCTCTATCAGGCCGTGACCGGTGTGTTGCCGTTCGAGAAAAAGACCGACTACGAATACATGAACGCGCACCTGCATGAGGAGCCGCTGCCGCCCACGGCACTGCAGCCGGCCATTCCGCAGGAACTCGAGGACATCATCCTCAAAGCGATCAGCAAGGACCCGGACAAACGCTTTCAGAGCGCACACGAATTCCGCAAGGCCTTGCTCAAGGTCGGGATGGTGCATGTACGCGCCTATCGGCGTCTCAAGGCCATCCGCCGCGAGAAGGACCGGGCCGCGCTGTCCCTCTCGCCGACCTGGCGGCGTGAGGAAGAAGACGCGCCTTCGTTTGTGGAACGTTTGCGTTTCCGCCTTGATGGCGTGCTTGAAAAAAAGACTTCAATCACTGCCGTGGTAGCCGTGATGGCCGTACTCAGTCTGGCCACCACATTGTGGTTACGGCCGGTGAAAGAATTGCCAGCACCGGTCGCGCAAACCAGCGTTCCACAACCGGCGGTCGTCACTGCCCCGGACCAGTCAGTGCTCGTTGATCCGGCAGCGCCTGGCTCCACAACTGTCGCAAACACCACCCTACCGGCCAATACGCCTGCTTTGGTGCCTGGCAGGACCACAGAGAATGGTGGCACCTCGAACGTCAATGCCGCCCCGATGCCGAGCACGACCCACATCAAAACAGATTTGGCCAAAAAACAAACCGTCAGCCGGCCACGCCAGAATGCCGCCAAGACTGAAACAAAGAATCAGGCGGATGATCAGAAATACGACACTCTGAAAAAGGCCTGGGGCGGCTAACACTTTCCTGTCGGCGGCCGTTTGCGCTGCTCTGACCGCTACCTAAGAAATCCATGTTCCGCAAGAAACGCGTGCGTAATGGTCGCGCTCGCATCGGCCGCGCGCTCGCCTAGCAGCAGACGTTCGAGATAGCGCGCAATCAGATCGACTTCCAGATTCACCCGACTGCCTGGTTGAACTTCGCCGAGTGTCGTGGCCTGCAGGGTATGTGGCACGATATTGAGATCGAATTGCCTGCCGTCGACGGCGTTGACAGTGAGGCTCACGCCATCCAGACAGATCGAGCCCTTTGTCGCAATGTACCGGGCCAGCGCGGCGGGCGCCTGGACGCGGAAACGCACGGAACGCGCCTCGACATTCCGCTCGATCACCTCGCCCACGCCATCCACATGTCCGCTCACCAGGTGTCCACCCAGACGGCTGGACGGCGTCAGGGCCTTTTCCAGATTCATGCGTGTGCCGGGGCGCAGGCCCGCCAACGTGGTGCGCGCGAGGGTTTCACCGGAGACATCGGCACTAAACCCACTGGCGTCGTGCTCGATCGCCGTCAGACAAACACCGCTCACAGCGACGCTGTCACCATTCTGTACATCACGCATATCGAGCGTGCCGGTATCAATGCGCAGGCGCACATCGCCGCTGACTTTCTCAAGATGCACAATCTTGCCAACTGCCTGAATGATGCCGGTGAACATAATTTCACTTTAACCCATGGCCAGCACAAGGAAAACAATCCTGGTGTTCATGCATCGATAACTTGTGATTCCAATGGTCACGACGGAGCTAAAATTCCTGCTGTAATACGCCAATCCTTGCCGATGGCACGTACATCCTGAATATCCAGCGCGATCTTGTCGTTCATGCTTGCCAGTGCTGGGATATTGAATAGGCCGCGCGCACTGCTGCCGAGCAGATGTGGTGCAAGATACAGCACCAGCTCATCCACCAGTCCGGCGCGCAACAGCTCGCCACAAAGCGTGGCGCCGGCCTCGACCAGCACTTCGTTCACCTCGCGTTTGGCAAGTTCTTCGAGGAGCCGTCTGAGATCGATGTATTCCGACGAAACCGGCAGGCCGATTACTTCGGCGCCCGCAGCACGCAATGCTGCGCCATGACCGGCATGGTCTTCGTCGGCAATCACAAGCGTCTTGCCCGGAAGACCCAACATGCGCGCCTCGGGGCGCATGCGCAGTTGCGGGTCCAGCACCACGCGCAGCGGCTGGCGGCCGATGTCTAAATCTCGCACGGTCAGGGATGGATTGTCCGCAAGCACGGTGCCGATGCCGGTAAGGATCGCGGAACTGCGTGCGCGCAGCCGCTGTACGTCGGCACGCGCGGCCTGGCCGGTGATCCACTGACTCTCTCCGTTGGCGAGCGCCGTGCGTCCATCCAGGCTCGCGGCCAGCTTCACGCACAGATAAGGACGGCCGCGTGTCATACGCGAAATGAATCCGTGATTCAGGCGCTCGGACTCGGTCTGCAACAGGCCGATGTCGACCCGGATGCCAGCGCGCTCGAGCGCGGCGATACCCTGACGCGCCACGCGCGGGTTGGGATCGGGCATGGCGGCCACCACGCGCGCGATACCGGCCTTCATCAGCGCTTCGCTGCAGGGTGGGGTGCGTCCGTGGTGACAGCAGGGTTCCAGTGATACATAGGCGGTCGCGCCACGCGCCTGCTGCCCGGCTGCGGCGAGCGCATGCACCTCGGCGTGTGGCTCGCCGGCGCGCAGGTGCCAGCCCTCGCCCACCACCCGCCCCTCCCGCACAATGACGCAGCCGACGCGTGGATTGGGATCGGTGGTGTAGAGTCCGCGTTGCGCCAACTGCAGGGCGCGCGCCATATAACGCACGTCGTCCGGAGAATGGCTATTTTTGTGCAAGCGTGCTTTCCCTAGACGGATTGTTCATGACTTACTGTTGTCGCTGTCCGGGATGAGTTTGAGCTGTTTGTCACGCACATCCGCCGTCGGCTCATTTTGTAAACGTTGCACCTCATCGCGGAACGCCTCCAGATCCTGAAAGCTCCGATAGACCGAGGCATAACGCACGTAGGCCACCGGATCGAGCTCCTTCAGTTCTTCCATGACCCAATCGCCGATCGCGCGTGAATTCACCTCGCGCTCGCCACTCGTCAGCAGTTTCTGACGGATGCGGCCGACAGCCTTTTCGACTGCCGCCGCGTCCACCGGCCGCTTCTCCAGTGCCCGGGTCATGCCGGCTCGCAGTTTCTCCTCGTGGAACGGTTCGCGCCGGCCGTCGGATTTGACGACTTGCGGCAGACGCAGCTCGGCACGCTCGAAGGTGGTGAAGCGTTCACTGCACACCTCGCACTCGCGGCGGCGGCGCACCGAGCTGCCGTCTTCGCTCAGACGCGAATCGATCACACGAGTTTCATCGGCGGAGCAGAACGGACAGCGCATGCGTTACGACCTCTTCGCCACAGCGGCACGAAGACACAAAGTCACCCTGTTGGACAAAAATCGTTTGCGGCTTCGTGTTCTGCGACCGATGGGTTTACGCCTCGTATACTGGGAACTGGCGGCAGAGTTCCTCTACCTTGCTGCGTACCGTGGCGCGCACGGTGGCATCGCCCAGCCTGTCGAGGATGTCGCAGATCCAATTGGCCAGCGCCTCGACTTCCGGCTCCTTGAAACCACGCGTGGTGCCGGCCGGGGTGCCGATGCGGATGCCGCTGGTGACGAATGGGGACTGCGGATCGTTTGGCACGGCATTCTTGTTAACCGTAATGTGTGCCTCGCCGAGCGCTGCCTCCGCGTCCTTGCCGGTGATCTTCTTGTCGATCAGATCGACCAGAAACAGATGATCGTCGGTGCCGCCGGAAACAATCTTGTAACCGCGCAGCATCATCACCGCCGCCATCGCGCGCGCGTTCTTCACCACCTGCTGCTGATAGGTCTTGAACTCCGGCTGCAGTGCCTCGAGGAATGCCACTGCTTTGGCGGCGATCACATGCATCAGCGGCCCGCCCTGAGTACCGGGAAAGATCATTGAGTTGAGTTTCTTCTCGATGTCCGGATTGGCACGCGCCAGAATGATGCCGCCACGCGGTCCGCGCAGGGTCTTGTGGGTGGTGGAGGTCACGACATCCGCGACGGGCACCGGATTGGGATAGAGTCCGGCCGCCACGAGACCGGCGACATGTGCCATGTCCACGAACAGATAGGCGCCGACGCTATCGGCGATCTGACGAAAGCGCGCCCAATCGACGATACGCGAGTAGGCGGAGAAACCGGCTACCACCATCTTCGGCTTGTGTTCCAATGCCAGGCGCGCAACCTGGTCGTAATCGATCTCGCCGGTCTTGTCGTTCAGGCCGTACTGTACGGCATGAAAAATCTTGCCGGAAAAATTCACCTTGGCCCCATGCGTCAGGTGCCCGCCATGCGCGAGGCTCATCCCGAGGATGGTATCGCCGGGGCTGAGCAGCGCGAGATACACGGCGGCGTTGGCCTGCGACCCGGAGTGCGGCTGGACATTGGCATAGGCGGCACCGAACAGCTGCTTGGCGCGATCAATGGCCAGGCTCTCGGCGACATCCACGTGCTCGCAACCGCCGTAGTAGCGCTTGCCGGGATAACCTTCCGCGTACTTATTGGTCAACACTGAACCTTGGGCAGCCAGAATCCGCGGCGAGGCGTAGTTTTCCGAGGCGATCAGCTCGATATGGTCCTCCTGGCGGCGAACCTCATTCTGCATGGCCTGCCAGAGCACCTCATCAAAGCCGGAAATGGTCATGTTCTTGCTAAACATCCGGTATTTTTTCGCCTCCTGTGTCGCTGAGCGTCACATCCCACCAACCGGGGGATGCCAGGGACCTGCCCCTGAAAGCGGCATAGGATAGCCAATCCCCATCCCAAATGCATGAAATTCATTGAAAATTGCCCGGGTTCGATGTGTCGGAACGTCTCGATAACGGTATCTGAAAACGGATAGAAATCTATAAACTTCAATGGCATAGATATTGCTCATATATAAGAGAAACAGAGCCGCCAGCAGCATTTAGAAACGACTGGAAGTCAGTTGGATATCAGGGGCGGCCGGAAAACATCGGGGTGGCGATCCGGCACATGAGCAATTCTGTACCTTCGTCAGAGCAACGCGGACGATTCCGTTTCGGTGTACGCGAAAAAGTCGCACTGATCCTGCTCGCCACCCTGTTAGTCACGTTAAGCGTCAGCAGCCTGCTCGCCCTGCGTGCGCAAAAGCAGGACATTCTGGAGGAAACCAACCGGCGCGGCAGCGAAGTAGCGCGGTTTATTGCTCAAAACCTCGCCTACAGCGTGGTGAGCTATGACTACCACACTCTTGAACTGCTTCTCCAGAATATAGTGAGCAACGAAGACATCGTGTACGCGCGCGTGGACAACACGCGCGGAAATGTCATGGCCATGGCCGGCACGCCGCCCAACGCATCCCAGAACGTGCAGTACTACCAGATGGAAATCCGTCTGAATGGCGACACCCTGGGACAGTTGCATCTGGGTCTGTCCACCGAACGCATCATCCAGATTCTGGCCACCCGCAAGCAGCAAGCGCTGCTCAGTCAATTCATTGCAGTGATGGTCGTGGTGCTGGCCGGCTTTCTGGCAGTTTCCGCCATCATACTCCGACCACTCACACTGGCCGCACGGATAATCAGCAACAACCTGGAATCCGGTGCTAGTGCGCTGCAGCGCATCCCCCTCAAATCATCGGACGAGTTTGGCGACCTGGCACGCGGTTTCAATGCATTACAGGAACATCTCGATGACACGCGTCGAAAGCTCGAATCACGCGTCAATCACGCCAACCAGGAATTACAGAACGCTTACCAGCAGCTGACCGTACAGGCCAATGAACTGCGCAGCATGAACAAGGAACTGGAAGTCCTCAGCGTGACCGATCCACTCACCGGCCTCTTCAACCGCCGCTACTTCGAGAGGCTGATGGAGAGCGAAGTGGTCCTCTCCATCCGCAACGATGAAACCATCAGCATCATTCTGCTCGATATCGATAATCTCAAAACCGTCAACGAGCGCTACGGGCACAGTGGTGGTGACGCCGTGATCCGCAATGTGGGGCGCCTTATCTCCGAACACGTGCGTCATAGTGATGTCGCGTGTCGCTATGGCGGCGATGAATTTTTCATTCTCTGCCGGCATGCCACGATCTCCAATGCCGTCGGATTCGCGGACGATCTGCACCAGGCCCTGACGATGGATTCGCTCCGTCCGAATGGTCAGGAACTACCCGTGACCGTGAGCATTGGTGTCGCCACCATTCCGGGCGTGCATCCCGTGGCCACGGCGGATGAATTTTTCCAGTGTGCCGAGATGGCACTGCATGCCTGCAAACAACAGGGGCGCAACGGCGTGTTGCATTATTCCATGCTGGACCGTTCCCAGAAGTACATAAAGAGCTGACTAAACAACAAGCGTGCCTGGCCGGCCATTACCCGATCATGCCGACGTGGTGGCACGTTGCGATCACGCATGGACATGCCAGCAGCGAGCTAGCCACACCGACTGTTTGCGGACACGAACAAGGCAGCAGGCTGCTGGCGACGGCTATCTGTACGTGATCTGTTCATCCCTTGCAGAACTGAATCAGAGCCGCATCACCGGCTGACTCATCAGTGGCGCGTGTCAAAGATGCGCTCGGGGTGCTCGAGATCATTGACCATGCGCCAGTCTTCCGCCCCCGCGGAACGCACACGCTTTTCCCACCAATCCATGCGATTCAGGTAACGGCGCGGGTCGACATTGTCGGTGGTGAGCTTGGTGACATTGAGTGCGACGATTTTGATCCCCTTCAGGTTGATCGGGAAATCACGCACTGTCTGATAGTCCAGCTCCTCCTGCATGTCGGAGAAGATCAAAATGGTTTTATTCCCGGCGCCGGTTTCATTCAGAAATTCGGCTGCCTGGATAATACCACCGGAGATGTCGGTGTAGGCGCTGCCCTTCTTGACGTCCTTGGTGAAATCCACAATTTTGTCGCGGAAGGCGCGCTTCTGGGCGTTGGCCTGCAGCGGGTCTTTCTCGAAGGTGACCTTGGCAATGATGTCCTTCTCGCTGAATGAACGGCTTTTCACCCGCGCCACCGCAAATGAATCCCCGGGGTTGAGCGTACCGAGGATATAACTGGTCAGCGCCTGTGCACGCCCCAGCTCCTGGGTGTAGGTGCCGGAGGTATCGATCAGCATGTAGACCGCTCGGGCATGGCTCTGCTTGTCGGCACAGGCACCGATGGCCAGGACCACGGCCAGGACAACCACGATCTTCAGGATTCTGCGCATCATCCCTGCTCCCCGGTGGCACGACGTTCGCTATCGCTCAACGGTTTTGGAAACGGCACAGCGTCCACCATCGGTGTCACCGCCGTCCCGCGCCCAGCCTGTGCGCCCTGCACCATGCGTTCGATCAGCAGCGGGACAAAGATCACCGCGTCATACAACATGCACAACGCATTACCAACCTGTTTCACGATGACACCAACGATTCGCAGCAACAACGCCAGTCCCCGCAGGGTGAACACCATGCAGTTGCCCAACACGGTGCGCGCCGACTGGATGAAGTACTCGAGCGGAATCGCGACGAACGCCAGCGCGAACGGCAGTGTAAAACCGAGAATCATCTGCCCGGCGGTGGGAATTTTTGTCATCCAGGAGGCATCCACCGGCGCGGCCACCGCGGCATTGCCGAGCGATTGCTTGAGGGCGACGTCCGCCGACACAATCAGGTCGCGCATCACTGCCAGCGCCACCTCGACACCGGCCAGCACCAGCAGGATGGTGAGCGAGACCCACATCATGGTGCGGCGCATTTTCTCGTTCACGTTCGATAACGGGAACAGGTGCGTGAACCGCAACGACTCCATCAGGAATAGACCCATCAGGGTCTCGAACAGGATAATCACCAGTGCCGCCACTTCCGAGGCCTGCAGGTTATTGGTGATGTAGTCGCCGCCACCAACCATCGCCGACATGGGCAACGAAATGAGCTTGAAATTGACAAATGCCCCGCCGATGGCAATCAGCATGACCAGCCCGGAAATCGCGAACTGGATCGAGGCCGAGGCACCGAGCGCGTGCTCGGCTTTGTCCAGATTGGCATTGATGTGCTGAACCTTCTCCACCTGGGCATCGATCTTGGCGGCACTGCCCTGCAAGCCGGTGATATTCTTGTCAACCTTGTTCAAGGTCTGCTGCAGCGAGCGCCAGAATGGCTGGAAACCTTTGAGGATCTTGTGTCGCTCCTGGTAGGAGCGGCGGTATTCGGCGACCACCTTGTCGTAGATCTCGTCAATCGACTGGCTGATGTCGGCCAGGATCCGTTCCACCAAGCCGTCGCCGGAGGGCTTGATCTTGGCGATCGCGCCCACCGCCTTGGTCCACTCCGGCGGCGGCGGCGGTACCTCACCGCACTTCTGGTAGTCCTCCTCGATGCGCGTAATCTCATCCATGAGCTTGCGCTGCAGTGCCGGATAGCCTTGCAGGTCGCGTTGCACCACGGCGGAAACGCGTTCGAATTCGCGCTCGATGGACTTCATCGCCTCTTCGCGCCCATGTGCGAGCAGTACCAGGCGATTGCGCTGGCGCAGCAGCACCGCACTGGACGCCAGCCAGCGGGCACCCAGACGCAACGGATTGCTGATGGCACGGGTGAGCGACCGGAACAGACCCTGCATCGGTCGGCGTGCGGCATACAGGAATGGCAGGGCAAACAGAAACAATACGACGGCCGATAACGCCGGGTTTTCCGGCCAAATCATCCACACGTTGCCGCTGAACATGATTTTTCTCCCTTTTCGGAGGTTGCCAAAGTGGGCCGCTGGACATCTGCAATCAGTATGAGGCCGATCCGCCACCAGAGCGGAGCGTTGAACGGGAGAGCAGATGAAGGCAGGGATTTACAGGATTACCGGCAGGGCTGGACAGACATGCGGTGCTTCGGGAGCAGAAATCCGCACTGACCGTGAACGACGCGGATCATGGACGGGTATCGGCCTCGCCCGCCGTTTTTTTGACCGGCAGCATGTCCTCGCGCGAGATGCCGAGCCACATGACGATCGGGCTCGCCACCAGCACCGAGGAATAGATGCCGAACAGAATGCCGATCGTCAGGGCCAGTGCGAAGTAGTGTAAGGTCTCGCCACCGAAGAACAGCATGGACAACACTGCCAGCTGGGTCGCCCCGTGCGTGATGATGGTACGCGACATGGTACGGGTGATCGCATTGTCGATAATCTGCGGCGTCGTCGCGGTGCGCATTTTGCGGAAGTTCTCCCGTATCCGGTCGAACACCACCACCGATTCATTCACCGAATAGCCGAGAATCGCGAGCACCGCCGCCAGTACGGTCAGCGAGAAGTCCCACTGAAACAAGGCAAAGAAACCAAGAATGATGACCACATCGTGCAGGTTGGCGATGATCGCCGCGACACCGAATTTCCACTCGAACCGGAACCAGAGATACACCACGATGCCGATCGACACGAATAACAGCGCCAGCCCGCCGTTCTCATACAGTTCGCGACCCACCTGCGGGCCGACAAATTCAGTGCGCCGCAGCTGCGCCCCGGGGTCTTCGCGGTGCAGCACCTCCATGACCGTATCGGAGAGTGTGGCACTGGCCTTGTTGGCCTTTCCTGGCAGGCGGATCAGCACGTCGCGCGAACCGCCGAAATTCTGCACGGTGGCATCGATGTAACCGCTCTGCTCCAGCAGGGTGCGGATCTTTTGTAACTCGGCCGCCTGCGGGTAGCTGACCTCCATCACCGTGCCACCGGTGAAATCCACACCGAAGTTGAGTCCCCGGGTCGCTAGAAAGAACACCGCGAGCAGGAACGTGATCAGGGAGATCACGTTGAACACCAGCGCGTGGCGCATGAACGGAATGTCTTTGCGAATCTTGAAAAATTCCATGGCGTGCGTTGTTCGCTATTGAGTTTTCGTGTTCAGACGTTGTGCAACGTTACTTCCACCGCGTATTGCCGATGGCCAGCCGCTCGAGCTTGCGTCGGCTGCCATAGAACAGGTTAACCAGAGCACGCGACACCATCACCCCGCTGAACATTGAGGTAATGATGCCCAGGCACAGCACCACGGCAAACCCGCGCACCGGTCCGCTGCCGAACATGAACAACGTGACACCGGCAATCAGCGTGGTGATATTCGAGTCGAAAATGGTGCCGAATGCGCGCTCGTAGCCGGCATGGATGCTCGCCTGCGGTGTGTTGCCATTGCGCAGCTCCTCGCGGATGCGTTCGTTGATCAGCACGTTGGCATCGATCGCCATGCCCACGGTGAGGGCGATGGCGGCCATGCCGGGTAGCGTCAGGGTGGCTTGCAGCATCGACAGTAACGCGACCAACAACACCACGTTGACGCCCAGGGCGAGAACCGCGGTCACCCCGAAGACCAGATAATAGATGATCATGAACACGGCAATGGCGGCGAAGCCGATCCAGGTGGAATGAAAACCGCGCTGGATGTTCTCCGCGCCGAGGCTCGGACCGATGGTACGTTCTTCGATGATCTCGACCGGAGCGGCAAGTGCCCCGGCCCGGAGCAACAGCGTCAGGTCGCGCGCCTCTTCGATGCTGTCGAGGCCGGTAATCTGAAAACGCTTGCCGATCTGCTCGCGGATCACCGGGGCGGTGATTACCTCTTCGACGCGCACGCGGTTACGCAGCTGTCGGCCTTCGGCATCCAGCACCGGCTTGCCCGCCGCGTCCACCTGGGTCTCGGACTTGATCTCGATGTACACCACGGCCATGCGCTTGCCGACGTTCTCGCCGGTAATGCGCTGGTTGATGGCCGCGCCGCGCGCGTCGAGTGTGATGTGCGCCACCGGCCCGCCCGCCTGGCTGTCGAAGCCGGCGGCGGCGTCGACGATGTTATCGCCTGAGTAGATCACCTGCTTCTTGAGCAGAAGCGGACGGCCGCGCCGATCCTTGTAGAGTATGGAACCGGCCGGGACATGCCCGCTCATCGCCGCCGTCAGGTCGTGTTCCTCGTCGACCAGCATGATTTCAAGGGTCGCCGTACGGCCGAGAATCTCCTTGGCCTTGGCGATGTCCTGCACTCCCGGCAGCTGCACCACGATGCGGTCGAGACCCTGCTGCTGAATGACCGGTTCGGCGACACCCAGTTCGTTCACGCGATTGCGCAATGCGATAATGTTCTGGTCGAGCGCCAATTTGCGCTTCTCGTTCATGGCCTGCTCGGTCAGACGCGCAAGCAGGAAATACTCGTCGCCCTTCTGGCCGTCGAGGAGACCCAGTTCCGGCGACTCCCGGCGTATCACCTCGCGACCCTTGTCGCGCTCGGCGGCATCGCGAAAACGTATTTCGAGGCCGCCGCTTTCGAGGCGCGTCACCGTCAGATAGCGGACCTTCTTGTCGCGCAGTGCGCTGCGCAGGTCGTCCACATAGCGCTCCTCGGCCTTCTTGAGCGCCGCGACCATGTCTACCTGCATCAGGAAGTGCACCCCGCCACGCAGGTCGAGGCCGAGATACATCGGATTGGCATTGATCCATCCGAACCAGGCGGGCGTCGCGGGTAACAGGTTGACGGCGACGGTGTAGTTGTCGCCGAGGGCGCGTTGCACGGTATCGCGCGCCTTGCGCTGGGTATCGGTGTCGCGGAATCGGACCTTGATTCCCTTGTCATCGCGCTGCGCGCGAATGATCTCGATGCCATCGTGTTGCAGCACCGCCTCCACCTGGGCCAGGGTCGTGTCATCGACCTTGGTGGTGCGTGTGGCCGACACCTGGATCGCCGGGTCTTCGCCGTACAAGTTGGGCAGAAAGTAAATGACTCCCGGCACGACAATGGCCAGGATCAGCAGGTATTTCCAGAGTGGATAACGATTCATGAGTTCCGGGAAAAATCGATCATGCGCCGGGGCGAGGCATCACGGCCAAAAACCACGCCGAAGTACGAAGCGGTTACGCGCCCTTGACCGTCCCCTTAGGCAGAACCTGTGTCACCGCGAGGCGTTGCACCTTGATCGCGACACCGTCGGCGACCTCTACGGTCAGGTAGGTCTCGCCGACATCGGTCACACGCCCGAGGATACCGCCCCCGGCCACCACCTCATCGCCCTTAGCAAGCTTGGCGACCATCTCGCGGTGTTCCTTTGCGCGCTTGCTCTGCGGGCGAATCAGGAGGAAGTAGAAGATGACAAAAATAACAACGAGCGGCAGGAATGACATGAATCCGGCGGCCGGGCCGGCGGCCGGGGCAGTATCGGCGGCGTGGGCATCGGACACGATCAGACTGAGGAAATTTTCTGGCGAGGTCATGGTTATCCTGTAATCAATCAGACTGGAATTTGTTGGTATCGGCCGGGTTCTCGCCGGCCTCCGGTTCGTCCGGGGCGGCTTGGTTCGGGCGGCGCCTACAATAAAACTTCTCGACGAATTCATCCAGCCTTTTTTGCTCGATCGCTTGGCGCAGAGCGCGCATCAGCGCCTGGTAGTAATAGAGATTGTGGATGGTGGCCAGACGCGCGCCCAGGATCTCGTTGCACTGCTGCAGGTGGCGCAGGTAGGCGCGACTGTAATTACGGCAGGTGTAACAGTCGCATTGCGCGTCCACCGGACCGGTGTCGGCGGCATAACGGCTGTTGCGGATTTTCACAGCCCCGTCCTGGGTAAACAGCCAGCCATTGCGCGCATTGCGCGTCGGTAACACGCAATCGAACATGTCCATGCCACGGCGCACGGCCTCGACCAGGTCCTCGGGCGTGCCAACACCCATGAGATAGCGCGGCCGGTCGGCCGGAAGTTCCGGGGCAATGCCGTCCAGCACCCGCAACATCTCCTCCTTTGGCTCGCCTACCGACAAACCACCCAGGGCGTAACCATCAAAGCCGATATTTTTGAGGCCGGCGAGGGATGCCTGGCGCAGGTGCGCGTACATGCCGCCCTGCACAATCCCAAACAACGCCGAAGGATGGTCGCCATGCGCACGCTTGCAGCGCTCCGCCCAGCGCAGCGAGAGCTCCATGGAAGCACGCGCCTGTTCTTCCGTGGCCGGATACGGCGTGCACTCGTCGAAGATCATAATAATGTCGGCACCCAGCGCCTGCTGCACGGCCATGGACTCTTCCGGGCCCATGAAAATGCGGTCGCCGTTTACCGGCGACTGGAAGGTCACACCCTGCTCGCTGATTTTGGCCGCTAACGGCGTCCTGCCTGCCGCGGCACTCGCACTTCCCTGTGCGTCGCGCCCGCTCGCCAGGCTCCACACCTGGAACCCGCCGGAATCCGTGAGTATCGGCCCATCCCAGTGCATGAAACGATGCAAACCGCCATGGGCGCGCATCACCTCCATGCCGGGGCGCAACATCAGATGAAAGGTATTGCCGAGAATAATCTGCGCGCCGAGTTCGCGCAGTTCTTCCGCACACATGGCCTTGACCGTGCCGTAGGTGCCAACCGGCATGAACGCCGGGGTCTCGACCGTACCGCGTTCGAAGGTCAGGCGACCGCGGCGCGCGACACCATCGGAGGCAAATAGCGTGAATTGCATGAGTCAGGGCTCGTTCCGGCGCGCAGTGTAGCACCGACCGCCCCTGTGCGAGCAGCTGTCAACCGTGCCCGGGGTGTGCTGCGTCATTGGTTTCGAACCCACCGCAACGGCGGAAAGGTTCGGTCCAAGAAGTAGACATCTTAGCGTTAGCCGTGGCTCGCGTTGCTGACAAACATCGCATCCCCGTAACTGAAGAAGCGGTAAGCTTGCGCCACCGCGTGCCGGTAGGCGCCGAGCACGGCATCGGTGCCGGCGAATGCGCATACCAGCATGAGCAGTGTGGACTCGGGCAGATGGAAGTTGGTGATGAGTGCATCCACGCTGCGAAAGCGGTAACCGGGAAAGATAAAGATATCAGTCTCACCCGTAAGCGGTTGCACAACCGGCTTGTCTCCCTCTCGATCATCCGCACCCTGTTGCGCGGCCGTTTCCAGCGCCCGCACCACGGTGGTCCCGACGGCGATCACCCGCCGTCCCTGCGCCTTCGCCGCGTTCACGCGCGCCGCCGTCGCGGTACTCACCTCCAGCCACTCGGCGTGCATGCGGTGCTCGCTGAGCTCGTTGACCCGCAGTGGCTGGAACGTGCCGGCGCCGACGTGCAGGGTGACGAATGCGCGCTCCACGCCCAGGGCGTCCAATTGCCGCAACATCGCCGCATCGAAATGCAGGCCGGCGGTCGGCGCCGCGACGGCGCCGGGCGCTTGCGCGAACACGGTTTGATAGCGCTCGCGATCTTCCCGTGCATCCGGCCGGGAGATATACGGTGGCAGCGGGATATGACCGATGCGTTCGAGCAGCGCCACGAGCGGTTCCGTAATCTCAAAATCAAGATCGTAAAACTCACCGTGCCGCGCTAGCACCTGCGCCGGCACGTCGCCCGCAAGCCACAACCACTGTCCCGGTTTGGGCGGTTTGCTGGCGCGGCATTGCACCCGTGCACGCCGCTCGCCCAACAGGCGTTCGACGAGCAGCTCAATGCGCCCGCCCGTGTCCTTCTCGCCGAACAGGCGCGCCGGCAGGACGCGGGTATCGTTGAACACCAGCAAATCCCCGGCCCGCAGCAGCGCCGGCAGATCACGGAAACGCCGATCCTCGATATGCCCGCGGGCACCGTCCAGGCACAACAACCGGCTGGCCGTGCGTTCGGCCAGCGGCGTCTGGGCAATGAGCTCCACGGGAAGGGAAAAATTGAAATCGGACTTGCGCAACATGTTGATCTGCCGGGCCGAAGAGATAGATGTCAGGGATCATGTCACCCGCGCACCGCGCGGCTGGCATCCGGCGATTAATATACTTTAAGATAGCGAAAACCAGAATGTTGCGGCGATACACCGTCGCTTCCCTTCATGCCATCAACCGCATCCTGAAAAACCATCATGACCGGCACACGCTTTTCGCTCGAAGTCCAGCCTGTCATCCCGGCGCGACTGGCGCGACTCCATGAACTCGCCAACGACCTGCTCTACAGCTGGGATCGGCAGGTACGTGGCCTGTTCTTTCGCCTCGACCGCGAACTGTGGGATGCCTGCCGTCACAATCCCCGCGTGTTCCTGCGGCGTGTCGCGCAGCAGCGCCTCGAGGAGGCGGCGGATGACCGGATCTACATGGAGGATTACAACCGCGTCCTGTCCTCTTATGACACTTACCACCAGACCCCGGCCAGTTCGAACATCGAGCACCTGCTCGATCCGAAACAGGATCTGGTCGCCTATTTTTGTGCCGAGTTCGGCTTTCACGAGAGCTTCCAGATCTACTCCGGTGGCCTTGGCATTCTCGCCGGCGACTATTGCAAGGCAGCGAGCGACCTGGGCATCCCGTTTGTTGCGGTGGGCCTGCTCTACCGTCAGGGCTACTTTACCCAAACCATCGACGGGCAAGGCAATCAGGTCGCGCACTATGCGCCGACCAACTTCGCGGACCTGCCCATCGCACCCGCCATCGGCGCAGACGGCCAGCAGATCCATGTACAGGTGGAAATCCACGAACGGCCAGTCACGCTCAAGGTGTGGAAGGCCAAGGCCGGCCACATTACCCTTTACCTGCTCGACAGCGATCTGCCGGAGAACAACGAGACCGATCGGGTGATCACCTACCAGCTGTACGGCGGCGACATCAACACACGCATACAGCAGGAGATCGTGCTTGGCCTGGGCGGCGTGCGCGCCTTGCGGGCCATTGGTCTGGCCCCTACCGTCTGGCATATCAACGAAGGACATGCGGCGTTTCTTATCCTGGAACGCTGCCGTGAACTAGTCGCCGAGGGCCTGGATTTCGACAGTGCCCTCGAAGAAGCCGCCGCCAACACCGTGTTCACCACACACACGCCAGTCCCGGCCGGGCATGACATCTTCGACCACAAACTGATGCAGGCGTATTTTTCCAGGTTCACGCGCGAGCTCGGCATCGACATGGAACACTTCCTGTCGCTCGGCGCCACGCCCGACAGCCAGGGCGGCTTCAACCAGACGGCGTTGGCCTTGCGCGGCTCGCGCTTCCGCAACGGTGTGTCGCGCATCCATGGGGGCGTCGCCTCACGCATGGCGTCGTACATCTGGCCGCAGATCGGGCCGAATGAAAATCCGGTCGGTTACATCACCAATGGCGTGCACGTCCCCACCTTTCTGGCACGCGAATGGGCCAATCTGTTCGACATGCGTTTTGGCGGCGGCTGGCGCAACGAACTCCTGAACGAAGCCTATTGGCAGCAGATCGATAACATCCCCGACCACAGCTACTGGAGCCTGCGCCAGTCGCTCAAGACCGAAATGCTTGCCGTAGTGCGCCGGCGCGTGATTCTGCAACACCGACGCAACGGCTGCAGTGAATCGCTGATAGAACGCCTCACACAGCACCTCACGCCGCGCGAAACCGAAATCCTGACCATTGGCTTCGCCCGCCGCTTCGCCACGTATAAACGCGCCACGTTGCTGTTCGCCGATCCGGCACGCCTCGCGCGCCTGTTGAATGACCCGAAACATCCGTGCCTGCTGATCTTCGCCGGCAAGGCGCATCCGCATGACCTGCCGGCACAGCAGCTCATCAAGATCATCTACGAATATTCACGGCGTCCGGAGTTCGAGGGCCGCATCATCCTGCTGGAAGGCTACGACCAAGCCCTGGCGCGCAAACTGGTCACCAGTGTGGACGTGTGGCTCAACACGCCTGAATACCCACTCGAAGCGAGCGGCACCTCCGGTGAGAAGGCTGGCATCAATGGCGTGATCAATCTGAGTGTGCTGGACGGTTGGTGGGGCGAAGGCTACAACGGCAAGAACGGCTGGGCGATCACGCCGCACGAACCGTCCGTAGACCCGCACTACCGCGACCGCGAGGAGGGCCAGGAATTGCTCGATATTCTCGAGAATCAGGTGATCCCGCTCTATTACGCGCGCAACGGCCATGGCTACTCGGAAGCCTGGGTGCGTAAGTCCAAAAACTCGATGAAGTCGCTCATCCCGCGCTTCAATGCACAACGCATGGTGATGGATTACGTGCGCAACTACTACAGCCTGGCGCGCAAACAGCGCTGGGTGATGTCAGCCAACCAGCACGCGCGCGCCAAGGAAGTCGCCGCCTGGCGACGCAAGCTTGATCAAGCCTGGCCGGCGGTGCGGTTGCGCCGCCTGGACAACAGCAGCAATGAAATCCTCTCCGGCAAGGCCCTGTCGATAAACGTCGCCGCCTACCTCCATGGCCTCACGGCGGAAGACTTCCTGGTGGAATGTCTGGTCGGCACGGAGAACGAAAGCGGCCAATTTGTTTGCCAGGATACGCATGTGTTCACGCATGCCGGTCCGGGCGAACACGGCGAGACACTGTTCCGCCTCGATCTCACGCCGCGTCTGCCGGGGCTACAGTTCTACAAGGTCCGCCTATTTCCGTTTCACCACTGTCTCAGTCACCGCTACGAAGCCGGTTATATGATCTGGCTGTAGCAACCCCGGCAGCGGTTATCGCGTGATGGATTCCGCTCCAGCGATCTCACGACCGTAACGCGCCGCCAAGGCACGTAGCCGTTCCGTGAGTCCGGGCTCCACCTGTTCCCACGCAAAACGCCATTGCCAGTTGCCAATATTACTACCGGGCATGTTCATGCGCTGCCCGGCACCGAGCTGCAGGGCATCTTGCATGGGGAGTATGGCGAGCTGCGCGACGGAGGCAAGCGCCGCACGGTTCAATGGCCAGGGCATGGGCTCGCCGGGATGACCAAGATATTCCAGCACCGTGCACTGCTGTTCGACCGGCAGACCCTCATACCAGGCGAGTGTCGTGTCATTATCGTGTGTACCGGTGTAGACCACGCTGTTGGGCGCGTGATTGTGCGGCAGATAGGGATTGCCCGCTCCGCCGTCGAAGGCAAACTGAAGAATGCGCATGCCCGGAAACCCAAACCGCTCGCGCAACCGGTGCACGGCGGGCGTGATCAGCCCCAGGTCTTCCGCCACCACCGGCAGCATCCCGAATTCGTTTTGTAGCGCCTGGAACAATGCCTTGCCTGGCGCGGACACCCAGCGTCCGTTGATCGCGGTGTCCTCCGCCGCCGGGATCTGCCAGCATGCCTCGAAGCCGCGGAAGTGATCGATGCGCACGAGATCGAACAAACTGAACTGCGTGCGCAGGCGTTCGATCCACCAGCGGAATCCATCGGCCTGCAGATGCGCCCAGTTGTACAGCGGGTTGCCCCAGCGCTGTCCGGTCTGGGAAAAATAATCCGGCGGCACGCCGGCCACCGCGAGTGGCTGGCCGGCGGCATCGAGATCGAAATACTCGCGCTGCGCCCAGACATCGGCGCTGTCGTGCGCGACGAAAATCGGCAGATCGCCGAACAACTGCACGCCGCGCTGCTGTGCCGCCTGCCGGAGCTCCTGCCACTGGCGGAAGAAAATGAGCTGCTCGAAACGCACCAGCGCTATTGCCTCGGCATGTTGCATGCGCGCGGCGGCCAGCGCCGCCGGGTCGCGGTCGCGCAGCGACTCCGGCCACTGCCACCAGGCGCTGTGGTCGTGCGCCTGGCGCAGCGCCACGAACAGGGCATAGTCCTCGAGCCAGAAGGCGTGCGCGGCGTCGAATGCCTCCATATCGCGCGCGCCGCCCTGGGCAAAAAACGCCTGACGCGCCTGCGCTAGCAGTGTTTGACGTAGCGTCCCGCTGGCCGCCGACAAACCGGTTGTGGGTGGCAACCAACCCCACGCCTCCAGTTGCGTGAAGCTGATCAGGCGTGGATTGCCAGCATGCACCGACAGGCACTGATACGGCGAACGGTCGGCGTGCGTGGGTCCGAGCGGCAGCATCTGCCAGACGCTGAATCCACTGTCGGCAATAAAATCGACGAAGCGCAGTGCCTGCGTTCCGAGCGTGCCGTTCTCCGCTTCACCCGGAAGCGAGGTGGGATGCAGCAGAATGCCGGCCCGGCGCCGGTCCAGAACAGGTCGGGGGTCGTGCGTCGGAGGTCGTAGATCAGTTGCTTTTTTCACTGCGACACGTTCTCCGGGTTTGGCTCAATTCCTTTGACTTTGTCTGGCCGCTCAATTCTTCTTCATCGTCCCACCGTGCTCGGGCGCGCCGCCACCGTGCGTGAACGCTTGCGCCAAGTACTCGGGCGGTTCGACGCCGAGCAATTGGTAAAGCGTCCCGAGGTGCAGGCGGAACAGATGCTCGAAGTCGCTGACGGTCGCCGCCGGATTGTCGTCCCCGAACCACCAGAACCAGTCCGAACCCTCGCACACGGCGAGCTGGCGCTCCGCCACCGCACGCTGTTCCGGCGCCAATCGCTGGACCTGCGCATCGAATGCGCGCTTGGCATCGATCAGCATCTCCCAACCGCGGTTCTTGTCGCGGCCGCCAACCCAGGTGGAAAAGGTGCCGTAGACCCACGAACCGGCCACGAACGCCCGCAGGCGCTTGGCCGGAAACGACTCCAGACATTCCGAGAAGGTGCTGAGCTCGAGCTGCGGGTGCTGCGCCAGGCGTGCATACAGCGCGCTCAGAAAGTAATAGCCATTCTCCGGATAGTGTTCCCAGGCGTTCTCGCCATCCAGCGCCAGCGTCACGACCCGGTCAGGGTGGCCATGACAGGCGGCGGCGATTTTTTCCAGATGAGCGACCAGATTGGCAACCGCGTCGTCGGCATGCCAGCTGGCATAGGTGAAGCCGATCAGGTCGGAAAGCCCATCGTCGCGAAAGAAGCAGCTCAGGCCACTGTCCATGACGGAGTAGGGCCGGTACAGCCAGGCCTCCTTCATGGCGTGCGGCGCATGGCCGGCACGCGCCAGGCTGCTGCTCAGCACCGTTTCGCCGCCCGCCGCCCAGGTGAAACTGGCCTCGCGCAGCAGGCGCAGCGTCGGCACACTCAAACCGCCCTCCGCCGGCCAGCAGCCAGCGGGCGCAAATCCGAAAAAACGGCGGAACACCTCGATGCCCTCGCGGATGTGCCAGCGGGCGCGCTCCTCGCCGCCGGGGTAATGCGGGTCGCGAGGCAGCGGCACATCCGGCAGCGAGTCATGCGCGCTGCGCAGATCAATGAGCAGCGGCAGGATCGGGTGCGCATAGGGCGTTACCGACAGCTCGACCTGGCCGTGCTCGGCGAGGCGCGTGTAGCGCGGCACCAGCCCTTCGAGCAGGCCACGAATGATCGCCAGCAGTGCGCGCCGGTCGTGCAGATTGTAGTCGCTACCCTTGTCGATCAGAAGCTTCACCTGCGTATCGCTACGACGCACCGTTTCGCCCAGCCACGCCAGGTGATACCACACCAGCAGATCAACAATGTACTGATCTGAAACATAAGTAAGCGTATTCGGATGTTCGGTGAACAGGGGCGCCATGTCGGCCAGCCGCTGGTACGGTGCAAAGCGTCGAATGACGCGCGCCTCGTTGGCGCGCAGACAGGCCTTGATCAGGGCCAGCCGCGCTTCGAGTTCGGTGGGCAACGCGGGCGTGACCAGCGCGGCCAACAGTGGATCGCGGATCGCGCCGCTGTCGTCGAGGAATCCGCGCGTCTGCGCGGCATAATCGGCGATCTGCTCGAGCAGAATGGGCGCGAAATTCACCACGGCGCGCGCGCCCGGCACACTCTCGAGGTGCGCGGCCATGTCGGTGTAGTCCTTGATGGCGTGCAGGTAGGTCCAGGGTAACTGGAAACGGCCGCTCACGCGGTCTTGGTATTGTGGCTGGTGCATATGCCAGAGCAGCACCACCTTGAGTCGTGTGTTATCGGGCATAGTGCAATTCTTGGCCGAGCATCTCCGGGGTCACTAACACTACACCGCCGGCTGACACAAAAAAGCGTTGTGCGTCCTGCTCCGCATCTTCACCAATCACCGTACCATCCGGAATGCGGCAACCCTTGTCCAGCACAACACGCGTCAGCCGGCAGCGTTGCCCGATATAGACATCCGGCAGGATCACCGAGTCCTGCACGAGCGAATACGACTCCACGTGTACATTGGAGAACAGCAGCGAATGCCGTACCACGGCACCGGAGATGATGTCACCGCCGGACACCATCGAATCCACCGCCATGCCACGCCGGCCTTCGTCATCGAACACAAACTTGGCTGGCGGCAACTGCTCCTGGTAGGTCCAGATCGGCCAGGTCCGATCATACAGATTGAGCTCGGGCGTCACGCCGATGAGCTCCATGTTCGCCTCCCAGTAGGCGTCCACGGTGCCGACATCCCGCCAATAGGCCTGGCGGCCTTGCACGGAATCGCGGAACGGATAGGCCATGATCCGATAACGGCCGATCACGGCCGGCAGGATGTCCTTGCCGAAATCATGCGCGGAAAGTTTGGTGTCGGCATCGCGAATCAGTTGCTCGTAGAGAAATTCCGGATTGAACACATAGATGCCCATGCTGGCCAATGCCACATCCGATCGACCCGGCATCGGTTCCGGTTTTTCTGGCTTCTCGATAAATTTGGTGATGCGATGCTCATCGTCCACCGTCATGACGCCGAAGCCACTGGCAAGCGCCACCGGCACCTCGATGCAACCGACCGTGGCATCCGCACCGCGTTCGACATGTGCCGCCAGCATCGGGCCATAATCCATTTTGTAGATGTGATCGCCGGCCAGGATCAGCACATAGGATGGATTGTGATTACGAATGATGTCGAGGTTCTGGTAGATCGCGTCGGCCGTGCCGGCATACCAGGAGAGATCGATGCGCTGCTGCGCCGGTAGCAATTCCACGAATTCGCCAAACTCACCGCGCAGAAAACCCCAGCCCCTCTGGATGTGCTGAATGAGCGAATGCGCCTTGTACTGGGTCAGCACACCGATGCGGCGGATACCGGAGTTCAGGCAGTTGGACAGCGGGAAATCGATGATCCGGAACTTTCCGCCAAACGGTACCGCCGGCTTGGCACGCCACAGGGTCAGGTGTTTGAGGCGGCTACCCTGACCACCGGCCAGAATCAGTGCAAGGGTGTCACGCGTCAGGCGACTGACAAATCGCTCGGTCTGTACTCGCTTCACGTCACCGTCCTCCACTGCCCGCCCCTTGCCACCCACCGTTCGCTCTTCGACGGTTGTGCATCCGTCACGTACTTTCAATGTGTTTATTATGTACTGCCTTTGTCATTCTGAACATTGATGCATGTCAAAAGGATGAAACCATTGCGCTGGGAGTGTGCTCTCTTCAGCATGATCAGTGCCGCGTACCCGGTGCAGCTCTTCAACAACATCGACCCCTCAAGCCGGATTGAACTGGAACGCGTTGACTAGCGCAACACCGCAAACTGTGGCCGTTGCACAGTTGCTCAACATTGATCCATTCGACCAGCCGCTGCAGGAGGAAAGCAAGGTACTGGCACGCGAGTATCTCATGCGCCGATGCGGTAGAATATGGGTTCAGAGAATACAACGACCGCGAGTTCCCTCGGATTGAGCCCAGACACATCGCGCCCCATGCGCAAGATTCTGTTTGTCACGAGCGAGGCCCTCCCGCTCATGAAGACCGGCGGGCTGGGCGATGTGTGTGGCAGCCTGCCACAGGCACTGCAGGCCTTGGGTGCGGATGTGCGCCTGTTGCTGCCCGGTTATCGCGACACCCTTCAGCAGGCCGGACGACTGAAGACGGTGGCGCAACTGAATCTGCCACCCCTGACACAACCGGTGACACTGCTGGAGGGGAGGCTCCCGGGTACGCGCGTCAAAGTCTGGCTCATCGACTTCGCGCCCGCCTATGACCGCCCCGGAAATCCGTACCTCAACACCCTCGGTCATCCCTGGCACGACAACGCCACGCGTTTTGCACTACTCGCGCGTGTCGCGGTAGCGATCGCAACGGGTGCGGCCGGACTGGCCTGGTCGCCGGAGGTGGTGCATGCGCACGACTGGCAAGCCGGTCTGGTGCCGGCATTGCTCGCCGAGGAGATCATGCGCCCGGCAACCGTGTTCACCATTCACAACCTCGCCTATCAGGGCATTTTTCCCTATGACACCTTTCTGTCCTTGCATCTGCCCGCCTCGCTTTGGTCGCTGCACGCGCTCGAATTCCACGGTCAAATGTCATTTATCAAGGGTGGCATTGCGCTCGCCGACCGCATCACCACGGTGAGCCCGACCTATGCGCGCGAGATTCAGACCCCGGAGCACGGCTACGGCCTGGACGGGCTGCTGCGCCATCGCACGGCGCGCCTGTCTGGCATCCTCAATGGCATCGACACGCGCGCCTGGAATCCGGCTCGCGACCCGCACCTCGACAGCACCTATACCGCACACCGGCTTGCGCACAAAGTAAAGAATAAGACGGCCTTGCAGCAGGAGTTCAAGCTGCGCGTGGATGCAGAGGTCAAGGTCTTCGGCATGGTCAGCCGGATGGTGGATCAGAAAGGCATTGATTTGCTGCTCGACGCCCTGCCCGCGCTCATGGACCTGCCGCTGCAACTGGTGATGCTCGGCACCGGCGATGCCGAATACGAACAGGCGCTGCGCGCACAGGCCGCACTGTACCCGGATCGACTGGCAGTGCTGGTGGGTTACGACGAGGCCATCGCACATCGTATTCAGGCCGGTGCCGATCTGTTCCTGATGCCATCGCGCTTCGAGCCCTGTGGCCTCAGCCAGCTCTACAGTTTGCGCTACGGTACGGTGCCCATCGTGCGGCGCGTCGGCGGTCTGGCCGACACCGTGGTGGACGCCAGCCCGGCGAATATCGCTGCCGGCACCGCCACCGGTATTGTGTTCGAGGCAGCGACCACTGAGGCGTTGATCGGCGCGGTGCAGCGCGCGCTGGCGCTTTCCCGCGATCGGCGCCGCTGGAAAAAGATTCAGCTCACCGGCATGCGCCAGGATTTTTCCTGGCGTCACAGCGCCGCGGAATATCTGCTCCTGTATGACACGGCCATCGCCGATGCCCAATCGCTGATCCGTGTCTAGGGTCGGCATGCCTGCACAAAAATAGCCATTATCTAGTACGGCGGGCGATCACTGATCTGCCCGGCAGCACGCCCATCACCCACGTCGGCAACTTCACGGCCACCCTGCTGTCAGCCGCCGACCATCGCTAACCACCCGGCGAGCGCCCGGTAGTTAGCGGCATCACGCCGCGTCATTAGTCCGGGACATGGTGCTTGCCAAGACTCACCATGCGCGCCTGCGGGCCTTCCTTTCCCATTTCTTCGATGAACTCCACCTCGGTGCCGATCTCCAGCCGGTCATAGCCGGGCTGCGTCACGCTGTTGCGATGAAAATAGACCTCGCGTCGATCCGGCGTCTCGATGAAACCGTAACCCTGCGCCGGAAACAGCAGGTGTACGCGCCCGATATGCGGCACATCGTGTGTCTTCACATCGCCGCGCTGGCGCCGGACATGGTCTTCGAGCTGACGCGCCACGGCATTAAAGGCATCGCGGATTGCAACATAGATATCTTCGTTCTGGATGCGGTTGACCACGAGCTCCCCACCGCCCGGCACCTTGATATCGATGTGCACGCTATATAGCTTGCCCTGATGCTTGCGTTGCTGAGGGGACTCGACAGTCACCCGGCAGCTCATGACACGTTCGTGGAAGCGATCGAGCTTCTCGATCTTTTCGCGAATACGGGTCTCCACCGCATCGGAATGCGGTATGTCTCGCAGGGTAATCTCAATCGGGATTTGCATGCTTCACTCCTTTTCTCTGCTGTATCAATGACGTCACGCGATGGTTACACCCTTTTCCTGATACACGTCCTGAATGGCGTTCAACAGCGCCACACCCTCCTTGACCGGCTTCTGAAAGGCCTTGCGGCCGGAAATCAATCCCATGCCCCCGGCACGCTTGTTAATGACGGCGGTGCGTACCGCCTGCGCCAGATCGTTCGTGCCCGAGGCGCCGCCTGAATTGATCATGCCCACCCGCCCCAGATAGCAACTCGCTACCTGGTAACGGGTCAGATCAATGGGGTGATCAGTGGTGAGTTCGCTGTACACCTTCTTATGGGTTTTGCCGAAGTTGAGTGCCGTGTAGCCGCCGTTGTTCTCGGCCTGCTTCTGCTTGATGATGTCGGCACCGAGCGTCGCACCGAGATGATTCGCCTGGCCGGTGAGATCGGCGGACAAGTGATAATCCACGCCATCCTTTTTGAAGGCGCTGTTGCGCAGGTAGCACCAGAGCACGCACGCCAAGCCGAGTTCGTGCGCGATCTCGAAGGCATCGCGCACCTCCTCCAGCTGACGCGAGGACTCCTCCGAGCCGAAATAGATGGTCGCTCCGACCGCGACCGCACCCAGCTCCCAAGCCTGCTCTGCGGTGGCGTACATCACCTGATCATACTTGTTCGGATAGGTCAGCAGCTCGTTGTGATTCAGCTTGACGATGAACGGAATGCGGTGCGCATATTTGCGGGAAACCGACGCGAGTACGCCGTAGGTCGAGGCCACGGCATTGCAGCCACCTTCAATGGCGAGCTGGACGATGTTCTCCGGATCAAAGAAGTCCGGATTGGGTGCAAACGATGCGCCGGCCGAATGCTCCACCCCCTGGTCGACCGGCAGGATCGACAAATAACCGGTCCCGGCAAGACGCCCGTGGTTGAAAATCGCTGCCAGGTTACGTTTCACGCGTGCGCTCCGATTGCTGTCGGCGTGCACCCGCTCAAGAAAATCCGGGCCGGGCAGGTGGAGTCGCTCCTTGGGTAGGGTGCGGCACTCGTGACGCAGCAACGACTCGGCCTCGCCGCCGAGCAGTGACACGATCTGCTCCAGCATCGCTAACCTCCCGCGCTGCGCAGTTTGGCCTTGTATTTCGGATCAACCCAGCAGCGTGGTAGGTATTCCCCCGAAGGGAACACCAAGTCGCTCTTCACGAAATCCGCCGGATCCTGCAGTTCCTCACCGACGTGAAAACAGCCGGAAATTTCCCTCTGGAATGGATCGAATAACCGGTCGAGACTCAGAATCTCGACCAGATTTCCACTCGGCTTGTGAGTGAGATACATACGGCCTCCTGTGCATGAAAATGTGCGCCCGCGTGACGCATACCCGGCCTGCGTACATCGACACTTCGCTGCGCCCGCTGCCATCCGGTAACCCCATGCTGGCATCAACCCGGATCTTCTGTGGAATGATCATGGCACGTGGCGCTCGCCGTGACTCTGATTAAGATCAAATCTCAGTACCGTCAGCCGCTTTACATTTCGCTGCAGCAGTGGAAGGATGGAGACATATTCCGTCCTGCAAGACCCGGCTCGCGAACAACGCCGTGCGGGCGGTACGAGAGGCATTTATGAAATCAGAATCCATCGAAGCGCTGCGGGCATTGGCCAGAAAGCTCGGCCTGACCGGTTATTCAAAATTACGCAAGGCTGAGCTGCTCAAGTTGATCGCTGGCCACGAACACAAGGCCACGTCCAAACAGGCGGCCCAGACGCCTAAGGCGGCGGCGCGCAAACCGGCGGAAGCAAAAGAACCGCACCGCACAACAAAAAAACCCGCTGCTGCGAAAGCCAAACCAACCCCAACTTCTTCTAAGACGACTCCCTGGCCGCAGACCTTTGCCAATGACGAACAGCAGGTAGAATCCGCCAAGTACGCCTTCGCGCCACCCGGCACAAGCATCCAGGAACCGACGTACACTACAGACTTGCGTGAGGACATCGAGCGCATGCCGGAGATTCGCGATCCCCTGTTGTGCCTGCTGCCCCAGAAGCCCGGTGTCCTGCACGGCTACTGGGTACTGCCACCCGCGTTACTGACCGCGGAGCGTTCCATCCGGCTGCGCCTGGCGCATGATGCCGGCGATCACCTGAAAATACTCGGCGAGCATCCAGTCCCTGCCGAGCGCGGCCACTGGTATTTCCATATTGAAGAAGGCATCGAACTCGGGACGGTCTATCTGCAACTCGGGCGCTATCAAGCCGACGGCGAGTTTGTCAGCATCATCGAGCGCGGCATTGCGCGCATACCCAATCTGTATGCGTCGACGCTGACCGATCGTCGCTGGTGGGTGAGCGATGCACAATTTCGCGAGATGTACCGGCGCGCCGGCGGCATCGAGCGCGGCGTGCAGCTTGGCTGGGCCGGCGCCGCCAGCAGTCCCGGTGGGCCACTGCGCTGGCCGGGCGGCATTAGCAGTCAGCGATAATAAATAAAAGTCTCACGCCGACTCCCGCCTCTCCCGGCGAGAACGGGCCAGGGGTGAGGAAATTCAACATTTCACAGCAACCGATCGTGGAACCCAAAGGCTATCTCGCTCTCGTATTCCACGCGCACCTGCCGTTCGTGCGCCACCCGGAGCATGCCCGCTTCCTGGAAGAAGACTGGTTCTTCGAAGCATTGACGGAAACCTATCTGCCGCTGCTGGACGTCTTCGACGGCCTGGCACGCGATGCTGTGCCGTTCCGCGTTACCCTGTCGCTCACACCGCCATTGCTGTCGATGATGACCGATCCGCTGCTGCAACAGCGCTATCTGAACTATCTCGACGAACGACTCGCAGCGCTGGTGGGCGAACAGCAACGCACGGCTGGCGATGCCAACTTTCGTCCGGTCGTGCAGTTCTACACCGAGCTGTACTCGCGCCTGCGACGCCGTTTCATCGAGCAGGACCGGATGGACGTGAGCCAATCGTTCCGCCGCCTGATGGAGGCCGGTCATCTCGAGATCATTACTTGCGGTGCCACCCACGGATACTTTCCGTTGCTCGCGGTGAACGAAGAAAGCATATACGCGCAGCTGTCCATGGCAGTACGCACCCATGAACGTATTCTCGGACGCCGGCCGCGCGGTATCTGGCTGCCGGAGTGCGGCTACAAACCGGGCATCGACCGCATCCTGAGCGAGTTTGGCATCGAATTTTTCGTTCTCGATTCGCACGGCCTGCTCAATGCCGAACCGCGCCCGCGCTACGGCGTGCACCGTCCGGTGCGCACGCCCGGCGGCCCGGCCGCGTTTGCGCGCGATTATGAATCGAGCAAGCAGGTGTGGTCGGCGGAGGAAGGTTATCCGGGAGATTTCGTGTACCGCGAGTTCTACCGTGACGCCGGATTCGATATCCATCAGCCACACATCGAAGCCCTGCGGCACGCCGGCATCGCGACGTTCACCGGACTCAAGTATCACCGCATCACTGGCAAGACTGACTGGAAGGAACCGTACCATCCCGGCTGGGCGCGCGAGCATGCCGCTGAACACGCCGGGCATTTCCTGTTCAACCGTCAGCAGCAGGTGCACTGGCTCACGTCGTTTTTCGACCGCCCACCGGTGATCCTCGCGCCGTATGACGCCGAGTTGTTCGGTCACTGGTGGTTCGAGGGCCCGCAGTGGATCGACTTCCTGCTGCGCAAGATGGCCTACGACCAGAACGACGTAAAGGCCATTACGCCGGCCGAGTACATCGACCGGTTCGGTGACCTCCAACCAGTCTCGCCACCCGAATGCAGCTGGGGCGCGGGCGGTTATCACGAAGTGTGGCTGAACGGCACGAATGACTGGATCTATCCCTATTTGCACGCCGCGGCCGAGCGTATGAGTGCCCTGGTAGAGCGCTTTGCCGATGCCCAAGGCCGGCAACGCTGGGCGCTGGATCAGGCGGCGCGCGAGCTGTTGCTGGCGCAGTCCAGCGATTGGGCCTTCATCATGAAAACCGGCACCAGCGTGGAGTATGCGCTGCGACGCCAGAAGACCCACCTGCATCGTTTCGATCGCCTGGCCACTATGGTGGAGACCGGACACTATGATGAGGGCTATCTGCGCGAGGTGGCGGTGCGTGACAGCCTGTTCCCGGACATGGATTACCGCATATTCCAGAAACGGCCGTGGCTGTGAGCCACTGTCTTCATAGCGGATAAGGCGCCGACCGGTGGGGACCGCAGCGGAATCCAGTCGCAGCGTTGTCCATTCCTTGATGATCTGCATCGCACAATGGCGACGCGGCCTTGAGGAATTCCCGGCCGCCTCCCTTCACGTGCGTGGATCATGTCCTCGATGGATGCCGGTCACGCCCCCGACGCTGCGCACGTTGGTCTTGTAAGCGGCGTCCAGCCAACAACGCGGCAGATGCTCACCGGAGGGAAAGACCAGTTCACTCTTGGCAAACGCGGCTGGTTCCTGCATCTCCTCGCCGGCGTGAAAGCGGCCGCTCACCTCTCTCCGGAATGGATCGAACAAGGTTTCGAGGTTCAACATCTCAACCAGATCACCGCTGGGCTTGTGCATGAGGTACATACTTGTTCCCCCTTCGATCTTCCGACTACCGTCGGTCGTGATGACGTGTGGCATCATGACATGTCGCTTTTCGTCATTCTCTGACCGGGATCAAATCGACCCATGCCCGTGTCAGCGCCTGATGCCGCACAACAGACTGGCCAGTGCCGCCGTCGATGGACGCGCCCTTCCTCTGTGCACACTTTGCCGCCACAGCGCATGCCGTACCACGCTTACCGAGTAAATGCCCGATGTGTTTGCTGTTTCCGACCAGGGATGTTGGCCGAGTCTTCGAACCGGATATGTGGGCCGGTGTTTCGCCCATGCCTCCGTGGACACGTCGGACGACCGCCCCTATTCCCTCGGAATCAATTTCTTGCCAAGAAAATTGACCGGTCGAACGCCAAAAGCGTAAACTGAGCGCCGATTTTTCGGGCGATTAGCTCAGCGGTAGAGCACTGCCTTCACACGGCAGGTGTCGCAGGTTCGATCCCTGCATCGCCCACCATCTTTTCAAGTACTTAACTAAGGGGTGCATCAAAGTAATTTACATCTCACTCCGCCGCATCACACACACGTTTTTCCGTGAAGTAATTCTCGACGACATCAAGTCGGCGTGGCCGGCCGCACAGATAGCCACATACGTTCGTTCTCGATGAGCTCGACCTGATCGGCCAGTGTGCCAGAATTGCCAGACTCAAGATCTGGTAGTGGCAACAGCATGTCGGTTCGATTCCGACCCTCAGTACCATTCAAATCAAAGGGCTACAGCGATGTGGCCTTTTTTTCTTTTTGGTCCCGTTGTCTCCTTGTGTCAAATTTTCGGGAAGGACAATGTTTTCTTCTTCCTTGCGACTGATTATTCACGCCGGCAGGCTTCGAGTTTGACCGGGCCGATGGTTAATTCAGATACGTCGCGTCATTGTTTTCTCTGTCATGACGGCCTCCAAACAGCGTCATTCGGCTGACGCAAGAAGCGTAAACGTTTCTCGAGGCTTGGTGAAACCCACAGGCTTCCGTCGTGATCCACGATCAGGCCGCCGAGCCGGGCGTCTGCGTAATCAGTTCGCGTCCCGACACGGCACCGAGCACCATGATCGCCGCGCCCAGTCCGTTCACCTGCTCCAGTTCCTCCGCCACTAGCGTCACACCAAGCGGTCCCTGCGTGGGATAGCCGGTCTTCGGGTCGAGAATGTGATGATAACGTCGACCATCGCGACGGTCATGCCCATGAGTGGACGGTTGTCGCGGACCTGGATCAGTTCGGTTTTCTGGCAACTGGCGATATATATCGCGCCTGCGGCCAGACAAACGAGCAATAATCCTCTCGGAATCGTGGCAACAGTCATTTCATTTGCGCCAGCGGACCACCGCGACATTTAACGTGCGCTGACATCAATAGCTGACAAAATCACTTGGCGATTTAGAACCGTAACGCGTGACAGCTTCTTGTGCACGAACAAAGAAATTTTTCGCGCACTTTTGATGTGGGTCAATACCCGCCAGAATTCCCGGCGCGACAATTTGTCGCAGAGCAAGGAAAGCGGTCGTAATCCCCTCCTTCGCGAAGGCCGTGTTACCGGATCATCATCCCTCTCATTGCTAGGAGCGTGTGCCATGACAAGCGAACGTCAAAAGGAATCGGTTCAAATGGAGCATGAAGAAGGCACGGAAAAATTAAGCCGACGCAAATTCCTGGGCACGGCGGCGCTCCTTGGACTGGCCGGCGTCGGCCTGTCGGTCGAACTCGCCTCCTGTAAAAAAGAGGGTGGCACCGGTGGCGTCTCGGGCACGTCCGGTGAGCAGCCCGGCCAGCTTTCCTCCGAGGTGGCGCCGGGGCAACTCGATTCGTATTACGGTATATACAGCGGCGGCCATTCCGGTGAAGTGCGTATTGTCGGCGTTCCGTCCGGCCGCGAAATCAAACGTATTCCGGTGTTCAACCCCGACCCCATGAGCGGTTGGGGAATAACCAACGAGTCGAAAAAGATCCTCGGCACCAAGCCGGACGGCAACCTGAAATACACCACCGGCGATACCCACCACGTGCACGGGTCGTACACCGATGGCACCTACGACGGCAAATATTTCTGGGTAAATGACAAGATCCATGGGCGTGTTGCGCGCATCCGCGGCGATATCATGGAAACGGACAAGATTACCGAGATCCCGAACATCCAGGGCTTCCACGGCATCTTCCCGGACAAGCGCGACCCGGTCGACCCGAACGTTAACCACACTACGCGCGTGTTCTGCGGGAATGAGTTCCACATCCCGCACCCGAACGACGGCAGTAACATGAACGACCCGAGCAAGTACTACACAGTGTTCACCTGCGTGGACGCTGAGACCATGGCGGTGCGCTGGCAGTGCAAGATCGACGGCAACATGGACCTGGTGGCGACCTCCTACGACGGCAAGCTGGCGGCGGCAAATCAGTACAACACCGAGAACGGCATGGTGTACGCGCAGATGATGTCGGCCGAACGCGACTCGTGCGTGTTCTTCAACATCGAGCGCATTGAGAAGGCGGTCAAGGCGGGCAAGGTCTTCAAGATCAAGGGCTCGGATGTGCCCATCGTCGACGGCACCAAGGCCGCCAACGCCGATCCCAAGACGGCGCTGACCTGCTACGTGCCGGTGCCGAAAAACCCGCACGGCGTGAACGCCAGCCCCGACGGGAAATACTTCATCTGCGCCGGCAAGCTCTCGCCGACCGCGAGCGTGATCGAGCTCACCCGCGTGCACGACTGGTTCGATGGCAAGGGAAAGGAACCGCGCGACTGCGTCGTGGCGGAACCGGAGATCGGTCTCGGTCCGCTGCACACCGCCTTCGACGGCCGCGGCAACGCCTACACCACGTTGTTCCTCGACAGCCAGATGGTGAAATGGAACATCGACGCCGCCATCAAGGCGTTCCAGGGCGACAAGAACGTCAAGGTCGTGGTCGACCGCATCGACTTGCATTACCAGCCGGGGCACACCAACGCCTCGATGAGCGAGACCCGCGAGGTGGACGGCAAGTGGCTGGTCAGCGGCAACAAGTTCTCCAAGGACCGCTACCTGCCGGTCGGGCCGCTGCATCCGGAAAACGAGCAGCTGATCGACATCTCCGGCGAGAAAATGCGTCTGGTGCACGAGTCGCCGGTGTACTCGGAGCCGCATGACTTCATCATCGTCCGGCGCGACAAGATCAAGACCAAGCAGGTTTACAACATCGATGATTTTCCTGGCGCCACCAAGGACTTCAATGCCTGCAAGGTGGTGCGCAACGGCAGTAAGGTAACCGTGCACCTGGCTTCGGCGGCGCCTGCCTTCGGCCTCACTGAAATCAAAGTCAAACAGGGCGACGAAGTGACCGTCTTCCTCACCAACCTCGACAAGGTCGAGGACCTGACGCACGGGTTTGCGGTGCCGAAGTACAACGTCAATTTCATCGTCAACCCGCAGGAGACCAAGTCCGTAACGTTCAAGGCCGACATGCCGGGCGTGTACTGGTATTACTGCACGCACTTCTGCCACGCGCTGCATCTCGAAATGCGCGGCCGCCTGATGGTGGAACGCGCCTGAGGAAACGGCGCCGCGGCGCCGACCGCGCGGTTTCCTTATTCTTATTAAGGAACCGCGCTCGCCGGGGGGCGAACATGACCAGACGCCGTTTTCTCCTGCCACTGATTGGCGCTCTAGCAGGTTGCTGAAAAACCCAAAGAAATGAACAACCAATCGCTCCCGAATGTTTCTTTGCGAGTCGCGGCAGCGATGTTCGACCGCTTGTTCGGTGTGGCGGTGTTGCGTTTGGGTGTTTTCTT